>Ga0224512_10003455_pt1 | contig 13885 bp, 14 predicted proteins | sample SF_May12_sed_USG_4_FD_169103 | JGI IMG/M metagenome (GOLD analysis project Ga0224512, IMG submission 169103) | Sediment microbial communities from San Francisco Bay, California, United States - SF_May12_sed_USGS_13 | ecosystem: Environmental > Aquatic > Marine > Sediment | place: USA...
AGCCGGTTTCGCAGGCGCTCCGCCATGCTGGCGCGGGCGGCGTCGAGGCGAAACAGGACGTAGACGCGCGCGGCGAAGTCGTCGCCGGAGGCGACGCGCTCGTCGGGGATATCGAGGCTCCCCTCCACCCTCCACCGCCAGGCGAGGCGGGGGGTGCGGGCGAGGTCGATGCCGTCGAGCGCCAGCCACAGGGCCGACGCGGCGCAGTCGCTGTCGGCGCGCACGGCGGCGATTCCGTCGATCGAGACCGCCGTGTAGGTCGTCTCGCGGCTCACGGACCGGAAGGCGAGCGGCCGCCAGGCGCCCGTCCCGGGCGCCGGCAGCGCCACCGGGTCGGCGCCGGCCGCCTCGGCCGCAGCGAGCCCGACGGCGAGAGCGACGGTGGCGAGGTGTCGCGCCGCGGACAGAGGCTCCTCCGGAGCGAAAGCTGCCACCCCCCGCCGACGGGCGCAATCCGCGGGGCGGATCCGCTATGATGCGGCGCGGTCCGACGCCCGCGTGAAGCGGACCGCGGTAACGGACGTCTCGCACGGCGACGCCCATAGCGGTCGCGCGGAAGCGACGTCCCCACCAGCCAGTCCCAGCGGTTCGAGGCGGGCACCCCCGCCGGGCCGGAAGGAGATGTCATGAGTGAGATTCGCTTCGACGGCAGGGTCGCCATCATCACCGGCGCCGGCGGCGGCCTCGGCAAGACCTACGCATTGATGCTCGCGGCGCGTGGCGCGAGCGTCGTCGTCAACGACCTCGGCGGTGCGGCCGACGGGACCGGCGCCGGCACCAACATGGCCGACGCGGTCGTGAAGGAGATCAACGAGGCGGGCGGTAAGGCCGTTGCGAACTACGACTCGGTCTCGACCCCCGAGGGCGGCGAGGCCATCTGCAAGACGGCCGTCGACAACTTCGGCAAGGTCGACATTCTCGTCAACAACGCGGGCATCCTGCGCGACAAGACCTTCGCAAAGCTCGAGCCCCAGAACCTCGAGGTCGTCCTCGACGTGCACCTGAAGGGCGGCTTCTTCGTGACGCAGCCCGTCTTCCGGATCATGAAGGAGAACAACTACGGCCGGATCGTCTTCGCCTCATCGGGCGCGGGCATCTTCGGCAACTTCGGCCAGACCAACTACGGCGCCGCCAAGATGGGCCTGGTGGGGCTGTCGAACGTGCTGTCGGTCGAAGGCGCCAAGTACAACATCAAGAGCAACGTGATCGCGCCGATCGCCAAGACGCGACTCACGGAGCAGCTGCTCGGGCCGCTGGCCGAAGCGCTGGACCCGAGCTTCGTGACGCCGCTCGTGGCGTACCTGTGCTCCGAGGAGTGCGAGCTCACCCACGAGATCTTCGATGTCGGCGGTGGACGCTACGCGCGCATCTTCATCGGGATGGGGCCCGGCTGGGTCGCGCCCGATCACCGGGCTCCGAGCGCGGAAGACATCCGCGACAACCTGGGCGCGATCCGCAAGACCGATGGCTACATCATCCCTTCGAGCATCGCCGAGGAGACCAAGGCGATCGCCGACGCCCTGAAGGGCTAGGAGGAGCGAGATGCCGATCGATCCGAAGCGGGCGCTGGGCGCCAAGATGGGCGAGGGGAAGTCCTCGTGGACCCGCGACCAGGTGATCCTGTACCACCTGGGCGTCGGCGCCGGCAACCCGCCGACGGACCCCGGTGAGCTCGAGTACACCTACGAGAAGAACCTCAAGGTGCTGCCGAGCTTCGGCGTGATCCCGGTGTTCGGCAGCATGGGCGGGCTGGGCAGCACACCCGGACTCGAGTTCAATTTCGCCATGCTGCTTCACGGCGAGCAGGACATCGAGATCCACCAGCCGATCCCCCCCGAGGCCACCGTCACCAGCGGGGGCGAGATCGTCGGGATCTACGACAAGGGCAAGGCCGCGCTGGTCGTGCTCGAGATGAAGACCCGGGACGGGGCCGACAAGCCGCTGTTCACGAACCGCTTCTCGCTGTTCCTGCGCGGAGAAGGGGGCTTTGGCGGCGAGTCCGGGCCGAAGGCGGGCAACATCCCGCCCGAGCGCGATCCCGACGGCGTGATCGAGCGGCCGACGCTGCCGCAGCAGGCGCTCATCTACCGTCTCTCCGGCGACAAGAACCCGCTTCACGCCGATCCGGAGTTCGCGAAGATGGCCGGGTTCGACACACCCATCATCCACGGGCTGTGCTCCTACGGCGTCGCGTGCAAGGCAATCGTCGACGAGGTGCTCGGGGGGGACGTGACCAAGGTGGCGCGCTACCAAGCGCGCTTCAGCGGCGTCGGGTTCCCCGGGGAGACCTACGTGACGTCGTACTGGAAGGAGGGCGACCGGATCCTCATCCAGGCGAAGTCGAAGGAGCGCGACGCGCCGATCATCACCAACTCGGCGATCACGGTTCGCAGCTAGAGGGAAGCGCAGCACCGGCTGGGATCGAGGCGGATCGCTCCGCGAATGGCTCGGCCGCCTCGGCACCTCGGTGCCCGGCCAAGCTCCCGCGCCGTGGCGGGAGGCTCTGCCGTGCGGTCATCGAGGGCGGCCTGCGCTTGATTTCGCTGCGCGATCCGCCTCGATCCCGACCGTCTCAGCATCGGGGCGGATCGCTCCGCGAATGGATCGGCCGCCTCTGCGCCTCGATTTCGGCCGTCTCAGTGCGGTAGGCCGTCCAGGAACTCGCGGGCTACTTCGGAGGGGGGGCGGCCGTCGCGGTCGACGGCGAGGTTCATGCTGCGCATGGCGTCGGCGTCGATGGATCCGACCAGCCCTTCGAGGGCCTCCACGACCTCCGGCATCGCCCGGGCCGCCTGCGGACTCACCAGGACGATCGCCGCGTAGGGCGGGATCACGCCGCGGTCGTCCTCGAGCAGGGTGATGTCGAATGCGGCGATGCGGCCGTCCGTCGAGAAAGCGCTGATGACGTCCACCTCGCCGCCGGCCACGGCCTGGTACATCAACGACGAGTCCATGCTGCGCTCGCTGCGGAAGGCGAGCCCGTACTCCGATCGGATCGAGGCCCACTCGGTCCGCTGGAAGAACTCGTAGTCGCCTCCGATTTCCATGTCGAGGGCGACGGGCGCCAGCTGGCTGATGCGCTCGATCCCGAGCGCTGCGGCCCGGGCGGCGCGCATTCCGAGCGCGTAGGTGTTCTCGAAGCCCAGAGAACCCACGACGTGGATCCCGTGCCGTTCCCGAAGGAAGCGTCGGACGCCGTCGTAGACCCGCGAGCGGTCCTCGGGAATCTCCGCCCGGTGCATGATCGTGGCCCAGATCGTTCCGTCGTACTCCACGTAGACGTCGAGGTCGCCGCTTCGCAGCGCGTCGAAGGCGACCGTCGAGCCCAGCGACTGCACGGCTCGGGAGGCCATGCCGGTGCGCTCGGCGATGCGCCCGGCCAGGATCTCGCTCAGGATGTACTGCTCGGTGAAGGTCTTCGAGCCGATGGTGACGGTGCGCGTGGGCCCCCCGAGGCGGTCCCAGGCGCAGCTCGCGCCGGTGTAGACGTAGAGGGCGGCGACCGCCGCCAGCGACGCGGCGAGCCAGGAGCGCCGCCGGCGCCGCACCCCGATCTCGAGGGCGCGGATGAGCTGATCGAGCAGGATCGCCAGAGCCGCCGCCGCGGCGCAGCCCAGCAGCAGCGCCGCGTGGTTGCGGGTCTGGAGGCCGCTGAAGATGAAATTGCCGAGGCTGGTGGCCCCGACGGGAGTAGAGAGCGTCGCGGTGCCGACCACCCACACCGCGGAGGTTCGCAGGCCGGCGACGATGACGGGCATGGCCAGGGGCAGCTCCACCCGCAGGAGCTGCTGGCGGTCCGTCATCCCCACCCCGCGTGCCGCCTCGACGAGGGCGGGGTCCACGCTCGCGATGCCGGTGACCGTGTTTCGCAGGATGGGAAGAACGCTGTAGAGGGTCAACGCCGTCAGCGCCGGCCCGTAGCCGATGCTCCGCAGCTCGAGGCCCAAGGCCGAAGTGGTCACGACCGAGAGCGCGGCCAGCGCGGGGACCATCACGGCGAGCAGCGCGAGGCTCGGGACCGTCTGGATCAAGCTGGCGACCCCCAGCACGACCGGCTCGAGGCTCTTGCGGCGGGTGACGCCGACCCCGAGCGGGATGCTCACAGCCGTGCCCAGCAGCAGGGCCACGAGGGTGAGCTGGAGGTGCGCGGTGAGGTAGCCGGGCAGGAGTCCGAGCTGCTCCGCCATCAATACGACCCTTCGTCACCGGCGCGCGCCGCGAGGAATCGGTCCATCGCCTCGGCGTGGCGGCGCGGCGTGGTCATCAGCTCCCGAACGTAGTCGTCGGCCGGGTGCTGCAGCAGATCCGCGGGCGTGCCGACCTGGGCCAGGCGTCCGTGGTGCAACACGGCGATGCGGTCGCCCAGGAGCAGGGCCTCGTTCATGTCGTGGGTGACGAAGATCGCCGTGAGTCCGAGCTGCCTGCGGATGTGCTGGAAGGAGCGCTGCAGGTGGTCGCGTGTCAGCGGATCGAGCGCTCCGAAGGGTTCGTCGAGGAGGACGACTTCGGGCTCCGCGGCGAAGGCGCGCGCGAGTCCCACCCGCTGCTGCTGGCCGCCGGAGAGCTGGTCGGGCCGCCGGTCGCGAAACGCGGCCGGCTCGAGCTGCATGAGCTCCAGCAGCGCGTCGACCCTCCGCGCGATTCGCTCGGCCTCCCAGCCCAGCAGGCGCGGGGTGACGGCGACGTTCTCCGCCACGCTCATGTGGGGAAACAGGCCGACCTGCTGGAAGCAGTAGCCGATGCGACGCCTCAGCTCGTGGCCGGGCAGCTCCCGTGTGTCGCGACCGCCGATCTCCACCCGTCCCGAGCTGGGCTCGACGAGGCGGTTGATCATCTTGAGGGAGGTGGTCTTGCCCGATCCCGATCCTCCGAGAAGGACGAGCAGCTCGCCGCGCTCGACGTGCAGCGTGAGGTTCTCGACGGCGGTCTCGTGGTCGTAGCGCTTGCAGAGGGAGACCAGCTCGATCACGGCCGGGCGGTCATGGCTTCGCGTCGAGGAGCGCTTCCAGCGCGGGCCAGTCGATCGACTCCTGGGCGGCGAAGGCCTGTAGCAGCAGCTCGCGGTCGGCGTCGTCGCCGTCGCCGCGAAAGCGTTCGATCGCCTTGCGGAGCTCCGCCTCCGCCGGCGGAGCGGGCGACTCGTCCGCGAGGATGCCGTCCTCGTGCGGCACCCCGAGCAGGTCCAGCCACTCGATCAGCAGCTGTTTGCGGCACTCGACGAAGTAGACCGCCAGCGTCTCCTCGGCGACGCCGTTCGCGGCCACGCGCGCCAGCGCGCGCCGTATCGAGGCGGCGCGCTTCTCCAGGGGCTGGCGCTGTAGGTAGGCGGGACGCGTCTTGAGTGTTGCGCCGGCGAGCTGGAGCGCGGAGGCGAACATCACTGGCGCTTGTTCGGCGAGCACCCGCATCAGGGAGGTGGCCCGTTCCGGCGACATGGCGGCAAATACCTGATACGACCGCATCGGCGGGGGTTAGTAGCACCCCGCCCCAGCGGGCGCCGCTGGCCGCGCGGAGCCGACCTCTCGAGCCGCCAGCGTGACGGTGAGCACGAGGGACGTGGCGAGCGCGGAATGGAGGCCCGTCACCTCGACGGGAATCTCGAGCAGGACGTTCGCGATGCCGACGCTTACCTGCGCGACGCCCAGGCAGAGGGCGAGGCGCGTCGGCGCGCGCAGTCGCGGCGAGCCCCGGCCGGCGACGGCTGCCGCGACCAGGACCGCCAGCAGGGCGTAGGCGTTGAGCCGGTGAAGGAGATGGAGCCCGACGCTGCCCTGCCAGGCGGGAAACCAGACGCCTCCGTTGCAGGCGGGCCATTCCGGACACGCGAGGCCCGCGAAGCGCGCCGAGACGAGTCCTCCCAGAGCGACCTGCACCCCGAGCAGCACCGCGGCGAGTGCGATCCATCCGCGCGCCGCCGCCCCGGCGGGCGGAACCGGCGGACGGACGACCGCTCGATCGCGCAGCGTGCTTGCGGTGAGCAGGAGCAGGATCGCGAAGGCGTTGCCCGCGAGCAGATGGGCGGTGACGGTCCACGCGGCCAGGAGCTTCCAGACGGTGAGGGCGCCGAGCAGCACCTGGAGGGCGAGCACCGCTGCCGCCAGGGCGATCCAGCGGGCGACGATCCGGCGGGTGGCCGCGCGCCAAAGCGCCAGCACCGCGAGCGCGGCGAAGCCGAGCGAGACGCCACCGGCGAGCACGCGATGCGACCACTCGAAAGCGATTCGGAAGTCGATCTGCGGGACGAACTCGCCGAAGCAGAGGGGCCAGTCGGGACACGCCAGCCCCGCGTGGTTCGCGCGCACCAGAGCCCCGAGCACGATCAGGCAGAACGTGAGCGACAAGAGCGCAAGGAACCCCCCGGCGAGGCGCAGCGCGCGGCGCCGCTCGCTTTCCTCGCAGATCTGCTCGACGGATTCCGGCATGTGCGGTCGCTCGCGGGCGCGACTACCGTAGGCGATGGGTTCGGGTGCGACAACGGAAGGTCTTCAGATGGGCGCCTCGTTCGTCGATAATGGGGGCGAGGAGAAAGGACGTGGGGATGCTCCAGCGGAGCCCTGGCAACGACGACCCGCGGCGTCTGCGGGAGTTGCTCGGAAAGGTCTCCGACCTGGCCGGCGACGATTCCCTTACCTCGGTGATCGTCGGGCTGGCAGGGTACGAGGGCGACCTCGTCTTTCCGGAGATCGTCGATTTCGTCGTGAGCGCCCTGCGCGTCGACGATTCCATCGTTCGCATGACGCGCGAGCGCTCGGTGCTCTTCCTGACCGATGTCGATCGGGCCCGAGCCGAGGAGATCATGGACCGGCTGCTCGGCGACTTCGCGGAACGCTTCCCCGCGGTTTCGGAGCCCCCGGTGGCGATCGGCTACTTCGAAGTCACGCCTACGACCCGCAGCGCGAGCCTCAAGGAAGTGCTGCTCTCCCTCTTCGTCTCAGGTTCCGCCGCCCACTGAAGCGGGCCGCGCGGCCGCCCCCCCGAGCTCCTCGGCCAGGGCCGATTCGATCGCCGGGTGCCGGAACGCGAAGCCGGCGTCGAGCGCCGCCTGCGGCACGACGCGCCGGCTGTCCAGCAGCTCGCTGGCGAGCTCCCCGAGGCCGAGGCGCAGGGCGAAGGCGGGAGCCGCGAGCAGCGCCGGGCGGCGGAGCGTCCGTGCGAGCGCGCGCGTGAAGTCGGCGTTTCGCACGGGCTCGGGTGCGACGGCATTGACCGGCCCTCGGTAGCGGTCGTCCTGCAGCGCGCACCGGATCAGGGCCACGAGGTCGTCGACGTGGATCCACGGGAGCCACTGGTCCCCGCGTCCCAGACGCCCCCCGGCGCCGAGGCGGAACAGGCGCGCCATCCCCGGCAGGGCGCCGCCCTCGCGGGCCAGCACGATCCCGATGCGCAGCGCGACGGTGCGCACGCCCAGGGGAGCGGCGGCGAAGGCGGCGGACTCCCAGGCCCGGCACACCTCGGCCAGGAAGCCCTCGCCCGGGGGCGCGGACTCGTCGAGACGCTCTTCGCCGCGCGATCCGTAGAAGCCTACCGCCGAGGCGCACGCGAACGCGGCCGGGCGTTCCGCAGGGTGCAGGGCGCCGAGTGCCTCGACCAGCGAGCGCGTCGACTCGACGCGGCTGTCCCGAATGCGCCGGCGCCGGCTCGCGGTCAGGGGGCCGGTGAAGACCGGCTCGCCGGCCAGGTGGACGACGGCCGACGTCCCGGCCACCGCGTCCGGGGGGATGCGGTGGCCGTCCCATCCGACGGCCGAGATCGGCGCACCCAGCCGGCCCGCCGCGGCGGCGGGATTGCGCGTGAGGGCCCGCACGGCGGCGCCCTCGCGGATCAGCGCGCGGGCGAGCCGGCCGCCCACGAGCCCCGTGGCCCCCGTGATCAGCAGCGTCGGGCCTGCTGCCATCCCCTTCGGCCTCCGATCCGCGTGGGCGCGAGCACGGCGAAGACGGCGCTCGCGATTCCCAGGCTCGTCTGCCAACGCTTTCGCTTCGCGCGCCGGCCTTCGCGGCGCCGCAGCGTAGCACCGATGGGTGGCGTCAATCCTTTGCGAGCGCCTCGTCGAGGCGCTCGGCCCAGGGGCCCGGCCGTCCGTCCGCCACGGGGCGGCCGTCGAGCGCCGTGATCGGGCAGGCCCCGCGCACGGCGTTCACCGCGATCAACTCCCGCGCGGCGGCGAGTTCCGCTCGGCCGACGTCGGCTTCGGCGACTCCGGCGATCCGCTCCAGGATCACGCCGCGGGCGATTCCATCGACGGCGCCGCGCTCGAGGGGCGGTGTCGCGAGTTCGCCGCTCGCGGCGACGACGAAGAGGTTGCTGCGGGAGCCCTCCACCAGCCGCCCCGCGGCGTCGAAGAGCACCGCCTCGTCGCCCCCCGCGTCGCAGGCGGCTTCGTACGCGAGAGCGTGGAAGAGGCGGCTGGAGACCTTGCAGCCGCCGTAGGGAGTGAAGCCCTCGTGGGAGAACGGAGCGACGATCGCCGACCACTCGGACCGGTCGGCTTCCAGCGCGCGGGGGACGCCGACGACGTGGGTCCGGCCCTCGCCGTCGCGGCTCGCCTGGAAGCGCAGGATTCCGTCGGTGTCGCCGAAGGCGGCGGACGCCAGCTCGGCGAAGGCCCGCAGCAGGCTCGCCTCGTGGAGATCGCCGATCCGCAGGGCCCGCGCGTTGCGGCGCAGCCGCTGCGCGTGGCGCTCGGCGAAGCGCGGTCGCCCGGCTCGGACCCGCATGGCCGTGTAGCAGCCGCGCCCCTCGGAGAACGCGCTGTCGTCGCCGCGAACGACCGGTTCGTCGAGGGGCGCGAGGCGACCGTCGATCCAGCAGACGCGTTGGATGTCTACCGCTCCTCGATCGGTACGTAGTGCGTGAGCGTCGGGCCGGTGTAGATCTGGCGCGGGCGGCCGATCTTGAAGTCCGGATCGTGGTGCATCTCCATCCACTGAGCGATCCATCCGGGCAGTCGGCCGAGCGCGAAGAACGCCGTGAACATGTTCGACGGGATTCCGATCGCCGTGTAGGTGACCCCGGAGTAGAAGTCGACGTTCGGGTAGAGCTTGCGCTCGACGAAGTAGTCGTCCTTGATGGCGATCTCCTCGAGCTCGACGGCGATCTCGAGCAGCTTCGAATGGACCCCCAGCTTCCCCAGCACGTCGAAGCAGCCCTTCTTGATGATCTTCATGCGCGGGTCGAAGTTCTTGTAGACGCGGTGGCCGAAGCCCATCAGCCGGGCCGTGGGGTCCCCGCGCTTCGCGCGCTCGACGAACTGCCGGGCCGTCATGCCCTCGTCCCGGATCGCCGCGAGCATGTTGATCACTTCCTGGTTTGCGCCGCCGTGGCTCGGGCCCCGGAGCGCGTTGATCCCGGCGGCGATGGACGAGAACAGGTTCACCATCGAGGATCCCACCAGGCGCACGGCGCTGGTGGAGCAGTTCTGCTCGTGGTCGGCGTGCAGGATCAGCAGCATGTCGATCACCCGCTCGATCACGGGGTCGACGATGTACTCCTCGCATGGCGTGCCGAACACCATGTAGAGGAGGTTCGCCACGTAGCTGCGATTGTTCGCCGGGTACATGAACGGCTGGCCGATGGAGTGCTTGTAGGCGTAGGCCGCCAGCGTGATCATCTTCGCGATCAGCCGATGCACCGAGACCTCGACTTGGCGCGGGTCCCGCGGATCGAGGGAGTCCGGATAGAAGGTGGACAGCGCGCCGACGGAGGCCGAGCAGGCGGCCATGGGATGGGCGTCCTTCGGCAGCGCGCCGAAGAAACGCTTGAAATCCTCGTGGATCATCGTGTGGTACGTGATGGAAGCGTGGAAGTTCTTGAACTGGTCCCGCGTGGGCAGGGTTCCGTAGATGAGCAGGTAGGCCACCTCGAGGAAGGTGCTGTTCTCGGCGACCTCCTCGATGGGAATGCCGCGGTAGCGCAGGATCCCCTTGTCGCCGTCGATGAAGGTGATCCGGCTCTGGCACGACCCGGTGTTCGCGTAGCCGGGATCGAGGGTGATGAGGCCCATCTCGCTGCGTAACTTGCGGATGTCGAGGCCGCGTTCGCCCTCGCTGCCCTCGACGATGGGCAGTTCGATGCTCTGGTCGCCGACGGTCAGCTTCGCGGTATCCGCCATCGGGGCTCCTCTCCTCGCGCGCGGGGTGGGCTGAAAGAGTTCGCTCGGTAGGACGTGACGCCGTGTGTCAGACGTATCGGCTCGTGCGCCTTCAACGTTAGCGAACACGGGCATTCGGCGACAGGGTGGGGCGAAGTGCCCGATCGGCGACCCAACCGGTGCGGCTGAATCCACCCGACGGGAACGGCGCGTGTTGCCTCGCATTCGGTACCCTGTCACCTCTGGAGGTGCACGATGCGAGACGACGCGAGCCCTGCCCGGGAGCTGAAAGCCCTGCTGCGGGAGACTCCGATCCGACCCGCCGACGTCGCGCGCTTCCTGGACGCGCTGGACACGGCGGGGCGCGTCGAGGCGATCCGCGCGCTGGGTCGCTCGGAACAGCGCAGACTGTACGACGCGGTGGACGGGTTCCTGCCCGTGCGGCTCCACGAGCTGGTCCCGCCCGGCGTCGCGGACTTCGTGGCGGTGCGGCACTACGGCAAGAACACGCTTCCCCTGTTCTCGCACTTCGAGAAGCGCTTCTGCCGGCCCCGAGGCGCCGATCCCCAGCAGCCCGGAGAGCTGTACGGCTTCAATTTCCAGTCGATGTCGCCGCTCACCGGCCCGGGCTACTACGTGGCGCGTGAGTCTCCGGACCGGCCGGAGGTCTGGGTCGACTACACCCGGGTGCCGCCCGAGCATCCGGAGGGCTGGCCGGAGTTGCGCGTCAACGAGCGCGGTCTCGGTCGCTTCGTGTACGGCTTCATGATCGACACGCTCCGCCGGGCTTCCGAGCACGTCACGATTGGATCGGCGGCGCGCCGCGGGAAGGACCTGGGCAGCTGGTTCATTCTCTGCCGGGAGGACTGATCCGATCCGCGCACGCCCGGGATCGGTTCGACCCGCCGGGCGGGACGGCGCCCGGCCCCGGCGGCCGCTCCCGCGATCGGGCTGGCGTCAGCCGCCGGCGCGTTTCACGGTGTAGCCGCGGGACTCGAGATCCGCGACGAGAGCGTCGCGGTGGTCGCCCTGGATCTCGATCACGCCGTCCTTGGCGGAGCCGCCGCTTCCGCAGCGGCGCTTGAGTTCCGCTGCGAGCTCGCGCAGCGCTTCCTCGGGAAGCGCGAGGCCGGAGACGGTCGTCACCGTCTTGCCCCGTCTTCCCTTCGTCTCCCGCCGCACTCGCGCGATTCCGTCGCCGCAGGCGACGTGCGCACGCTGGGTGCAGGTGCACCGCGCCACGGGCCGGCTGCAGCGGGGGCAGATGCGCCCGCGGTCGTTGCTGTAGACGAGGCCGTCGTCCCGGCGTCCCACCCTTGACTCCTCAGCTCCCGCTCAGCAGGCGGTCGTGCTCCACCATCAGGCAGCGATCCTGAACCACCGCGACGCCGGCCCGCTCGAGTCGACGAGCCTCCGAATCGTGGCGGATTCCGAGCTGCATCCACACGGCCCGGGGCGGCGAGGGGAGGGAGAGGACCTCGTCCACGTGCCCGGGGATGTGGCGGGAGGCGCGAAACAGGTTGACGAGGTCGACGGGATCGCGGATCGCGGCCAACGACGAAACGGCGGGCTCTCCGAGCACGCGGTCGAGCTTCGGGTTCACCGGGATGATCCGGTAGCCGTGGGCCTGCAGGTACTGCGGAACGCGGAACGCGTCATCGCGTACGCCCGCCTTGATCCCGACGACCGCGATCGTCCGAACCGAGGCCAACAGCTCGCGCAGCTCGTCGTCACCGGGATTCCCGCGGGCTTCTTCCACGCTCGCCTGCCTCGTTCGCCTGCCCCGCCGGCCTTCGCGCGGTCGACACCTCCTGCGGCGGCGGATACTGTAGCTTGCCGTGCGTCGTTCCCGCTGCACTCCGGTCCGCGCTTTCGCGTTCGCGAGCGTGCTGGTCGCTTCCCTCGTCGAAGGGGCGGCCCCCTCCGCGGCCGCGGATTTCGACGATCCCGCGCGGCGCGCCCGCACGACGCGCCTTCCCAACGGCCTCACCATCCTCACGCTCGAGGATCACGCCACGCCGGTCGTTTCCTTCCAGATGTGGGTGCTCGTGGGCTCGAAGGACGAGACCCGGTACAGCGGGCTGGCGCACCTGTTCGAGCACATGATGTTCAAGGGCTCGAAGCGCATCGCTCCGGAGCGGCACGCGCGTCTCGTGCAGTCGCGCGGCGGCCGGCTCAACGCCTGGACCAGCCGCGACTTCACCGTCTACTTCGAGGACGTCACCTCCGAGTCACTGCCCCTGGTGATCGAGCTCGAGGCCGAGCGCGTCGCGAACCTGGACATCAGCGAGGAGACCCTCGCCAGCGAGCGCGAGGTCGTGCTCGAAGAGCGTCGGCTGCGCGTGGAGGACAGTCCGGCCGGGCTGGCGTACGAGGCCCTGTACGCGCTCAGCTTCGAGGCCCATCCCTATCGTCGGCCCGTCATCGGGTGGCGCAGCGACATCGAGGCCATGACCGTCGAGGCGTGCCGCCGCTTCTTCCGCCGCTTCTATGCGCCCGACAACATCGTGCTGGCGATCGCCGGAGACTTCGACAGCGAGGAGGCGCTCGCGCAGGTTCGCCGGACCTTCGGACGCCTCGACTCCGTCGGCGAGATCCCGCGCAATCCGACGGTCGAGCCCCCGCAGCGCGGCGAACGCCGGACGACGGTGCGCTTCGACGTGCGCGGCCCGCTGCTCGCTGCGGCCTGGCCCGCGCCGCGGGCCGGGCATCCCGACGGCGAAGCCCTCGAGATCGCCAGCGCGATCCTCTCGGAGGGTCGTTCGAGCCGACTCCACCGGCGGCTCGTCTACGAAGAGGAGCAGGTGCTCTATGCCCACGGCGGCTACTCCGACATGGAGCAGGCCGGCCTCTTTCTCGCCGCCGCCGGGGTCCGACCCGACGCCAGCGTCGACCGGGTCGAGACGCTCCTGTTCGAGCAGATCGCACGGCTGCGGGACGAAGCGGTCGCGGACGCGGAGCTCGAGAAGGCGAAGCGTCAGATCGAGGTGTCGCTGGTGAACGGGCTCGCCACGAGCCACGCGCTGGCTGCGCGGATCGCGCACGACACGATCACCTTCGGCCGAATTCGACCGCTCGCAGAGCGGCTGGACGCCATCCGGGCCGTGACCGCCGAAGACGTGCAGCGGGTCGCGGCGACATACCTCGTCGACGACCAGCGCAGCGTCGTGCGCGTCGTCGCGCCCGCTGCCGCGGAGGCGCGGTGAGGGCGCTGCGCCCCTTCCTTCTGGCCGCGCTCGGCCTCGCGCTGGGCTGCGCGCCGCTCTTCGCGCGCCCCGCCTGGGAGCGACCGCCGCCCCCGGCCCGCGACGTGCCCGTCGTCCAGCCCGGCGCCTTCGACCGCGCGGAGCTGCCCAACGGCTTGCGCGTTCTCGTGCTGGAAGACCGTCGCGTCCCGCGCGTGGTCCTCGGGCTCCACGTGCGCCGCGGCGAGGCGGCCCTCGCTTCGGACGAAGCGGGGCTCGCCGGCTTCACCGCCGAGCTCATGGAGCGCGGGGCCGGCAGCCGCGACGCGGTGGCGCTCGCCGAGGCCGTGGACGAGATCGGCGCCTCGTTGGGCGTCTGGAGCGGGTGGGACGCGATGGGGGTGTTCGTGTCGGGCCTCTCCCGCGATCTCGACCGCCTCGTCGAGATCCTCGCCGACGTCGTCCTCCGGCCGCGCTTCGAGGTGGGGGAGGCGGCCCGGGCGCGGAGCGAGCAGCTCGCGTCGCTGGAGAAGGCGAAGGACGATCCGGCGACCCTGGCGGGCTGGTTCACACAGCGCGCACTCTACCCCGGCCACCGCTTCGGCCTGCC
>Ga0224512_10003457_pt1 | contig 13874 bp, 9 predicted proteins | sample SF_May12_sed_USG_4_FD_169103 | JGI IMG/M metagenome (GOLD analysis project Ga0224512, IMG submission 169103) | Sediment microbial communities from San Francisco Bay, California, United States - SF_May12_sed_USGS_13 | ecosystem: Environmental > Aquatic > Marine > Sediment | place: USA: California...
TTCCTCAGGACCTTGGACCCCGTTCCCCAACTGCAGGCGCAATCCGGCTGAACAGACAAACCTAAGGCGGGATTTCGCGCTCTTGGTTAGAGTGGTGTCCTGATGAGCGAGGAATCCCGTCCCACGCCGTCGTTCGGCAGTGCCCGTAGGGGCTACAACCGGCAAGACGTCGACACCTATCTGCGAGAGATCGAGGAGCGCCTCGACGAGTTGGAGAAGGATCGATCGATCCTCCAGGCCCGCCTCACCGACTTCAGCGAAGGGGCTGCCGATGTCCGTGGTGAGATCGATGCGGTTGGTGAGGACGTCGATCGCATCCTGCGCGCAGCCGAGGCAGCATCCGAGGGAATGCGGTCACGAGCGTCCGAGGAGTCGGCCCGCTGGCGAGCCGAGGCCGATGCCAAGGCCCGCGAGACCCTCGCCCAGGCCCAGGAAGCCGCGGAGCACATCCGAGGCGACGCCTGGGATACCGCCACCGAGGTCTTGGAGCAGGCGAAACATCAATATCGCGGCGTGCTCCAGCAGTCGCAGCAGGAGTCGCTGACCGTGCGGGCCGAAGCCGAGCGAGAGGCCCATCAGCTGGTTGCCAACGCACGACGCAACATCGAAGAGGAGACCCGCAAGGCTCGCATGGATTCCGAGCTGATGGTGGCGCAGGCCCGTAGTGAGACGGACAAGCTCATCGAGACGGCCAAGCGAGAGGCCGAGGCCGCCCAGGAGCGCGCCAAGGTATTGGAGCAGCGGCGCGCCGAGCTGATGGCGGAGCTCGATACTGCCCAGGCTGCCATCAGCCAGCTCGATTCCGACTTAGAAAAGCGCAAGGCATCCCTGCAGGCGGCCGGCTTCGATGACTCCACCGTCCGCGTGGTCCCTGCCGAAGAGCCCGAAAAGGAGTGGCTCGATGAGGAGAGAAGTGTCCGATTGGTCAGCGCCTCGGAATTCGGGGATTCGGGCCCGGTCGATGCTGATGATCTAGTGGCTGAGGTCGTGAGGCTGCGTGAGGAGTCCCGGCGAGCCGAGCTGGAGCCACCGGCGCCGGAAATTCTCCAAGCCGCGACAGAAGAGCCAGAGCCTGAGGTAGCGGAGCCGGTGCTGCCAGCAGCACCTCAACCTGTCGTCGAGGAGGTCGCGCCAGCACCAGTCGTCGAGATCGAGCCCGAGATCGAGCCCGAGCCCGAGCCCGAGCCCGCCGTGGAGCTAGAGCCGGAACCAGTCGTCGAGCCAGAGCCGGAGCCAGAGCCCGAGCCCACCGCTCTCGCCGATGACCTCAACGATCTGTTCACCAGCCTGCGAGGGGCGGGGCCGCCGTCAGGTGAGTCATCGCTCAACGGTTCCACTTCCGCCACGGCAGAGGGAGCCTCCGCCGTGGCAGTGGTAGAACCCCAGACCGATTGGACGGTGAACCCGTTCGATCTACGAGACCGTTTGCTGCTCCCCATCGCCAACCGATCGCTGCGGGACGTGAAGCGGTCCATCGTGGATGCACAGAACCAGATGCTCGAAGAGCTTCGAACCAAGCCCGTGGAGTGGGAGCCCGATGTCACACTGCTCGAGTCTGCGTTCGGCGACGACCTGCGCCGGCTCGCCCAGGAGAGCCACGTGGCTGGCTATGCCGCCGCTGCCGAGCTCAGCGGTGTTGATACCACCCCCCACCCCGATGTGGAACCGGAGGATCCAACACCACAAGTGAGCAACGCGCTCGGCGAAGAACTGAGCGAGGCGATGCGAAAGTCGCGAGAGGCCGAAGCAGGAGAGCGGGAGATGGCGGCAGCGATCAGCAAGGTGTTCCGCACCTGGCGCACCGATGGCGCCGAGCGATGGCTGCGAGCGGCGTCCTTCTCCGCATATCACGATGGTCTACTGTGGGGTCTGGCCGAGCTTGGCGTTTCCAAGGTGCGCGGCGTGGTCAACGGCAGCTCGTGCTCGGAGTGCCCGGGACGGGTCGGCGAGCGATGGACGCCAGGTGACACCCTGCCAGAGGGAACCGGCATTCCGCCTATCCACGTCGACTGCCAGTGCACACTGGCCCCCGCTGACTAGCCAGGAGTCCCTGCCAAAGCCCAAGAACCTGGCCTCGATACACTGCGTCTCGTGCTGAGCCGCGACTCGTTCCCCCAACCCCGCCCTGCCGTTAGGCGCGCCCTGATAATCCTGGGTGTGGTGATCGTGGTGCTCATCCCACTGTTGCGCTGGCTCGCCACTTTCTGGACCGACTACCTCTGGTTCGACTCCATCAACCTCACTTCGGTGTGGTCAACCCTCATCTGGACCAGGGTGCTTCTGGTAATCATCTTCGCTGCGGTGGCGGCGCTTCTGCTGTGGCTCAATCTGATACTGGCCGATCGGCTGTCGCCCAGAATCGGCCTGGTCGACCCGGGGCCAGAAGAGGAGCTGGTGGTGCGGTTCCAGGATTGGGTCAATCCACGGATCGGCCGGCTTCGCCTGTTGGTCGCCGCGTTGTTTGGAATCTTGATCGGTCTGGCCGCCGCCGGGTGGTGGGAAGACTGGCTGCTCAACCAGAACTCGGTTCCCTTCGGCATCGACGACCCGGTGTTCAACAACGACCTCTCGCTCTACGTCTTCCGGATCCCGTTCTGGAGAGACATCTTCGGGTGGGGTTTCCAGCTTTTCGTCGTCATCGCGCTGGTGGTGGCCGCCCTGCACTACCTCAATGGCGGAATCCGGGTGCAGGGGTCGGGCAGCCGGGTCAGCAGCGGGGTGAAGGCTCACCTGTCGGTGCTCTTCGCCATCCTCGCCGTCCTCAAGGCGGTCGGCTATCAGCTCGACAAGTACGACCTGCTCTACAGCGATAGGGGAGCGGTGTTCGGGGCAGCCAACGCCGACCTCAGTGCTCGTCTTCCCGCTCTCAACCTGCTCATCCTCATCTCACTTGCTGCTGCCGTGATGTTCCTCATCAACCTGCGCCGTCGCGGTTGGGTTCTGCCTGCGGTGGCGCTTGGGCTGTGGGCGGCCACCTCGTTGTTGTTGGGCGGCATCATCCCGGCCGCCGTTCAACGCTTCTCGGTCGAGCCAGACGAGATCAACAAAGAGCTCCCCTATGTGGAGCGCAACATCGAGTTCACCCGTGAGGCCTATGGCCTCGCCGATGTCGAGGTGCGGTCGTTCGGCTCGGAAACCGATGCCGACGGGAACTTCCTCAATGTGACGGCCGCCGACATCGAGGCCAACCGGGACACCATCGACAACTTGCGGCTGTGGGATCCGGCAGTGTTGCGCATCACCTATCGCCAGCTGCAGGAGCTGAGGACTTTCTATAAGTTCGATGACGTCGACGTCGACCGTTATGAGCTCAGCGACGGCCTGACCCAGGTGATGCTGGCGGCCCGTGAGCTGGACCAGGACAACATCCCCGGCCAGGGTTGGGTCAACCGTCACTTGGTCTACACCCACGGATTCGGCAGCGTGTTGTCTCCGTCCAACTCGGTCACCAGCCAGGGCCAGCCGGATTTCTTGGTGAAGGACATCCCGCCGGAGACCCAAGACCCGGCACTGGAGATCGATCAGCCTCGCATCTACTTCGGTGAGGGATTCGTGACCGACTCCTTCGTGTTCGTTGGCACCAAGGAGAAGGAAGTCGACTTCCCGATCGGGGCGGGAGAGCAGGCCGTTGAGTTCAACACCTACGACGGCGCCGGCGGCATCGAGCTGGGCAGCATCTTCCGTCGTGTTGCCTTCGGCCTGCGCTTCCTCGACCTCAACACGGTCATCTCAGGACAGCTGACGAGCGACACCAGGGTCCTCATGGTTCGCAACGTTATCGATCGGGTCCATCGGGTAGCGCCGTTCCTGTACGCAGACGCCGATCCCTATCTGGTGCAGGTAGACGGCAAGCTGGTTTGGGTGCTCGACACTTACACGATCACCGACCGCTACCCCTACTCCGCCCCTGCCCTCACCGGGCGGCTCAACAGGACAAAGTCGAACCTGCCGGGCGACTTCAACTACATCCGCAACTCGGTGAAGGTCAGCATCGACACCTACGACGGCACCATGAACTTCTATGTCGTCGACGAGACCGACCCCATCATTCAGGCGTATCGCAATATCTTCCCGGACATCTTCAGCGACGCCGACGCCATGCCCGCCGGGTTGGTCACGCATCTGCGTTATCCAGAGGACATGTTCCGGGTGCAGGCGGATATGTACAGCCAGTACCACATCACCGACCCTCGAACCTTCTTCAACGACGGTGACCCTTGGCAGATCGCCCGCGACCCATCCACGGCTGGCCTCGCCAACCAGACCGCTGTAGCCGCCGATAACTCGGTCATAGGGGAGCAACTGCGGGCGCGGTTCTTTACCGATGAGGGCGACGAGTACACCCCCATGGTGCCGTACTACCTGCTGATGAAGCTGCCAGGAGAAGAGGAACTCGCCTACCTCCTGGTGCAACCGTTCACTCCAGAGAACCGGCCCAACATGGTCTCGTTCGTGGTGGCCCGTAGCGGTCCCGAGCAGTACGGCGGCGTGGTCGAGTTCCAGCTACCGCGCGACCGTTTCATCGACGGCCCCGGTCAGGTGGGAGCCCGCATCCAACAGGATCCAGTTATCGCGCGAGATTTCACGCTTTTCGACCAGGAGGGCTCCCAGCTCATCCTGGGGAACATGCTGGTGGTCCCCATCGAGGATTCGGTCATCTACGTGCAGCCGGTTTATCTGCAGGGGGAGGAGAACGCCCTCCCCGAGTTCAAGCGAGTTGTAGTCGTCTACCAGGACAACCAGCCTCAGATGCGAGAGACATTGGACGAAGCCCTGGCCGCCGTCTTCGGAGAAGGCATCGCCATCGACGATACGCCGCTGGACGACACGCCACCCGGGGACGTCACGCCGCTGCCCGAGGATGTCCAAGCCCTGCTACAACAGGCCGACGCTTTGATCGACGAAGCCAACCAGGCGCTGCGCAACGGTGACCTTGGCACGTATCAGGACAAGGTGGACGAGGCCCAGGCCCTCATCGACGAGGCACTCAGCCAGCTAGACCTCACCGCCGCCGAGAACGCGTCCGAGGCTTCGCTGGGGAATTAGCCGCTCGTGACGGCGCTGCCAGAACCCATCGAGAACGTGACCTTCCGCCATTTCGGCGGCGATGAGGACTTCGTCGGAATGGTGGCCATGCTCAAGGCGCAAGCTCGCCACGATGGAGTCGACCGCCACGACTCGGTCGAGGAGATGACCAACTACTACCACCACCTCACCAACTGTGACCTCGAAACCGATCTGGCCATCGCCGAGCGTTCTGGCGAGATCGTTGCCTACTGCCGCGCCACATGGTGGGTTGAGGAATCCACAGCAGATCGAGTGCTGGCCTTCATCGAGTGGACCCACCCCGAAGTGCGTTCCCTCGGGGTGGAGGGGGCACTGGTTGGTTGGGGCGAGTCTCGATCGCGCGATATCGCTGTCGAACAGGCATACGAAGGGCATCAGGTTCTCCAAACCTGGGCAGACGAGCCTGAACAGGACAAGATCAAGCTGATCGAAGCCACTGGATTCGCCGTGACCCAGACCGACGTCATGATGACCCGGTCGCTCGATGTGCCCATCCCCGAGCTCCACCTCCCCGAAGGCCTCGAGATCCGGCCGGTCACCGAGGCCGACCGACGCAAGGTGTGGGAAGCAGACCTGGAGGCGTTCCGCGATCACGTCGGGTTCTCGCTCCCGACCGAGGAGGACTTCGAGCAGTTCGCCAATCAACCTCACTTCGATCCGGCCCTGTGGAAAGTGGCGTTCGACGGCGACGAGATCGCCAGCCAGGTCCTCAACTACGTGGCTGAAGACGATGAGCCCGGTCGCAAGAGGGGTTGGACCGAATGGATCTCGACCCAGCGAGCTTGGCGGGGCAAGGGTGCAGCCAAGGCTGTGATCGCCGAGAGCATGCGGATGTTCAAGGACATGGGGATGACCGAGGTCGCTCTCGCGGTCCACACCACCAATCCGACCGGTGCGCTCGGCCTCTACCAGGGCCTGGGATACCAAGAGGTGCAGAGGTCATTCGAGTTCCGCAAGCCCTTCTAGGGCTAACTCTCTGGCTCAAGCGCACCATTGCCGCGACGTCCCATAACGCCGTACAATGATCGGTACACCGCGGGGTGGAGCAGTCTGGTAGCTCGTCGGGCTCATAACCCGAAGGTCGCGGGTTCAAATCCCGCCCCCGCTACGGAGAAGACCCCTGCCTCGGCAGGGGTCTTCTTGGTGTCTGGGTTGTGCCGGATGCCGGAACGGGCGACAGACACGGGTCACGACTGTCCCGCGTACATCTCGCTGAGCGTCGCTAGAGCGAGTCCTGTGGCCAGCTGCCCGGTGCTGAACTCGTTGGAGACGGCCACGGCTGCGATGCCTTGGTCGGGGACGAGCACTGCTTGCGACAGCCACATGGTGTTGCTCCCAGAGTGAAGGTACACGGGTCCGTCGGGCCCTTCCTCGATGCGGATCCAGCCCATGCCGGCTTTGACCCCGTCGCCGTCCTCGACGGGCTCGTCGCGGGTGGCGAGGAGCAGGTCGACTGTGTCTGGGTCGAAGAGGTCGCTTGTTCCCTCATAGCCCCTAAGGATCTCCGTGAGGAACGCGCCCCAGTCGGCCATCGAGCAGTAAACGGTCCCGGCCGGGCCGAGAGAGGCCAAGTTGTCGGCGTGAATGGGACGACCGGCCGGGTCGTGTCCGAGGGGGGTGTCTTGGCCGCTGCCGTCACCGGGGGCGCCGAAGCCGCATGATTCCATCCCCAGCGGGCCGAAGAGTTCGGTCCGCATGAGATCCTCCCAGGACTCGCCTGTGGCCGCCTCGAGGGCGGCCCCCACCACGATGTAGCCGGCGTTGGAGTACCGAGAGACTGTGTGAGGTTCGACCTCCGGGGCGGAGCCGATCATCTTGGTCGCGATGAGGGCTCGTTGCTCCTGGACGGGCAGCGATGTGTCGACATTGGGTGGGTCAGCTGGCGTGCCGCCGGTGTGTGACAGCAGATCAGACAGAGTTACATCCGCGTAGCCGGCATGGACCGAGCCGGGGAAGGCCTCAGCCAGCGTGGTGTCGAAGGACACCCCTTGGCCTTGTTGGGATACCAGTCCAAGGAGAGCCGCGGTCATGGCCTTGGTGTTGGATCCGATGTGGAACACGTCGTCGTCGGTGACTGGTGTTGCGCCTCCGCGCTTACGGAGTCCAGCAACGCCGATGTCGAGTTGGCCCTCGCTGGTGAAGGCGGCAGCACCGAGAGCGGGGACGCCGGTTTCGGCGACGATGGCCTCGAGGGCGAGCTCGAGGTCGTCTTCCGCGGCCGCGGCAACGGGATCGAAGGTCGGTTCCGCTGCCGGCTTGGGGTCGAAGATCGGTTCGCGTTCTGTGGCGTCGCCGGAACAGGCAGAGCCGGCGAGTGCCAGCGCCAGGGCCACTACTGCGAGCCGGATGGGTGTCTTGTTGATGGTCATTTGTCCTCCTTGGGGACTTGAGGAGAACGTAGATGACAACAGACCCGCTGACATCGGGGCGAACACGGGAATTGTGGAGGAGCAGGCACGGACCGCGGAATCCGTGCAAGTACTGAGGAGTCGGCAAGCCACTCGTGGGAGAATGGCGAGGTGGAACACCTCCGGATACGCCTTGTTTTGGCCATCGGCCTCGTCACAGGAGTGGTGGCGGCTGCCGGAACCGTCTGGATCGCAGCGGCCGAAGACGGGCTACCGGTCGCCGAGCTGGTTCGTGTCGAGACGCTAGCCGACGACCCCTCAGTTCTTGGCGATCACATGCGATGGAGCTTCCAGGCGCTGGGTCGACACCGGGCAGTCACCGAGGTGGACATCAGCGAGAGGTTCGGGCCGGCGCTGGCGGCGGCGGTGGACGCCGATGCTCTCAACGCGACGTTGGATGCCGTCTTCGAAGATATCGGGAGGGTGAGATTCGTCAGATACGCCAACCGCGGCCCAAACTTCGCTCTCGCCATCGGGGTTGGCGAATCGGGGTTCCCGTTGGAGCTCTTTATGGAGCGGGCTCCGGACGGACGGTTGAACCTATGGGTGATAACCGAGCGGCCGTCGCCACCGCGCCTTCCTGACTGGGAGTCGACCATGGTGCTCGTGGCAGGATGGCTCTTCATCGGGGTCAGCGTTGCGACATGGCGGTCGGGGTCGAGGCGGCATCCCTGGGTCGAGCTTCTTGGTGCCGGCGCGGTCCTTTCGACGGTCCTTGTTCTCAGTTCGTCATCGTGGGCATATACCTTCGGACGCGTCCTCCCGGCGGCAATGGTCCTCGTCGGCGCCTGGTTGCTGCTGCGTGCACATCGACACCCCCTGCGGGCCTGGGCGATAGGCGCCGCCGGGGCAGCTGTCGCCGCCGCCGCGGTTGCACCATTGACGCGGGATGCGGCCTTGATCGGTCATCCCGAGATGCTCTGGTCCATCGTCGACAACTCCGGCCTGTACTCGGTGCTTCTCGCTGGGTCAGCTGCCCTCACAGCTCTGTCGATGTTGCTCGTCGTCCTCGTCGCTGTCGGCCAGCTATCGAAAGCCAGCGGTTGGCTCCATGCTCCCATCTGGCTCGGCATAGTGGCGGCGTCAGTGTGGGCGATAGCTGCGACAGGCTCTTCATTCGATTACTCCTTGGGAGAGGGAACTTGGGCTGGGGGACCCCTGCGCGCCGCCGCTCTCGGCAGCGCCGGCCTCGTTCCTGTCGTGATAGGGCTTCGGCTGGTCACAGCGCGTTGGGACCGCCCCGAATTGGCCGGCCTAGTCGTCGACCTTGGCGCGGCGTCTGGCGGACTGCAGTCTGCAGTGGTGAAGGCGCTGGAGGACCCTTCGGTCCAAGTGCTCGTGTCCTTAGATGGAGAGCGGCTGCTTGGCGAGCACGGACAAGCCGTCGCCGAAGGCGAGCTACCCGCCGACCGGTCGCTGACAAGGATCAGATCGGGAGAGCGCCTCATCGGAGGGCTGGTGCACCACTCTGCGCTTGTCGACGATCCGGCTCGACTCTCTGCGGTGGTCGCCGCTATCGGCCTCGCCCTTGATGTCAACCGACTGAACGAGGAGGTGACGGCTCAGCTCGAGGAGGTGCAGGCCTCTCGAAGTCGCATCATCGAGGCGGGCGATGCCGCCCGCAGGCGCATCGAGCGCGACCTACACGACGGTGCCCAGCAGCGCCTGGTGGCGTTGGGGATGGACCTGCAACGCGCCAAACGGCAGGCCGAGTCGAAGGGCGAGGGAGAGCTGGCCGCCATGCTGGATTCGGCGACGAGCGACGTTCGCCGTGCCATCGAAGAGATTCGCTCGGTGTCGCGTGGTTCCCTCCCATCTCTGTTGGCGGAACGAGGGCTCGGCGCCGCTGTCGAAGCCCTTGCCGAGCTGTCGCCGATACCGGTTCGAACCGAGGTCGCCTCAGATGGGCTGCCGGCGGCCCTGGAGAAGACGGCCTACTACGTCGTTGCTGAAGGCCTGACCAACGTTGCGAAGCATGCGCAAGCGTCCGAGGCCTCGGTATCGATTCACCAGGATGAAGGTTCGCTGTGGGTCGTCGTCGCCGACGACGGCGCCGGTGGCGCCTCCCTTGCGCCCGGTTCCGGCCTGCAGGGTCTGGAGGATCGGGTCGTCGCCACAGGTGGCGGCCTCAGCGTCCACAGTGGCCCAGAGGGAACGACGCTCACGGCGGTGATCCCATGCGAGTGATCATCGTCGACGACTCCGCCCTCATCAGGGACGGTCTCGCCAATGTGCTCTCCGATGGCGGTGTCGAGGTCGCCGCGACCTTTCCCGACGCCGGCGGCGTACTCGAGGCCGTTCAACAGTTGCAGCCTGACGTCTTGGTGGTCGACATCCGAATGCCTCCGAACTTCGAGACCGAGGGCCTGGAACTGGCGCTCGAGGTGCGGCGCCAGATCGATGGCATCGGCATCCTCGTTCTGTCGCAGCACATCGAGACCCGCTACGCAGTCGAGCTCATCGCCGAGGGTGCCTCAGGAGTCGGGTATCTACTCAAGGACCGCGTCACCAACATCGACGGCTTCCTCGACGCCTTGAACCGGGTGGCGTCTGGGGGGAGCGCTATCGATCCGACGGTGGTGAGCAGGCTCATCGGGCAGCCGGGAAAGAGGGGGGTGCTCGACCGGCTTACGGCGCGGGAGCAGGAAGTGTTGGCTCTGATGGCGGAGGGGCACTCGAACGGCGCAATCGCCGATCGGCTGATCGTGAACCAGCGCACAGCCGAGACCCACGTCAGCAACATACTGATGAAGCTGGACCTGCCGCCCGACGCTGCGGTCGATAGGCGCGTCAGCGCGGTTGTCATGTGGCTCCGCAGTCACGAAGGCGCCAACCCGCTCGGGGACGTGGACGAGTAGCCCCGAGGGCGTCGCCACCTGCGATTTGCTGGCTGCGTCTGCGGGCGGTCGCTCGCAGCCTCTACCCTCCTCTGCTGGATGCCGCGGGCCAGGGACCCGCGCTGGGAACGGTGCACCGTTCCGTCGCGCTGTATGCCGAGAGCCAGATAACCGGCCATGGCTCTTTCTCCTGTTTGCTAGCGCCCAGCAAACGCGAAGGCGGAAGGAGGAGGGCGCGAGCGGTGTTTTGGGGTCAGCCCAAGGCCGGTTTTGGCAGCCACCGGTCGTCGGAATACATCACAGGATCGACCGGGATATGGCAACAATCGGACTCATAACCCGAAGGTCGCGGGTCGAAATCCCGCCCCCGCTGCGGAATCAAGTATGCCCGGCCAAAGGCCGGGCATACTTGACTATGGGGTGTTCTCCGAGTCGGATTATGGGGTGTTCTCCTAGTCGGCCAGCGCCGCCCCGGCTTCGATCGACTCCAGGTTCTTGTCGGCGAAGGGTTTGTCCTCGGCTGCTCGGCGGAGGGCGTCGACCGGGAACAGCCCGAGACGCGACGTGACCACAGTCAGCATGACCAGGGGGAGTTGCGCATTGACCACGCGGGTCGGGCTCATCTTGGGGTCGATCACTTCCAGTCGCGCCTTGGTGGCGACGTCGGCGAACTCCGGAACGGTGAACACGACCCCCGACTGGGGCATCTGATCCAACAGGGGCTGCGCCTTGCGTAGACCATCGTCCGATAGCAGCACCAGTGCGTCGGGGAGGCCGCCGCTGTCGACCGGCGCCTGTTCGGGACTGAGGACGAGTTTCGACAGGCTGTGCCCGGTCTTGACCGTCACCGGGTAGTCGTCGCGTTGGCTGGCCCACAGGCCGGAGCGGATGGCAGCCTCGCCGAAGAGGCGAGCCGCCGATCGCACCTTGGCTCCGGCGGAGCCGGCCACGGTTATCGCCAGATCCTTCGTCAATGCAGCTTCGAACGTGGTGTCTATGGGGACGGGTGCGGCTCGTGCGCCACTTGCCGTCGCCGCGGCGTGGTACGCCTCGGCGTATTCGGTTACCTCACGCCGATGCAGAATGCCGCTGTCGAAGCCGAGTTGTTCCATGGTCGCGTCGAGCGCCTTGCGTCCGAACTTGTTGGCCGGCATGAAGTAGGCGCTGCACAGTTCCCAGATGTCCAACAACGCGAAGCCCGGCTGGGTGATGGCCTCCCGAATCCGCTCGGAGAGCTGTTTATCGAAGCTGGTGCCGCGGTAGACGTAGCTCGCCCCGTTGACCCCAACGGTGCCACAGATGTCAAGAGGGTGCTCCAGGTTGCCCCCCGGGGTGGTGGACGTCACCGCCCCCTGCGGGGTGGTAGTCGAGTGCTGGCCGCCCGTCATCCCGAAGTTGAGGTTGTTGAAGACGAGCACAGTGATGCCGACGTTGCGACGGGCTGCATTGATGAGGTGGGCGCCTCCGATTCCGGTCCCACCGTCACCCATTATCACGATCACCGTGAGCTCGGGCCTGGCCAGCTTTATGCCGCTGGCGTAGGTGATGCTGCGGCCGTGCAAGCCGTGGAAGGCGCTCGTGGTGAAGTATTGATCGGACAACCCGGCGCACCCGATGTCGCTCACGATGACAACCTCGGCCGGGTCGAGCGACAGGTCCGATAGGGCCGTGTTGAGCTCGTCGAGGATGCTGCCATGGCCGCACCCGGGGCAGAAGGGATAGGGGGTGTCGTTGCGATACCCGCTCAGTGGGGTGATGGTCGTATCGGTCATGCCATCGCCTCGAGGATCTCGGCGGGGCCGACCATCTCCCCATCGACTCGATTGACACCGACTACCTGACGGCCGGCCGCCACCCGTTCGATCTCTCGTCGGTAGAGGCCGAGGTTGAGTTCGGGTACGACCACCCGATCCACGTCGACCAGGGCTTCATCGATCGCGTTGTGTGGCACGGGCCACAGGCTGTGCACTACCAAGCCGGACACCTTGTCTCCCGCCGCTCGAGCCCGGGTCACCGCTGCCCGCACCGGTGCACCGGTGGCCCCATACCCGAGGATCAGGGTCGAAGCGCCGGGTTGGGGGTCGGCATCGACCAGTTCGATCTCGTCGCGGTGCAGCTCGATCTTGTCTGCGAGGTGGCGATTGAGAGCTTCGATGGTCGAGGTGTGCTTTGTGATGTAACCGTCTTCGTTATGTGTTGAGCCGGTGAAGCGGACCGTGTGTTCGCCACCGAACTCGTGGAGCGGGAACACTTCGTCGGGAGGGTCGTATCGGTAGGGCGAGCCGACCGTGGTGGTCTCCCTGGGGCGCACCTCGATCTCGGGGTACGACGAGAGTTCCACCGTGGTCAAGGTGGTCGCAAGATCCTTGTCTGTGAGCAGGAAAACCGGACAGCGGAAGCGCTCCGCCAGGTCGAAGGCCTTGGCGGTGAGCCAGTAGGCCTCGGTCACGGTGGAGGGGGCAAGGGCGATGATCGGGTAGCCGCCCCCGGTGCCCCAGCGGACGAACTGGACGTCGCCCTGGGAGACGGTGGTGGCACCACCCGTCGAAGGGCCAAGGCGCTGCACGTCGACGATGACCAACGGAACCTCGCCCATGATGGCGAGGCCGATGTTCTCGCTGTAGAGGCTGATGCCGGGGCCGCTGGTAGCGGTCATGGCGCGGGCGCCCGACAGGGCGGCGCCGATGCACATGCCGATAGAGGCGATCTCGTCCTCTCCCTGGATCGCCACTCCGCCCGTCTTGGGCAGTTCTCGCATCATCGACATCAGGATCTGTGACGCCGGGGTTATCGGGTAGCCGGCGAAGAACGTGCACCCGGCGTCGAGGGCACCGCGAACGATGGCGGTGGATCCGTCGATGTACTCGCGCATCTGCTCTCCCCGGCTGTCCAGCACTCAACGTTGCGGCGACGGCGGTGCGGACGTAGGGCCAAAGGACACAATCGCGGGACCTGATCTTGGCCGACAGTGACCGCCGGGGCGGAAGCAGGGGAGAGCAGATGGCTGGCAGGTAGCCGCCAAGCGCCTGCCGCCCGAGGGTTTCACCGTTCGGCAGCGCTCGCTGATCGGTCGAGAGGTACGACGATGTTTGCTGTCGACTTCAGTGGGCTCCCTGAGGGGCGAATGCGTTAGGAATCTAACCGGCTCGCCCAACCGCGGGATCGGCCCCTCAGGCCTCATGGCGCAAGAACATCCCGAGGACGATGCTGCCAAGGCGGCGCATTATTGCCTGCGGACGCTCCTCTTCTTCATCGTCGATGACGAGATGTAGGAACGTCGCCCGCAGCCGCCAGGCCAGCACTCCATCGGTGAGCACCTGGTCGCCGACCACCACTACCGGCGCACGACTTCCTCGCAGCCCCAGCCGCCGCCGGGTTGTAAACGGCTTGTTGCCACGGCTCACCATCCGGCCCACCTGGCGCTGCGGGCCATTCGTCAACGCGATGACCCGGGCAACATTGGGGCTGGCCTCGAAGCGGTCAATGGCCGTGTTCACGAGCACCCCGAATTCCTCGAGCGAGGCGCCTTGTGGTGCCACGGTGTTGTCAACGTCGAAGATGA
>Ga0224512_10003458_pt1 | contig 13874 bp, 12 predicted proteins | sample SF_May12_sed_USG_4_FD_169103 | JGI IMG/M metagenome (GOLD analysis project Ga0224512, IMG submission 169103) | Sediment microbial communities from San Francisco Bay, California, United States - SF_May12_sed_USGS_13 | ecosystem: Environmental > Aquatic > Marine > Sediment | place: USA...
CGCTGGCTCGGCTTCGATTGGGGCGCAAACCTGCACTATGCCTCGGACTATTTCGAACAGCTTTATGAATGGGCCGCGCATCTGATCGGCCAGGAGCTCGCTTACGTCGACGACCTTTCGGCCGATGAGATCCGCGAGTACCGCGGCACGCTGACCGAGCCGGGCCGCGACAGCCCGCACCGTGCGCGGAGCGTCGAGGAGAACCTCGACCTTTTCCGACGCATGCGTGGCGGCGAGTTCGGCAATGGCGAGCGCGTGCTGCGGGCGAAGATCGATATGAGTTCGGGCAACATCAACCTGCGCGACCCGGTGCTCTACCGCATTCTCCACGCGGCCCACCCGCGCACCGGTGATGCCTGGTGCATCTACCCGACCTACGATTTTGCTCACGGCCAGTCGGACGCCATCGAGGGGGTCACCCACTCGCTGTGCACGTTGGAGTTCGAGGATCACCGGCCGCTCTACGATTGGCTGATCGAGCACCTGCCTGTCGAGGCGCGGCCGCGCCAGTATGAGTTTGCCCGCCTCAACCTGACCCATACCGTGCTGTCAAAGCGCCGGCTCATCCAGCTGGTGATGGACGGCCATGTCGCCGGCTGGGACGATCCGCGTCTGCCGACGCTGGTCGGCATGAAACGCCGTGGGGTGCCGCCGGCGGCGATCCGAGATTTCGCCCGGCGCATCGGCGTCGCCAAATCCGACAGCCAAGTCGAGGTTCAGGCTTTTGAAGCCTGTATCCGCGAGGATCTGAACCAGAGTGCGATGCGGCGCATGGCCGTCCTCGATCCCATCAAGGTGGTGATCGAGAACTACCCGCAAGATGAAAAAGGGGGCGGCAGCGAGATGCTCGACGCGGTCAACAACCCCGAGGATGCGAGCGCCGGCACGCGCAAGGTGCCTTTCGGGCGTGAGCTCTGGATCGAGCGCGACGACTTCATGGAGGACCCGCCGAAGAAGTTCTTTCGCCTGGGCCCCGGCCGCGAGGTGCGCCTCCGCTATGCCTACTTCATCACCTGCACCGATGTCGTGAAGGATGCCGCGGGCGAAATCGCCGAGCTGCGCTGCACTTACGATCCGGCGACCAAAGGCGGCGATGCGCCCGATGGCCGCAAGGTGCGCGGCACGCTGCATTGGGTCTCGGCGGCCGATGCAATCGAGGCCGAGGTGCGGCTCTACGACCATCTCTTCGCCGATCCCGATCCCGGCAAATCTCGCGACTGGCTGGAGGATTTGAACGCCGACTCGCTCAAGGTCGTTACCAACGCCAAGCTTGAACCGGCGCTCGCGGAGGTGCCCATCGGACACCCCGTTCAGTTCGAACGCCTCGGCTATTTCGCGCCTGATCCCGACAGCACGCACGCCAAGCCGGTCTTCAACCGCACTGTTGCACTCCGCGACAGCTGGGCGCGGATGCAGGCCAAGGGCGGCCAGGCGAAGTAGCGGGCGCGAAGCGGAGGCCGCCTCTCGTGACCGAATTCGGCCGCCAACTGCTCGACCAATGGCTGCTCGACCCCGAGGTCGCCTACCTCAATCACGGCACGGTGGGGGCGACGCCCATACCGGTGCTGGAAAAGCAGAGCGAATGGCGCGCGCGGATCGAACGCCAGCCGGCCGCGGTCCTCGCCCGCGAAATCGCGCCGCTGATGGGCGCAAAGCCGCGGGCGCCCGGCGCCCTGCGCGCGGCGGCTGACGCGGTCGGCGCTTTCCTTGGCGTCGAGGGCAAGGATCTTGTCTTTGTCGACAATGCGTCCGGCGGCGTGAATGCGGTGCTGCGATCCTTCCCGCTTTCGACTGGCGACGAGATTGCGATCACTGACCATACCTACGGCGCGGTGGCGAATGTTGCGCGCTTCGTGGCGCGCGAACGGGGCGCAGTGGTGCGCAGCGCGGCGCTCCCCTTCCCCGCCCCCGACCCGCAATCTCTGGTCGATGCGTTCGCGGCGGTGCTGACCGACAAGACCCGCATTGCCGTGCTCGACCATGTCAGCTCCGATACCGCGCTAGTGATGCCGGTCAAGGAAATGGCCGCCCTCGCACGCGCGCGCGGTATCCGCGTGCTGGTCGATGGGGCGCATGCGCCGGGCGCGATCCCGGTCGATATCCGGGGCCTCGGTGTCGATTGGTACACCGCCAACATGCACAAATGGGCGATGGCGCCGCGTCCCTGCGGCGTGCTCTGGGCGGCGCCCAATTGCCAGGACGGCCTGCATCCGCCCGTCGTCTCCTGGGGGCTCGATCAGGGCATGATCGCGGAGTTCGATTGGGTGGGCACGCGCGATCCGACGCCGTGGCTCGCCGCCCCGGACGGCATCGCCTTCATGGCCGATCTCGGAACGGAGGCGATGCGCGCCTACAATCACGCCCTCGTTCTGGAAGCGGCGGCGATGCTGAGCGGGCATTGGCGCACGCCCTTTGTCGCCGACCCCGCGATGACCGGGACCATGGCATGCGTTGCCTTGCCCGAACGCTTGGGCAGCGACGAAGCACGGTTGGACGCATTGCGCGATGCGTTCTGGTTCGAGGATCGCATCGAGGTCCATATGGCACGGCGCGGCGGGCGATTCTGGGCGCGGCTGTCGGCCCAGGTTTACAACGAGATTGCCGATTATGAGCGCCTGGCCGTCGCTGTCGCGGCAAGAAGCTGAGCGCGGCGCCCACGATACCCCAATACATATGTAAGTCGGTCGGGCCGAGCCTCGACCGGCGCGGTTGCGCAGGCCAAATTAAACATATATTAACTATACATCTTAAATCCGCCCTCGATGTTGCGGCATTGAGGCGTTTCGAAGCCCAAGAAGGCCGCCGCCCGTGCATCTTACCCGCCATACCGACTATGCGCTTCGGGTGCTGATGTATCTGGGCGTGCGCAACGGCAAGTTGGCGACGATCGGCGAGATCGCCGAACGCTACGCGATCTCCGAGAACCACCTGATGAAGGTTGTCCACCGGCTTGGCCGGCTCGGTTATATCCGCACCATTCGCGGCCGGCAGGGCGGCATCCTCCTGGAGCGCGATCCGCGCGAGATCAACCTCGGCGAGGTGATCCGCAACTGCGAGGACGACATGGCGGTCGTCGAGTGCTTCGATCCGTCGACCAACGAATGCCGCATTGCGGGCGCCTGCGTGTTCAACTGGGTGCTCGACGATGCGCTCGGTGCGTTCATGGCGGTGCTCGACCGTCACACGCTGGGCGATCTGTTGTCGCCCGCCGAGCGCATTGCCTGGCGGCTTGGTCTACCGAGCCGCTGAGGCGGCGTTACCGGTTTCGACCTTCGGACGCGGCCGGGTCAGCATCGGGCCGCAAACCGCGAGGAACGCCAGGAAGGCCGCGCACCAGCTTGCCGCCGACAACACCAGCAACGTGTCGGTTGCCTGTTCCGTGAGCGTCGCCGCGATGCGCAGCGCCGCCGCGCATCCGACGAGCAGGTAGGCGCCGGCAAGTCCCGCGCCGGCGCTGAGCGGCCGGCCAGTATGCCCGAGGGTCGCCCGGCTCATCACCGCGAGGATCATTGTTCCGAACGCACCGGCGGTGAGCGCGTGAATGCCGGCGGTCATGGGAATGGCATCGCTGAGCACGGCGATCCCCAGCAGCGCCTGGGCGCAGACCAGCCAAAGATAACCCAGATGCAATGACCACAAGAGCGGCTCGCCGAATGTCCGCACGCCGCGCCAGCGCAGCAGCCGCAGAACACCGAGCCCCCCGGCGAGCAACAGCGCCGCGCCCGTGATCACGCCCTCCGGCACAGCCGCCCAGATCAACCCGGCTACCACAGTAACGGCCAAGTGCAGCGCGTCGAGCGGGCCCATCGCGGCCGGCAGTTTATCTTCTTTCGCCTTGGCGAGGGCGTTGCGGGTGAAGCTCGGGACGATGCGCCCGCCGATCAGCGCGACCAACACCGCGATCACCGCGAGCCCGAGGCGAATCGGAACGCCGTCCGTGCCGATCCACTCGGCAGCCTCGGCATGAAACAGAAGGTTGGCCGTGGCAAGCCCCGTCAGCGCCCCGACGACGGGCAGGTTGCGCCAGTTGCCACCGACGATGATCTCGCGCGCTACCGCGGCGATCAGTGCGACGAGGAACGCTGCATCGATTGCGCCGGTGAGCACGGCGCCCAGCGTATCACCGAAGGCCATGGCAAGCCGGCCGGCGAGCCACAGCACGACCAGTATTGCCAGCGGCGCGCCTTGCAGTGGCAAGCGTCCGGTCCAGTTGGGCACCGCGGTGAGAACGAATCCCGCGACGGCTGCCGCTACGAATCCAAAGAGCATTTCGTGGGCATGCCAACTCATTGCTGCGCCGATTATTGGCAGATCAATGAACCCGAGCAGCATGGCCAGAGACAGCAACAGCCCGGCCGGCGCCCACAGTCCGGCGAGCAGGAAAAACGGCCGGAATCCTTGCGTAAACAGCATCGGCCAGACGGTCATCTTATAGCGTGGGATCGGGATGTGCTTGGTCGGCATACGGCGGCACCTGGGTCTTGGGCATTACGCCGATATCCACATGGATTCGGAGTTTGTCGGCCATAAGAAGTATTTTCAATACATCTTATAATATCAACGATCGACGCCAGCAATACGTCCGTGGTACCTCGCCGTGCATTGATCTGCGGCAAATTGTCGTGTCAGCCAGCGTCGGCTGGGGCAGGACCCGTGTCAGGTTGCCATTGCCCGGTCTTGCGCCAACGCTCGAAGGCGGTCCAGTCGCCATTAAAGACATTGAGATCGACCGCTCCGGTAATACCGTCGCGTGACCCACGATTATGAAACTGCCAGAAGAGCCAAGTCCGGTCCGGCAGGTCGGGCCGGAAGTAGATGCTGCGGATCCAGAAGCCGTAATCGCCCAGCGCGCCCGTCAGGTAGCGGTCGTGGAAACCGCGGGTGACGTAAAGGATGGGCTTTTTGCCGTAGTGGCGCTCGATCGCCACAAGGAACGCTGCGAGTTCACGCAAGAGAACTGCCTTCGTAGGGCGGCGCTTGCAGTTGCCACCGAACTCAAGGTCGACCGCGGGAGGCATGGCCTGCGCCTCGACGGGAACCGTACGCATGAAATTGTGCGCCTGCGCGATCCCCGGCTTGCACAGTGTGAAGAAGTGATAGGCCCCGCGGGCAATCCCGGCGCGGCGGGCGGCCCGCCAGTTCTCAGCAAACCGCGTATCGACATGGTCGCCGCCCTCGCTTGCCTTCAAGTAGACGAAGCGGACTTCGCGGCGCTTCAGCGCGTCCCAATCGATCGCGCCCTGATGGTGCGAGATGTCGATGCCCTGCACGGGAAAGCGCTCACTCGCGGGTTCGAAGTCCAGATAGTGCGTGTAGCCGATGCCGAGCGCCGCTGCGCCAATCGCCGCAACACCGAGAGCGATAGCCGCCAATTTACCGGTTCTGCTAAACCGCATGCCTGCCACGCTAAAGAATGCTGTCGACGTTCGCCAAGGCTAGGCTTGGATTGTGGCGCTACGGGGTGGGAAACGCGCCGATTTGGCGGCATTTCGCCGGCCGTCTAACCCTCGATGACGGCCAGACGCTGGCCCTCGCCGATGGTCTCGCCCTCGTCGACCAGCAACTCGCGCAGCGTGCCTGAGGTCGGCGCGGCGACCGGCACCTCCATCTTCATCGATTCCAGGATCATGATCGTGTCCTGCGCGGCGAGGGTCTGCCCGGCGCGTGCCTCGATCTTCCACACCATGCCCGCAACGTCGGCGGTGACCACATGATCGGCCATATCCATCCTTTCTGATCTTGTGTCAGCGCCGCCTAGTGCCCGACCACCTTCGCAGTGCGCAGCTCGGCGATTTCGTGTTGTGCATAGCCGATCTCCTCGAGCAGCGCATCGGTGTCGGCGCCGAGATGCGGCGCGGCGCGGCGGATCGCCGTCGGGGTTTTTTCAAATCGCGCGGCGGGCAGCGCCTGGCGCAGCGGCCCGGCATCGGGATGCTCGCTCTCCACGATGATGCTGCTCGCCTTGACCTGCGGGTGATCGAGCAACGCGGTCCGGGTCAGCACCGGCGCGCAGGGCACGCGGTGGGCGTCGAGCTTTTCCATCCACGCCTCGGTCGTGTCGGTCACCAGCCGGGACTGAATCAGCTCGAGCCGGTCGTCGATGTTGGTGTCGCGCAGCTCCGGTGTCTTGAAGCGCTCATCGTCCAGCCATTCAGGGCGTTCCACGGCGTGGCAAAGCCCTTCCCATTCGCGATCGTTCATCACTGCGACGCTCATATGGCCGTTCATGGTCTCGTAGATGAGATCGATGAAGCTCGCCGCTGCGGCCTCGGTCACTTCCTTCCCAATGAAGGTCTGTCCGCCCATGTCGGACGACCACAGGAAAGACAGCACCGTGTCGAGCATGGACAAACGCACATGCTGGGCCGTGCCGGTGCGCGCGCGGGCCAGCAGCGCGGCGGTGATCGCCTGCGAGGCCGTCACGCCGGTCAGCTTGTCGGGCAGGATCGTGCGCACCAGCCGCGGCCGGTTCCTGTCGCCGCCGCCCTGGACCGATGCGAGGCCCGACAGCGCCTGGATGATCGGATCGTAGACCGGCTTGTGGGAGAACGGCCCCTCCTCGCCGAAGCCGCTGATCGAGACGTAAATGATGTCGGGCGCCACGGCGCGGATGTCGGCCTCGCCGATACCCATGCGGTCGACCACCCCGGGTCGGAAATTCTGGATGAAGACATCGGCGCCGCTCGCAAGCTTCTTCAAGACGTCCTTGCCGCGTTCGCTCTTGAGATCGATCGTGATCGAGCGCTTGTTGCGGTTGTTGTTGAGGAAGGTCGCCGGCAGTCCGCCCGAGCGGTTACCGCCTGCGCGCACGTGATCGCCGCGCCCCGGGATCTCGACCTTGATCACGTCGGCGCCCTGGTCGGCGAGGATCATGGTCGCAAAGGGTCCGGAGATCATCGCCGTCAGATCGATGATGCGAATGCCGTCGAGGGGTCCAGCCATGGCCAACTCGTTGGGTGATTTGGTGAAACAGTCCTGGAGAATATGGGCTGCCTAGCGCTCGTTGGCCACACCGGGCGGCGGACCAATCAGACCGGGCAGCAGCGGCTGCACCCGCGCGATCCAGTCGCACAGCGCCGGGCGCGTCTCGCGCGGATCGATGAGGTCGTGCATCGAGAAGGACTCCGCGCGCGCCGCCGGTGACTGCCGCGCCGCCATCTCCGCCTCCAACTCCCGGCGCCGCGCCTCGGGATCGGCGGCGGCGGCGATCTCGCGCCCGAAAGCGACGGCGACGCCGCCCTCGGCCGGCACCGCGCCCAGCTCGGCCGAGGGCCAGGCGAGCACATAGGCGCCGGGCCCGTAATGCGCCGCCGAAGCAACGCCGAAATTCTTGCGCACGATGATCGAGGCCCACGGCACTTGTGCATCGGAGGCCGCGAGCACGGCCTCGGTGCCGTGACGGATGGTGGAGGCGCGCTCGGCATCGGGGCCGATCATGAAGCCGGGCTCGTCGATGAAAGTGATGATGGGCAGATGAAAGGTCTCGCACATCTTGATGAAACGCGTGAGCTTCTGCGCCCCCGCAGCGGTCATCGCCCCCGCGTAATGCATGCAGTCATTGGCGAAAATGCCGACCGGTTGGCCGGCGATCCGCGCCAGAACGGTGATCATGCCGCGCCCATGCAGCCTGCCCATCTCGAAGACCGAGCCTTGATCCGCAACCATGGCGACGAGCGCGCGCATATCGTAGGCGCGGCGGCGGCTCTCGGGCACGATCGCCAGCAGCGCTTCGTCGCGGCGGTCGGCGGCATCATCCGTTGCCGCGACCGGCGGCACCTCCCAGGCGTTCTGCGGCATGTAGCTCAGGAAGACGCGGATCTGGGCGAGCGCCGCCGCCTCGTCCTCGGCGAGATTGTCGACGACGCCGTTTCGCGCATGGATCTCCGGCCCGCCCAGCTCTTCCTTGGTCGGCCGATGGTTGAGCGCGCGCTCGACCACGGCGGGACCGGCGACCATCACCTGGCTTTCGTTGGTCATGACCGAAAAATGCGAGGCGACGAGGCGCGAGGCCGGCAGGCCCGCCACGGCGCCGAGCGCGGCGGAGGCCACCGGCACGGCTTTCATCGTGCGCGCCACCGACTGAAAGCGTGGCGGCGTGGCGACGCTGTCGCCGACGGTGCCGCTCCCCGAGCCTGCAACGCTGCCGCCGCCGCCCTCATGCAGGCGGATAAGGGGCAGGCGATATTGCAGCGCCAGCTCTTCGGTATAGATGCTCTTGCGCAGGCCCGCGGCGTTGGGCGAGCCGCCCTTGAGCGTGAAGTCCTCGCCGCCGACGACGCAGGCCCGCCCGGCGATCGCCCCGAAGCCGAGCACGAAATTGGCCGGTGTGAAGCCGGTCAGCTTTCCGCTCTCGTCGCGCTCGGCGCCGCCGGCCGCGCCGCCGACCTCGCGGAAGGTGCCGGCATCGAGCAAGGCCTCGACGCGCTCGCGCACGGTGAGCCGGCCCTTGGCGTGATGGCGCGCGACCGCGTCCTCGCCGCCCAATGATTTGGCGTGGCTGCGCTTTGCCGCGATGTCGTCGACGTGCTTGTCCCAGGCCATGCCCGCCTGCTCCCCCGGTGCCGTCCTATGGTCCCGCCATTTGCGCGCCCTTAGCGAGCGGCCTTTCTATCAGGCGCCGCGGTTCCGGCCAAATGGATGGGGTGCGGCGTGCGGACGCTTGCCGTTCGGGGGGATTCGCGATACCTCCGACGGCTAGAGTGCGCAGGGCAGAGCGGAAGGAAAAAAACCATGTCGGACAACGACGTGATCCTGGTCGAGCATCCGCTGATCCGTCACAAGCTCACGCTGATGCGGCAGTCGGACACGCCGACCAATCTCTTCCGGCGGTTGTTGCGGGAGATTGCGGGCTTGCTGGCTTACGAGGTCCTGCGCGATGCCAAGCTCGAGACCGTGACCATCGAAACCCCGCTCGAGACGATGGAGACGCAGCGTCTGGCCGGGCCCAAGCTCTGCTTCGTTTCGATCCTGCGCGCGGGCAACGGCCTGCTCGACGGGATGCTCGACATGGTGCCCTCCGCGCGCGTCGGCTATATCGGGCTTTATCGCGACGAGGCGACGCTTCAGCCGGTCCAGTACTACAAGAAGCTGCCCGACCGTCTGGAAGAGCGGATCACGATCGTGGTCGATCCGATGCTCGCCACCGGCGGCTCGGCCGCCGCCGCGATCTCGCGCATCAAGGAGGAAGGCGCCAAGGATATCCGCTTTGCCTGTCTGCTCGCGGCGCCCGAGGGCATAGAAGCCCTCAAGGCCGCGCATCCCGACGTGCCGATCTACACGACCGCCGTCGACCGCCAGCTCAACGAGCTCGGCTATATCCTGCCGGGGCTCGGCGATGCGGGCGACCGCATTTACGGCACGCGCTAGCGCCCGAGCGATGACCACCGCGATCCCGATCATCGATCTTTCAGGTCTCGAAACCGCGTCCGGACGGGCGCGGATCGGCAAAGATTTCGACCGCGCCTACGGCGCCTCAGGGTTTGCGTACGTCGCCAACCACGGCGTGCCAAAGGAGGCGATCGATGCGGTCTTTGCGGTGTCGGCGCGGTTCCACGCCCTGCCCGAACCCGCCAAGCGGGCGATCGCCGTCAATCGCCATCATCGCGGCTATCTGGGATTTGCCAGCGGCACCGATCGGGCCTCGAACATCGAGGCGGCGGCGCATCCGAATCTGAGCGAGTCGTTTATCAAGCTCTACGAGCCGGGCATCAAGCTCTACGAGCCCGGGGCAGCTGGATCATCGGCCAACCCCCTCGATGGCCCCAATCAGTGGCCGGAGGGCCTGGCCGGCTTCAAGGACACGGTGCTGACGTATGAGGCGCACCTTGAGCGACTGGCCCGCGCGCTGGTCCGGATCATGGCGGATGTAATCGCCGGTGACGCGGCCGCCCTCGACCCTGCGTTCGAGCGCCCCACTAGTTGGCTGCGGCTGCTGCACTATCCGGCCCGTCCGGCCAACGCGCCGCCCGGGCTTTACGGTTCGGCGCCGCACACCGATTTCGGCGCCTTTACCTTTCTCGCCCAGGACGCGGCCGGCGGATTACAGGTTCGCGCGCCCGATGGCGAGTGGATCGACGTGCCGCCGCGCCCGGGAACCTTCATCGTCAACACTGGCGAGGCGGTGCCGGTATGGAGCGGTGGGCGCTGGCGTTCGACGCCGCACCGGGTGGTGAACCCCAAAGGCCGCGAGCGCTATTCGGTCGCCTATTTCTTCGATCCCGGTTTCGACACCATGATCAGGCCGTTGGGCTCTTGCCGCTCCGGGAACACCGTCGCCGGTTTCCGCTTCGGTGATCACGTGATGTCCCAGCTCGACGCGACATATGATTACCGCGAGGCTGACGCCGGCGGGTGACTACCGCGAGCCGATCCCCGCGCGACAACGAGAATCACCCCGTCTCATTTCGTCAGCCGGGTAATTGCGTCATCGGTTTCGGTGACCAGGCGGGCGACCAGCTCGGCGGCGGTCTGGCGGCGCGCGAGCTCCAGGCCCTGGCCCGCCCATAGCGACAGGAACTCTGGCCGTCCGGCCTTTCCGGCGGCGGCTCGAAGCGGGCGGGTGAGCGCGTTTTGGTACGGAAACGGCAGGATCGCCGCCTTGCCCGTCCCATCCTCGATCCTATCCTCGGTTTCGGTCATGAATCTGTTGACGATGCCGCGGGCCGGCCGGCCGGAAAAGGCCCGTGTCAGCCTTGTGTCCGACGCGCGTGCGGCAAGGATCGCCTCCTTGTAGGCCTCGGGTATTCCCGCTTCGGCGCAGGTGAGGAACGCCGTGCCCATTTGGACCGCACTCGCGCCCAGTGTCAGGGCGGCGGCGATGCCGCGCCCATCCATGATCCCTCCCGAAGCGATTACCGGAAGCGAAACCGCATCGGCGATCTGGGGCACCAAAGCCATCGTACCAACCAGGTTTCGTTCAAATTCGGTATCGCGCCCGCCGGTGAAGCTGCCGCGATGCCCGCCCGCCTCGCTGCCCTGGGCGATGATCGCATCGACCCCCGCGGCCTCGAGGATCTTGGCTTCTTCCGGCGTGGTCGCCGTGCCGAGTAGGGTCACGCCGCGCCCCTTGATGGCCGCGATCGCATCGGCGGGGAGCACGCCGAAGGTAAAACTGAATACGGCGGCATCGCTCGCCAGACAGGCGGCGAGCTTTTCCGCGAAATCGTCGGCGGCCGGCTCGGGGATGGCCGGAGGCTCCAGGCCAAGCTCGGCGTAGTAGGGCCGGACCCGGTCGAGCGCTGCCCCGGGATCGGGCCTTTCCGGCAGTGGCAGGGGCGCGAACAGATTGATGGCGAAGGGCCGGTCGGTGAGCGCGCGCGTCTCCGCTGCGGTCTTCGCGATGACCTCGGGGCTCAGGTAGGCCGCTCCGATGCTGCCCAGCCCGCCGGCGTTGGCGACCGCCGCGACCAGGGCCGGCGTGTCACCGCCGCCCGCCATGGGCGCCTGGATCACCGGGTTGTCGAGGCCGAGGCGTTGAAGGAACCCATTGTCGATCGTCATACTCACGCCCCTTGCGGGTGTTGGGCTGCACGGCTCTCCGGCGGGCGATCCCCGACAATCTCGATCGCAAGTGCCGCAGCCAAAACGCCGGCGCCAAGCGTGAACAAGGCCAGGGCCGATCCGGTACTGGCGAACACAAAGGCGAAACCATAAGCGGCTACGGCCTGCCCAACGGAAAAGGCGATGGTGGCCAATCCCCAGGCGGCGCGTTGGCGTGCCGCATCGCCGGCCAGGAGCTCGCGCACGCGGCCCAGCACCAGCGTTACAGTGCCGGGCACGAACGCGCCGACCACCAGGCTCGAAAGGACGAGCGCCCAAAGATCGGACGCGATCGCGATCAGGCCGACCGCCAATGCCTGTATCGACAGGCCCAGCCACAACATGCGCCGGAAACCGGCCCGGTCGGCGAGGTGGCCGATCAGCATCGGACCCAGTATGGCGCCGACGCCGAATATGACCCAAACCACTGCTCCGACGACGATGCCGCGGTCAAGTCCCCGGGCGACGAAATCGACCAGGAAAACCATATGCGGCACCAGCCCGACGGCGCACAGCGCATAGACGAGCAGCACCGATATCAGCCGTCGGTCGGCGCGCACCGAAACGCGTTGTGGATTTGCTGGCGGGGTATGCGGCTGGCCGGTCAGGCGCCGCCAGCCGGGCAGGGCCAGTATGGCCAGCAAGAATGCGAGTGCGGCCAGGGCGAACCAAGTCACCTCCAGCCCGATCTGCAGCAGCGGCGGAATAATCGTTCCCGACAGCACGATGCCGAGGCCGACCCCGGCAAAGATGATGCCGCCGGCAAAGCCATGCCGGGCCTGCGGGATATGGGTCAGCACGGCGGACGGCGCCAGCACCATGAGGATGCCGCCGGCCAGCCCCGCAGCGAAGCGCCAGCCGGTGTACCACCAGAAATCGAGCGGAAAGGCCGACGCGACGAACGTAGCGGCGGCCAAGAGCATCATCGACCGCAGCGCCGTCGGGGTTCCTACGGCATCGGCAAGCCGTGCGGCGAGCATTGCACCCACCAGGTAGCCGGCAAGGTTCGCCGCCCCCAGATAGGCCGTCTCGCCGGCGCTGAACCACTCCGCCTCGATCAACGCCGGGATCAGCGGCGAATAGGCAAAGCGGGCAAGGCCAATGCCCACGAGGATCGCGCAGAGGCCGGACAGCGTGACCGGCCAGGTCCGGGTTGATGATGTATCAATGGTTTTTGCCACGAGCTCTTGTATCCGCCCATGTGTGTTTCGCACAGGCAAATGTAGGTGATTTAGGCTGTCGCAAATAATGAAATAAAATGATCAAAGATATCGGTTTTCCAGATAGTCAACTCGCGAGGCGTGTGGGCTGCGGCAAGCGGGCGGCTTCCAGAAAGGCGCGCATCGCGCTCGACAGGAAAGCGTCGCGTCGGCGGATGAAGAGAGTTTCGGCCGTGGCCTCGGCGGCCGGCAAGGTGTGCATGATGAGCCGGCCCGCATCTTGCGCGGACTGCAGAATGCCGACCGGCAGCAGCGTCACACCGAGCCCCGCGGACACGCAGCTGACAATCGCATCGATGGTACCGAATTCGAGCTGACGCAGTCCGACCACCCCCCGGCGGGCAAGGATCGCCTCCAGGCGCTGGCGGTAGGAGCAGCCGGCGCGCAGAACCACCAGTTTGAGCGCCTCGAATCGTGCAAGCTCGTCGAGCGAGGTCACCCCGGGCGCGGTGGCAATGGCCAGGTCCTCAACGAACATCACCGAGTGGTCGAGATCGGGATGGTCCACCGGCCCCGCCACGAAAGCCCCTTCGACCGTACGGTCCAGGGTGGCCTCGATAAGCTCGGCCGTGGTTCCCGTCCGCAGCATCAGATCGACCTCGGGCCAGGCCGCGACGTAGGCGGTCAGCACGGGCGACAATCGCAGGGCGGCGGTCGTTTCCAGCGAGCCCACGGTCAGCGGGCCTTTGGGCCTTCCGTCATCCGCGGCGGCTCGCCGCGCCGTGGCCAAGAGCTCGCCGATCCGCTCGGCATGGGGCAGCAGGCGCAGTCCGGCGGGTGTTGGGGTCACGCCGCGGCTGTGTCGGTCGAAGAGCGGAGTGCCGAGTTCATCCTCCAGCCGGCGGATGCGCGTCGTGACGTTCGATTGCACGGTATTGAGTTCGGCGGCGGCGCGGTTCATGCCGCCAAGCCGCGCCACGGCCTCGAAGACCCTGAGATCAGCCGCGTCCATTTGCCGTCCCCCGATATCGTCTAAACAGATAACTACCATGACATCTTTTTGTTCTGATTGATATGCGAATATGCATGACGGATATCATGTGACTGTCGCACCGTCATTCCCGAGAATGCCGGGAATCCAGGAGCGTAGGATGCGTGTGTCTTGTGCGGACCCGC
>Ga0224512_10003459_pt1 | contig 13873 bp, 11 predicted proteins | sample SF_May12_sed_USG_4_FD_169103 | JGI IMG/M metagenome (GOLD analysis project Ga0224512, IMG submission 169103) | Sediment microbial communities from San Francisco Bay, California, United States - SF_May12_sed_USGS_13 | ecosystem: Environmental > Aquatic > Marine > Sediment | place: USA...
GCGCCCTCCGCGCCCTTGGCGGTGAGGCTGTCATTTTCCTTGGCGTCCTTCGCGACCTCGGCGGTGAGGCTGTTATTTTCCTTGGCGTCCTCCGCGCCCTTGGCGGTGAGGCTTATTTTCCTTGGCGTCCTTCGCGACCTCGGCGGTGAGGCTGTTATTTTCCTTGGCGTCCTCCGCGTCCTTGGCGGTGAGGCTTTTTTCTTCCTCTGCGTCCTCCGCGCCATTGGCGGTTCAGCTTTGCGGTGCGCTGGTATGATGCGGCCGTGCCGGAAATTTCTCCCTTAGAAGGCGCGGAAAAGTCCTCGTCCGGGGCGCGCTGGCAGTTCTGGATCGACCGTGGCGGCACCTTCACGGATATCGTCGCGCGTCGGCCTGACGGCGCGCTACTCGCTCACAAGCTGCTCTCCGAGAATCCGGGGCAGTATGACGATGCCGCGCTGGCCGGCATTCGCGCGCTGCTCGGCGTCGCCCGCGGTGCACCGATTCCGGCGGAGCGCATCGCCGTCGTCAAGATGGGCACGACCATCGCCACCAATGCGCTGCTCGAGCGCAAGGGCGAGCCGACTGCGCTCTTCATTACGCGCGGATTTCGCGATCAGCTCCGCATCGGCTACCAGAACCGCCCGCGTATCTTTGCCCGCCACATCGTGCTGCCTGAACTGCTCTACCGCGCCGTGTACGAGGTGGACGAGCGCGTTACCGCGCGCGGGGAGAAGATGTGGCCTCTCGACATCGAACGGGCCCGGCGTGATCTCGCCGATGCCTTTGGCCGCGGCTATCGCGCGATCGCGATCGTGCTCATGCACGGCTATCGCTACGCCGATCACGAACAACGCCTCGCAGCGCTGGCCCACGAGGCGGGCTTCAACCAGGTGTCCGTCTCGCACGAGACGAGCCCCTTGATGAAGCTCGTCTCGCGCGGGGACACGACCGTGGTGGATGCCTATCTATCGCCGATCCTGCGCCGCTACGTCGAGCGTGTCGCACGCGAGCTGCCCAGGGTCAATCTCATGTTCATGCAATCGAACGGCGGGCTCACTGACGCGCACCGCTTCCGCGGCAAGGACAGCGTGCTCTCCGGCCCCGCAGGCGGGGTCGTGGGCGTCGCGCGCACGACCGCGGCGGGCGGCTTCGACCGCATCATCGGCTTCGACATGGGCGGCACCTCGACCGATGTGTCCCATTACGCGGGCGCGTTCGAGCGCACGTTCGATACGCAGGTCGCGGGCGTGCGCCTGCGCGCGCCGATGATGGACATCCACACGGTCGCCGCGGGGGGCGGCTCGATCCTGCACTTCGACGCCTCGCGCTACCGCGTCGGACCGGACTCCGCCGGCGCGTGCCCCGGGCCCGCCTGCTATCGCAACGGCGGGCCGCTCACAGTGACCGACGCTAACGTTATGCTCGGAAAGGTCCAGCCCGAATTTTTCCCGCACGTATTTGGAGCGACCGGTGACGCACCGCTTGACGCCGCCATCGTGCGGGAAAAATTTATCGAGCTGGCGGCGGAAATTCGTCGCATCACAGGGGATACCCGCTCGCCGCAGGAGGTCGCCGAGGGTTACGTGCGGATCGCCGTTGAAAACATGGCCAACGCCATCAAGAAGATCTCGGTCGAGCGCGGGCACGATATCTCCAATTACACTCTCGCCTGTTTTGGCGCCGCCGCCGGGCAGCACGCCTGCCTGGTGGCCGATGCGCTCGCGATGCCCCGCATCCACATCCACCCCCACGCCGGCGTGCTCTCCGCGTACGGCATGGGACTCGCGGATATCACCGCGATGCGCGAGCAGGCGATCGAGGCCCGGCTCGACGGAGCGGTCGTGCTCCGCCTTGAGGAGGCGCTCGGCGCTCTTGGCGAGACCGCCCGCACGGAGATTTCGCGCCAAGGGGTGCCGCCCGAACACATTGCCATCCAGCAGCGCGTTCATCTGCGCTACGAGGGCACTGACACCGCGATCGTCGTGGATTTCGGAGCGCTGGAAGCGATGCTCGCAGCGTTCGAGTCGGCCTACCGCACCCGCTTCAGTTTTCTCATGTCGGGGCTCGCGCTCGTCGTCGAGGCGGTCTCGGTGGAGGCCACCGGGCAGAGCGATCCGGCGCAGGAGCGCGCGCGCGAGCACCCATCGCGGTCGGGCACCGCGCGCGCGGAGGCATCCGTCACCCTATTCAGTAGCGGCCAGTTCCACGATACGCCGGTCTACGGGCGCGATTCGCTGCGTCCAGGCAATCTTATCGCGGGCCCGGCGATCATTGCCGAGGCCAACGCGACCACGGTCGTCGAGCCGGAATGGCACGCGCAGGTGACCCCGCTCGACCATCTGGTGCTCACGCGGCGGGTCCCGCGGCCAGCGCGCGAGGCTGTGGGCACGCACGTAGACCCGGTCATGCTCGAGGTCTTCAACAATCTCTTCATGGCGATCGCCGAGCAGATGGGGCTCACCCTCGCCAACACCGCCTACTCGGTGAACATCAAGGAGCGGCTCGATTTCTCCTGCGCGCTGTTTGATACCGAGGGCGGGCTCATCGCAAACGCGCCACATCTTCCGGTTCACCTTGGTGCCATGGGCGAGAGCGTGCTCGTCATCGCGCGCGAGAACGCCGGGCGGATGCGGCCCGGTGACGTCTACATGCTGAACAACCCCTACCACGGCGGCACGCACCTGCCCGACATCACCGTGGTGACGCCCGTCTTCGATGACGCTGGAAAGCAAATCCTCTTCTATGTCGCCTGTCGTGGCCATCACGCCGACATTGGCGGCATCTCGCCGGGCTCGATGCCGCCGGCCAGCCGCCACGTCGATGAAGAAGGCGTCCTCATCGACAACTTCCTCCTGGTCGAACGCGGCCAACTCCGGGAGCGTGAGACGCGGGCGCTGCTTGCGGCCGCCCGCTACCCCGCACGCAATCCTGACCTCAACCTGGCCGATCTGCGCGCCATGGTCGCCGCCAACCAGAAGGGCGTCGCCGAGCTGCGGCGCATGGTCGAGCAGTTCGGTCTGGAAACGGTGCAGGCTTACATGCAGCACGTGAAGGACAACGCCGAGGAATCGGTGCGCCGCGTGATCGAATCGCTGCGAGACGGCGAGTTCAGACACGAGCTGGACAACGGCGCCGTGATCCGCGTGAAGATCTCCATTGACCGCGCAGCGCGCAGCGCGGTGATCGATTTCACCGGTACCTCGGCGCAGCTCGCGGACAACTTCAATGCACCCGCCGCCGTGACGATGTCAGCTGTGATTTACGTCTTTCGCTCGCTGGTGGACAGCGATATTCCTCTCAACGCCGGCTGCTTGAAGCCACTCAAGGTCATCATCCCTGAGGGCTGCATGCTCAGTCCGCACTACCCGGCCGCAGTCGTGGCGGGGAATGTGGAGACTTCGCAATGCGTGACCGATGCGTTGTACGGCGCGCTCGGGATCATGGGAGCATCCCAGGGAACGATGAACAACTTCACGTTTGGCAACGAACGCTATCAGTATTATGAAACCATCGCGGGCGGATCAGGCGCAGGCGAAGGATTCGACGGCACCGATTGCGTGCAGACCCACATGACCAACTCGCGCCTGACGGATCCCGAGGTGCTGGAGTGGCGCTATCCCGTACTCATCGACGAGTTCGCCGTGCGGCGCGGCAGCGGCGGCGCCGGCCGCTGGCACGGCGGCGACGGTGCGATCCGGCGCGTACGCTTCCTCGAGGCCATGTCCGCGGCGCTCCTCTCCGGGCACCGGCGCATCGCGCCTTACGGCATGGGGGGCGGCGCGCCCGGCACGGTCGGCAGCGCCCGGGTCGAGCGCGCCAGCGGCGAACGGGTCGGGCTCAAAGCTTGCGACGAGGTGGAGATGCAGGCGGGCGATGTGTTCGTCATCGAGACGCCCGGCGGCGGCGGATACGGTGCCCCGCCTGTCTAGCTATCTTAAGAACAACCTAGCCACGGAAACACACGGAAGCATACGGAAATCGTTGTTCCCCTACTTTGCATTTCCCGTTTCGGGTTTCCGTCCGTGTAATTCCGTGTGATTCCGTGGTTAATGATTTTCGGGTTTCACGGCTCTTTTTTCGACAGGTCCCCGGCGTCTCTCGGCTGGGACTGGATCGGCGGCTCGAGCCCCAGCAGCCGCATGATCCACACCAGCGCGAAGCCCGCCGCCAGCGGCCACCATTGCATTTTCCACAATGCAAGCACCGCCGACACGCCATAGACGATCGACATCAGCAAGAGGCCGGCGTGCTGCGTCTTGCGATACCCGAACATGATCGTCACCGCGAGGGCGATGAACAGGCCGGAGATGATGTAGATGACGATGCTCACTGGCGTGAGCCTTCAAGGTTCAAAGTTCAAAGTTCAAAGTTGGGTTTCGTCAGTCGTCACTAGTCACTAGTCACTAGTCACGCAACATCCTGCTATGATTGCCACAGAAACGTCATAAAAACATCAATTCGCCCGAATGCCGCCGGCCAGACCGAGACGCACGCTTACAACCTGCTGTGCCGTGCACACGCTGCACGACGGCCTGTCGGATGTCACGTACGTGCTGCTGCCGGTGCTGGCGCAGGCGTTCGGACTGTCGCTTGCGCAGGTGGGACTGGTTCGCGCCGCGCAGCGTACCGCGATGGCCGCGTTCCAAATTCCCGCCGGACTCATTGCCGAGCGCTTCGGCGAGCGCAACCTTCTGGCGTTCGGGACGTTGTGCGCCGGACTCGCCTTCATCGGGCTCGGCTTCGCTCCGGGATTTTACGCGATCCTTTTCGCGCTGTTCTGGGCGGGGTTCGGCTCCGCGGTCCAGCATCCGCTCGCCTCCTCGATCATATCGCACGCCTATCCCGGCGAGGGCCGACGCGCGGCGCTCGGCACCTACAACTTCTTCGGCGACGTCGGGAAATTCGCCTTCGGCGGGGCCGCGAGCCTCCTGTTCGTGGCCGGCGTCGGCTGGCAGGCGCCCGTCCTCGTATTTGGCTTGTTGGGTATCGCGGCTGCGATCGCTATCTCCTTGCTCGTCCCCAATTCGCGTGATTCCACAATAACAACAGGGCAAATTAAACCAGCGGCGAAGGCCGCCGGTTGGGGCATCCGCGACAAACAAGGGTTCACCGCATTGTGCTTGATCGACGTGCTCGATTCCAGCACTCGCTCCGGCTTCCTGACGCTGGTCGCTTTTCTGATGATCGCGAGCGGGTTGCCCGACGGCTGGGCCGCGATGTCGGTTCCGCTCATCCTGATCGGCGGCATGGCAGGCAAGCTTGCCTGCGGCCTGCTTGCCGAACGCTTCGGCATCGTGCGCATGGTGGTCATCACCGAGATCGCCACCGGCTGCGGCATCCTCGCGACGCTGGTGCTGCCGACGCTTGGAGCATTCCTTCTGCTGCCGCTGGTCGGCGTGGTCTTGAACGGCACCTCGTCGGTACTTTACGGCACCATCGGCGACTTTGTGGACAAAGACCGCCTGCCGCGCGCCTTTGGCGCGATCTACACCGTCGGCTCGGTCTGCGGGATCGCCTCGCCTCTGGGCTATGGCTTTCTCGGCGACCTCTACGGCGTCGAGACCGCCATTGCCCTGATGGGCGTCCTGATCTTCCTTACCGTCCCAATGGCCTTCATGCTCCGGCCGGGGCGGGCGGCGAGGCTCGAAAGCGTTTAACCCGACGGTCCGTGACCAGTGACACCGGTAAAGCGCTAAAGCTTTACCGCGGAGGCCGCCAAGGCCGCGAAGGATTAACAATAATAATTCAAAAAAAGCGTTAAATCTGTTTGGAGTATCCGGACCACTGGCTTCCTTGTATGCCACCCTTGGCGCTACCTTCGCGACCTTGGGGTTTGTACCGATTGTTTTTCCTTGGCGCCCTCCGCGGCCTTGGCGGTGAGGCTTTTTTCTTCCTTGGCGTCCTCCGCGCCCTTCGCGTTAGAGCTTTTATTTTCCTTGGCGTCCCCTGCGCCCTTGGCGGTGAGGCTGTTATTTTCCTTGGTGTCCTCTGCGGCCTTGGCGGTGAGGCTTTGTTCTTCCTTAGCGCCCTCCGCGTCCTTAGCGGTAAGGCTTTTTTTGCTATCTGCGTCTAAGACACGTTTCATGGAGGTTTGAGTCTATTCACTATTCACCATTCACTATTCACTATTCACGCTCTTTGTCGGGAACGGGCCAGCGTCCTATAATGCCGCGTTGCGCTCGTAAAGGAGTGAAGAATGGCCAAGAGGCAAAGAATCAGCTACGTCCCGCTGGAGAAGATGACCCCCGAAATGCGCGCGGAGATGGAACGCTGCGCAAAGATGGGCACGCCGCGCCCCGAGAGCTCGGCGGTGCGCGCGCAGGTGCCGGGGGCGTTCTGGGCCTTCGCCAATTCCTGGCGCGATATCTTCCACACCGGCGTGTGCGACCACGCCATCAAGGAGCTCGCCCGCCTCTACGTCTCGCGCGCGGTTACCTGCGAGTTCTGTGGCAACCAGCGCTCGATCAAGGCCGCCGAGAGCGGCAACGTCAACGAGCGGAAAGTCGATGACCTGATTGACTTCGAGAAATCAACGAAGTACAACGATCGGGAAAAGGCCGCGCTTGCCTACGCCGAGGCAATCACGTGGCGGCTCGATACCGACGACCGTTTCTGGGAGCGGATGCACCAGCACTTCACCGAGCAGGAGCTAGTCGAGCTTGGGTGCTTCATCGCGCTCACGATGGGGCAGCAAAGCTGGCTGCGCCTGCTCAACATCGAGCATCACGAGGTCATGACGGGAACTTCGGCCTCGATGGCCCCGGGTTTCGAAACCGCCGAAGCTTTGGCCAAGGCCAAAGCTTCACCGGATTATTGGGCAAAGAAAAGCGCTTCTCAGCAGCGCCTTTCTTAACTAGAGCACGTCTCAAGAATCAAAACAACATCATGAATCTGTGTTTATCTGCGTTTATCTGCGGCCAGTATTGGATTCTTGACTTTTCGATTCGCGAATCACGCCATCAAGCGTCAGGCGGCATCTCGCTTGCGGCTCTCGTGAGCAGCAATTAGTTTCGGTACGCGCGACGCGCGTACCGAAACTTGGCCCTCGAACAAGCGCCGCTGTGTGCGATAGAACGCGCCCTGCTCTGCGTGCCACGCGCCGTCCTTCCGGTAAACGCTGGCCGCAACCGTGAGGATCCCCGAGGGCATAGCGATGCGGATCTCGGCAGCGGGATCGTTCGGGGAACGCGCCGCCTGGTTGACGAGGCTGCCTTCGATGCGTGCGGCGACCGCGGTGCACAGCGATACGGTCAACGGCAGCGCGCGATGCGGCTGGCCGTTCGAGATCATCCGCGCGGTCAGATCGATATTGCCGGCCTCGATCTTCTCACCGGCCAGTGTGGCCGCGTCCTGCGGGCCGGACACGAAACCGACGAACGGCACCGTGCGCTTTTCAGCCGCCTCTTCGGGCGTCCTGCCGATGCCCATGGCGACCGAAGCAGCGATGCGGATCGCCGCGAGCTTCTTCAACAGCTCGACGTTGCGGTCGAGCTCTTCGGGCATCTCGGTTCCCCTGATGCCGAGGTCCGCCGCGTTCAGAAAACAGGTCGCGTTGGCAGCATCGACAAGGGATGCCTTGAACTTGCCGTAGCCGGGCACATCCAGCGTGTCGACCACGTTGCCGGTTGGCAGGAGCTTGCCCGTCGTCGCGCCGCCGGGATCGCGGAACTCGAGCCTGACCGGCGCACCCGTGCCGGAGACGCCGGGGATCGCAAGATTCCCATCGACGGCCGACAAGCCATCGTCGAGCGCGAAGCGCGACCAGATCACCTTCTTCGTGTTGGTGTTGTGCACGCGCACCAGCGCTTCCTTGCCGGTCGCCTCGATGACGCCCTCGTCGACCGCGAACGGCCCCATCGCCGAGGACATGTTGCCGCAATTGCCGCTGTAATCGACCTTTGCTTCCTTCACCTGCACCTGCGCAAAGGTGTAATCGATATCGGCATCGGGCCGCGACGACGGCCCCACCACGCACACTTTGGAGAGCGAGGAAATACCGCCGCCCATGCCGTCCAACTGCCGGCCGTAAGGATCAGGGCTGCCGATCGCGGCGAGGAAGATCTCGTCCCACAGCTTGCGGTCGGCCGGCAGATCCTTCTGGTGAAACACGATGGCGTTGCTGGTGCCACCACGCATGAACACCGCTGGTATTTTCAGTTGCTTCATGACTCAAACCCTCAAAAGCGCGACCGGTGACCAGTGTACTACGACACCATGCTTCTGCCTTCTGCCTCCCCGTTTCAGCCCTCATCTCAAAAAATGGGTCCAACCCCCCGTTTTTCACGCGAAAGCTTTATCGCTAAGAACGCAGAGGCCGCGAAGGAGAATAACAGCTGTACCGCCAAGGACGCAGGGGCCGCCAAGGAGAATAACAGCCTTACCGCCAAGGGCGCGGAGGGCGCCGAGAAAGAAAGAAGCCTTACCGCCAAGGGCGCGGAGGGCGCCAAGGAACAATAATTAGTACAAACTCCAAGGTCGCGAAGGCAACGCTAAGGCCTGCATACAGGGGAGCCAGTGGTCGGGGCACCCGGGACAGACTCTCCGTATTTTTTGAATTTTTATTGGCAATCCTCCGCGCTCTCGGCGTCCTCTGCGTTAAAGCTTTTCTATTCCTCCGCGTCCTTGGCGCCCTCCGCGGTAAAGCTTTTCTGTTCCTCCGCGGCCTTGGCGGTGAAGCTTTAGCCCGTCACCGACATCACTCGTCACCTATCACTCGCCACCGGTCACCGGTCACTTGTGCGCCGCGCAATTATGCTCACCACTTTGCGGACCCCGGCAGGCGCGAGATCCTCGAACCGTGCAAGCAGCGCAAGCAGGTCCGAGACGCTCTTGCGGTCGAGGCCCACACGCAAGCAGTCGCGCAGCTTGACCGTGTGCTCCGCGTCCGTGAGCTCTTCCTGACCCCACGCGCCCTTGGGGCCGCGACAGGTCGCGCTCACGCGCGTCCCGCCGCGCAGCGTCACCTCGATCCTGACGTGCATCCCGCGCCAGTCGCCCGGAATTGAAGGGTCGTGCCGCATCTCGATCCTGCCCAAAAGTGCTTCCATGTCCGGCTTGAACCGCCGCTTGTCGCGGAACGAATCAATACTCACCTTCCCGTCGAGGAGCGCCGCGGCCGCTGTGTACTGGAAGCTGAACTTGCTGTCCAAGCCCGTCGCAGGGCGCGGACGGTCGATGTAATGCATGGCTGGGTTGGTGATGACGACGCGCTCGATCGCCCGGGGATCGGTGATCCGTTCGCGCGCCTCGAGCGCTGCGCGAATCACCCAGTGCGTCGCGAACTGCGATGGAAAACACTTGATCGCGAAGCCGGGATCGACAATGCGGAACGGCTGGCCGTAAGCCAGCAGTCGCTGCGCATCGAAGCGCTCCGGGAAGAAAGTCGCCGCGAAGCCGCGCGGCGCCTCGAAGATCGCGGCATTGGCGGTGAAGCCGCGGCCCGCGAGCAGTGCCGCGTCGAGCCCGGATGCTGCGGCGTACCCGCAGTGCGTCGCCTTGGTCATTGAGCCGATGTTGGGGAGTAAAGAACCGGCGCGCGACGCGGCGATACCCAGCGCATGGGCAAGCTGCGACTCATCGAGACCGAGCAGATGCGCGGCCGTTACGGCGGCCCCCATCACTCCGGAAATTCCCGGCGGGTGGAACCGCAGGCGTTCGGGCTCGAACTGATCGGCCGCGAACTGGATACGGCCCTGGATTTCCATCCCCTTCGCGATTGCCGCAACCACCTCGCGCCCGCCGTGACGGCGGGCTTCAGCGAGGGCGATGCCAACCGGGAGCGTTGGCGAAACGGCGTGCGTCGGGGGCAGCCACATCGGCTCGAAGTCGAGAACGTGGGTCGCGACGCCATTCACGTATGCCGCCTGCACGGTCGAGGTCCGGAAACCGTAACCCCAGACCGACGACTGGCGCGCACCGCCCTGCGCAGCGACGTGCGCCGCAAGCAGCTTCACGGGCGTTTCTCGCGCACCGGCCACTGCGACGGCGATGCCATCCATGATCGCGCGCTTCGTGCCTCGCACGCAGTCGGCGCCCAGCGTGTTGGCGCGGGTTGCCGTAATAAGACGGCAGAGCTGGTCCGTGACGCCCATCGTACCGCCTTGGCCTAGAAGCTATCCCAAAATACAGATTAAAACCGCCGACTGACGCCAATCCACGGTCGTGAATTGTGAAACGTCAATCGTGAATCGGAAGAGCAAGAACATTTAGCCGCAGATAAACGCAGATAAAAAAGCCTTACCGCCAAGGGCGCCAAGGAAAATAACGGCCTCACCGCTAAGGACGCGGAGGGCGCTAAGGGTGACAGATTCAGGAACGAGTGGTAAGGACGCCTCCAAATAGACACGCCGCGTTTTTGAAATCATATTTGTAACTCTCCGCGACCTTAGCGTCCTTTGCGGTGAAGCTTTTCTGTTCCTCTGCGGCCTTGGCGACCCCCGCGGTAAAGCTTTAGCGCATTACGGGTAGCACTGGTAACTCACCATTGGGCGCTTTGCACTGGTAATCAGATCGCCTGACGCTGCGATGCTAATGGTGGAGTCTGTTCCGCAGTCTCGCCTTCGTCGAACCGCAAGTATTCTGGACCGAGCGCGTCCACCGTCGTGCACCCGAGTAACGCCATTACGCGGTCCACCTCGCTCTTCAGCAGGTCGAGCGCCCGCAGCACGCCTTCCTCCCCGCCGGCGCTCGCCCCGTAGAGCGTCGCCCGTCCGAGAAACACCATATCCGCGCCGAGCGCGAGCGCTTTTACGATGTCCGTCCCGCGCCGGAAACCGCCGTCCACCATGATCGCCAACCGGTCGCCCACCGCTGCGACGATCTGCGGCAGCATCTCGATAGGCGAAGGCGCCCCGTCGAGCTGGCGCCCGCCGTGGTTCGACACGAAGATGCCGTCGGCGCCGTAGCTCGCAGCGAGCTGAGCGTCCTCGACCGTCAGAATCCCCTTTACGAGCAGCCTCTTCGGCCACAGCTTGCGCAGCCAGGCGAAGTCCTCCCAGTTGAGCGCATCGCGGCGCTCGCGGAAACCCGTGAGCGTGGTCGAAACGATCTTGCCACCGACATTGACGTCGAGGTTCTGGAACCGTGGGATGCCCGAAGTCAGGAGCGTCCGAAGGAACACGCCCGCAAGCCAGCGCGGGTGCAGCAGGCCGTCGAGGACATTCTTCGGCCCGAGACGCAACGGAATCTCGAACTTGTTGCGGCGGTTGAACTCGCGGTTGCCCGCGACCGGAATGTCGGTTGTCATCACGAGCGCCTCGAATCCCGCCGCCAGCGCGCGCTTTACCAGCCGCTCGGCCGTATCCAGGTCCTTCGACATGTAGAGCTGGAACCACAGCGTCCCGGCGGCTTCCTGGATGACACGCTCCATTGGCACGAACGACGCGGTGGACAGCACGCATGGGAGATTCGCGCGCCGCGCAGCACGGGCAATCCTTACGTCCGCGTCGAAGCAGTACATGCCGGACGCGCCGGTGGGTGCAACGCCGAAAGGCGCGTCGAAAGTTTTGTCCCAGAGCATCGTCTTCTGCGATCGCTTCGACACGTCCACCAGCGTGCGCGGCTGGAACCGGATGTGCTCGAAGGCGGAGCGATTGGCGGCAAGGGTGACCTCCTCTTCCGCGCCCCGCTCGAGGAAATCGTAGGCGATGCGCGGCAGCCGGGCGGCGGCGATCCGGCGCAAGTCCTCGATGTTGTACGCTTCGCGGTAGTTCACGTTCTGGACGCCGCGCGCCATACGCGCGGCCTGATGAATTTCAGCGTTTGTTCAAAGTCGGGTTATTCTAATGTAAAAATGGCGCTGCGCCGAAGACGGCGTTTTTGCGATTGAAGTCCAGAATATGAGAGGTGCGCCGTCTTCGCCACTTTCGATTCCCGATTTACGACTAGCGGGCTCAGAAACGAAACTGCAGCCGCCGATGAAAACCGATGAAAATCAAACCCAAACCAATTTAGCCGCAGATAAACGCAGATAAACACAGATATTTATTTTCAAAGAACAAACAAACCAAGGACCCATTCAATTCGGCGCGGATAGAAACGCACTTTTTTTAAAGATTGTAATGTTCCTTATATCCGTGTCCATCTGCGGCTAGCCGGGGTGCTCTCGGCTTTTTCGCTTTTTGTATATTCTCATCTGCGTTTATCTGCGTTTATCTGCGGCTAAAGTTCTCGATTTTCCGATTTACGATTCACGATTCACGGTCCTATGGCCTTAGCGAAAATTGTCTCCGGTGGCCAGACCGGCGTCGACCGCGGTGCGCTCGATGCCGCACTAAACGCGGGATTCCCCTGCGGCGGCTGGTGTCCGCCAGGCCGCTGCGCCGAGGATGGCGTCATTCCCCAGCGCTACCCGATGACCGAGCTTGACCGGGGCGGCTACAGCGAGCGCACACTCAGGAACGTGCTCGAGAGCGACGGGACCGTCATCCTCTGCCGCGATGAGATCGAGGGCGGGACTGGCCACACGCGGGATTGCTGCATGGCGCGCGGCAAACCGCTCCTCGTGATCGATGCAGCGCAGGCCGGCACCCGCAAGGCCGGGGCGGAGATCAGCGCCTTCATCGAGCGCGAGAACATTGCGGCTCTCAACGTGGCCGGACCGCGCGCGAGCAAATGGCCCCACGCACAGGACTACGCCAAGGCGGTGCTTGCGCTCGTGCTTGCACCGATCGCAACACCGCGGGCCTCGCGGCCGAACTGACACCGCGGGTCCGTCATGTATCAGATCACGCTAATCACGCTGATCACGCAAGCCTGCCACATGGGCAGCCGCGTGATCGCCTCGCTGTTTGCGATCGAGCTGGGTGCCAACCCCTTCATGATCGGCGCGCTGATCTCGATCTATTCGCTTTTTCCGGTGCTCTGCGCCGTCTACTCGGGGCGCCTATCGGATCGCCTGGGCACGCGCCGCCCGATGCTGGCCGGCTTGGGCGTGCTGGGTGCCGGCCTGCTGGTGCCGTTCCTCGTTCCCACCCTTCCCGCCCTGTACGTATCCTCGGCTTTGATCGGCGTGGGGTTCGTCTTCTTCAACGTCTCCAACCAGAACCTGGCCGGCGGGCTCGGACCGCCCGAGCAGCGCACGCGCAACTTCAGCACCCAGGCCCTCGGCTACGCGGGCGGCCATCTTGTGGGCCCTGTGACTGCCGGTTATGCCATCGAGTACGTCGGCTTCACCCGCGGTTACCTAATTTTTGCGCTGCTCATGCTCCTACCGGTCATCGTGCTGGTTTTTAACAAGGCCCTGTACCTGCCGCCCCAGCCTGCGACCACTGAACGCAGAAGCACGCTCGACCTGTGGCGTGCACCCGCGCTGCGACGCGCGGTGATCGTCGGTGGGCTCATGACGACGGGCTGGGATCTCTACACGTTCTACGTGCCGATCTACGGGCATTCGATCGGCCTGTCCGCCTCCACCATCGGCAACATACTCGGCATGTTCGCCGCCGCAACGTTCGTCGTGCGGATCGCGCTGCCCGTGTTCACGCGCCGCTTCGGCGTCGAGCCCGTGCTAAGTGCCGCCATGTTCACAGGTGCGGTGCTGTTTCTGCCCTTTCCCCTGGTGGATATCGTGCCCGTGCTGTTCATGCTCTCGTTCGGAATCGGTCTTACGCTGGGATGCGGGCAGCCGCTCACGCTCACCCTTGCGTACAACAACTCCCCGCCGGGACGCTCGGGCGAGGTCACGGGATTACGCCTCTTCATCAATAACGTCACGCACATCGGCGTGCCGCTGGCCGCCGGCGCCCTGGGCGCGGCGCTCGGCGTTGCGCCCGTCTTCTGGACGAGCGCCGCGATCCTGTGTGTAACCGGCCATCTCACGCGCAAGACTGCGGCTGCAGTAGCATGACGCGAATCTATCTTCTACGTGCTGGTGTATTGCCACTCCATCGGG
>Ga0224512_10003460_pt1 | contig 13873 bp, 10 predicted proteins | sample SF_May12_sed_USG_4_FD_169103 | JGI IMG/M metagenome (GOLD analysis project Ga0224512, IMG submission 169103) | Sediment microbial communities from San Francisco Bay, California, United States - SF_May12_sed_USGS_13 | ecosystem: Environmental > Aquatic > Marine > Sediment | place: USA...
CCCTCACCCGTGTCGAAGACGGCGATCTCGACCTTGCTGTCGCGGGCGCCAATGGGTATCTGGACATGCCCGTTGGCGGGCGTGTGGTTCAGCGCGTTGTCGATGAGGTTTTCCAGCACTCGTTCTATTAGCGCGACGTCGCCGGAGACCAGGGGCACGGCTCCGTTGTATTCAACCCGAAGATCCACCTTCTGCTGCGTCGCCCTGAGGCGAAACTTTTGCGCCACGTCCTGGGCCAGATCCGTGACGGAAAACGCTTCGACATTCGGCTTGTGCTCCGGCGCCTCGAGCTTGGCCAGCTCGAACAGCTCCGATACAAGCCTGCGCAAACGCTCGCTGTGACGCAACGCCGTCTCCAGGTATTCCCTTTGCTCGGCGTCGGTCAGTGTGCCGGATTTCATCTGCAGGGTTTCCAGATATCCGTGCAGCGACGCGAGCGGCGTGCGGAGGTCATGAGACACGTTGGCAACCATTTCGCTGCGCAAAGCGTTTTCACGCTTCAGCGCGTCGATTTGCGCAACGATGCGTTCCGCCATGTGGTCGAAGCTTTCCCCGAGCTGATCTATTTCGTCGCCTTTCCCCCCACGCATTGACCCCGCATAGGGTTCGTAATCTGCGAAGCCGCTGCGGCGGAATCGATCCATGGCCTCGGTCAGCCTGTGAAGCCGGCGCGTCAGCAGATGAAATACGAGCAGGCCGGCGATCAAGCCGAAGGCAAGACTGCCGACAATGGCATAGCCGCCCAGGCGAAGAAAATGACTCTCTCCCAGCAGGGCGTCCACGGAGTCGAACTGCTCCCCTCGCAGGACCACGTAAAGATAACCCTGTGTATCTTCAGGGGATGGAACCGGCGTGACGGAGAATGCCTTGCGCCGCTCGTGGCTTCGAGGATCGTCGCCAAGTATTGGTAAAGCGCCCGTGCCGCTCATGAACTCGTAAATCGGGCCAAGCGAGACGTTCTTGCGTTTGACCTGTTCGGGTTCTGCCGAGAAGGAGAGAATCTTTCCTTCCTGGTCCAGCAGATAAATCTCGATGCTCGGATTAATGACCATGTAATCGTGGAAGGTTTCTTTCAGCGCTTTGTCATTGATTCTGCCTTCGGCAACGAGATTGCGATCGGCAACCAGGTTCCTGGCCAAATCACGGTTCAGATTCTGATTCACCTCCTCGAGATAATGACGGGTGGCCGAGATGGTGACCATGGTATAGATGATGCCGATGGAGGCGAGCAGCAGCACCAGCACGAGAGAGAGTTTGGCGTAGAGGGATTTGGGCATTTGCTGCTAGGTTTGACTCTGAGTGGAGACTCTTGTCCGAGAGTCGATCTGGGCCCGCAGTATGTGGTATGTAGTATGTAGGGAGGATGAACAGGTCAGAACCCTCCCGGCCCACATACTACCTACTACATACTTTCTCCCGACATACGAAATACGATACACGTCATTCCACCGCTCCTAGCTCGTCATTAAACTTATACCCCACCCCCCACACGGTAATGATGAACTCCGGTTGCGACGGATCCGACTCGATCTTGGCCCGGAGGCGGTTGATGTGCGAATTGACCGTGTGTTCGTAGCCCTCGTGGTTGTAGCCCCATACCTGGTCCAGCAGCTGTACGCGGTTGTAGACCTTGCCGGGCGCCCGGGCAAAGTGCAGCAACAAATCGAATTCCTTTGCCGTCAGGGTTACGTCGCGCCCGTTGATATGCACGCGGCGTTTATCCGGGTCTATGACAAGCACGCCGCGCTGTATGGGCCCGTCGTTCAGAATCTCGGCGGGCTTGCTTTCGAGCGCTTCGACCCGCCGAAATAGCGCCTTCACCCGGGCGACCAGCTCGCGCACGCTGAAGGGCTTGGTCAGATAGTCGTCGGCGCCCATTTCCAGGCCGAGAACGCGATCCAGCTCGGTGGATTTGGCCGTGAGCATGAGTATCGGCACGTAGCCAGGCAGGGCGCGGAGTTGCCGGCACAGGCTCAGTCCGTCCAGCCCGGGCAACATGAGGTCGAGCACCACCAGATCGAAGCGATCGGACTTGAAGCGATCGAGGGCCTTCAGGCCGTCGGTGACCAGCTCGGCGTCGCAGTGAACATCGGCGAGATGAAGCTTCACCAGCCGCCCGATTTCGCGGTCGTCCTCGATCACCAGAGCTTTGCGCTTCGTAGTTTTCACGGATAGGCGGTGGCCGCGTGGGTCCCGATGTCGTACCGACCGCCACTTTACCGCTTTGAGCAGCGCCAGAGTATGTCTCCGAAGGCTGCATCGCCTGGAGTGATGAAATTGTTAGAGTTTCGTGCGCCCGGCGTGAGCGGGGTGGCCTCACGCGGGGGCCGTCAGGCGATAATCTCCACCCGTATGGGGGAAGGGCGCCCATCGTTGCAGGGGTTGTTCACCTGTGGGCAGTTCGAAATAACCGCCAGCGCGCGCATCTCGGCGCGGAGCTCGACAAAATCACCGCGCTTGGAATGGCTCTCGACGAACACCGTGTCGGCCAGTCGGCCGCCGCGGCCTACCGGAACGTTACAGAAGAAATTGATATTGGGCACAATGTCCCGGCGGTCCATGCCGTAAGCGGAAATCGCCTGCAGAAAGTTTTCCCTGCACCCGGGGCAGGCATCCACGCCGTAGAGCATGGCGTTGCTCGGCGCGCTGCAGCACCCGCCGATGGTGTCATGACCTCCGCAGCTGTCCGCCATTAGAGTGAACATGGGCCGGGCTTCATCGGAGTAAAGAACGTGCCCGACGGTGAGGCCGAGTGTACGCGAGGCCTTGAGCGTATTGGGGGCGTGGTAACGCTCCTCGGTGCGGTCCGCGTTATAGCAGAGAAAATCCACCCCCTGCCGCCCCTCCAAATCGATGATGCGCAACCGCTGGCCTGTTTCGACAACCCCGGACCAGGGCTTTCCCGCGGGAACGATGTCGTTTGCAATCTTAAAACTCACTGAAGGACCAGTGACTTCGCCTACGTGATCGTGGGGGAGTATGTGGTATGTAGTATGTAGGGAGTATGTGGTGCTCGACACGTCTCTGCCCCACATACCACATACTACCTACTACATACTCTTTTCCCGACATACGACATACGATATTCGACATACGATTGCTCATCGCATCACAAACGGATTGGGCACTTCGGTGGCGGTGGAGATCCACACGCTCTTGGTCTGCATGTACTCTCGAATGGCGTCTTGTCCGTTTTCCCGCCCGAGGCCGCTTCGCTTGTAGCCGCCGAAAGGCGACATGTAGCTGACCGCGCGGTAGGTGTTGACCCAAATGGTGCCGGCCTGGAGTCGTTCGGACATGAGCAGCGCGCGGCGTATGTTCTGGGTCCATACCCCTGCGGCAAGGCCGAAGACCACATCGTTGCCGATTGCAACAGCCTCTTCGTCATCGCGAAACGGGATCACTGAGAGAACCGGCCCAAACACTTCTTCCTGGGCGATGCGCATCTTGTTGTTGACGCCGGTGAAGATGGTGGGCTCCACGAACCAGCCCTTACCGCACTCGGGCCGTTCCGCCTTGCCGCCGCCGAGCACGGTTTGGACGCCTTCGCTCTTGGCCACGTCGATGTATCCCAGCACTTTTTCGTACTGAGGAATGTTGGTCACCGGACCCACCTGGGTTTCGGTCTCCATGGGATTGCCCATCTTCGCCGTCTTGGCAAACGCCACCAGCTTGTCGACGAACTCGTTGTGAATTTTTTCCTGCACCAGCAGCCTGGATCCGGCGATACAGGTCTGGCCAGTGGCGGCGAAGATACCGGACACTGCGCCTTTGACCGCGTCGTCCATAATGCAGTCGTCGAAGACGATATTGGGCGACTTTCCGCCCAGCTCGAGGCTCACGCGCTTCAATCCCTTGGCGGCGGTCGCATAGATGTGCTGGCCGGTGCGATCCGATCCGGTGAAGGCGACCTTACGCACAAGAGGGTGTTCCACCAGAGGGCCGCCGCACTCGGGACCGAATCCGGTGACGACGTTGACCACCCCCGGCGGAAAACCCGCCTGCTCCACCAGGCGGGCAAATTCCAGCGCCGAGGCGCTGGTGTATTCGGACGGCTTGAGCACGACAGTGTTGCCCGCCGCCAGCGCGGGCGCCAGCTTCCAGCTCGCCAGCATCAGCGGAGAGTTCCATGCCGAAATTGCCGCGCACACGCCCAGCGGCTCGTGACGGGTGAAATTGAAAGCCGGTTTGTCGATGGGAATGACCGCGCCTTCGATCTTGTCCGCCAGCCCGCCGAAGTAGTAATACCACTGAGGCACGTAATTGAGCTGGGCGGCCATCTCGCTGATGAGCTTGCCGTTGTCCTTGACCTCGGTGCGGGCCAGGGCGTCAGCATTTTCAGCGATGAGGTCGCCAAGCCGGCGCATGAGCATGCCGCGCTGGGTGGCGTTGAGCTTCGGCCACTCGCCCGTGGTAAAAGCCGCATGCGCGGCCTGCACGGCCCGATCCACGTCTTCGGCTTTGGCCTGCGGGATCAGGCACCAGGGCTCGGCGGTATACGGGTCGTAGCTCTCGAAGTACTCCCCGCCGGCGGCTCCGGTCCATTCGCCGCCGATGAACATCTTGTATTTCTTCAAGTTCCCGGGCTCAGACATTACTGGTCACCTCAATGCTTTGGCGAGAAATTACGAGCAGGCAAGTCTCACTTCTGGTGCCGCTTGGGTAAACACCTCCGGCACAACCGGCTTCGCGCAACCGACTACAGCGCAGCCACCCTTGGCCTATCCGCCGCGATCTGCTGCGCCGCCGTGGTCACCGCATCGATCCGCTTGATTCCCCGCTGGTTGAGCACCACCCGGAATCGTTCGCACTTTGAATCCCCAAAGCCGGAACGGCGGATTACGAGATTCACATGGTATACCCGCTCTCCAACGATTTTACGATGGCTGTCGTGGGCGAGAACGTACACCGGTTTTTCCGGTGTGCCCGTGCGTTTTACCAGGTCGGTGACGTTGAAACGCAACACGTCGTCCAATTCAGCGATCTCCAGGTTCTCGTAAAGGCGGCTGATCCGCTCAGGATAAATGCGTATCTTTCGCTTATAGCGAAGCACGGTTTCCCCGATCCAGGTGCCCTCGATTTCGGTCATGCGGTCCCGGTCGCGCGCGCTCACGACTTCTTGCGGTATCTTGGATTCATGGACAAAGTCGAATGTTTCCTCGCACACGCCAAGAAGTTGATTCAGGGTTCCGTAAAGGCGCGTCTTGTGGTCCGAGAGCACGCCGGAGAGTTTCTGCGAAAAATAAATGCGCAAAAGTTCCTTGATTCGATCTTTAAATATATAGCTGACAATGAGAGCGCCGAACACGGGCATGGACAACGCACCGTAGAGCGACTGATAAACAAATAATATTGCGGTGGCAAATAGCATGGACAGGCCGGCGGCCAGGCCGAATAAGGTCTCTTGAACGAACTTCCCCCCGGGCTTGGTTTGTGTGTTCAGGTGCAGAACACTGCCTACGTAGCGCTTGAGCACGCTGCGCCGGTAGAGCAGGGATTCGTTTTCGCCGCTTTCGTTGGCGATAGACGGAAAGCCCCGGCTACGGCGGTATTCGATTTCTTCTCGAACGATCGGTAATAGATGGTTGTCGATATGTGGACTACGGGCGGATTTGGCGCCAGGCGGGCCTTCGAGCAACCGGTGAGCACACTCTTCGAAAAGGAGACTTAGGAACTCGTCGGCAAATCGAAAGGCACTGTTCGCCTGGGGAAACATTCCGGCGCTGCGGAGACGAGGCTCCAGGCCACGATAGGCACGCCGAATGCTCGAGACGCTTACCGCGTAGCGCTCGCAGCGCCGCGCACGCTCCTCCGGATTCCGTACCTCGTTGGCCGCCTGAACAAACTTTCTCAAGGACTTTCTGACTACACAGCAAAACAGCTTGACCTGAATGACAAACTTTTCCACGGTATCCGGACCGGCATTCTCGGAAAGGTGGAACACGGATGCGCTGAGCCGGCTCAGCGGCCCGCTCGCGGATGGAACGATGGCATCCAGTGGAACAAAGGGCGTTCTGAGCCGGATGTGCGCGTCCAGGTCATCGTAGAAATGGGTCTTGCTGTAGTTATCCCTGTTGATTCCCAGCGTCGGTGGCAGGAACAGGTAGGCTTCCAGCTCGTATTCCACCTGCTGAACGTCGGAGGGAATGGGATAACCCAGTTCGAGGTCGAACTGGAACCGATCGCGAATACGTACAGTATCTTCCATGGAATGACGGCTAGGAAGACTCCCGAGAGTGGGGCGGCCGTCGATCAAAGCTGGCCGCAAATTGCTTTTTCGAACAGCGTGCTCAAATTCTCTTTTGTAAGCGGCACAGGATTGGTCGTGCCGGAAGGGTCCTTCTCCGCCATCGGCGCAAGGGTTTCGATGTGTTCTTCCAGCACGCCTATTTCGGTGAGCGTATGTGGGATGCCGATTCCCTGGCGAAGATCCAGTATCCACTTAAGCACGCTGTCGAAGGATGGGTTGCCCAGATTGAGATAACGAGCAAGAGCGGTAAGCTTCTCCTCAATCTCGGCGCGATTGAACATCAACACGTAGGGCATCACCACCGCGTTGGTGAGTCCGTGGTGGGTGTCCAGAACCGCCCCGCAGGGGTGGCTCATGGCGTGCATGGCGCCCAGGCCTTTTTGAAACGCCGTCGCCCCCATGGTGGAAGCCACCTGCATCTGCGCCCGCGCCATGAGGTTGTTGCCTTCGCTGCACGACACCGGCAGCCACTCCTTGACCAGGCGCATGCCCTCCAGGGCGATCCCTTGCGCCAGTGGATGGTAAACGGGGCTGCAGTACGCCTCGAGATTATGAGAGAGCGCATCCATGCCCACCGCGGCGGTGATGTGCGGCGGAAGACCAACGGTGAGCTCCGGATCGTCGATGACGATGGCCGGAAGCATCTTCGGGTGAAAAATGATCTTCTTGGTGTGATCGCGTTCGTCGGTGATCACCGAGGCGCGGCCGACCTCGGACCCGGTGCCGGACGTGGTGGGCACCGCGACCACCGGCGCCATGGCGTCCGCATTCACCCGGGTCCACCAGTCATCACGATCCTCGAAATCGAACAACGGCCTCGTCTGCCCCACCATTAAAGCGATGGCTTTGCCCGCGTCCAGAGCGCTGCCGCCGCCGAAAGCGATGACCCCGTCGTGTCCGCCTTCACGATAGGCATCGACGCCTTGGCTGACGTTTGGCTCCACCGGATTTCCGCGCACGTTGGAAAACACCTGGCAGCCCAGGCCGGCGGCACGGCAAAGCTCGGCGGCATTTCCCACCATGGGCAGCGCGGCGAGGCCCGGATCGGTCACCAGCAGCGGCCGCTGCATGCCCAGCTGCTTGCAGGCATCGGGCAGCTCGCGGATGCGCCCCGCGCCAAAGCGAATGCTGGTGGGGTAGTTCCAGTTGCCGGAGAGCCGGGAAACGTCGATGTTGTGGCCTTTCATTGGGTTAGTGACACGTAATATGTAACAAGTAACATGTGACTCGTGATAAGTGATTAGCAGTTAGTGAATGGTTCACGCGCAAAATGGTCAGAATCGCTACGCTTCGTACATGTCACGTGTTACATGTTAAATGTCACTTACTGCGGATTCTGATTCACTAAACCTTCACCCTCAAATGATACGACTTCGGCCGTGTCAGCTGCTCGTAGCCGATCCGCGACAGGGTGCAGCCCCGTCCCGAATCCTTGACCCCGGTCCAGGCAAGCGCGGGGTCGAGGTAGTCGGCCCGGTTCATGAACCAGGTCCCGGTGGCAACGCGGTCGCCGATATCCAACGCGGCCTTTTCGTCACGGGTCCAGATGGACGCGGTGAGGCCGAATTCGCTGTCGTTCATGAGGGCGACAGCTTCATCGTCGGAACCCACCTTCATAATACCGACCACGGGGCCGAAACTCTCTTCTGTCATGACCCGCATGGAGTGGTCCACGTTCAAAAGAATCTGGGGCGCAAGGTAAGGGCTGCCGGGCACGTCGGCGTCGAATTTGGTCGTTTCGATGATGGCTTTGGCACCCGCCTTGACGGCTTCCGCCGACTGTTCGCGGACAAAATCGGCGGCTTGCGCCTTAACCATGGGCCCGAGCGTAGTGGCGTCATCCAGAGGGTTACCCAGCCGGTAGCGGCTCACCAGCTCGGCGGCACCTTCGACGAAGCGATCGTAAACGTCCTCGTGGACATAAACGCGCTCGATGCCGCAGCAGGACTGTCCTGAATTGAAAAAGGCCCCGTCTACCACGTTTTCGATGGCATGCTCCAGATGCGCGTCGGCGCGAACGTAAGCGGGATCTTTTCCGCCGAGCTCGAGGCCGATGCCGATGAAGCGCTTGGCGGCCGCCGCCTGCACCGCGTGACCGGCGGGCACCGAGCCGGTGAAGGCGACGAAATCGACGCCGTCGGTCTCGATGAGCGCGAGCGCCTCCTGATGACCCAGGTGCAGGTACTGGAAAAGACCTTCGGGAAGGCCCGCCGAGTGAAACGCGGCGGCGAAACGTTCGGCGCAGAGCGGCGTCTGCGCTGAGTGCTTGAGGAGCACGGCGTTGCCCGCCATTAACGCCGGAATCACCGAATTGACGGCAGTCAGGTAAGGATAGTTCCAGGGGGCAATGACGAAGACCACGCCCAGCGGCTCGCGGCGCACGAATCGGGTGAAGCCTTCCTTGGGCCCGGCGTCGATTTCCCCCAGCACCTGCGGGGCGATATCAATCATGTAGCGGGCACGTTCCTCGAAGCCGCGGACCTCTCCCGGGGCCTGGGATACCGGGCGACCCATCTGCCAGCTGATTTCCTCGGCGATGTCGGCGCCCTCGGCAACAAAGGCGTCCACCGCCTGGCCAATCAGGGCCTGGCGATCGCTGATGCCGATCCGCCGCCAGGCCTGCTGGGCCGCTTGCGACCGGGAGAGTGCGGCCCGTGCGTTTTCTAGACTGGCCAGCGGGCGCTCCACATATACGCTTCCGTCAACCGGGGTGATGCATTTCAACGTGCGGGTCACGCAGGGCTCCTTTTGGTTACGGGGAATTGGGATCAGCCTGATTTAAGGAATCGCGAGCAAGCTCGCTCCCACAGCGGGTTTCGATTAAATCTGTTTTGCCGGCCTCCAGTCCCAAGCCTCCAGCCTACGACCTCCAGCCCCAAGTCTCCAGCCTCAGATAATCTCGAAATAACGTTCCAGCTCCCAGTAGGTGATGTGCTTTCTGAATTCGCGCTCCTCCCACTCCCGGGTGGCTGCATAGTGATCGACGAAAGCGTCACCGAACCAGTCCCGGGCCGCTTCCGATTTCTTCAGCCGCTGAGCCGCTTCCCACAAGGTCCCGGGAAGCTGCATGCGTTTTGAAAATTTCTGTTCGTAGGCGTTTCCCTTTACCGGCCCTTCGGGCTCCACCTTGTTTTCGATGCCCCACATTCCGGACGCCAGCGCCGCCGCAAGGATGATGTAGGGGTTGGCGTCCGCCGCACCGATGCGGTATTCCACCCGCTGAGATTTGCGGCTGCCGGTGATTGCTCGCAGGGCGCAGGTGCGGTTATCGATACCGTAGCTCGCCTCGGTGGGCGCCCAGAATCCCGGGATAAGCCGGGTAAACGAGTTGATGGTTGGGGCAATCATTGCCAGCAGTTCCGGCATCAGTCTTTGCTGCCCGCCGATGAAGTGGCGCATGCGCTCGCTGATGTTCCCCGGTTTCGAATCGTCGTAAAAGACCGCCTTGCCGGCGTCGTCGCGCAAGGACATGTGCACGTGGCCGCTCTGGCCGGGCCAGTCCGGCGACCACTTGGCCATGAAGGTGGCTATCATTCCGGAGCGCTGGGCCAGGATTTTGGCAAAGGTTTTAAACAATGCCGCCTTGTCGGCCGCGCTGAGCCCGGAGTCCATCTTGAGAGCTGCTTCCAGGACGCCTGGCCCGGTCTCTTCGTGCAATCCCTCCACAGGAAAATCCATCTGCTCGCAAGTCTTCAACAACAGCCGGTAGAAGTCGGAGTGCACCGAGTTTCGCAGCACCGAGTAGCCGAAGTTACCGGGCGCCATGGGGGTCATGTCACGATAGCGCTTTTCCCGCACGGTCTTCGGCGTCTCGTTGAAAAGGAAAAACTCGTACTCGAATCCGGCGAAAAGCGCGCAGCCCATCGCGTGTGCTCGATCGAGCACCCGGCGCAAAAGCCCTCGCGGGCAGATATCTTCTGCCGGAGGCGCGAATTCTCCAAGAAAAAACAACCCGTTGTCTTCGAACGGCAGATCACGGCATGAGTCCGGCAGCAGCCGCACGCTGGCGTCAGGGTAGCCGCTGTGCCATCCGGTGAAGGAGACGTTGTCGTAGAGCTGATCCTGGCTGTCCCACCCCAGCAGCACGTCGCAAAACCCGAATCCGTTTTCAAGCGCGGAGAGAAACTTTTCCCGTGCGATGTACTTGCCGCGCAAGATACCGTCCATGTCGAAGACGCCGACCTTGACGTGGCTCAAGGCCCGCTCTTCGACAATTGCGCGCGCGTCTTCTTCGGATTTAACGTCCCGGGCTTCCATAAGCGCTCCTCAAGGAATTCAATGATATGAACAGTGTAAAAACATCACCCGCCGTTAAAGCGTCGTCGGGTTTCAAGACACTCTGCCATTTAACAACGAAAACTATAAACCAGACCAAATCTGACTTGCACGGCGCTCTGCGTGGGCGTTACTGCACGATTCTGCGTGAGGAAACGGTGCGCCTCGCTGCCGCAACCGCGACGGGTCCGCCCGTGTCACTTGGCAGCGCTAAGTGAATCGGGTTCTCGGGCACACTGGTGAGCGGCTCCCCGGCCCCCTGGGGGTTGCCGTTTCCCCGGAATCTGTTGGCAGAGCATGGGATTCCGCATATATTACGGCCCAATAATAATATGGTTTGCCGTTAACCCAAACACCAACAAAGGAGCCAGCGATAATGAAAAAACGCGATTTTCTCAAAACGGCAGGCGTGGGAACTGCTGCCGCGGTTGCCGCTGCTCATGCGCCCTACGTACATGCTCAGAAGAAAACCACCATCAAATGGAGACTTCAAACCTACGCCGGTGGACCACTGTCCGAGCACGTCATCAAGCCCTCCATCGACTCATTTAACAAGGTGGCCAACGGGGAGATGGTCATCGAGTTATACACCGCCGATCAGCTGGTGCCTACGGGGGAGCTGTTCCGAGCCATGCAGAAAGGCACCATCGATGCGGTGCAAAGCGACGATGATTCCATCGCAGCTCCTGTCGACGTCTCCGTATTCGGTGGCTATTTCCCCTTCGCGACACGGTACAGTCTGGATGTGCCGGTTCTGTTTAACCAGTACGGACTGAAGGAAATCTGGGAACAGGCCTACGGAGAAGTGGAAGGCGTCACCTGGCTCAGCGCCGGCGCCTGGGACCCGTGTCATTTCAATACCAAGCAGCCGATCCGAAGCCTCGCCGATCTAAAGGGTCTACGCGTATTCACTTTCCCAACGGCGGGCAAGTTCCTTGCGCGATTCGGCGTCGTTCCGGTTACGCTTCCGTGGGAAGACATCGAGGTCGCAGTTCAGACCGGTGAGCTGGATGGCATTGCCTGGTCCGGTATTACCGAGGACTACACCGTCGGCTGGGCCGACGTGACAAATTACTTCCTGACCAACAATATTTCAGGAGCGTGGATTGGATCCTATTTTGCCAACACCAATTCATGGAACGCCTTGCCCGAGCATTTGAAAGAACTGTTCCGGGTGACCATGGATAGCTCTCACTACTACCGTCAGCACTGGTACTGGGGCGGAGAAGCACACCTTCGGGTTACGGGTACTAAACTGAAGCTGACATCCATTCCTGACAATGAATGGCAGAAAGTAGAAGACGAAGCTCAGAAGTTCTGGGACGAGGTTGCTGCGACAAGCCCAAGGCGCGCCAAGGTCATAGGGATTTTCAAACAGTACGCTGAAGTCATGAAGAAGGCCGGGCGGCCCTACCGCTACACCTAAAGCAGACAACGAGATATTGCCAATCTTAGAAACCTTCCCTGGCTCGGGATCGGATCCGGCCAGGGAAGTTTTGTTTCATTACTTTTTCTTGATGACAGACAAGTTATAAGCAGGGCCGGGTCCTTTGCCCTGGACTTTCGGTTGAAGCTTCCGCGCTGTTGAATGGGCCTCAAAGCGTCTTACCAGGATAAAGCGCTTCGATGTAACCGGGGTTTTCTTCTAAAGCCGTATCCATGCCTAGAGCGATAAAACTCTTTGTCCGCGCCGTCGACGCCGTCAGCCGCGTCGTCGGCAGAATGACGATGTATCTGATCTTCGCCATGATGGGCATTCTCCTGTTTGGCGCCATCTCGAGAAGCTTCTTCAACGTTCCCTTCATCTGGGTGGTAGAAATGGCGCAATTCGTCATGACCGCCTACTACCTGCTCGGCGGGGCGTACTCGCTGCAGCTCGATTCCCACGTGAGGATGGACCTGCTTTACGGGCGATGGTCGCCAAGAATGCAGGCCATGGTTGACGCGGTGACCGGCTGCCTTCTTATCTTCTATCTCGTGATTCTTCTCTATGGCGGTATTTCCAGCACCCAGTACGCCATCGAATACGGCCAGAAGAATTACTCCGTTTGGGCGCCGCCGATGGCGCCTATCAAGGTCATAATGAGCATCGGAATTGCCATGATGCTGTTGCAGGTGATAGCGACGTTGTTTAAAGACCTGGAAACGGCCAAAGGAGAGCAGCGCGAATGAATTACGAGCTTATCGCCGTAATGATGTTCGTCTCAATGATGCTCATGCTTCTTACCGGGCAGCGTGTCTTCGGCGCCATCGGTATCGTGGCTACCGCGTTCGCTTTGCTGCTGTGGGGGGAGGGCGGCATAGAGATGCCGTTCAGCGCGGCGTTCAAGCTGTTCAACTGGTATCCACTTCTTACACTGCCGCTGTTCATTTACATGGGATACATGCTGTCGGAGTCAGGGATCGCAAGCGACCTGTACCGCGCGTTCCATGTCTGGTTCGGTCCCCTCAACGGCGGCCTGGCCATCGGTACTATCGGCCTCATGGTGGTCATCTCCGCAATGAACGGACTGAGCGTCGCCGGCATGGCCATAGGGGCAACCATCGCGCTGCCGGAAATGCTGCGAAGGGGCTATGACAAGATCATGATCACCGGCGTGATCCAGGCCGGCAGCTCCCTGGGAATACTGGTTCCGCCAAGCGTGGTTCTAGTGCTCTACGGAATGATCGCCAGGCAGCCGGTGGGACAGCTGTGGCTGGCAGGGGTCTTCCCCGGCCTGTTGATGGCGGGCTTGTTCGTGGCGTACATCGCTATCCGCTGCCAGCTTCAGCCCGAGCTGGGGCGGCCGCTTCCCCCGGAAGAGCGGCAGGTGAGCTGGGCGGAGAAATTCCGCCTGCTCAGAGCGGGGATAATTCCCTTCCTGATCTTCTTTTTCATGACCGGGCTGTTCTTGCTGGGCGTCACCAGCCTGGTCGAGAGCTCTGCGGTCGGAGCCGCCTCGGCCACCATCGCCGCGCTGCTCAAAGGGCGTTTAACCCGCCAGGTCATGGAAGACACCATGCGCAAGTCGCTGGGCATCAGCTGCATGTTCATGTGGGTCATTCTCGCGGCACTTTCCTTCGGCGCGGTGTTCGACGGGCTGGGCGCGGTCAAGGCGATCGAGTCGCTGTTTATCGAAAGGTGGGGTTTGAGTCCGTGGGGCGTGCTCATCATGATGCAGCTTTCCTATCTTCTGATGGGCACCTTTCTCGACGATACGGCGATGCTCGTGATCGTTGCCCCGCTTTACGTGCCCCTGATCATCAGTCTGGGTTTCGACCCGATCTGGTATGGCGTTCTCTATACCATCACCTGCCAGATCGCCTACATGACGCCGCCCTTTGGCTACAATCTGTTTTTGATGCGGG
>Ga0224512_10003461_pt1 | contig 13869 bp, 10 predicted proteins | sample SF_May12_sed_USG_4_FD_169103 | JGI IMG/M metagenome (GOLD analysis project Ga0224512, IMG submission 169103) | Sediment microbial communities from San Francisco Bay, California, United States - SF_May12_sed_USGS_13 | ecosystem: Environmental > Aquatic > Marine > Sediment | place: USA...
GCCGGGTTCGCGATAAAGGCTTACGAGGTTACTTTTTTTCAGAATGCGGGTGCTGCGGCAGACCTTTCGATACCGGTCCTCGAACGGACCCTTTTTCACTCCACAAACGCTTATTTTATTCCGAATGTCACGGCGACCGCTTTTTCATGCCGTACGAATCTACCGCCGAACACGGCGTTTCGAGGCTTTGGAGGTCCGCAGGGGATATTTGTCGTCGAATCAGCGATCGCGAAAGCAGCCGAAGAGCTCGGGATCGAGAAGTCGGCTATCCAGAAACGCAACCTGATAGACACCGGAGATGAATTTCCATACGGGCAGGTCGCAGAAAGCGAGGCGAAGACCTCCTGGAATCAGGCTGATAATGAATTTGGATTCGAGCAGCTTCGCGCCGATGCGCGTTCGTTTAACCAGTCGAGCAAATTTCTAAAGAAAGGCGTTGCGGTGCAGCCCGTCTGTTTTGGAATTTCCTTTACAAAAACGCCGATGAACCATGCGAGATCGCTCGTCCACGTCTATACGGACGGCAGCGTAGCCGTTTCGACCGGCGCGGTGGAGATGGGCCAGGGAGTGAATACAAAGATCGCCCAGGTTGCAGGGCGGGTCTTCTCGATTCCGGTTGAAAAGATAAAGGTCCAGACGACGAATACGTTTCGTATCGCGAACACTTCTCCGACCGCAGCTTCGGCGGCGGCTGACCTTAACGGGAACGCCACCCGCCTGGCATGTGACGCGATCCTCTCGCGGCTCAAAGAGGTTGCCGCTGAATTGGTCGAGTGCAAGAGCAGCGATGATATTTCCGTCGAGGACGGCCTCGTTCTCAGATCCGGTGAAGATACCGGACTGGATTGGCCGACGCTTGTGAACGAGGCCCACCTGCGTCGGGTAAATCTAAGCGAACATTCGCATTATGCGACGCCGGGCATCTATTTTGACTGGTCGAGCGCGAAGGGCCATCCATTCGCATATCACGTTTACGGAACGGCGGTGGTCGGAGTTACGGTCGATTGCCTGCGCGGCAGATACAACTTTGATTTTGTAAAAAATCTTCACGATTTCGGAGACTCGATGAATACCGATGTGGATTTAGGACAGATCGAAGGCGGAATCGCGCAGGGTATCGGCTGGATGACGATGGAAGAGGTCGTTTACGACGATGCCGGCAGGCTGCGCTCGAACGCGCTGTCAACATATAAAATACCGGATATTTATTCCGTGCCGGATGTTGTCGAAACCGTACCGCTCAGGACCGATCGCGAAAATTTGGCGCTATTCTCATCCAAGGCCGTCGGCGAACCGCCGCTTATGTACGGGCTCGGCGCATATTTTGCGATCAGGGACGCGATCCTTGCGTTTGACAATACGCTCTCGCTTCCTTTTGATGCCCCCTTTACGCCGGAAAAAGTCCTGATGAATTTGTATTCGGGCTAACCGCTTTCGAAGACTCCTGGCCTATGCGAAGTGACTCAGAACTTTGGGATTTCATTATAGAACGGTTTGCTCGAAACGAATCAGTTGTTCTGATGGTCGTTGCAGAAAGCAGCGGTTCCAGTCCGGGGCGGCCCGGGTTTAAGATGGCCGTTTCGGCCGGCGACATAAGCGGTAGCGTGGGCGGTGGCGTCATGGAAGTGGCCCTGGTTGAGAAAGCAAGATTATTGCTCTCGGCGGGATCAACACCGGATTCGGGTCCCGTCAGGCAGGTTCACCGAAAAAATAGCGAGCATGGGAGTGGAATGATCTGTTCAGGGGAGCAGACCGTAATCATCAAAAAGCTCGACCGAAATGACGAGCCAACGATAAAGAACATAATCGATGTTTTCGACGATGATCGATTTGTTCTTTCCTTGTCACCGGACTCCGTAAGTGTCAAGAAATCGCCTGAACCGGCCGGGTTCGAACGGTTCACAGCCAAAGACTATATCTATTCGGAAAAATTGGGACGAAAGAACGAATTATTCATAATCGGCGGCGGTCATTGTGCGTTGGCGCTTTCAGAGGTGATGTCCAAACTGAGATTTAAGATCAATGTGTTTGATGACCGGCCAAATTTGAATACGATCGAAAAGAACAAATTCGCCGACCAGGTATCAATCCTTGAGAGCTATGATCGCATCGATGACCTCGTGCCGGCGGGTGCATCGAATTACGTAGTCGTGATGACGATCGGGTACAAATATGACAAAGTTGTGATCAGTAGATTACTCGCAAAAGACTTTAAGTACTTCGGGGTACTTGGCAGCCGCGCAAAAATGGCGGTGTTGATCAGAGAACTAAAGCAAGAAGGGTTTGACAATGCACGGCTTGACGCGATACACACACCGATCGGGATGGATATCAACAGCAGGACGCCCGAAGAAATCGCGGTCAGTATCGCGGCTCAGATCATCTCTGTAAAGAATGAGGAAGATTAATGAAAATTGGTGAAAAAGCTCCTGATTTTACGCTAATAGACGGCGCTGGGAACGAGTGGACGTTGTCGGAGCAAAAAGGCAAGACAGTGCTGCTGCTTTTCTATCCCGGTGACAATACCCCGGTGTGCACAAAACAGATGTGCTCGGTGCGGGATAACTGGGACGACTACCTCGCGACCGGTGCCGAAGTCGTCGGGATATCTACCGACCCGGTCGATTCTCATCATAAGTTCTCGGAAAAATATGATCTGCCCCTAAAACTGCTATCGGATGAAAAGGCCGAAGTAATTCGAAAATACGGCGTAGGATCATGGTTCCCGGGTAAATCGTCGCGGGCAGAAGTCGTGATTGACAAAGATGGATCGATCGCCTATTACAACGTCCAGTCGCTCGGGATCTTTAAGGCATCCGACGCGGAAGTGATCGCGGCCATCGAAGAAGCGAATTAGTTCGATCGGCCGCGCTGCGGGGGATGCACAAACCGGATCGATCGGCGATAATATCGTGATCCTTTATAAGGAAGTGTAGAAAAACCATGGCATTGTTCAATAAAGATAAATTCGAATGCGCGAGATGCGGGAAGGGCAACCAACCCCTGGGTTATGCCCCGGTTCCCAATGAACTGGGTCAGAGGGTCGGGACGGAGACCTGCGGTGATTGTTGGCAGGAATGGCTTCAAAAGCAGAATCAGCTGATAAATCATTTTGGGCTCGATGTTTCGAATCCGGAATCGCATGAGTATCTGTTTGACCAGATGAAACTGTTTTTCTTTGAGGAAGGCGAAAAGATGGAAGACATCGATACCTCCAAAGAGGGATCAGTCAGCTGGTAGGTCCGCAGAAGCCTTGATTGGCGGACTTCACAAGAAGTATAGGGCCTCTGGTTTGAACGTGATGGCGGGGAGTCGTTTATGAGTCCGATAATTATCGTGCTTGCTTTGCTTCTGCTTGCGTTGGTTCTTTTCGCGACGGAAAAACTGCCTGTCGATGTCGTCGGAATCGTTCTCGTCGTGGCCCTTGTCCTTACCGGGGTGTTGTCGGCAAAAGAAGGCGTGGCCGGCTTTGGAGACGATATAATCGTCACAATTGCCGGTCTTTTTGTTTTGACCGGCGGTCTTGTCAAGACGGGTCTCGTGGATCTTATCGGCCGCCGGCTCTACAAGGTCGCGGGCGACAGTGAACTCCTCCTGACCGCGCTTATTATGATCGTCGCCGCGGTGTCAGCGGCGGTACTCAAGAACACCACGACAACCGCAATGTTTCTGCCGGTCGTTATCGGCCTGGCGGAGAAGGCGAAGATACCGCCGTCTAAACTGCTGATGCCTCTCGCCTTTGGTGCGATCCTTGGAGGGAGCTGTACGCTTATTGGGACATCGACGAACCTCGCGGTGAGCGGGGCCTACCAGCGGTACGGTTTCGAGCCTTTCACGTTGTTCGAGCTTACCCCGGTCGGGGCGATTACCGTGGTTGTAGGCCTCATCTATATGCTCACTCTTGGCAGACGTTTGCTGCCTGCCAGGGGGGGAGAGGCATCGTATACCGAAAAATACGCGATCCGCGAGTATGTTTCCGAAATTTTAGTGCTTCCGGCTTCATCCCTGATCGGCAAGCGACTCGACGAGGCAGATCTGAAGTCGAAGTTTGATCTGAATGTGATCGGGATTCTGCGCGAGGGCGAGGAACACCAAATACCCACCCCAGAGTATCGGGTCCATGCCAACGACCGTTTGCGGGTTGAAGGCGGCATATCGGATCTGATGCGAATAAAGGAAGATTCGACATTAAAGATCAGGGCCGATTTTGTCTTGAACGACGATCAACTCGAGACGGGTGATGTCGAGCTGTTCGAAGTAATGGTGATGAAGGATTCGAAGCTGATCGGGCAGAATCTCGCTTCGATCAATTTCCGGCAGACCTACGACCTGACGGTGCTCGCCATCAGCCGGCACGGCGAGTTGTTTTACACAAAGCTTAGCGAGGTCGAACTTAAGTTTGGCGATGTACTTCTCGTACAAGGCAATAGGCAGAGAATCGAGCCATATGTCGTGAGCCGGGAGTTGATACTGCTCGAAGACGTTTCGGCAAGCGCCGTTAGAACCGAAAAAAGAAAGTGGGCGCTGGCGGCCTTTGGTGTGTTTCTCGCGCTTTCCATTTCGAAGCTCGTGACAGGCATCGAAATACCGCTCGCGGTCGCAGTTTTATTGGGCGTCCTGCTTCTGCTGGCGACCAAGACCGTGCTTCATTCTGAACTCTACAGATTAATCGATTTCCGGATACTGGTCCTGATCGCGTGCATGATGAGTTTTGGTGTGGCTATGGAAAACACCGGAACCGACCAATACCTGGCGGGGCTGATCGAGCAAAACTTTGGCCAGTTCGGTCCGACGGCGGTGCTTGCCGGATTTTTTATCCTGACCGTCATACTCACGCAGCCGATGTCGAACCAGGCCGCCGCCCTTGTCGTACTCCCGGTCGCAATCAAGACCGCCATGGCACTTGGACTCAACCCGCGAACCTTCGCGATCGGAATAACTTACGCCGCCTCGTTTTCATTTATCACTCCTCTCGAACCGGCATGCGTTCTGGTATATACGCCCGGCAGATACAGTTTTTCGGATTTTATGAAGGTTGGTTCAATTCTTACCGTCGCGGTTTTCGTGGTTTCGATGCTCTTGGTGCCGGTTTTTTGGCCGATCAAATAGGTAACCGTTGCTTCGACCGCGATTTTCGACTCTAGACAATTTCGCGCTCAGGTGCTAATAATTGCTGTTATGCCCGCCAAAGGCACTCCGGGGCACACTCAATATGAAACTAGCCGGTACACAGAAGGTCAAGCTTTCGCAGAGAATATCATCGGCGGTGGCCTCCGAAACCCCTTTCCGTCATCTTGCGGGAGATTTTTCTAAGGTCGCAAAGAGCGCACTGGATGAGGCTAATTCGCTGGTTGTCGAAGAAGTTAGGATGGATCTCAAGCGTTTGCCTTCGAATCTTGACGGGTTTCGGCTCGTCCATCTGTCCGACACCCATCACAGTCCTTTTACAGATATCGAGCACATAAAACGGGCGATCGATATCGCTAACGACCTGAATCCCGACGCATTCGTACTGACCGGCGATTATGTCTCGCACGAAAAAGAATACATCGAACCCGTTGCAAACGAACTGGGGCGTCTGGAGTCAGAATTCGGAACCTATGCGTGCCTTGGCAATCACGACCACTGGACCGACGCGCCTCTGGTCACAAAGGCTTTTAGAGGTTCGGGCATCCGGGTCTTGATAAACGAGGGCTTCCGGTTTGAAGCCCGCGGGCAGGCGTTTTGGATGTGCGGCGTCGACGATTATATGGCCAAAAGGACCGACGTTGCGGCCTCCCTGCTGGGTTCTTTTCCCGATGAGATGAAAATTCTTCTCGCGCATAACCCGGTAATCCTGCGTCAGGCGGCAAAATACGGTGTGGATGCGATGTTCAGCGGACATACTCATGGCGGACAGATTAAGCTGCTCGACAAAGAATCGAAGCGACCCACGCTCCGTCGCAAACTCACAAACGGACTTCATAGGCGCAAGGATACCCAGATCTATATAACCCGCGGCATAGGGACCGTCGTGCTTCCTGTCCGGTACCAATGTCCTCCCGAGATCTCCCTCATCGAACTCCGTTGCGTGTAATTCGGAGCGATTTTGTCCACCCAGCATTTTTTTCACGGCAGTCTATAAGTTAGAATTCGGGCGTGAAAGAAGTTTCCACAAAAGTCATCACGATTCCAAATTTGCTTACCTTTTTGCGGATGGCGCTTATTCCCGCTTTTGCCAGCCTCCTGTTTTACGGCTATAGCGGTTGGGCTCTTGCTGTGTTTGCGATTGCCGGGATATCCGACGGAGTTGATGGATTCGTCGCACGGAGGTTTGGACAGGAATCGGAACTCGGGACCATAATAGACCCGGTTGCGGACAAGTTGCTCATGACAACAGCCTTTATAATTCTGACTCTTCCCGATATATTTCCGCCCGTCAAACATCTTCCCGTTCCGTTTTGGGTGACCGCCGCGGTGATCGGACGCGACGTGCTGATCGTCACCGTTGCCGCCGCGATAAATATCATGACCGGCTTCCGGGGCTTCAAGCCTTCATGGCTCGGAAAAGCAAGTACGACGGTCCAGGTGGTGGCTGTCGGCCTCATTCTGATTGCTGCCGTGTTTGGTTATACCTTCTATCTCCCGACGGTATACGTGTTCGTTGTTTTTCTCGCCGCTCTTTCCGGCTTTCACTATATCTATTTCGTTTCCACCCTCATGAGCAACGAAGAAGAAACTGAGAACGGGTAACTGATAACTGAGAACAGACAACGCTCTTAACGGATAACCTATGAACCGGTCGCGCAGCCATTAAGTAAATCAACCGCCCATTTGTCAAAAACCGACGGAAAATGAGGTGCTTTATTAATGCCGGAGCCCAACAGGCGTCGCATTATCCACTATCCCTTATTCATTTTTCATGAAGAGCGCCATCAGTTTCCAGTTCGAAGTTCCGACTCATAAGTTATCAGTTCAAATCGCATATTTACTTCACACGACCATACTCATATATACTTGACAGCGATACACTCAAATCTTATACTCGTTCGTAGCTCAAGAACGTCCGTTTATTTATCGGTCGACGTTAATATGAGATTAAATGGTGGAGAAATAAGATGAGTAAAATTATTGGTATTGATTTAGGTACTACCAACTCGGTAGTCGCAGTTATGGAAGGCGGCGAGCCGGTGGTGATAACAAATTCAGAAGGCGGACGTACTACGCCGTCGGTTGTGGCGTTCACATCTGACGGAGACCGGCTGGTCGGCCAGGTTGCCAAGCGGCAGGCCGTTACGAACCCTGAAAACACGCTATATTCTATCAAGAGATTCATGGGACGTCGTTATGACGAGGTCTCGGAAGAAATTTCGCAGGTGCCGTATCAGGTGGAAAAAGTTGCCAACGGGGATGTTCGCATCACCGCTGGCGGAAAGCAGTATTCTCCGCCGGAGATCGCGGCATATGTACTGCAGAAGCTGAAGCAGTCCGCCGAGGATTATCTCGGGGAAAAGGTTGAAAAAGCGGTGATTACGGTTCCGGCTTATTTTAACGACGCTCAACGGCAGGCCACCAAAGATGCCGGAAAGATCGCGGGCCTTGAAGTCGCACGGATCGTAAATGAGCCGACGGCGGCGGCGCTCGCTTACGGCCTCGATAAGAAAGCCGAAGAGACGATCGCGGTTTTTGACTTTGGCGGCGGGACGTTCGACATATCGGTCCTCGAAGTAGGTGAAGGCGTTGTAGAGGTCAAGTCGACCAACGGGGATACCCACCTCGGCGGAGACGATGTCGACGATCTGTTGATCACGTGGATTATCGACGAGTTCAAAAAGGACCAGGGAATTGACCTGACCTCGGACAAGATGGCGCTGCAGAGGCTCAAAGAGGCAGCCGAAAAGGCAAAGATCGAGCTTTCATCGACGATGGAAACGGAGGTCAACCTGCCTTTTATTACAGCGGACAACACCGGGCCAAAGCATCTGGTCATGAAGCTGACCCGTTCGAAATTCGAGGGATTGGTCGAACCCATCCTGAAGCGGTTGATGCCTCCGGTCGAAAAAGCGATCGCGGATGCCGGTCTCGAACCGAAAGACATCGACGAGCTGGTACTTGTTGGCGGTTCCACACGGATTCCCAAGGTCCAGGAAATGGTCAAGGAATACTTTGGTAAGGAGGCCAACAAGTCGGTTAATCCCGACGAGGTCGTAGGTGTCGGCGCGGCCGTGCAGGCCGGTGTTCTGTCGGGCGAAAAGAAGGATATTCTTCTGCTTGACGTAACGCCACTGACGCTCGGTATCGAGACCCTCGGCGGTGTGTTTACGGAAATGATACCGAGAAATACTACGATTCCGACCAGAAAGTCCGAAATCTTTTCGACGGCAGCTGACAATCAGACCTCGGTAGAGGTCCATGTGCTGCAGGGCGAACGGCCGATGGCGACGGACAACAAGACACTTGGTAAATTCCATCTTGTTGGTATTCCGCCCGCGCCGCGCGGTGTGCCCCAGGTCGAGGTTACATTTGATATCGATGCGAACGGTATCGTCAATGTTTCCGCAAAAGACGTGGGCACAGGGCGAGAACAGAAGATCACGATTACGGCTTCGTCAGGACTGTCGAAGGAAGAAATCGACAAGATGATGAAGGATGCGGAGGCTCATTCGGCGGACGACGAGTCCAAGAAGGCAGAGATCGAAGCGCGTAACCGCCTGGATGGTTTGATTTACAACGTTGAGAAGTCTTTTGAAGAGAGCAAGGACAAACTTGATGCTGGCGACGCTGGAGCGATCGAATCCGCGATTGCTGACGCCAAAACTGCCCTCAAGGACGGCGACGTCGATGCGATGAATTCGGCTTTCGAAACGCTCCAAAGTGCTTCGCATAAACTCGCCGAAGTCTTGTACTCGCAACAGGGGGCGACGGGTGATGCCGCGGAAGGCGAACAGGCCTCCTCAGCGACCGCAGGCGGCGACGCCGAGGACTCAGGCACGTCCGGTTCGGACGATGATGTGATCGATGCCGAGTACGTCGATGTCGAAGAGGAGCCGGCGGAAGAAACGCCTTCGGAAGAAAAGGAGTAGTTGATGAGTAGTGGCGGTTGGCATGCGGTGGCTGGTTGATACCTGATGGCCGACCGCCCGTGCCAACCGTATATTTTTTATGGCAAAGAAGAAGGACTACTACAAGATTCTGGCGGTCGGAAAGGATGCCAAAGCTCCGGAAATAAAGAAGGCTTACAGACGGCTCGCCAGGAAGTATCATCCTGACGTCAACCCGGGAGATAAGTCTTCTGAAGAGAAATTTAAGGAGATACAAGAGGCCTACGACGTCCTTTCAGACGAAAAAAAGCGTAAGGTCTTTGACCGATTCGGTTATTACGCCGACAACCTGGATGCCAGTTCGCCATTCGGCGGCGGCGCCTCACCCGGGCAGGGTGGATTCGATTTTTCCGGTTTTCAGTGGGACACATCGGGCACCTCATCGTCCTCTCAGGGATCCTCAAGTTTTAGAGATATTTTTTCCGATTTGTTTGGGAGCGGTGCGGCGGAGGCGCGTGCACAGGCTGAGGCGCCTCGTCCGATTCCCAAGAAGGGCCGGGATATCGAGATTCCGCTCGCGTTGAGTTTTGAAGAATCGGTCACCGGGCTTACGACGAACCTGACTGTCAATAACTCGGAGCAATGCTCGAGATGCCAGGGCGCAGGAGACATGGGCGGGCCGCTGGTTGTCTGCTCGACCTGTAGCGGATCGGGCCAGGTTCAAAAATCAGGTGGACGGCTTCAGTTTTCTCAGCCTTGCGCGGATTGCGAGGGCACCGGAAGGCGCAGGCAGCCCTGTTCGCTTTGTAAGGGAAAAGGCGTAACGCCAAAAAAAGACGTCGTCAAGGTGAGAATCCCTGCTGGCGTCGACACGGGTTCCCGTATACGGGTGCCAAAAAAGGGACACGGCGGGCGTCTCGGGGCTCAGCCGGGAGACCTGTACATAATAACGAATGTAGGTAAACACAGGTATTTTCGGCGAAAGGGAAATAATATTTACGTGACGGTGCCGATTACGGTCTCGGAAGCCGCACTCGGCGCAAAAATCGAGGTGCCGACGGTCGAAGGCAAAACAAAACTTCGGATTCCGCCCGGAACCCAGTCCGGCCAGAGGATTCGACTCCGTGAAAAAGGCGTGCCGAGTTTGAGAAACAAAGAGGTAAAGGGCGATCAGTTTGTCGAGGTAAGGATAACGCTTCCGAAAGTGATCAGCGAGGAAACAAAGGAATTGCTGAGGCAATTTGAAAAAGTAAACAGTGAAAACCCGCGAAAAATAATGGGGCTCGAATAAGTACCGAGTGCCACGGTCATGTGGGTCAGATATTGAGCATTGAGTAAAAAGAAAATCAAAACCTACACGATAAGCGTCGTCGCAAAGCTCTACGAGGTTCATCCCCAGACTTTGCGCATGTACGAACGTGAGGGATTGATCAAGCCGTCACGTTCCGAGGGCAACACGAGGCTTTTTACCGATGCGGATCTCGAACGGCTCGAGGTGATTTTAGCTCTCACCCGTGAACTGGGCGTAAATCTGGCCGGTGTCGAAATCATTCTAAACATGCGAGAGAAGATGGACGCGATGCAGAAGGAGTTTGAGCGCTTCTTCGAGTACCTAAAAAATCACGCCGATGAGATTTCTACTAATGTTGGGACATTTACGAAATCCGAGGCTTTGATTCCGATATCACGGGTAAACCGCGCAATTATCATGGATGACGAAGATATCGCCGAAGACTGATCGAATCCTCACTCCAAAAAAAATATTGCAATCCGAGGATATTTGGTTAATTATCTAGAGACAAAACTAAATAAATCGGAGACGCATATCTATGATGTTTGGACCCTCACCGTCCGCATACCTCATTTCTATTTTTCTTTTCTTTACCTTTTCCCAAGGAATCTTTGGCCAGGACCTGGATCACGTTGTCTTTTCCGGGCAAGTGACAGATTCGAACGGTGCAATTGTTGTCGGAGCAACAGTTACGGCCATCAATACAGGCACTGGCGTCGAGCGTTCGGCCGCGACAAACAGCGAGGGACGTTACCGTATTATCGAATTGATTCCGGGAATCTACACTCTAAAGGCCTCGTCCGACGGATTTGCGGTCCAGGCCATTACCGGCCTTTTGACCCTATCCGGACAAGGCTTGCAACTAGATTTTGAGCTCTCGCCGGCCGGCGTGACGGTCGAACAAACCGTTTCGATCGGTGACGAGGACGTATTTTTGATCGATGTGACGAGGACGGTCGTCGGTACCACCCTTACCGGAAGCGAAATCGAACACATTCCGAATACTTCCAACGATGTACTCGACTTGGCATATATCGTGGCCGGTACCGCGGAAGAGCCCTTTTCTATTAGAAACCTCGCCGGCGATGACCGTATCGGCGGCGGTAGCGAGGGAGATCAGCCCTCCGAAGTGCTGGGGGCGGGAAACATATCGCTCGCCGGCGGGGCAGCGTATTCCACGAATATTACGATCGACGGTCTCGATAATAACGACGACCGTGGAGCGGAGGACAGGTTTCAGCCCCCGTCCGATTCAGTGGCGGAAATCCAGGTAATAACCAACCAGTTCTCGGCGGAATACGGACGCGCGTCGGGCGGCCGGATCAACATCCGCACCAAGGCCGGTTCAAGAATGTTTCGCGGAGGGGCAACGCTGTTTTTTGAAGATGACAGACTAAACGCCAATACTTACAACAATAACCGTCGAGGCCTATCGCGGTTGCCCTTTTCGCAGCATGAACAGGGGTTCACTTTCAGCGGGCCGATACCGTTCGGACATTTAAAGAACAAGACGTTTTTCTTTTCTGCCTATTCGTACCGCGACCGCAACGCCGATACACGGATTTTTTCCGCTGTCCCGGTCTTGCAGAACCCAGTGTTTCCGCTCCCTTCACCAACGGATCCCGGGAGCCAACGGCCCGACACGAACGACCCCGACAGCCCTTTGATCGCTGCTTATATTCTGAAGGTGACAACGCCCTCCAGACGTCACAGGTTCACACAGAAAATTGACCATAACTTCGCCGACACCCATAACATCTCGTTCAACTATCAGTTCGGAAGGAGTGCCAGTTTTAGGCAGTACCGCGAAACGACGAGGTTTCTGGAGGAAACGCTGCTGGGGCGGATCCGGGACAATGACGCGTTTTATTTAACGGACAATTTCGTGGTCACGCCGAATATCGTCAATCAGGCACGCTTTCAGTTTTCCGGTTACCGGCCGGATTTTCGTACCCGGAACGCCTTGGAACCGGTCATCTTGTTGAGGATTCGCGACGAAACGACTATTGGTGACGATCGCATCAACGGGACGGTCGTCGCCGGCAACTCCACCACCGGTTTCGCGAATTTAAGAACCGAAAAGCGGTATCAGTTTCAGGACACTCTGAATTGGGTAAACGGGAACCACAATCTTAGGTTTGGGATTGATATCCAGAGGGTTCAATCAAATATCAGCGAACTTGGCGATGCGACCGGAACCTATAACTTTGATTCTGTCGCGCACTTTCTCAAAAGTCTTCCAGGCAGATACCGCAGAAATTTTGGCTCGGTCTCGAGTTTAGCGAATACTTATAGCGCCTTTTTTCTTCAGGACGACTGGAAGTTGACGGACAATCTGATGCTGGCGTTCGGACTTCGCTACGAACGGGAATCCATACTCAGCGACAACAACAATTGGGGACCGCGGCTTGCATTAGCTTATTCGCCCGGGGATTCGGATAAACAGGTCCTTCGTGCGGGTTTCGGCGTTTTTTATAACCGGACACTCCTGCGGACCGTAGATGATTTCCTGATAGCCGGGAACGAGTCGAGGTTTGACAGCCGTATGCTGGACGGTCCGAGTGACGAAACATGTCTCGATGTTCAAACGAACACGACAGACAAGTGCGTTTTTCTCCGTTTTGTTGCCGCCAATTTCCCGAATGCACCGACCGAGGATCAAATAAGGTCGGTACCGGGCGTTCGAAACATCAACGCCGGGTTTGGTTCGAGAAACTTGCGCCGTCAGCTTGAAAACAGAATCAAGATTCCCGAGAGCTATCAATTGAATATTGGTTACGAAAGAGATTTTGGCAGGGGTCTTGTGTTTGAAGCCAATTTCACCTTCAACAAGGCGACACGCCTGTGGCGGGAGCAAAACATAAACGCGCATAACGTGCCTTCGGGTTTTGCAAACTTCACCGAGTATCTGCTTTCGCTTGGCGATGTGACGATACCCGGAACAACAAGCGGTACAGATACTTACAGGTTCGAGCTTGGAGATCCGGCAGATACCAACGGCGATCGCAACGCGGACACCGGGGCCGACTGCAACAGCAGCACGCCACTATGTATCGTCAACCTGAATACCCTCAATGGTTCCGGATCGACGCTCGAACCGATAGGGATCGCGCTCCGGGTGTTGAATGCGCTCTTGAACCGGCCTGTTTCGAACAACATCGGACAGCTTGAGCAAGTAGGTTCGCGTGGTATGAGCGTCTATGAAGGCCTTGCCATCGGGATCCGGAGCCGTTTTCGCAATCTGGGCTACGGTTTTAAGTCATCGATGCGTTTCTCATATGTGCTTTCCCGCACACGCGACGATGGGTTTGTCGACACAAGTTCTGCGCAGATTCAGGGCGACTTCGGTTCCGAATTCGCGAGGAGCGGCATCGACCGAAGGCATAAATTCAGGTTTAGCAGCACGACCGGGCTGCCCAAATGGCTTGGCGGCTTCAGAATGTCACCGCTCCTTCGAATAGAGTCCTCGAGTCCCTTTAATGTCTCGGTCGGCGGAAGCGACCGAAACCTAGACGATGTCGGCACTGACCGTCCGAATTTTTCGGGCGACACAAACGA
>Ga0224512_10003462_pt1 | contig 13866 bp, 20 predicted proteins | sample SF_May12_sed_USG_4_FD_169103 | JGI IMG/M metagenome (GOLD analysis project Ga0224512, IMG submission 169103) | Sediment microbial communities from San Francisco Bay, California, United States - SF_May12_sed_USGS_13 | ecosystem: Environmental > Aquatic > Marine > Sediment | place: USA...
AAGAGGATCCTGGTACCTGTCGACGGGTCGCAGACTGCGGAGGCGGCCCTACAGATGGCCATCGGTCTTGGCAACGAGATGGGAGCCGAAGTTCGCCTCGCCCTGGTCCGTGAGGTAAGCGACCAACATCCTCCGTATTCCTTGAGGGGCGTGTGGCGCCCGCCTTGTGCAGTGAGGCTGAGGCGGCAGACCTGGTCGTGATGAGCAGCCATGGTCGTGGAGGGTTTGAGCGTATGTGGGTCGGATCAGTGACCGACGCTGTTCTCCGACAATGTTCTGTTCCGGTCCTTATCGTGAAGCCCGGCAACGAAGACGTCGCATCGTCGTCTCGGCCTATCACCCGGATCGCAGTGCCCTTGGATGGATCAAACCCCGCCGAACACCGGTCCTCGTCGTTCGCTCGTGGAAGGAGGAGACGCCACCACTCGGGGAAGGATGACCAGTACCAAGTGGCTGGCCTCTGACGATCGCATCCCATACGCGATCCAGGGGCGGTGTTTCACGCCCGGAAGTTCCCAACGAGCACCGCTTGCCTGACAACGGCATCAGGGTCTCCCCTACTGACGGGGGCCCTGCGCGGCCCATAACTTTGGCTCGTCCGTTAGTCAGTAGCGGGCCGGCGTCTGCGCGCACACTGCGGCATGCGCAGGGTCCAGGGGTGATGGAATGTACGCGATTCGCGAAGTTCTCGAGGCCAAGGCGCATGACGTTCACGCCGCCCAGGGTTCGGACACGTTGGCACAGCTGATCGAGCAGTTTGGCAACGTCACGACCCGTTGTCTGGCGGTCACGGAAGGCGATGCTCTGATCGGTGTTGTGACGGTCAGAGATGCCCTCACCTACATCGGCCGGCACGGCGAGGGTGCCCTGGCGGTAAAGGTCGAGGCGGTGATGACCAGGGATGTGACGACCATCACCCCGGACACGCGCCTAGGCGCCGCCGCTGCGTTGTTCGCCGAGAACAGCTTCCATCATCTGCCGGTCGTGGAGAACGGCGAACTCGTCGGAATGGTGACTCCGGCCGACGTGCTGACTGGCCATTTGGCACACGTTCAAAACGAAACCACCTATCTCCGCGACTACGTCGCCGGCGTGTACTACTAGGTAGCTCGTCCGTTCAGAGCGAAGGCGATCTGCTTTCCGCATGTTCCCCATTCGTTCTGATCGGTGACCCGTCTTCGACTTCCCAATTCGCCCATCAGATGACGCAGCCGTCGACTCCCCCCGAACCTTCCACCGTCGCCGACGTGATGCGCCGCGACGTCGTGACCGTCTCCCCGTCAGCCTCGATCCACGAGCTCGTGCGGCTACTGCGGCAACACCAGATCAACGGTGTCCCGGTGGTCGAGGAGGGTCGCTTGGTGGGTACGGTAAGTGTGAGCGACATCCTGTGGCTGAGCGACGCGCGGTCCCTATACGCAGGGGATCCGACCGAGCGAGCCCATGCCGCGGAGCGGATGGACCAACGGACGGTCCGCGAGATCATGAGTGCCTCGGTCTTCGGTGTCGGGCCCGAAGCGACGCTCGCCGAGCTGGCAACATTCTTCGCGCGCTCAGCGCTCAGTAGAGCCATCGTGCAGAGAGACGGTGTGCTGCTGGGGCTCGTCTCCGCAACAGACCTGATCGAGCTGATCGCGAAGCAACTGGCTCCGAGGGACCAAGCCTAGCTTAGCGCCGATCATCACGGGCCATCTCCTACCCGACCGCGCGCTCCCTGCCCGACAGATCGATGAAGGTGCCTGCAGCTATTCTTAAGGTGAGTTGCAGACCAGGCAGACACACAGGAGGTCAACCATGAAGGACAAGGCCAACAGCCCACCGTCGCGGGAGAGGCTACTCGTGGTGCCTCCGGACTTAGCGGAAGCCATTCGGGCTGCCAGCGTGGATGAGGATGCGGATAGGTTGTCCGACTTGGTCGATGGAGTTGCAGAGCACGATGCGGACGTGGCTGAGTACGTCCGTGGCCTCATCGAGGACGTCGCCTACGGTGTTCTGGAGGATCTCTTCGAGATCAGAGGGCGCTGACGACTCGATCAATGGTGTACGGCACGCTCTACTCCGAATGGATGCTGCAGCAGTGGCGCAGACTCAGAATCGCTACAGGAACGGCGTGAGCAAACGCGCAAGAGCGTCACGCAGCTTTACCGGTAAACTGCGCCCGTCGACGTCCTGCAGCGTGACCTCGCGCGCATGCGTTCGTCTGTCATTGAAAAGGCTACCGAGTGACTCTGCCAATTGGCCGTCGTAGCACTCGAGATTGAACTCGAAGTTGAGCCGTAGGCTGCGGGGGTCCCAGTTCGTCGAGCCCACCAACGCCCAGCAATCGTCCACGATGAACAGCTTCGAGTGGTCGAAAGGTGGCGGCGCGACCCAGATGCGGCAGCCGTGCTCCAATACCTGCCACCAGTGCGCGGTCGAGGCCCATTGAGTGACCGGGAGATTGCCGACGGCCGGGAGCACGATCTCCACGGCGACACCGCGCATTGCCGCCACATTCAACGCGGAAATGAGGGCCGGCTCCGGCAGGAAGTAGGGCGTGAGAATACGAATCGAACGGCGCGCCACCGCCACTGCGCCGAGGATGGTCCAGCGCAGCTTCTCGAAATCCCCGTCGGGTCCGTCAGCGATGCCTCGCGCGAGCGCGGGGCCGGCGGACTCGATCATCGGAAACCACGTCTCACCGCGCAACGGCTCACGGGTGGTGAAGAGCCAGTCGTCGGCAAACACCTCCTGCAAATGCGCCACCACCGGACCTTCGATGCGAAACTGAACGTCCCGTACCGGATGGGGCGGCTCCTTCGCGAGCCAGTGCCCGACGCGGATGTTCATTCCACCGGTGAACCCCACGCGACCGTCCACAACGAGAATCTTGCGGTGATTCCGGAGGTTGACCGACGCCGGGCGCCTGAGCGCGAACGCCGGCAGAAACCGGGCGTAGGGCACGCCCTGGCTTCGTAGCGGGCCGAGAATGGACGGCCAAGAGTAGCGCGTGCCGGTAGCGTCGATCAGCACCCGCACGTCCACCCCGCGCCGGACCGCGCCGCCAAGGGCGTTAGCGAATTCGAGGCCAACCTCGTCGCGGTCGAAGATGTACGTGCACAACGCGACGGAATGCCGGGCATTCGCGATTGCCTCAAGCATCGCCGGGTACGCGGCGTCACCGTTGATGAGGGGTTCGATCCGATTCCCTGGCAGGAGCGGCCGCACCGTCATCTTGCCAACCAATGCTGCAAGCGCGCCCAGGTGGCTGGCGTCGATGGGCAAATGGTCGGAAACACGCTCCGGTGGACAGGGAACTGCCCTGGATGCGGCACGATAATGTGCCAGCGTACCGCGGAGCAGGACGGCAGTGCGCTTGATGCGGTTGATGCCGACGATGAAGTACATCACGGCGCCGGCGACGGGGACAAACCAAATGAATCCCAACCAGAGCACGACTGCGCGGGTGTCGCGCTTGTAAAGCAGCGCATGCCCTGACGCGATCAACGAAAGCAGTTGCGTGAGTGCGAAGCGGCCCGTGTCCCAGTCTATCAAGATGTGGGCGGTTCCAGTCAGTGTGAGTGGGAAAGAACCGACGCCTGCGAACTTCGTCGTGCGCCGTCACAATTTCGGCGCTAGAGCGGAGAGCCAGCAATGCGAGGTCCCTGTACCTTACCCAGGTTGGCACGGGAATATGCCGCGGTTGTGCGGCCTGCTTCACAGGCAGGTGGGCTGCCACTCGGATAGAGGGTGTTCCCGGTGACTGAGCCGAGGACTGCACCAGATCGTGTCCTGTCGGTTGTCCTGTCGATTCGAGCCGCCAGCTCACGACATCGAAGAACCGCGATTCCGGGTCCTCCTTGAGCGTCTGATAAGGGTGATGTGGAACCGCGCCAAGCAGCTCAGAACAGGGGTCCGTGCAGCCCGTGGTGGGGCCGGCATCCTATAACAAGAAGGTTGCCGCCTACGCTCGCTTCGTTCGCTCCGGTGAACGGCTCGCTATTGGCGAGCCGTCGGCAACCCAAGAACGTTATCGGAAATTGCTCGACCTTGAGGGGAGGTAGACCTGGATCTGCCGCGTGGTGATGAAGCCGAGGTGCCGAGGTCGAAGGTAGGGGAGTATCTCCTGTCTCCGGGCCACCCCGTTAGCGGAGGCAAGGCTCGGTACCTGATGTCGCGTGGATATGACCCTGCCGCGCCAGAAGTCCTGGAGCGGGATCTGAAGGACATAGCAGCGGCAGGTCGCCTTCGCTCAACAGAGGCGACGGAGTGGGGTAACAAGTATCTTGTGGTAGGATCAATCCGGGCGCCTGATGGTCAGGTGCTCGAACTCGCCACGGTGTGGATCGTTGCAGGCCAGGACATCCCAGTGTTGGTGACGGCATACCCGTGGAAGGCAGGTCAACGATGAAGCCACATGACACGGTTGTACTTCGCCGGCCGCTCCCGGATGTGGGTCTTGAGGAAGGCGACGTGGGAGCGATTGTGCATCGTCATGCCGAGGATGGATTCGAGGTCGAGTTCGTATCCGGAGAGGGCGCGACGGTAGCGGTTGTCACGCTCCGCGCTGAGGACCTCAGACCTGTAAGCGCCGGCGACATGCTTCACGTCAGGAGCCTGGTGAGCAGCTAAGCCTGCAACTTCATATAACAATAAGTTTGCCGGCTGCGTTCGCTGCGCTCACTCCGCTGAAGCACGGCGCGTTCGCGCCGCGCCGGCAACCCATGAACGTGATGCGAAATGGCGCGGAAACATCGGTACAGGGACCCATTTCAGCATTGTCTGGGTATGCATCAATAGGCATATTGCCTAGATGGCATAGGAGGTCGAGGTCACCGATGAATGGCTTGCCTGGTTCGATCAGCTCACGGCTGAGGAGCAGGAGGAGCTGGCCGCTTCGGTTGGGCTGTTGGAGGCCAAGGGCCCTCATCTGCCGTTTCCGTACAGCAGTGGAGTGTCGTCGTCACGTCACTCGCACATGCGGGAGCTCCGAAGTCAGGTGCATGGTCGGCCGTTTCGAACGCTGTACGCGTTCGACCCACGCAGGGTGGCGATCTTACTGATCGCTGGAGACAAGACGGGAGACGATCGATGGTACGAGGACTTCGTTCCTCGGGCCGACGACCTGTATGACGAGCACCTCAAGATCCTCGAAAGGGAGGGCTTGGTCTGATGGCTACAAAGTTTCGCGAGATCCGAGAGAAGATGGCGCCGGAACGGAAGGAGCGGATCCATAAGCGGACTCAGGAGCTACTTGCCGAGTTGCCGTTACAGGAGCTCCGCCAAGCGCGTTCCCTTTCACAGGAAGAACTGGCCGAGGTCTTGGGCCTGAATCAGGCCACGATCTCCAAGCTGGAGCGACGTACCGACATGTATCTGAGCTCGCTGCGTCGGTTCGTGGAGGCCATGGGCGGCGAACTGGAACTCACAGCCAACTTCCCCGAAGGAAGCGTTCGCATCCAGCTTCTAGAGGATCTCCAAGAGAAGGCCGAGGCGGCCAAGGCATAGCGGGCGGGTACGCCACTTCGCATAAAAGTGAGTTAGCAGAAATCGGAATGGCGAATGGGTGGCAATTGAATGCCAATTTGGGGGTGGGGAAGAGAATCTCCTGTAGGAGGTCGCAGAGATGGGGCTTTTTGAGTTCCTCTTGGTCCTCGTATCCGTCGTCATCGGGCTCGGGTTGACGGAACTCCTAACCGGCGCAGCGAACCTACTCCGATCCCGAGAGACGTTTCGGTTTTACTGGATCCATGTCCTATTTCAGGTTGGGATCTTCTTTGCCCTTCTTCAGCAATGGTGGGAATTCTGGGATATGGAGGGGATGGGGGAGATCAGCTTTTTGGCCGTGCTTTCGATCCTGGCCCCTCTAATAATTCTCTTCTTGATCGCCACCCTCCTATTCCCGAATCGACCCGAGGATTCCGATCTTGAAGTGTACTATTACCGCCAAGCTCCGCTTCTTTGGGGACTGGTGGTTGCGGCCACCTTGGTGGGCACCTTTGTCCAACCCCTGGTCTTGGGGGAGCCGGTGTTCCATCTCTCCAACATCTCAGGGATCCCTTCCGTGGCGATCTGCCTCGTACTGATGGTGTCGAAGAACTCGCGAGTCCATTCCGTCCTTGGTCCAATGATGATTGTCATTGTGGTCCTAGATACGATCTTGGCGAACCCAGCGATCTCGACCGGGTGACCTTGCACCTTGAGATCAACGTCAAGGTGAAATGGGATTCCTTGAGCCGCGAGGGGAAGGGTGGATGCCTCGAGTCTGGGCAGGTGATACGGGTAACCGCCTGTGGGGTGGGCTAGGCGGCACCGACTTCCGATAACAAACGGGTACCGCCTTCGCTCACTACGTTCGCTCCGGGGAACACGGCTCGCGTTGCGAGCCTCGTCGGTACCCTGGAACGTTACATGCCATCGCCACGGGGGGCTTGGCAGTCCATCCGTACTTAGACAGAGGTCCGAGTGAGTCGAGTACGCTACTTCGCCGCGCTTGTGCTGGTCACAAGTTCGCCCCTGGATGGAAGTCTCGGATTCAGCGGCATATTACGTTGCCGTTGTCGGTGACAACCGAGTCTCTGGCGAGGTCATGACGCTGGCCGGAAGCCTCATGTGGATCGGCGGCGTCATGGCGCTCCAGGGGCTCGATAGTGACGGTCAACAGTCTGCTGCGCTCGGAGTGAGCTTGACCGGCACGATCCTGTTTCTGCTTGGCAACCGCCGGTTGGCTCGGGCGCAGAACGCGATGCAGTCAGCGATCTGGTGGTACAACGCGAGCCTTGTGAATCCACTCGGCGACGGACCCACGGGCTTTGGTACGCGGGCGTTGCCCTCCCCTCCTGTCGCTTTGGCCAGCAATCACGCGCGAGCCGGGACTGCGCTCGGGTCCGTCGCAGGAATTGTCGGAGGCCTAGCTGCCACTTCAGGCCTGGACTCCAGCCGGACACGTGAAGGCTTGTCCATCACGCATGCATTTACCGCGGTAGGCGCTTTGCCCCTCCTGCCGCCAGATCCGCTCCACACGCTTGTGGTTCAACTTTCCAGCCCTCGATCCGCAGTATGTTCGTGATCTGACGGTATCCGTACCGACCGAACCGGCTCGCCAACCGCACCACGTCCGTGCGTAGCGCTGCCTCGTCACGTTGCACCTTCTTCACCCGACGCCGCGAGCGAGGAAATGCGGCGGGAGATGCTGAGGCAGTACGGGAGGAGCCCGAGGGCTCGGCGGCCGTGGGCTACCGCAGCGTGAGCTCCTGGATGCGTGCGTCCAGCCGAGCCCGCAGTTCCTCCACTTCCTGACGCCGAGCCGCAACCAGATCGGCGACCTCGGTCCGAGCCGAGTCCACTCGGCCCGTGGCCTCTCGTACGAGGGGCTGGATGCGGCTGTCCACCTCCGCTCGGAGTCGAGCCTCTGCGTCCGCGATCTGCTGCCCGAGCTCTCTGCGGAGGCTCGCGGCGACAGCTTCGCCCAGGTTAGAGGTGATGGACACTGAGGGGTTCTGGAGGTCGCCGTGGAGGCCCATGCCCAGCTCGACACGCTCGATGCCGGTCAGCGTGCGCCATACCAGTTCCCGGGCCCACCCGGCGGACCCCAACGGGGCAGCCGCCTCCTGCTGAGCATTCGCACCCGTCCTGGTCCAGCCGAGGTCGGTCGACACCCAGCGCAGCCGGGCATCGATCTCGTCACCCACGCGACGCAAGGAGAACGTGCTCTCGCCTTCTCCCAGGTTCAGACGCCCCCCGAAGGCTCCCAGGTCGATCTCCGGCAGCCCCACTCCCGAGAGGGCGAGCGCAACGGAGTCCCTCATGATGTCGCCGGTGTGGTCCAGCACGGCGGAGAGGCTAAGCCCCCGCGGACCCTGCGCACCCTCCTGGCGTCCCAGCGTGATCTCCATCGGCCGTCCGAGGAGCGCCGGTGCCGACGTGAGGCCGCTCAGCCGGGCCGTGTAGGCCCCGGCGGCAGCCCCAGTCCCTGCGATCTCCAGGCCGAGCTCGCCCTGCTCGAGCAGGAAAGCCGGGTACGTCGCTCGGCCGGGGAACTCGACGGTCGTACCGTCGGCCCGAGCTCGTTTCGGCCCGGGGCGATTGCGGGGGTCGAGGCCGGGCGGCAGAAAGCGCTCGGCCGTGTTCGCCCAGTAGAGGATGGGCTTCAGCCACACGAGCGCCGTGCCCCCGAAAAGCGCGGGCGAGATGGTCGGAGCCTCAATCGACGGGATATTGAGGAGTCCGCGAGCGTAGGCGAGGTCCTGACTCCTGAGCTCGGCGATCACCTCCGGGCCGATCCTCAGGGAGGAGAGTCCCGCCCGCACGGCGTCGTCCAGCGCGGCTACGTCGGCCTGAAGGCTCGTGACTCCGGTGAGCGTGCTCCGGGCGTCGCGGAGGAGTCCCGGCACCTGCAGCGCATTGAGCGGCGTCGGCCTGAACCCCTCGAGCCGTTGGACCACGACACTGACGGAGTCGATGCGCGGCCGCGGGTCGAGGGCCACGAGCTGCGACTCCCAGTCGCCACGCATCGAGTCGACCCGCGCGACGACCTCACGTGCGTACTGAACGGTGCGCAGGCTGTCCGCGTCGAGCGCCTCCGTTCTGACGGCACCGGTCAGGGACTCGAGGCTCAGGGACGGGATCTCGATCTGATCGGCCCAAACGTTGACCTGCCGCCAGAGCTCGCCGGCCTCGGGGTCGGGGTTCTCCAAGGCGCCCGAGGTCTCCCGGGGCGTATTGAAGCGCACCCCGGTCACGACGAGGTTCTGGACGACCAGCTTCTTCGAGAGCAGCGGCTCCAGCATGAGATCGACCGTGATCTCTCTTGCCTCCAGGAGGTTCGTCATGGGGGCGTCGGGATTAGCTACCTGAAGCCCGGTCAGGCGGATGCTCCCATTTGTCGGCCGGAGGTCGACCGACTCGAGCTCCACCCTCGCCCCGACGAGCGACTCTCCGGTGGCTTCCACGCCGCGCTGCACGAGCGTGTCGGCGTAGAGCCACCAACCGACTCCCACCGCCACGACGAACAGGGCGAATACCACCAGCCCGGGGGGCCGCAGGACCGTGCTCTTCTTCATCAGACGCCCGGGCGGAAGAGCTTGTAGACGTTGTAAGCCTTCGAGGCCCTGAGCGCGCGGAAGACCTTGGCGTCCTTGTAGCGCTCGTAGATCGTGCGGCGGTACTGGTCCACACCCCAACGGGCGAGGAAGAAGATCGGGACCGCCAGGATCATCCATCCAACGAAGCTTCCGACCACGATCGTGTTCGTCGGGTTCGCCAGCGCGACCACGGGCGCGTTGTAGGCGGTGCCCCAGACGTCAGACAGCGCCGTGGTGTCGACGAGCAGCGCGGTGCCGAGGGTGTCGAACGCGGGATCCAGCAGGAAGCCGACCGGCGTAAAGATCAGCCAGCCGAGCATCGCCCCCGGCACGGACACACGGAAGAAGAGGATCACCCCGACGATCACGAGGTTGTGCAGATTGAGCAGGGGGGTGAGGCCGAGACATGCGCCCATCGCCATGCCGGCGGCCACCTGGCCTGGGGTTCCCTCCGAGTTCAGGGCCTTCACAAGGCTCTGGGCGAGCTTGACGATCCAGTACATTCGGGGAGGGGTGTCGCAGAGGAGTGGCTATCCCCGGAAAGCTAGCCGGCCGCGGCCGAAGGCGCACCGCGGTACGTCGGGACCCCGGTCAAAACGGCCAGATGAGCGGGGTCAGGGTGCACGTCACGATCCACATCAGAAGCTTCATGAGCAGGAGGCCTCGTGAAACTCGATCTCGCCGCCGCCGGCCCCGCCGAACAGGCCGTCGAGCACGACGAGGTGGTAGTGAGGGTGGACGTTTAGGGACGAACCGAAGCGGTGGAAGAAGCTGACGGCTCCGAGCTGGGCGTCAGTCGGCGCTCCGGGGCTTGTGCGCCGGAGCGTGGTGCGAATCGCGCGCAAGAAGATCTGGAGTACGGCTCCGGCGACGCGCGCGTCGTGGTGGAGGTAGGGGCGAAGACGCTTCGGGACCGAAAGCACCCACTGGCGGGTCGGCACTAGACGCACACTTGTGGCGGCGCCGGCGCATAACAAACAAGTTGCGCCTACGCCGCGCAAGCGCGGCTCCGGGGAACACCGGCGCACGACATGTCGGGGTCGGAAAGCGTGCCGGCCTGTATCGAAGATTTGAGCCTCGTCGGGCGTGAGGCCGCGCCGGCGTCGCAACTTTAGAACGTTAGCCGAAACCGCGTTCACGAATCCGACAGCGGTATCCATAGATAGCGATCTCAGTTGACCGTATGTAGCCAGCAGGCTACAGTAGTGAGTGATTGAGATTCGTAAGACCGATGTCTTTGCTCAGTGGCTGGACGATCTCACTGATCTGCGGGCGAGAGCCCGCATTCAAGCCAGGATTGAGCGGCTCGCCGGTGGGAATCCAGGCGATGTGAAGCCGGCTGGCGAGGGAGTATCGGAACTACGAATCGACTACGGTCCCGGCTATCGCGTGTACTTCAAGCGACGGGGCCAGAAGCTGATCATCCTGCTGGCTGGCGGAGACAAGAGCTCACAGGCCAAGGACATAAAGAAGGCGCAGCGCTTGGCGCGAAATCTGGCGGAGTAAAAGGACCATGGGAAAGACTGTCACGACCCGATACGACGTAGCAGAGCACCTTCGGACGCCGGAGGAGATGGCCGCGTATCTCGAGGCCTGTCTCGAGGAAGCGGATGGCGATGCTGCGTTCGTGGCCAAGGCACTGGGGGACATCGCCCGGGCCAAGGGAATGACTCAGGTAGCTCGAGATGCGGGCCTGTCTCGTGAGAGCCTGTACAAGGCGTTGTCGGGCGAGCGCACCCCGAGCTTTGACACGATCCTGAAGGTCGTTGCCGCACTTGGATTGACGCTTCACGCCGAAGCGGGAACGGTGACGAAGTAGGCCACCATGGTGCGGCATCGGCTAACAATGCGGTTGCCGCCTGCGCTCACTACGTTCGCTCCACGGGAGCACGGCGCTTACGCGCCGCGCCGGAAACCTCTGAACGTTATATGGCAGCGCCAGGGTGTGTCTGGCGGTAGAATCCGCGGTGATAGCGCGCTCCAGAAACGGCACCGCGTCCTGAGCGGGAGACCTATGCGACAGGCAAGGCAGTGACAGATCGTACAGCCGCACGGGTGATCGGAACCCTGTTCATCATGGCCACGCTGCCGTTCTCGGTGTCTGTGGTCGTCCTAGAGCCCGTGGTCGGAGCTGCCGACGTCCTGTCCCAGACATCGTTGAGTGCGACACGTGTCCATCTCGGCATGCTTCTCGAGCTCGTCAACCACATCTCGGTTGTCGGAATTGCTGTGGTGATCTATCCGGTTTTGAAGCGCTTCAGCGAACGTCTTGCCATCGGGTACGTCGCGGCCAGGTCCATCGAATCGGTGCTCTTCGCGATCGGGACAATGAACCTGCTGACCCTTCTTCTGGTGAGCCAAGACTTCATCGCCGCCGGTTCACCCACTGCTGGCCATTTCCATACGTGGGCTGCGGTGCTACTGGCCGGGCATGACTGGAACAACGCTGCCTTGCCTTTCCTGGCGTTCAGTCTGGGCTCTCTCATGCTCAACTACGGGCTATACCAGGCGAGACTCGTCCCTAGGTGGATATCCGCGTCGGGCCTGCTGGCGGCGGCCCTGATTCTCGCGGCGAGGGTCGCCCTGCTGTCCGGCCTCGAATTGTCCCCTGGCAGAGTCACAATGATGGACGCGCCCATCTTCCTGCAGGAGATGGTCTTCGCGGTGTGGTTGATCGCCAAGGGGTTCGATACGTCCGTGTTGGCGACCCAACGCGGGCCCTAGCAAAGCGATTGTTGCTACGGGACGTGCCTGTTTGGAATGGACTGCGACCTAGCGGGTCGGTGGCCAGCGCTCGACAAGGCTCGCTGTTCTACCAGGTGGGACTGTTGTGATTGGGTAGGCGAGAAGCACTTGGACTTGCGACCATACGGGTCCGGCCACCAGAATCGCGAGTCGGTGAGGCGGTGTGTGGCTGAGCGGCTTCCGAAGCACGGTGCAAGGTGCCGAAAGAGCGTTCGTGCCAACGCCGCCACATAACAATGAGGTTGCCGCCTCCGCGCGCTGCGCACGCTCCGGTGAAACGGCTCGCTATTGGCGAGCTGTCGCCAACCTCTGCACGTTAGGAGACATCGCGGCAGACCATGCGGGCCTCGGTGGCCGTACATAGATTTCGGGCATGACATCCCGTCCTCTTGATACGGCTCCCGCTGGTTGGTCCGCGCATAGCGCTGTTCTGGATCGCATGGGCGGGGCGGCGCGGCTTCGCGCCGCGGTCGAACTGAGTGAGACGGTGCGAGAGATCCGACTGGCTGGCATCCAGGCACGGCACCCTGAGCTGAGCCGGGAACAGGTGATCTCCCGGTTGGTGCTCGAAGAGTACGGGGTAGCGTTGCCGGGCCCGCAGTGAGTCTGACGACGTTCCTGAAGCGTGTCGTCGAGATTCTTGGCGAGGCGGAGGTCCCCTACATGCTGACGGGCTCCTTGGCGGCGGCGTACTACGCTACGCCGCGAGCGACACAGGATATCGACGTCGTCATCGAGGCCCAGGAAAGCGGCATCAACCGGCTGGTTCAGGGCCTCTTGGAAGCCGGGTGCTATGTGGACCGGACCGCTGCGCTGGAGGCACTACGGATACGAGGTCAGTTCAATGCCATCGATCCCGAATCGGGATGGAAGGTGGACCTGATCGTTCGGAGGGACCGCCCGTTCAGTAGAACGGAATTCGGGCGGCGGGAGATGGCTTCGCTCCTCGGAGTCGAAGTCTCGCTGGCGAGCCTGGAAGATGTCCTTATCGCGAAACTGGAGTGGAGCGGGCTTGGCGATTCTGAGCTGCAACGAAGGGACGTGGTTCAATTGCTCGAGCGTTCCGGGGATCGTCTCGACATGGGGTACCTGGAGCGGTGGATCCGGGAACTCGGGCTAGAGGCTGAGTGGCAGGCGATTCGAGATCGCCTGGGGGACGACTCGGTTTGAGACGGTGGCTTGAGTAGCTCGCTGGTAGCACGACGTCTCCTAGCAATAAGGTTGCCGCCTACGCTCACTGCGTTCGCTCCGGTGAAACGGCTCGCTATTGGCGAGCCGTCGGCAACCCAAGAAACGTTATCCGGCAGCGCCGGACGCGGGGGCGGCATGCGGGGCGACAGTCGGGCTAGAACGCGCCGGAGAACTCGGTGGGATTGCAGAGCAGGTGGCGGCGCATTGGGATCCCTCGGCGGGGGATCCGACTACGGTTCTGGATGAGTTCGTGTGCGGCCTCACCGGGGACAACTGCGACCGTGTCGGGGATCGCCTGGTGCACCCCCTCGACGCTAGTGCGATCGTCGAGGCCTTCGCTCGAACCGGTGGCATTGAGATTCGGCCGGTCGGGGAGAGTCGACCGGATTGTCCCGGATTCGCCGCTCCCGACGCAGAGTGGGTCGGCCGCTCCGCACAGTTCGAGGCCCCCGAGGTTGTGGCCGATTCCGCCAGGATCGTGGTCTGGACCCAGTGTGTCCAACAACGCCCCAATGGTCGGCGGTCACTGTCGACCAGAGCCGACGAATTCGTCTTTCGGCGAGGTCCCGATGGAGACTGGGATCTCGTCCTGCGGCGACTGTACGGGATCTCGTAGGTCCGACATCTAACAAGCGAGTGCTACTGGCACGGGTTACCTGCAGGGTGGGCGGGCCACTCGTCAATCGGCTCCCGGCCCTTGTTCACAGACGGGCCGTGCAGCAGAATCGCGCTGTTCACGAGGTCAGCCGTCCCAATCGCCCCACATGCCGGTGACTAGGAGAACGTGAGTGAAGGTGAAGATCGTTGTCCGAGGACCCGCGGAGCTCCACGACGACGATTTCGAGCCGATCGCCGACCCCGTAACGGG
>Ga0224512_10003463_pt1 | contig 13865 bp, 13 predicted proteins | sample SF_May12_sed_USG_4_FD_169103 | JGI IMG/M metagenome (GOLD analysis project Ga0224512, IMG submission 169103) | Sediment microbial communities from San Francisco Bay, California, United States - SF_May12_sed_USGS_13 | ecosystem: Environmental > Aquatic > Marine > Sediment | place: USA...
CGCACCTGCCAGCAGCTTCTGGAGCGTGTATTCCCATCGGGTGATAGGCAGGCTGAGCGCGTACACATGGTTGAGCTGGTGGTCCCAGTTCCAAGCCGAGAGCGCAAGCGTCATTCCAATCGCAGCGGCCAGGACAGGGAAGAAGGGGAGCCACGCTTGAAACTCGGCCACGAATCGGTACGCCTCGAGGCCGGCACCGTCGAAGCCTGGACGCGAGCCGAGGCCGCGCACCGCCATGAGCGGGAGGGCGAAGGAGGCGACCACCATGAGGACCAAGGCGTGACGGATCTGCTTCCAGTGGAGGAAGAGCATCGACTGGTACATGGCTCAGCTCCCGTTGGTGGTTTGGGGGCGCGAAGAGCGGAGCAGCTCGACGAAGCCCTCCTCGAGGTCGAGGTCGATGACGTCGCGCACCGTCGCGCCGACGCCGTCGAAGTAGTGCCGCATGGGTGGCTCCCAGTCGCGTACGATCCAGGTCTCCAAGGAGCCGACGCCGTTGTCCCGCTGTCGACTCAGGAGGGTGAAGGGAACGAACTCCGTCGACTCCGGGGCGTTCGCGATCCGGAGTCGCTTGATTCCGTTCTTGAAGCTCTGCATCGGTAGCTCGGCGACGAGTTTGCCCTGGTCCATCACGCCGACCCAGTCACAAATCCGCTCGAGCTCGTGCACGAGGTGGCTCGAAATGAAGACGGTCGCCGACTTTTCCGACACGTAGTCGAGGACTGCGCTCAGGACGTCGCGGCGCACCACCGGGTCGAGACCGTCGGTCGGCTCGTCGAGAACCAGCAGGTCTGGTCGCTGCGACAGCGCAAGGAGGAGGAGGAGCTTTCCGGTCTCACCCTTCGACATTCTCGAGATTTTCTGGGCCGGATCCAAGTGAAGACGGTCGATCAGCTCGTCGCACCAACCTCGATCCCAGAGCTCGTAGTACGAGGAGTGGACCTTGATCTGCTCGCCGACCGTCAAGGCAGGGTAGACGTGCGGCCTCTCCGGGACGTAGCCGATCCGGGCCAGGATCTTCTTCATGTCCTTGGGGACGGTGTGGCCGAAAAGGGAGATGTGACCCCGGTCCGGCTTCATCATTCCCATGAACATCCGGATCGTCGTCGTCTTCCCGGACCCGTTCGGACCCAAGAACCCGTAAATCGACCCGACGGGCACGCGAAGCGAAACGTCCCTGAGCTCGAAGGACTTGCCGGCTCTCCACCCAACGTCGGTGAGCTCGATGGCGCTATTCACGTGTGGGCACTCCTATCTCCGCATCGAATGCATGTGCGATCTCTTCCGCTCCGATCCCCAACCGCGCGGCGTCGGCGAGGAGGCTACGCACCATCTCGGAGGCCCGTAGCGCGCGTTCCTCGTCACGGAGAAACGGCGCCACCTCCTGAACGAACGTCCCCTGCCCGTGGCGCATCTCGACGAAGCCGTCTGCGGCCAGGTCGCGGTAGGCCTGAACGACGGTCGCCGGGTTCACGCGGAGGTCCCGGGCCAGGGCCCGCACCGAAGGCAGCGCGTCGCCGGCTCCCAAGTCACCGGATGCCACCGCGACGCGGACGCGGGCGGCAATCTGCTCGTACAGCGGGGTGGGACTACGCGGGTCGATCTCGTCGAACATCGCTCAGGTGTCCTCGCTCCGGAGCACCCAGAACACCCCGCCGGCCACGCTGAACAGAACCGTCGAGACGAGCAGCAGGAGCCCGACCAATCCGAGCGTGGGACCGGACCCGCCGAGGAGTCCGTCCAGTCCGCCGAGAATCACCTCCCACCACAAGATCCCGGAAGCCACGATCGCCGCGGCGAAGTTGCTCGTGGCGCGGTCACGGAAGGAACCGTCGTGCCGGAAGGGGACCGCGATCGCGGCCACGAGGGGCACGACGACCCAGATCGACACCTCGGGCCACCCGGCGGCGTGCGCAAGGAGCGCCCACGCCGTCACCGCCTGTCCCAACATCTGAGCGAGCGCGGCCGCCAGGACTCCACGGTTTCCAATCGCCATTCGAAAGCACTCCAGCTGTATCACTGTATCAGTCAACTAGCACACTAAAACAGTTTGCTGCACGGTCGCAAGGACCTCGGTCAGCTTGTCGAGGATGGTCCGGTCCCCTAACCTCCTCGCGATGAACACCGACGAGGCGCCGACGAGCGCGAAATCCGAGGCCGCGAGCGCTGATCAGCGCTCGATCACCGAACTCCAGGAGGCGCTGGGCGACGACTTCGAGGTCGTTCGCAAGCTCGGCCGTGGCTCCATGGCGACGGTGTTCTTGGCCAAAGAGAAGGCGCTGGGTCGGCTGGTCGCCGTGAAAGTCCTTCTGCCCGGTCGGGCGAGCGAGGAAACCGCCCGCAGGCGCTTCGAGCGAGAGGCGAAGGCTGCGGCGTCACTGGTGCATCCCAACGTGGTGCAGGTTTTCCGTTTCGGTCGGCTGCCGGACGAGACGCCGTACCTGGTCATGCGCTTCGTGAAGGGACGCACCATGGAGGAGCGCCTCAAGGCGGAGGGGCGGATGCCCGCGCCGCTGGCTAGGAAGGTCCTCGCCGAGGTCACCTCGGCGCTCGCTGCTGCGCACGCTCGGGGTATCGTCCATCGCGACGTGCGGCCGGCCAACGTCTTGTGGGACGCCGAGGACAAGTCGGCGCACCTGTCCGACTTCGGGATCGCCGCCTTGCTCGAGACCGGCGGTGAAGAGGCCACCAGGATCACCAAGACGGGCCAGATGGTGGGCGACCCGCGCTATCTGAGCCCTGAGCAACTCCTCGATCACGACCTGACCGAGCTTGCGGACATGTACGCGGTCGGCATCCTCGGCTACGAGCTCTACACCGGAGAGGGGCCGTACGAGGCCAAGACGAACACCCAGTGGATCACCGCGCACCTGACGCAGGATCCCCTGGACCTGACGCGTGTCCGCCCGGACATCGAGCGGGAGGTAGCCGATCTCTTGAGGCGCTGCCTGAACCGAGAGCCGAAGCATCGTCCTTCGGCCGCCGACGCGGCGCGGATTCTGAGCGGAGGCGGCGCGTCTTCGCAGGTGGCCCACGGAAGTGGGAGCGTCGAGGATGTGGCGGATCTCCAGCAGCTGATCAAGCGGCGAGTGCCCCAGATCGTCGCCGTGGCCGGTGCCGCGGGACTCGGCCTCATGGGTCTGACGAGTCAGTTCGTCGAGATGGGAATCGCACCCGCGATCGTCTATACCCTGACGCTGCCCCTGGTTGCGTGCGGCGTGATGGCAGCGACGGTCATCGCGTGGTTTCATGGTGAAAAAGGCGAGCAGGATTCGTCGGTTCTCGAGTGGATCCTGCTGAGCGTCATCGGCGTGGCGTGGCTCACGATCAGCGTCTGGATCATCGCCGCCTGACCGTAGCCCGACCGCGCAGGGACCGGTTAGCTTCGGTCCGCTCGAAGCCGCGTACCACGCCGAACGGATGCTCCCATGAAGTCGATGTCTCTCTCGCGAGCCGCGTTTTCGCTCTGCCTCGCATTTCCGATCGCGGTCGCGGCCCAGGCCCCGGCCGACGTCCCCTCCGAGGCCCCCGCCCGGTACCATCCGCTCCCCACGCTCAGAGAGCAGGCGAAGGAGCAGCAGGCGTGGCTCGAGATGAGGATGGATCGGATCCTCCCGTCGCTCATGGAAGAGTACGGCGTCGACATGTGGATTCTGTCGATGCGCGAATACGCCGAGGACCCGGTGTTCTGGTCGATCACCTCGCCCACGACGTTTGCGGCCCGCCGCCGCTCCATCTACGTGATCACCCGCCGTGACGACGGCACGCTGGAGCGGCTCGCGCTGGGCGGCACGAGCCAGGGCGGTGTCTTCGAGGCGTTTCGCTCCACCCGTCCGGCTCCCACGCAGCCGACCGCCGAGCTGGTCGGGAACGAGCAGTGGAATCTGCTGCGCGAGTTGGTCGAGGACCGGGATCCGGGCAACATCGTCTTGAACATCGATCCGGTATGGGCGTTCTCCGACGGGCTACACGCCGGAGAAGCCGAGGCCCTGCTGGAAGCTCTGGGCTCGACGTACGCGGTGCGCGTGAAGCGTGAGCCCCGTCTTGCGATGAACTACATCTCGCTGCGGCTCCCGGAGATGATGCCTCGGTATCGGAAGATCCAGGAGACGGTCCACGCGATCATCTCGGAGGCGTTCTCGAACTCGGTCATCACCCCGGGCGTCACCACGACGGAGGATGTGGTGTGGTGGATGCGCCAGAAGCTCCGCGACCTCGGCTATACCACGTGGTTCCAGACCTCGGTCGACGTTCAACGCGATGGATCTATTCCGGACGACGGCCCGGTGGTTATCCAGGAGGGCGATCTGCTGTGGACCGACTACGGTGTGGTGGCGATGAACCTCCACACCGACACGCAGCACATGGGCTATGTGCTCCGTGCGGGCGAAACCGACGCGCCCGCGGGACTCAAGCAGTGCCTCGCCAACTCGAACCGACTGCAGGACATCTTGCTGGGCCACATGGAGCCGGGGCTGACCGGGAACCAGGTACTGGCCAACACGTTGGCACAGATGCGATCCGAGGGCATCAACGGAACGGTCTACACGCACCCGATCGGCGATCACGGCCACGGCGCGGGGCCGCTCATCGGGCGATGGGACGCGCAGGAGGGGGTCCCGGTACGCGGTGACGCGGTGATGCTTCCCAACGTCTGGCATTCGATCGAGCTGCAGGCGACGACGCCGATTCCGGAATGGGGTGGGAAGCCGGCATCGTGTCGACAGGAAGAAGAGGCGTACCTCGACGAGGACGGCGATCGCCACTGGGCGTTCCGCAGGCAGGACCGGCTCCACCTGGTGTGGTAGGTGCGCCCCGCGCGTAAGTCCAAGACGTTCGACCGGTCGATCGTCGAAGGGCCGATCAACAGCGCGGTATGGAAGCTCGCTTGGCCGACGATGCTGCAGAACATCATCGGTGGGCTGCAGGGCCTGGTCGATCACGCCATGGTCGGGAACTACGTGGGTTACGTGGGCAACGCCGCGATCGGCGTCTCCTGGCAGATCTTTCTTGTCGTCGTCGTCTTCATCAGCTCCCTCTTCACCGGCATGGGCGTCCTCGTCGCACGGTTCGCGGGGCGTGACGAGCCGGACAAGGTCAACCGGACGGTCTACCAGGCCTTCCTGACGTCCATCCTACTGGTTGCCTTCGTCCTCGCGCCGATCGGCTATGTGGCCGCCCCCTACCTGCTGGAGCTGGTCAATGCGACCGCCGAGGTCCGCGCTGAGGCGCTCCCGTACCTCCGGATCATGTTCGTCTTCTCGTTCGGCATGCTGATGTTCTTCATGCTCGGAGGCGCTCTCCGTTCCGCGGGCGACGCGCAAACGCCTCTCCGACTGGGCGTCGCGCTCACCATTCTCAACATCGTCCTCAACGTGGTGCTGATCGCCGGCTTGGGCCCGATTCCGGCATTCGGAACGCAGGGCGCCGCAATGGGGACCGTCATTTCCGGTGCGATCATCGCCGTCTACGCCCTCTTCAAGCTATTCGGTGGGGGGTGGGTCGTGGTCTTCGAGCGCGGGATGAGTTGGCGCCCCGACCTGGACATCATCAAACAGATCTTCAAGTTCGGCCTCCCGACGGGAATCCAAGGCGTCGCGATGAACGTGGGAGGCGTCCTGTTGCTTGCCTTCATCGGGTCGCTGGCCGCGAGTGCGCAGGCGCAGGCCGCTTACGTCGTCAGCTACACGCAGCTCTTCTCGTTCATCACCTGGACCTCGGTCGGGATCATGGGCGCGACCGCCGCGGTCGCCGGACAGAATCTCGGTGCCGGACAGCCCGACCGGACCTCGCGGTCGGTTCACGTGGCCGCCGGGTTCGGCCTCCTGCTGGCGGGTGCGATCGGGTCCTTGTTCCTCGTCATTCCCACGCATCTCCTCGGGATCTTCGGCATGGAGGATCCCACGGTGATCGAGCTCAGCGTCCAGCTGCTGCGCTACCTCGCTCTCTCTGGGCTCTTCGTCACGGTCGCTCTCGCGTATACCGGTGGTCTTCAAGGCACGGGCGATACGAAGAGTCCGATGTATATCTCGATCGTCTCGCAGATCGTGATTCCGCTGGGGCTGTGCCTGGGGTTCCAGACGTTCTCGACGTTGGACGCCGCTGACATCTGGCTCGCGATCGTCCTCGGTCACTTCACGCGGGCCTCTCTGAGCGTGATCGTCTTTCGCCGCGGAAAGTGGCGGGACATCGAGGTCGACATCGGCGACGCGCGACCAGCGTAGCGGTCGATCGGGCTCTGCCCCGCGGTGTGGCTCACGCGGGCCCGGTGACCTCGCCAGAGAGGGCGGCTCCGCCCATTATGGGCCTCTGAACCTGCGGAAAAGCCAACGAACAGAGGGAGCCCATGCCGAAGCAGTACTGGCTCATGAAGTCCGAACCGGACGTCTATTCGATCGACGACTTGAAGAGGGACGGCTCGACGTGTTGGGAGGGCGTACGTAACTACAAAGCCCGAAACAACATGAAGGCCATGAAGAAAGGGGACGAGGTCCTCTACTACCATTCGAACCAGAACCCGCCCGGGATCGTCGGCATCGCTCGGGTGAGCAAAGAGGCGTATCCCGACTCCTTCGCGCTCGACAAGAAACACAAGTACTTCGACGCCAAGTCCGACCCGGAAGATCCGCGGTGGTTCATGGTCGACATCGAGTTCGTGAAGAAGTTTCCCGAGATGGTCGGCCTCGACGACGTGAAATCCGACAAGCAGCTCGACGACATGGAGCTCGTGCGATACATGCGGCTCTCCGTCCAGTCGGTGAAGAAGGCCGAGTTCGAGCGCATCAAGAAGATGGGGGGGCTTTGAGGCGACCGTCCGTGAACCGACGCACCATCGGGCTCGCCGGGGGCTTGGCGCTGCTCGTGGCGGCGCCCCCTGCGGGTGTCGCCCAGAGAGTCCCCGACGCGCGGGCCCTCGGTGTGCGGCTCGTCGGCGAGCCCGGTCCGAACAACGCCATCACCGACGTAGCCGGGGTGGAGGTGGGCCACGCCACGATCATCGAGGGAGCCGGCCCTCTGGTCGTCGGAGAAGGGCCCGTGCGGACGGGCGTCACCGCCATCCTGCCGAGGGGTCGAGAAGCCGGGGATTCGACGTTCGCCGCCTGGTTCAGCTTGAACGGGAACGGCGAGATGACCGGCACGACATGGATCGAGCACTCGGGAATTCTCGAAAGCCCGATCCTCATCACGAACACCCACAGCGTCGGCGTCGTTCGCGACGCCGTGATCGCGTGGATGAAGCAACGCGACCCGTCCTTCCTCTGGGCGCTTCCGGTCGTGGCTGAGACGTACGATGGCAGCCTCAACGACATCAACGGGTTCCACGTGAAGCCGGAGCACGCCTTCGCGGCGCTCGACGGGGCGCGAGGTGGCCCGGTCGTTCAGGGAGCCGTGGGAGGCGGGACGGGCATGCGCTGCCACGGGTTCAAGGGCGGGATCGGCACCTCGTCCCGGATGGTGGGCACCTACACGGTCGGTGTCTTGGTGCAATGCAACCAGGGGGCACGCCGGGACCTCAGAATCGCCGGGGCTCCGGTGGGCGAGCTCATGCCGGAGCCGATCGCGTGTTACGATCCGTCCGTCGCGTCCGGAGAGCGGCGGTCGGGCGTGCCGTGGTGTGAGGAAGCCGAGGACGGAGAGCTCGGAGGTCGCGCTTCGAGTGTGGACGCGGGCGGCGTGCTCGAGCCCGAGCCGGAAGGCGCCGGCTCGATCATCATCGTGCTCGCCACGGACGCTCCCCTCCTGCCGACGCAGATCAAGCGGCTGGTCACACGCACGACGCTCGGTCTGGCCCGAATTGGTGGTATGGGCTACAACGGATCAGGCGACATCTTCATAGGGTTTACGACTGCGAACCGCGGGGCGGCTGCGGAGCGAGGATCGACCACCGGCCTGGAGATGCTCCCCAACGACGCGTTGAACGAGTTCATCTCGTCGTCGGTCCACGCGACGGAGGAGGCGATTCTCAACGCGATGCTCGCCGCCGAGTCGATGACGGGCATCAACGGGTACACAGTCCCCGCGCTTCCGCAGGAACGGCTTCGGGACATCATGACGCGCGTGAACCGAGCGATCGAGGGCGCGCGATGAACGGCACAACGAAAGAGGAACGAGAATGAAGACGAAGCGGAGAAGTGTGCCCAGGACCCTCGCGTTCGGGACGGTTGCGGCGATCGCCGCGCTGGGCGCGACCCCTGTGATCTCGTACGCGCAGGACCTCGCGACCGACGACCCCGTCCTCCAGCGCATTTGGGAGGAGGGGATGAACCGATCACAGATCGAGTCTCTCTCTCAGGTGCTACTCGACGAGATCGGACCCCGCCTGACGGCGTCACCCGGCATGGAGCGAGCCCAGCAGTGGGCGGTCGAGACGCTTCGCGGATGGGGCGTCGATGCACGACTCGAGGAGTACGGTACCTGGGAAGGGTGGGACCGGGGTCCGAGCCACGTCGACCTGGTCGCACCCCGTGTGCGCTCCCTGGAAGGAAGGATCTTGGCGTGGAGCCCGGGCACCGGTGGTCGTCCCGTCGAGGGAGGCGTTGCCTATCCGCCGCAGATCGACACCCCCGAGGACTGGCGCTCGTTCGTCGGGTCCGTCAACGGAAAGTGGGTCATGCTCTCGTTCCCCGAGCCGACCTGCCGTGCCGGCGAGCAGTGGGCCGAGTTCGGGATGCCCGAATCGATCGAGGCGATGGAGGCGAGCCGCAGAGAGGCCGAGCAACGGTGGAACCAGAACCTCGCGCAGTCCGGCTCGCAGGACGCGCGGCGTCGCGATCTGCATGCCCAGCTCGAAGAGGCGGGCGCGGCGGGAATCATCACCTCTCAGTGGCCGGGCTCGTATGGGACGACGAGGGTCTTCAACGCCTATAACCGCCGGACGCCGACGTTCGAGCTGGGTTGCGAGGATTACGGGTTGGTCTACCGGCTGGCCGCGAACGGGCAGGAGCCGATTCTCCGCGTGACGGCCGAGTCCGAGAATCGAGGTGAAGTCCCGGTCTTCAACGTCATCGGCGAGATCCCTGGAACCGAGATGCCGGACCAATACGTCATGCTCTCCGCCCATTACGACTCGTGGGAGGGCGGCTCGGGCGCGACGGACAACGGTTCGGGCTCGGTCCTCATGCTGGAGACAATGCGGATCCTCAAGCAGGCGTATCCGAACCCGAAGCGGACGATTCTGATCGGGCTATGGAGCGGCGAAGAGCAGGGCCTCAACGGCTCCCGCGCGTTCACCGAAGACCACCCCGAGGTGGTCGAGGGACTTCAGGCGCTCTGGAACCAGGACAACGGCACGGGCCGGATCGTCCGGCTGTCCGCGCAGGGACTCGTCGGCGCCACGCCCTCGATCGCTTCGTGGATGTCGAAGGTGCCGTCCGAGGTCTCGCGCCACGTGGAGCTGACCCTACCGGGTACGCCCGGCGGCGGTGGCTCCGACTACGCGTCCTTCGTCTGCTACGGAGCGCCGGCGTTCAGCTTGAGCGCGCTGTCGTGGGACTACAGCTCGCACACGTGGCACACGCACCGCGACACGTTCGACAAGCTCGTGATGGACGACCTGAAGAACAATGCGGTGCTGACGGCGTCGCTGACGTACCTGGCCGCGGACGACCCGCAGTTCGTGGATCGCACCCGCCGCGAGGTCATGAGCGGTCGGATGGGACAAGCGATGCCCTGGCCCGAGTGCCAGCCGGCGACCCGCAGTTCGCGCGACTCTTCGCGTATGCAATGAGAAAGCAATATGTGACGGCCATGTGCCAGCGGTGCGCGCTACGCGATCGAAATCGAGGGAGGCGATGAGTACAACGGTTCACAACTACGTCGGCGGGGGCTGGAGGAAGGCCTCGGCGTCCGACTCGGTCCCCGTGACGAATCCGGCCTCCGGCACGGAGATAGGGCGTGTGCCGCTTTCCTCCCGGGCGGACGTCGATGCCGCGGTGCAGGCCGCCAAACAGGCCTTCCCCATGTGGCGCGCGACTCCCTCGCCGGTCCGGGCGCGCGTCCTATTCCGCCTCAAGGCGCTCCTCGAAGAGCACAAAGAAAAGCTCGCCGTGCAGCTGACGAAGGAGCACGGCAAGATCCTCGCGGAGACCCGTGGCGAGGTTCAGCGAGGAATCGAGAACGTCGAGCACGCGTGCGGGGTTCCGACCCTGATGATGGGCGACACGGTGGAGGAGATCTCCCGTGGAATCGATTCGGCGTCGTGGCGCCAGCCCCTCGGGGTCTTCGGCATCATCACGCCGTACAACTTTCCGGTGATGATTCCGCTCTGGTTCTGGCCCTACGCGGTCGCGACGGGCAACACCGTCGTGCTCAAGCCGAGTGAGCAGGATCCGCTCACCCACCAGAGGATCGTCGAGCTGGCCGAGGAGGCCGGCCTTCCAGAGGGCGTGCTCAACGTCGTCCACGGTGGGCGAGAGGCCGTGGAGTCGATCTGCGACCATCCCGACATCGTCGGCGTCTCCTTCGTCGGCTCGAGCGACGTGGCGAAGATCGTGTACACCCGATCCGCAGCCGCCGGAAAGCGGGCGCAAACGCTCGGGGGTGCCAAGAACTTCTTGATCGTGCTGCCCGATGCGGACATGGATGCCACGCTCGATGCGTGCGCCGGCTCGATCTTCGGCTCCACGGGTCAGCGTTGCCTGGCCGGCAGCATCGTCGTGGGGGTCGGAGACGCGCACGCCCAGATCCGTGAGCGCCTCATGGACCACGCGGCTTCGATCAGGATCGGTGACGGCCTCGAGCCGACGACACAGATGGGGCCGCTGATCTCCGGCGCGCATCGCGACCGGGTGCGTTCCTTCATCGACAAAGGCGTCGCGGAGGGCGCGAAGCTCTCGCTCGACGGACGCGGCGCGACGGTCGAAGGACTCGAGGATGGTTATTGGATCGGACCGACCGTCTTCGAGGACGTGACCCCCGACATGTCGATCGGGTCGGAAGAGATCTTCGGCCCGGTCGCAGGGATCAACCGTGCGAACAGCGTGGAAGAAGCGATCGCGATGATGCACGCCAACCGGTACGGGAACGCCTGCTCGATCTTCACGAACAGCGGCCGCGCCGCACGGGAGTTTCGGTATCAGGCGGGCATCAGCATGATCGGCGTGAACATCGGGGTCGCGGCGCCGATGGCCTTCTTTCCGTTCGGCGGATCGCGCCAGTCGTTTTTCGGCGACCTCAAGGCCGCTGGGAGCGACGCGATCTCCTTCTACACGGACCAGCGGGTGGTGATTTCGCGCTGGTCCACCGCACCCCCCGACCCTCACAACCTTCCGAAGTCATGACGGCTCCCACATTGGTGAAGGGCGTCACGAGCGCCGAGACGATCCATGGGCAGCGGGAGTACCTGCTGCCGTCCATGCTGCATCTCTACGACGAGCCCCTCGTTCTGGATCGGGGCCAGGGTGTCCGCGCGTGGGATCCTGAGGGGCACGAGTATCTCGACCTCTTCAGCGGCATCCTCACGACCTCGGTCGGACACTGCAATCCGCGCGTGGTCGAGGCCACGACCGAGCAGATGAAGAGGCTCGGGCACGTCTCGACGCTCTACGCGACGGAGATGCACGTAGAGGCCGCACGCAAGATCGCCGACATTGCGCCGGACCTGCTCAAGCGAACGTTCTTCACGAACTCCGGCACGGAGGCGATCGAGACCGCGCTCATGATGGCGTGCCTCGCTACGGGCCGCTCCGAGATCATCGGTCTTCGCGTGGGCTACCACGGCCGCTCCTTCATGGCCACGAGCGTCACTGGGCATTCCGGGTGGCGACCGCTGGCGACGCCCGTGGCTGGGATCAAGCACGCCAAGTCCCCGAACCCGTACCGCTGTCCGTTCAAGCAGCCGTGCGACGATACGTGTGTCGACAAGTTCGTCGACGACCTGGAAGAGGTGATCGTCACCACGACCAACGGCCGGCCGGCCGCGTTCATTGCCGAGACGATCATGGGCGTAGCGGGGTACGTCGTGCCGCCGGCGGGATACTTCCAGAAGGCGGCCGAGGTCATCCGCCACTACGGTGGGCTGCTCATCATCGACGAGGTCCAGGCGGGCTTCGGCCGTACCGGCGGGCATTGGTTCGGCATTCAGCATCACGGCGTCGACCCCGACATCATGGTCATGGCGAAGGGCATCGCGAACGGGGCGCCTGTGGGAGCGACGATCACCACCGACGAGATCGCGCACGGCTGGAAGGGAAAGACGATCTCGACGTTCGGCGGAAACCCGGTGGCCATGGCCGCGCTGTGCGCGACGCAGGACGAGCTGCGGGACCACGACGCACCCCATAACGCCGAGGAGCGGGGGGCTCAGCTCCGCACGGCGCTTCTCGAGATGCAATCGCGCCATCCGTGGATGGGGGACGTTCGTGGAATGGGACTCATGCAGGCGATCGAGATCGTGAAAGATCCGGTCACGAAAGAGCCCGACAAGGACGGACCCACAAGCTGATGGAAGCGTCGCGCGAAGAAGGAGTCCTCATCGGACTCGGAGGGCTCCACGGAACCGTGGTTCGGATTGGGCCGTCACTCCTCATCACCGAGGCGGAGATGGCGGAGGGCATCGGGAGGCTGGGCAAAGCGATCGACCGGGCGGGGGCCTGAGGGTCACGCTCGCCCCAATGCGAATCCGACCGGAGCGCCGCTGATGCCGCTAGACGCCTGGGTGCTCCTCTCGATCGCGGTCGGGCTGGGGCTCGGCCTCGAGCTCGCGTTCATGCGGGCCCGATGGCGCGAGCGCCGCCGCACCCGGCACGACGGGTGACTTCACCCACCATCGTCGGCGTGGTGATCGGCTATCTGCTGATCCTGCTGGCCATTGGCGTCTGGGGTGGACGCGAGTCCGGAGATCTGTCCGGCTACTACGTCGCGGGTAAGAAGCTACCGGCATGGGTGATTGCCTTCAGCTCGAACGCGACCGGCGAGAGCGCATGGCTCTTGTTGGGCCTCACGGGGATGGGATACGCCATCGGCGTACACGCGTTCTGGATCATTCTCGGCGAAGTGCTGGGGGTCGCCTGCGCGTGGATCTTCGTGGCCCGGCCCTTCAAGGAGTACACGGACCGCTACGACGCCATCACGGTCCCGGACTACCTCACCGAGCGGTTCCGCGATGACTCGCACGTGTTCCGTTGGCTGTCGGCGGGCATCATCCTGAGCATGGTGATGGCGTATACGGCGGCCCAGCTCACGGCGTCCGGTAAGGCGTTCGACTCCTTCCTCGGGACGGGGTACACGTCCGGTGTGTGGATCGGACTCGGAATCGTCCTTTTCTACACGACCGTGGGAGGCTTCAAGGCGGTCGCGTACTCCGACTTCCTGCAGGGCGTGTTGATGTTGGGATGCCTCGTCACGCTCCCGATCGTGGGCATCGCCCAGGCGGGGGGCTGGACTCCAATGATCGAGACGCTCCGAGCCGCGGACCCGGCGCTTCTGCAGCCGATGGGGAGCTACGGCCTCACGCTGGCCGGGGTGCTCAGCGCGGCGGGCTCGGTGGCGATCGGTCTCGCCTTCCTCGGGTCGCCCCAACTGTTGACGCGCTTCATGGCCGCGCGAGACCAGAAGCAGATCGTCGACGGGGGGCTATGGGCCGTGCTCTGCGTGATCGGATTCGACGTGGGCGCGGTCTTCGGGGGGATGGCGGGTCGGACCCTGTTTCCCGGGCTGGCGGACCCCGAAACGATTCTCCCGGAAATGAGCTCCGCCTTCTTTCCGGACTTCTTCACCGGAGTGTTCCTGGTCGTCGTGCTCGCGGCAATCATGTCGACGGTCGACTCGCTCCTGATTCTCGCCTCGTCCTCGGTCGTGCGTGACGTGGTGCAGAAGGCCCTGGGATTCGAGTGGTCGGAGCGCGCTCTGTCCCGCTTGGGCAAGGC
>Ga0224512_10003464_pt1 | contig 13859 bp, 11 predicted proteins | sample SF_May12_sed_USG_4_FD_169103 | JGI IMG/M metagenome (GOLD analysis project Ga0224512, IMG submission 169103) | Sediment microbial communities from San Francisco Bay, California, United States - SF_May12_sed_USGS_13 | ecosystem: Environmental > Aquatic > Marine > Sediment | place: USA...
GAAGTCCCGGACCATGAAGTCCCGGACCATGAAGTCCCGGACCAGCTCTTGTCGGACCAGGAGGTCCCGGACCACGACGTCCCTGACCAGCTGGTGCCGGACCAGGACGTGCCGGACCACGATGTCCCTGACCATGACGTTCCTGACCAGCTGGTGCCGGACCAGGACGTGCCGTTCCAATCGCCGCCCGACCAGGACGTGCCGAGAGCAGCCATGACCGACCAGAGCTCACCGTCCCAGGCGACTCCGAAGATGTCCTGCTCGCCTTCGAGGACGACTCCGTCGATCTCGAGATGGTCTGAGCCGCGTGCGTCCTCCAGGGACCCCGTCCCAAACGCCGTCGGGTGACTCTGTACGTATTGGTCGGGCGTTTCCCACCACGTGTCGTGCAGTCGGATCTTCCCGGCACCCTGGCAGACGCTCGACACCCTGCGGAACGAGTCCGCACTGTCGATCAAGACGTCTTTCAGCTGGTCGGGGGTGTATTCCGGGTTCCGCTCGAGAACGAGCGCGGCAGCGCCGGAGGCGGCTGCAGCCGCTTGGCTCGTGCCGGATCCGAGGAAGAATCGATCGCCGACTCGGGCCTCGGGGTGCTCGACATCTGCGGTGGACCCGGGGTTGCGGAGGCTGACGATCGACGTCCCCGGCGCCACCAGATCGACCGTACGGTCCGTGCCACAGCTCGACCAGTCCGGAATCGGCTGAGTGTTCTTGCCCTTGAGGCTGTAGCCGTCGAGCGCGCCCACGGTCAGCACATATGGGTTGGTCGCCGGGTTGCGCACGGCCGACGTGTTCCCGTCGTTCCCTGATGCGACCACGACCAGGAGGCCGTGCTTCCAAGCCTGTTCCACGGCGTAGGAGAGCGGATCGTACCGAGGGTCTTGGGTCGAATCGGTGCCGTACGACAGGTTGATGATCCTGATGTTGTGGTCGTCTTTGTGCTGGACGACCCAGTCGAGGGCGGCGATGACCTGCGAGACGTCGACGGCGCCGTCGTGTCCGGCGACCTTGACGTTCACGATGTGAGCGTCGGGTGCCGCTCCGAGGTGATGGGCAGCTGCGTCGAAGACATCGAGCTCAGCCGGCGCAGAGGAGTCACGGCCGGCGATGATTCCGGCGAGGTGCGTGCCGTGCCCGTAGGTGTCGAGGTGACGGAAGGTGTCCGACTGTGACTCGAAGGACAGATCGGGACCGTTGACGATCTTGCCAGGTGCCGTGAGGCCTTCGACGGGCACCACGCCCGTGTCGATGAGTGCGATTCCCACACCGGCGCCGGTGTAGCCCTTGGACCAGTATTCGTCCACGCCGAGCTGGTGGCCCATGTGGAGCATCGAGCCCATCCACTCGTTCGGGTCATAGTCTCCGAGCAGCGTTGCGTCTTGCCAGCCTGCTCCGAGATCCGTCGCCGCGTGGTCGGCGGTCACCGTGAGTATCGCGTCGCTGACTCTGAGAACGTCGAGCGCCCCGGCTGGCACCGAGGCGCTGAATCCTCCGATGATGTCGAGGTTGGCCGTCACCACTCCGCCGAGACGTTCGACCAATGTCTCCGCGGTCTCCGAAGCGGGACTGGTCTCGCGGACGATCAGGTCGAGGGTGCCTTCCGGGGCGGCGGCTGCCGGGCCGGCTGCGGAGATGAAAAGGGACGCAACGAGGGCGATGACGGCCATGAGCGCCGTGCCCCTGGTGTTGTGACGTTCCCAGCTGAGTGCTCGGTTCTGGATCATGTCTCTGCCTTCCGCCTTCCGTGGTGAAGGAGTCCTATGAGTTGGTTGTCGTCATTTGGCTCCCGATTCCTGGAGTGTCATCCGGCGGCGCACAACCGGACTAGTCACAGTGGTTGGGGGTGTGAACACAACGTGCGGACGTGATGGGAGGCGGCGGGTCGACCGCCGCCTCCAGTTGTCCGAGTGTTTCCGTGCTCAGTCCCAGCGGACTCCGGAGTCTCCCCAGCCGGCGCTGGACCAGGAACGACCCGACCAGCTGGTGCCGGACCATGAGGTGCCGCTCCAACTCGTCCCGGACCAGCTGAGCCCGAGCAGCAGCCTGGAACCCGACGGCGAGAGTCCCGCCGAACAGCCCGGCGGCGGCTTGCCCGGGACAGCGGAATGCATTTGGATGCGGCGGGTGTACCCGCCGCAGCCGTTCCAGAGGGTGTCGGTCTTCTCGAGGTCGTCCTGGCAGACGGTTGTGCCCTTGTTCTTCCAGCACTTGGTGACCCACTGGTTGAAGCCGATCCACCTCAGCTCCAGGAGGGAGACGCGTTGGAGGCGGCGAGTTGACCCGCCGCCTCCAGTTGTCCCAATGGTTCGGTGTTCAGTCCCAGCGGACTCCGCTGGCGGTATCGCCCCAGCCGGCGCTCGACCACGAGAGCCCGGACCATGAGGTGCCGCTCCAGCTCGTACCGGACCATGAGGTTCCGGACCAGGACGTACCGGACCAGGTCTTGTCCGACCAGGAGGTTCCTGACCAACTGGTCCCGGACCAAGAGGTGCCTGACCAGCTGGTGCCGGACCAGGAGAGACCAGACCATGAGGTTCCCGACCACGACGTGCCTGACCAGCTGGTGCCGTTCCATGTTCCACCAGACCACGACGTGCCCTGGGCCGCCGCCGTCGACCAGCTCGTGCCATTCCACGGACCTCCGAAGATGTCCCGCTCGCCGGTCAGAGCGACACCATCCAGTTCGACATGGTCCGAGCCGCGTGAAGCCTCGAGGCTCCCGAGCCCCGTCGAGCTCGGATGAGTTTGGCTCGTCGATGGTGCCGGAGTGCTGAAGATCTCCCGCAGGTCGAGCATGGTCTTGCGCGGGCATCCGCGATCGGGGCGCTGACCGAGATAGTCGGCGGTGGAAACGATCAGGCTCTTGACCTGGTCCGGTGAGAGCTCAGGACGCTGCTCGAGCATCAGTGCGACGGCGCCGGACACGACGGCTGCGGACTGACTCGTGCCACTGCCTCTGAACAGCCGGTCGTCGACCACTGCGCCAGGGTTCTCCATGTCTGCGAGGGAGCCCGGGTTGCGCAGGCTGAGAATCGAACGTCCCGGTGCCACGACGTCGTAGGTGCGTCCGTTCGTCCCGCAGTTCGTGAACGTCGTGAGGAAGTCGTCACCGGTGATGTTCGTGCCATTGGAGTCGTAGGCGCCGACTGCGATGACGTTGGGGTTCGACGCCGGCATCCGAAGTGGGACCAGGCCGCCATCGTTGCCCGCAGCGACCACGACGACGATCCCGGCCTTCCACGCCTGCTCGACCGCATGCGACAGCGGATCGAGTTGTGCCGCCTGGACCGAATCGGTGCCGAAGGAGAGGTTGAGGACTCGGATGTTGAGCCCGTTGCTGTTCTTGTGCTGCACGACCCAGTCGATCCCGGCGATCACCTGCGATACGTCGACGGCTCCGTCGTAGCCCGCCACCTTCACGTTGACGACCCGCGCCCCAGGGGCGATGCCCACGAACTTGGTCTTGGTGTCGTTCCAGGGGTTGGTGACGCCGGGGTCGCGACCGGCGATGATGCCTGCCATGTGCGTGCCGTGACCGAAGGTGTCGAGGTACCGGAAGTCGGAATTCTGTGATTCGAAGGAGAGGTCCGGCCCGTTGACGATCTTCCCTGGCTCGGTCAGGCCTTGAACCGGTGCCACGCCCGAGTCGATCAATGCCACATCGACGCCCTGTCCGGTGTAGCCCGCATCCCAGAAGGTGCGTGCCAACACGAACTTGGCGGTCTTGAACATCGAGCCCGAGTCCTGGTAGGTGACCGTGTCGTTCGCCCAGTCGGCCGTCGACTGCAACTGCACCGAACCATCGACCGCTACGGACTCCACGGCGTCGCTTGTGCTCAAGACGTCGAATGCGGATGCGGGTACCTGCGCCGTGAAGGCCCCGATGATTGCGAGGTGGTCGCCGACCGACCCACCGAGCGATTCGACCAGCCGTTCGGCTGAGTCGCTCGCCGGATGTGCTTCGGTGACGATGACGTCGATTGGGTCGGGCGTTGCGGCCGAAGCCGCAGTTGCCGGGATCGTGAATAGGGATGCGACGACGGCGATGACAGCGAGCAGGGCTGCGGTCCTCCCCGTCTTGTGATCCCAGCTGAGACCTTTTGCTGCCATGAGGGGGTGCCCGCCTTTCCGGTATCCGTCCCTGGATGTCTTCATCTGGTCCCATCGACCCATGACGGTCGCAATCTGGAGGACCATTCGACGATGCACGAACGGACTAGTCAGTGGCCGGATCGCCCTGAACGCACACGCTCATTCGTGTAGACAGGCGACACGGCGGCGATCGACGGCACAGAACCGCCGCCGCAAGCAGGAGTCAGGAAACCGACGGGGTCGTCAGGCGAGTCCGGCGTCCCGCGCGGCAATCACGAATTCACATGCGAGATCACGGTCGATCGGCCTCGTGACGTCGTGGTTCGGTTTGAGCGACGAGCCCACGATCACCGAACCGGCCGTCTCGGCGAGCGCTGCGACGTTGCCGGCATCGGCCCCGGACCCGATGACGAGCGGAGCTTCGGGAACGATCCTGGCCAGGCGTTTCAAGTCCTCGAGATCCACCGACGTGCCGGTTCCGGTCCCGGAGATCACCAGCGCGTCGGCGCCGGAGCGCTCCCAGGCGTCGATGGCGGAGAGCTCGAGGGTGGCGCCCGGCGGGGGAGAGGCGTGTTTCACGAAGACGTCCGCCAGAACCAGCACGTCGGGGGCGATGGCCGATCTGAGCCTCGCCAACTCGGCGGCGCGCCCGACGATCGGGCCCTGGTCGGTGTACATCATCGACGACAGGACGTTGACCCTGATCATTGCGGCATCGGTTGCGGCGGCGATCGACATGGCGCTCAGGGCGTCGTTGCGGAGCACGTTGACGCCGAGAGGCAGATCGATGGCGTGGGAGATCTCGGTGATCGCTTTCGTCATCGCGGCGACCGTCACGGCCGGCACGTCGTCGGCGAAGAACGGGGCGTCGCCGAAGTTCTCGATCATGACGGCGTCGAACCCGGTATCGGCCAAGGTTCTCGCGTCGGAGACGGCTTGTTCGATGACTGCATCGAAGGCGCCCTGGTAGCGCGGGGAACCCGGAAGCGCTCCCAGATGGACCATCCCGATGAGGGAGGGGAGGGTCACAGGTAGGCCTGGACCACCCGAACGGCCTGCTCTGCGCCTTCACCGGTCAGTTTGAGTCTCGTGTCCTCGGGGGAGATCCGGCGCACCGCCAGCCTCGCCCAGTCCGACGCCGATCCCTTGATCAGATTCGGAGCGTCCTCGGGGCCATAGACCCACTTGGCATAGCCGGGGCCGATCACTTCCACACGAACCGCCACGTAGTCGAGGCCGGCCGCTTTGAAGCTGTGCGGGAGCGCCTTCCACCCCAGCCAGCAGACGTGCCGGATGCGCTGGGTGTCCTCGATCTCGGCGTTGGTGGCCGCATAGATGTCGAGCCCGTGCGCCCAGGTCTCCATCAGTCTGGTGGTGGCGAGGGTCTTGGCGCTCACGTCGCCGGTGATCCACTCGACACGATCGGAGGCCTGCATGTGCGACAGCGGCTCGACGACCTTTGCGCGGCCGTTGCGCCACCACTCGATGACGTCCTGGGGACGCATCTTCCGGCCCTTCTCCACGGCCTCCTGACGGATGACGTCGAGATCGGACGCCGACCTGTAGCGCTCGAGATCTGCCTCGCCGGAGATGACGGCGGCGGCGAGCTCTTCGTAGTCCGCGAGATGGGAGATCGTGTCCCGGATCGACCAGCCCTTTGCCGGGGTTTCCTTGTCCCACAGCTTCAGGTTCACCTGCTGGAGGTACTGGTCGAGGAACTGCTGTTCCGCTACGAGGTCAGAGAGTATTTCGCGCACGAAACGATTTTAGTGCCATTCACGCCGTGTATGGCCAGGCGGGGCGTTTTCACCAGCTCCGATCGGCCTGTTCCTCGTCGAACGGCGACGGTGGGTGCACCGCAGTCCGCTCTCCCACGATGGCGTTCAGATCGTCGATCAGCATCCGGAGCCGCCCGAAGTGCCTCCGGTCGAACCACAGTGCCACGCGGGCGCAGTCCAGCGAGTCCTCGTCACGGACCTCGGCAGGTGTCGGCTCGATGATCTCCATCTCGCCCTCTGTGATGATGTCGACATAGGCCCGGTTGAGCTGTGCAAGGGTCTCGGCGTCGGGCGCCTCGAGGAGCCGCATGACGAGCCGGCCGTTGACGTATCGCTGGCTCTGATAGTTGGCATAGAACCTGCAGATGACGTCGGCCGCCTTCTCGGGGTCGTTCAACAGCATGAACAGATTCATGTCCTCGGGACCGATCAGGCCCTGTTCGATCAGGACGTTCTGACAGAAGTCGACGATCGGCTCCCAGTAGCCGGCGCCCTCCGTCTCCAGGAGCACGATCGGGTGCATGTCGCTCTTGCCGGTCTGGATGAGGGTGAGGAGCTCGAAGCTCTCGTCCAGCGTGCCGAATCCGCCGGGGAACAAGGCGAAGGCATGGGATTCCTTGACGAAGCCCAGTTTCCGGGTGAAGAAGTACTTGAAGTTGACGACCCGTTCAGGGTCGATGAAGCCGTTGGCGTCCGCCTCGAACGGGAGGCGGATGTTCACTCCGTACGAGCTCTCGAGACCCGCACCGCGATTGCCGGCTTCCATGATGCCGGGGCCGGCACCGGTGATCACGCCCCAGCCGCGGTCTGCCATGATCTTGGCGAACCGTTCTGCGAGCTGATACTCCGGATTGTCGGGCGCCAGCCGGGCCGACCCGTACATGGTGACCTTCGGCTCGGAGTGCCTGCTGAACACCAGCATCGAGTAACGCATCTCCTTGAGCGCCGTGTTGACGAGCTTGAGGTCACCCCGGGGGGCGCCGTCGCGGTGCAGCTTGAGCGCCGTGGTGATGATCTCCGAGATGAGATCGGCGTTGTCGTTGTCCGAGGCGGCGGTGACCAGACCGGCGATCGTCGCATCGAGTTCCGGATTCCCCGTGTCGTAGGCCATTGATGGTGAGTGTACGGACCGTTGACCGTTGTCACGCCGGAACCCCAAGAGACCGGAAGAGTCGAGATCCGCGAATCTGTCGTCTGTCCTCTGTCATCTGTCATCTGTCATCTCTATCCGAACACCGGGCCGGATGGGCCCTTGCGGACGACTGCGCTCCACACGGTCTCGTAGTGGTCGCGGTCGTAGATGTCGACATGGGGGAGCACGAACTCCTCCCAGGCGAGCCGAAGCGGATCCTCGGCGTCCTCGTGGATCATCAGACCGGTCGGCATGCGATCGAGCAGGCTCCTCAGACTCAGCGGCGTCTCGACCCGGGTGCCTGCGTCGGTGGACTCGAAACTCGCATTGACCTCCACGCCGAGTCGCGAAATCGCCTCGACGAACGGGTCTTTCATCCGCGGGTAGCGGATTCGCAGCATCGCCTCGACCTGCTCGAGCCCGGGGAAGTTCTTCTCCCAGATCACCCAGCGGTCGGCGAACGCCTTGTTCAATGTCTGGGTGCCTGCGTAGTCGCGGAGGTCGGTCGGGTTCATGGTGCCGAAGACACGGACGTCGTCGCGCAGGGCGACCGTCTCCCCGTTGGGCAGGTCGAGCGCCGCATAGCGGTCGAGCAGCCCGTGGAGGGCGAACAGCGTCTCGGCTCCGGCGGCGTTGAGCTCGGACAGGTTGATGAGGCTGGGACCGCGCAGCGCACGTGTGATGTCACCGTCCTCCCAGCGTGACTCGGTCCCGCCGGCGCCGTCACCGTGCAGCTTCGTGGAGCCGATCAGCGTCACATCGCGGACCTCTCCTGTGAGCGGTATCCGGTAGTACGGGAGTCCCAGGCGGGCGGCGAACTGCTCGATGTCGTGGTCCTTGCCCGTCCCCATGTGCCCGCGAACCGCCAGATGCAGCGGCACGAAGCCCTCGGGATTCTGGCGCCTGACCTGTTCGACCTGGGCGAATCGATAGAGCACGCCGAGGTCGATGTAGTTGGGATCGGGCACCGGGATCTTCCCCAGGCGCTGTGCGGAGTCGGCCAGGGCGGGATCGACCTCGAACCGTTCCAGTTCGATCGGTTCGGCGGCCCCGGTCGGGTCCCCGAAGAGCACGGTTTCAGGCATTCGCAGCTTCCTTCCACATGTTGGCGGTGGGCCGGGCACTCCGAAGCCACCAGGTGTCCATTCCACTTCGGGCCAGGGAGCGTCGTAGCGACGACCGCACCCCGTCGACCATCGCCCGGGTCAGCTCGTCGGGGCTCTCGACGACCTGGTTCCGCTCGTAGGCAGCGCACACGGTGTCGTCTCCGATCCCGATGCCGAGCACGGTCGTACCGTTCCGCTCGATGTCGGCGACCGTCGACTGGAGGCCCTCCAGCGAGCCCCGCGTCATGCCATCGGCCAGGACCACAAGGACCCTCACGTTGGCGCCCAGACGGCCCATCCGCTCGGCGGCGACCACCAGGTTGAACTCGTCGACATTCGACGCCTTGTCGAACATCGAGACGGGTGGAGCCGAACGGGGGTCGCGGCGGGCTGCGGTCGATGCGGCCCGGGGCTCGGCCGCCGCATAGAACATGCCGGCCATCAGCCCCTCCGCCTCTCTCCACCGACGGTCGAACGGCTTGGCGAGATAGTGGTTGACGGTCGTCGTCAACCGCTTCGCCGCGCCGCCCTGGCTCTGTCGGAGGCCGGCGGTCGCCTGACTGCGTGTGCGCGTGTACGACCACTCGGTGTCCGACGGGGAGGCTGCGAAGGAACGGTTGAACAACGCCACCTCGAAATCGATCTGCAGCTCGTCGCAGAGCCTGGCGAGCGTCCATGCGCCGAGGAGCGCGCTCGGCATCCCCCACGAGGACTTCAGTCCGCGCTGGCCGGTGCGTGGCTGGAGCATCGATGCCGACCCGTCGACCAGCAGTGACACCGCATACGTCCGTCTCGTCCGCGCCGCCCGCCGCTCGTACATCCGGGTGTAGAGGCCGGCGCCGATGAACAACGCCGAGTGCGGCGAGACGTCACCCTGGTCGTACCCCGAGCGGAGCCCGCGGCGTTGGTTCGCGGCGAAGAGCGGAAACAGCTCGCCGGACACACCACGTTGGGCGACATCCCACTTCTTGGCGGCCTCGCCGATCGCGATCCGGCCGTCGGCGGCAAACCGGTTGAAGGCTCGCGGCGGCCGCGTGATCACCACCTTGCCTCCCTGACCCGTCGGGAGGAACACCGTGGGCGCCTCCGACACCTTGAGCAGCTGATCGGTCGATGCGTCACCCCCCAGCTCGGACGCGCCCTTCCGGTCCGACAGCCCGGCACGTGCCTGTGCCGCCCGCTTCGCCTCGTTGTAGCTCTCGGCGTCGCGGACGATCGGAGAGGTGAGGCGGACACGATCGACTCCCTGGGCCATCGAGTCGGCGTCGACCTCCTGCTGGGCCTTGCGCTCGGCAGGCGAGGGTTGCTCACTCAGTTTGGTGAGGAGGCCGTTCGCCCTGGCGATCTCGACGAGCACGATCGCCTGTTCGGCGACCTCCCAGGGATCGTTCGTCGCGATCGTCTGGTCGATCGCCTCTTGCGCCTCCGCGAGCGCCACGGCGGCACGAGCGTCGAACCGTCGCTCCAATCCGTCGCGCTCGGCATAGCCGCCCGTCAACAGGAAGACCCCGAGCGCGAACTGCGCAAGCGGTCCGGCGGTCCGGATCGACTCGGTGAACCCGGCTCGATACAGATCCGTCAAGACCGAACGGGCCCCCGGGTAGATGTCGAGGCTCACCCGTTCCTGTCTGGCGTCCTCGAGCGTGAAGAACATCGATTCGACCACCGGGCCGCCCACCGCCTCGATCGCCGACAGCAGATCGACGGGGGTGTCGGTGGGAAGGTCGCTGCCCGAGGCGAGCGGCCAGTGATTCGGGATGACCCGTGCCTCTTCGAGGTCGGTCGAGATCAGATGCACCACTTCATGGAGCGCGGAGGCGAGCGCCACCTCGGCGGGTGTGACCGGCGCGCTGCGGTTGTAGGCGGACTGGAAGATCCGCGGGTCACACACGACCTCGTCGTCGGAGGCGGTCGATTCGGCGCCGAGGCGGACCCTGAGCTTCTCGTTGCCCGACAGACTCCGGGCGAAGCGGGTAACGGCGGGGGCGACCCGTTGATAGCGGGCGACGACGTCCTCGATGTTGCCCTCCTCGGAGGGCAACATGTCTCGGAGCACGGTGGTCTTGCGAGCGCGCATAAGTCCTCATTGTCTCACACCGGTCAAGTCAGGGGGATTCGTCGGAAGCGCGCTCGGGTGCCGTTGGAGTTGGCCCCCTACCTCCGAGGCTCGTTCCTCGCCTCGCAGGAACCTTCCCCCACTTCGTGGGGGACACCCCTTGACCGGCTCGCGACCCCCGTCTGTAGCAGCGGATCGCGGGTGTCAGTTCCCGACGACGACCGTCACGTCGGTGTAGCCGAGGGAGCGGATCAGGCCCTCGAGCACGGTGATCGCCCGGGTCTCGGCCCGTTCCAGCAGGCCGGCGTCGAGTGCCTGGACCACGAGGACCTCTTCGGCGGCGAGTCGTGCGGCGCGTTCGAGATCGGGGTCGCCCTTGGTGAACACGCCCGTCTGGCGGTTGTAGACGTGGGTCGCTTCGGTGTCGGGGGCGATGTAGGTGATCTCGGCGGCCGGGAGACGCACCACCGCCTCCCCGGTCTCGGGTTCGGCGAGGATGTCGTCGTCGTCCAACTCGGCGAGGTCGACCCCGGCTCCGATCGAGGCGACGACGAACATCGAGATCTGATCACCCGTTGCCCAGTTCAGCCATCCGCGATCGTCGCCCTTCTCGATGGTCGTGTACTGGATGATCTCGACCGTGGTGAGCTCGGACAGTTCTCTGATGGCTTGGGCCGTGACCGGGCCGAGCCTGGTGAACTCGCCTTCGCCGGTGATGACCGCGGTCTGGTCGCCGAGATCGGCGACGGTCTCGGCCGCCTTGCCTGCGATGTATGCCAGCGAGCCCAGGAGCACGAGGGCTGCGATCCCGAGCCCGATCACGATCATCCTGCCGATTCGGTCCATGCCGGACCGCCGCCGGGGCAGCGCCACCTGCTGCCCGGACGCCGGGGCGGCGCCCTGGTCGGCGGGTGCGCTCTGTTCGGGCTGGGTCACACCAAGAGGGTACCGATCCGTTGTCGGTATCCCAGCGGTGATCCGTACCATGTCGCCGATGCACTATCAGCTCACGACGCTCCCCAACGGGTTGCGGGTCATCACCGAGAAGATGTCGGGTATCCGGTCCGTGGCCGTGGGCTGCTGGATCGACACGGGGACCCGAGACGAGAACTCCAACGAGGCCGGCGCGTCCCACTTCCTCGAGCACCTCTTGTTCAAGGGCTCCGAGGATCTCTCCGCCCGCGAGATCTCCGAGCGCTTCGACGCCATGGGAGCCGAATCCAACGCGTTCACCAGCAAGGACCACACCTGCTTCTGGGCGCGACTGCTCGACGAGGACCTCCCCGACGGGCTGGGCATGCTGTCGGAGATGCTCCAGCGTCCCGCATTCCGGTCACACGAGATCGACGCCGAGCGACAGGTGGTGATCGAAGAGATCAACATGGCCGAAGACGATCCTTCCGACGTGGCGTTCGAGCTGTTCATGGCTGCGGTGTTCGACGGGCATCCGCTCGAGGCGCCGGTGCTCGGGACGCGAGAGTCGATCAGGGGGATGACCCGCGACGACATCCACGGCTACTGGAAACGTCGGTACGGGGCCGGCTCGGTCGTGGTGGCGCTGGCCGGATCGGTCGACCACGACGACGTGGTCGGCCAGGTCGGTGGACTGTTCGGCGAGTGGTCGGGTGATCCGCTCGATCACGAGTACGCCACGATCCATCCCGGCGCGACCGTCCGCCTCGTCGAGCGGGACACCGAGGCCGCCCATGTCATCCTCGGCGGGTCCGGCATCGATCGCGCCGACGACCGCCGATGGGCGTTCGACGTGCTCAACCTCGTCCTGGGTGGAGGAATGTCGTCTCGATTGTTCACGTCGATTCGTGAGGAACGAGGGCTGACCTACTCGGTGTACTCCTTCAAGACCTCCTATGCGGATGCCGGGACGTGGGGTGTCTATGCAGGAACGACACCCGACCAGGTCGACACAGTGATGGATCTGATCCACACCGAGCTCGACGCGGTCGTCGCCGATGGCATCACGCTCGGGGAGTTGGATCGTGCGAAGGGTGCGATGCGTGGGAGCCTGGCGCTCGCCATGGAAGACGCGTCCAGCCGGATGGTGCGTCTCGGCCGTGCCGAGATGATCGGCTTCGAGCACCTCAGTGTCGATGAGCGGATCGAACGGGTAGAGGCGGTGACTCTCGAGGACGTCCGCACCGTCGCCGAGACGGTGCTCGCCGGGCCCAAGGTGCTTGGTGCCGTGGGCCCGTTCGACGCCGCCGACCTCGAAAAGCACCTTCGATGATCGCCGTCGCCGTCTCCGGCGCCGCCGGCAGGATGGGCAGGCTGATCGCCGACGCCGTCGACACGGCCGCCGACCTCGAACTGGTTGCGCTCTTCGGTCCAGGACACGACGGCCAACAGATCCAGGGGCTGACGGTGTCGGGCGATCCCGGTGTGTGTGCCGGCGCCGACGTCGTCGTCGAGTCGACCGTTCCCGATGTGGCGCTCGGCAACATCCGTCGCTGGGGTGAGCTGGGAGCGCATGTGGTCGTCGGCACGTCCGGCGTGTCGGCGGGCGACGTCGAGAAGATCTGGCCGGCGGAACTGGGCTGTCTTATCGTCCCGAACTTCTCGTTGGGGGCGGTGCTCATGATGCGGTTCTCCGAGATGGCGGCGCCGCACTTCCGTGCCGCCGAGATCATCGAACTGCACCATGACGAGAAGGTCGACGCCCCATCCGGCACTGCAGCTTCGACGGCGGAGCGGATCGGAGCGGCGAATCCCGCTCAGACCAGACGGGTCGAATCGTCCGAGAAGACCAGAGGTGTGCGCGGAGGATCAGTCGCAGGGGTCCCGATCCACTCGCTGCGGCTGCCGGGCCTGCTGGCTCATCAAGAGGTCGTGTTCGGCAACCTCGGGGAAGTGCTGACCATCCGCCACGACTCGACCGACCGGGCCTCGTTCATGCCCGGCGTTCTGGCGGCGGTCCGTCACGTCACGGCCGTCACCGGGGTGGAGGTCGGCTTGGAGTCTGCGCTCGGTCTCTGAGGTTCAGGTCGCCGTGGATTCGAGGAACAGCCCGATCACGAAGCCGTACACCAGTGCGACCACGATCGCCCTGACGACTGCCGCAGGCACCGTCATCTCTCGCCGTTCTGCGTAGCGTCCGATCAGGAACGAGGCGATGACCCAGAAGGTGGTGTCGAGCGGCCAGGCGACCGGAAGGTCACCCGCGAAGAAGGCGAACAGCGCCGAGACCGGGAGCGCGGACGCGTAGAGGGTGAAGCCTGCGGTCTCGCAGATCCCGTCGCAGTTCGAGCCCAGCGCAAGCGAGATGCCGGCGGTGGCCGCGATCACGACGAACGCCGTCAACAGCCCCAACGCGATGACCGTGGGGCGGCATCCGAAACCCTCCTCGTGGCCGTGTGCGTCTGAGGTCACGCCGGACTCCTCGTTCTTGTGACGCAAACGCAGGTCATACAGCAGTTTCCGTCACAAGAACGGGTTCAGCTCTCGGTGATGCTGACGCTCTTCATGGTGGCGTCGGTAGAGGGGCGGTCGGACCGATCGGTGTCGAGGGCAGCGATCGCGTCGACGGTCTCCATGCCCGAGGTCACCATGCCGAAGATCGTGTAACTGTGGGGGAGCGGGGCGTCGCCGTGGCAGATGAAGAACTGGCTGCCGTTGGTGTTCGGTCCCGCATTGGCCATCGCGACCGCCCCACGGCTGTAGTCGCCGGCACCCTCGGTCTC
>Ga0224512_10003465_pt1 | contig 13853 bp, 9 predicted proteins | sample SF_May12_sed_USG_4_FD_169103 | JGI IMG/M metagenome (GOLD analysis project Ga0224512, IMG submission 169103) | Sediment microbial communities from San Francisco Bay, California, United States - SF_May12_sed_USGS_13 | ecosystem: Environmental > Aquatic > Marine > Sediment | place: USA: California...
CACGTTCACGGTCAGCGTGCCGACGCGAGCCGAGAGGTCAACCGTAATCGTGTCACTTGCGGCCGCCTGCAGCCGGACTTTGCGACTCGTCATGCCGTAACCTGCCTTGGACAGGCCGATCTCATAGTCGACGCCGGGCGACAACGCCAGCGTAATGGGTGACTGACCGCGGTAGCGACCGTTGACCGTGACGTTGGCGGCGCGCGGAATCGAATTGACCAGCAGTTTGGCGTTCGCGGGTTCGAGCCGAATCAGCGGCAACGCCTGGTCGACGTTCGCTCTGGCAACGACCGTGCCGTCCCAGGCGTTGAAGCCGTCGCGCACGACGCTAAGCTGATGGGTGCCCTCGAGCAATTCGATCGTTGCCGGCGTTTCCCCGACGCGTTCGTCGCCCGCAATGATCGTCGCTCCGGCTGGCTCCGAACTCACTTCGACATTCGACCAGCGCGGCACCAGCTGCACATAAAGCGCCTCCTCACGCCCCAGGCCCGGCACCGAAATGACATCGGCGTAGGGCAGGAAGCGCTCGGCACGCACGTGGATGCTGTGCTCCCCGGGCTGCAGTTCGATCGGTCCGTACGGCGCATTGCCGACCATGCTGTTGTCCACGGTCACGACAGCATTGGTCGCAGGCTGGGCAATGACGGTAAGGCGTCCGGGCAGCTTGCGCATATCGATATCGATCGTCCGGCTCGGCCGCTCGTCGACGATGAATGACTGGCTGACCGGGTAATAGCCCTGTTTCTCGACGTGGACCGTATGTTCGCCCTGGCGTAGCAGCACCCGATCGCCGATCGGCAGTCGAAACCAGCCGCCGGCGATCGTCATCGAATCGGGATCGGCAGGATCCACCGCGAACTGTATCGACTTCGACGTAAACAGCAGATACGACGCCAGCAACAGAATCACGAGCGCGACGCTCACGACGGTCCGCAGCGGACTATGCCGGCTCGTTACCGCCGCCGCCCGGGTTTCGGCGGCGCGTCGAAATGCGGTCGGCGCAATCGCCTCGTCGCCGGGCCGCAGTTGCAAATCGTCGAGTTCGGGCGGCTGGGTGACGTAGGCGCTGTCTTCGAGCCGGACCTCCAGCGTCAGGCGCCCGGACGTGGCGCTGACGCCGATACGGCTGCCGAAAAACCGCAGCTCGTCGCCGTCGCCGAGGCGCTGGCTCGTGACCAGCGGCTCACCGTTGAGCTGCATTGACGCGGCGCGACCGACAGGCTGCACGAACGGCACGCCGTCGAGCAGGTCGAGCAGCATGACGGGACCGCCGCCCGGTCCCGGCAGACGCACCTCGCAGTCACTCCCCGTTCCCACCTTGAGCGGCAGCTGCCCGGCATCGATACGTCGCTCGCCTTCGACGTCCCTGACGAAAAGGTGATCGAAACTCAAATCGGTTCCTCGCAACGCACGACGACGGGCTCCAGCTCAATCTCCGGGGCGACGCGAAACTCGAGTCGAACGTCCCGATAGCCGGGCCGACTGCCGACGGCGACGTACGTGCCCGGTCGCAGGCTCAGTTCCTGCGTCGCGAAGCTGCCGAGTTTACCCACTTTGTAAATCGAGACGTCGGTAACGTTGTCGGACAAGAACTGCACTCTGAGCGGCGTTGCCGCCCGCTTCAGGAGCCGCGACAGCTCGTCGCGCTGATCGCCGAGCCGCGGTCCGATACTCGGCATGCGAGTGATGTCGACGATTAGTTTTGTTGCCGCCTGCATCGTTGCCGGCGCGCTCAGGCTGTCGGGATTGGCAATGTAATCGTCCAGGCGTTGATGCAGGGCCAGCATTTGCCTGGCATGACTCAAGCCCCGCTGTGCAAATTCGAGATTGGCGTCGAGCTCGAGTATGGCCTGATAGGTCTCGACAGCGACGTCCCACTGTTCGCTGTTTTCCTGAGACCGGGCGTCCCGCTCCAGCGACTCGATGCGCACCAGCCGGATGCCCTGGTCGACCTGCAGCATGCCGTCGGCGGGTTCGGGGGAATCCGGTTTCAGCTGCCTGGCCATGCGAAACGCTGCCTGTGCGCCGAGAAAGTCGCGATCGGCCAGTGCCGCCAGGCCTTCGGTCATGCGCTGATCGAATTCCATCTGCTTGATCGTCTCGAGTACGCGCTCGAGACCGTCGCTCGCAGGCTTCCACTCCGGGTCGATCTCGACCGCGCGCGCAAAGCTCTGCCTGGCTGCTTCGAGCTCGAGTTCTTTCTCCTGAGCGAAGCCCTGATCCGTCAGCGTGAGCACCGTGTCGAGGTTTTTCGCGCGCTCGTAGCCGGCTTTCGCGCCCGCGTGGTTCGGACTGATCGCGACGGCCAGGTCGAACAGTGGCAGTGCCTCGGTCGATTCGCCGGCATCGAGCGCGGCCTGGGCAGCCTCGAACGTCGTCGCAAACACCTGATCGACTTCTTCGAGCAGGGGATCGGCGATATCGATGGCCTGGCGATATTTGTCGGCAGCCGTCGCATAGTCGCGTGCAAGGTAGGCAGCGTCGCCTGCAGCGTAAACCGCCTGCGCCTGCTTGTACTGCAGTCCGCCCCAGCGCGCTACGGCCCGGCGCTCCAGTGTATCCATCGTCGACAACAGTTCGCCGAGTACAGCCTCGGTCTCGCTGCGCGCCTGCACGCGCTCGTCACGACCACGCAGGTCCTCGACGTTTTCGCTGAACTCTACGCCCCGCGCGCGCGAAACTTCCACCGCTGGTGCAGCGCCCGCCTCCTCGCTGGCGACCGGCCGGGCTTCATCGACGCTGACGGTTTTCGGGAGCAGGAAGATCACACCGATCAGGATCGCAAGCAGGACAGCGAGCGCAATACCCAGCGTGCGGGGCCGTATGCCGGCAGCCGGCGCAACGTCCGCGACGCTCGGCGCGGCTGTCGCGGCCCTGGCCGTCGGCCGGATCGCATCGCTCACTTCGACATCGTCGATTGCCGGTTTGCTGTCGATATATCGTTTCGGCGCCGGCGCAGCCTTGAAACCGGCCGCTTCGAACTCGGCTACGACGGTCTCGGCGTCGGGGCGCGCGGACGCCTCCTTGTCGAGCATGCGCATAACCAGTGCGTTGATCGCTGTCGGCAGCGGCGTTCCGTCGGCCGCGACGACCGGCGGTGGCACGAGCCCGCGAATATCGTCGGCCGTATTCGCCGACGAGTAGGGGGAACGACCGCTGACCAGTTCATAAACCAGCCCGCCGAGTGCGAAGATGTCGTCGCTGGGCGCAGGCGGCAGACCATCGAGACGTTGCGGGCTCGCGGCGATCAGTGAGCCGCCACCAATGTCGTCGGCGTCGACCGAGGCGACGCCAAAGTCGATCAGGTACGGTGCGCCATTGTGATCGAGCAGGATATTGCTCGCCTTGATATCGCGATGCACGACGCTCTTGCCGTGCGCGTAGCGTAATGCATCGGCGATCAGGCCGATCGGGGGCAGGATGTGTTGCACCGGTGCAGCTGTCAAGACGCCGATATCGGGGCCGTCGACCCACTGCAGCGTATAGAACGCGGCATCGGGATCGTCGTGAAATTCGAATACGCGCACGATATGCGCGTGCATCAGGCGGATGCTGGTCTGCCACTCCTTGCGGAGCGCGCTGGCGTAGGCCGGGTCGAGCGCAATCTTTAACGCGACCGATGTTTTTGTGAGTCGATCCGATGCGAGCCAGGTCGCCGTGTGCCGGCCGGCGCCGAGCTTGTTCTTCAGCGTGTAGCGATTGGCTAGCTGTTTTCCTTTCTCGAGGTCACGCATCGATTCCCGGTCGCTCATCCCGCCGGTTCGGCGGCGCGCGTCGGCACGCTCACGTCGATGGACTCGCTGAACCCGGTATCGGCCTCGTAAATTTCCTTGAGCAGTCGGCGCCAGCTTTCATACTGAGCCGCAGCGGTGCCGGTCAGGCGACGGGTCTCACCTTCGACCGTCACGACCATCGGCGCAGCCTCGGAGCCGAACGATTCGGAAAGTTCCTTGATCGACTCGAGGTGCATCGTAGCCTCGGAGCGGCGTGAGAAACTGCGGAAGATCGTATTCAGACCCTCGCTGATGCCGATACTCTGCAGACTCTGTTTGACACGCCGCTTGGACGAGCTGCCGTCATTTGTGTCCACGGCCAGCGATCCGGCCAGCACGACCGCCCCCATCAGAGCCTGCATCGTTGCCGAGCGGCGTACCTGGCGATAATTGATCGACTCCTCGCGCGCCGTCTTGCGCCAGGAGTGGTAGGGAATCGCGATGCCGTAATAGAAATTCGCGTAATGCTCGTTGAGCGTATCGACCACGAGTCGATCCCGCTCGCGGATCTGCCGCAGACGCGCGACCGATGGATCATTTTCGGCAGGCAGACGGACGATGCTGACCCGGCCGTCCTCGTCCGCTGCAAGATGTTCGCCGAATGCCGCCGGTGACATGTCCGCGAAAAATTGCAGTTCGGAAACCGTTCGGATATCGCTGACGTCTTTGGCGGACAGCTGGACAACGTATTCGCGAAGGTCATTGGCAATGTCGTTGAAAACTTTCTGATACGGATCCTGGCGTCGATCGCGGGTCTCGGAATACGATGAGAGCCCCGTTTGCGTTTCGTATTCCCTGCTGTACCAGTGCCGCCCCATTGCGTCGCTGACGCTGATCTCCAGGGTCACGAACTCGCCGTCCGATTCCTCGATACGGCCGTCGATGATGACGTCGGTATACGCCTCACGAGACGGGAGGACACGCACGGCTCCCCAGTAGCCCGCTCCCTGCAGCGTGTTCTTGAGATGGTATGGCAGGTACCGCGCCTCGGCCGAACGAATCTCTGCATAGATTCGGGTGTCCGACGGATCATTGTTCTCGGGAACGCCCGCGTCAAACTGCACGATGCCGATGTCCAGCAACATCGACTCGTCGGGCGGCGTCTCCGCTACGATCAGTTCTGTTTCGTCTGCTGTGATGACTTCATTAACCGAACACGCGGTTAACCCGAGCCCTGCCAGCGCCAGCAGCAACGCGATCCGATTTTTCATGCGCCAATTTGTTCCCTAAAGCCCCCGGTACTTCCGGTATTCCTCCCACAGCCGCTCTCGCAACTCCGGATTCTCTTCGGCCAGCGCAGCCTCGCGCAGCTGCCGGGCAATGATGTCATCGTCGACCATAATGGGAATGTCCTCCGGCGTGCGTTCCTGAATCTCCTCCTCGCTCAGGCCTTCGATCGGCGATTCACGCGCGATGCTCGAATTGGCCACGACGATCGAACCGCCCGATGCGGTGTCGCCCGCCTGCTCGCCGAGGCTGATACCGCCGGCGCCGCCGCCTGACGAACCCTCGCCGAATCCTTCCGTATTGCGGCCAACGGAGGCGATCTCGCGCTGCTCTTCCATCAGTACTTCGTCGAAACCACCGATCGACCGATCGAGTTCGCGACCGAGGCGTTCCGCGCGTTCGGCCGCACTCTCCTCGGGGAACTCGCCGACACTGCCCGCGCCGCCCGTTCCCGCGACACTGCCTTCCGCACCGGCTGCGCCGCCTGCTGCGCCGTTTCCTGATGCCGACGCTTCGCTATCACTCGCGGCACCACCGGCATCCCCGATGCACTCGCCGGCCTGACCCATGCCGCCGACGCCGCCCGGCAACGAACCGGTATCGCCACAATCGCCGCTGCTGGTGCCGTCGCCATCACTATCGGCCTCGGCGCTGCCCTCAGCGCCGTCGCTACCTTCGCTGCCACCGCCGCCGGGGATACCCGGAATGCCGCCGGGCATCTCGACGCCCGGAAACTCACCGATGTCGCCGCTCTGGCCGCCCGCGCCGTCACCGGCGCTGCCCGTCGTGCCACTATCGGCGCCGCCCTGGGTGCTACCACCCTGCGAGCCGCCTTGTGAGCCCCCGCCTTCTGAACCGCCGCTTTGCGAACCGCCGCCCTGTTGGCCGCCACTCTGTGAACCGCCACCCTGTTGGCCGCCACTCTGTGAACCACCGCCCGAGGAACCGCCACTCGGTGGGCTGCCGCCGGGCATCCCTCCCGATGGCGGCGGAATCGCGCCGCCACCCGAGCTTACCGAGACCTGCTCCTTGCAGCCGGCCGCGACGATTGTTGCCACCGCAATCACCAGCACCGGTCTGATCCAGCGCCATATGGAATTTGTGTCCTGCCCTGCTTTCATCGTCTTTAGCCCCTGTTCGCGAGGAATGACCGCAACCGCCGCGGCACAAAGCACGAACGTCCGGTGCCGCCACCAATACAAATTGGAGCCACCCAAGCGTACCCGAGTTCCGTCGATCCGATGACAAATAGGATTATACGCGGCGCGATCGTCAGCAACACCTGTCCTCGGGTCTCGTGCGGTATCGATACGTAATCAAGAATATCGATCCAATTAGCTGATTTTGTTAACTATGTCGCCGCAGAAGCGGCGCGCTTGCCCGATGGTAATCGGTACGGTTTGCGAAACAGAATCAGCGACAGGTCATCCGGCTTGCTGGGCTGCGCCGGTGACGATCCCGCCATGCGCCGCTCTGCGAGCGAGATGATCGCTTGCGCCGCTTGATCGAGCGGCCCCTTGCGCATTCGCGCGATGATTTCATCGGCGTGCACATTGTCCATGAGCCCGTCGCTTGCCAGCAGCACCGTGTCGCGCGGTCTGAGTTCGACGACCGCGCCAACGTCGATACGCATATCGCTCGAGCCCAGAAGATTTGATACGAGATGGCGTTCTTCGTGATGCAGTGCTGCACGCTGATCGAGAAACCCGGCCTCGACGGCAAAACCGGTGGGCGAATGCGCCATTGTCTGCAGCTTGATGACGCCACGCTGGCCCACGATCAAGGCCTCGGAGTCGCCGATCTGGTACGCACGCGCCGTTATGCCCTCGACCGTGATTACCGTCAGCGTTGTCGCCGATCCGCCGGCGAGCGTTTGTACCGCCAGGTTGGCGGCCTCGATGCCGTTCAACACCGCCGTGCGCAACAGCATCGTCTCCGCCATCGACGTCTGCAGGGACTCGATGAGTGTCGTTATCGCTGCCAGCGACGCCCGTTTACCTCCCGGCAGGCCTCCCGCGCCGTCGGCGACGGCGAGCACGACACACTGCGGCCCATAGGGTATGACAGCGACCGTGTCCTCGTTCTCGGTGTGCTTGTCCGGCGCCCGGCAGGTATAGGCGATGAGTTCCCCACCGCCGACGGACAGCGCGTGCTGATGAGGCTCGGTGGCCCCGTCCAGCAATACAACCTCATCCGGCAACTGCGGCATCTGCTCCTACCTACCTTCGCTCGAGGGGCTGTCGACACCACGCGCAGTAGTTCCAGAAGTCCCGCGCAATGCCCCACTTGCAGGCCTTGCACGCATGCTTGCTGCCCTCGAGTTTCCAGGGACGGCGCACTTTGGTACGACACCAGGGACAATACCGCATGAACGGCATTAACGGCCCGCCACAGCGTCGATTGGCGCAGCGGCTCAGATAACGCTTGTCGGGGTATTCGCGCGTCGCCTCCTCGACGAATCCGGGCCCGTAGCACCATGGGCAATAATCCCAGTCGTTCTTGACGCCGCGGTCACAGCGCGGGCAGCTCGAAGGCAGAGTCGATTCCGACCCTTGTGCCGGATTGTCGAAACCACACCATGGGCACGCCTGCATACTTTCGGCGACCGGGCCTTCACAGTGACGACACTGATGCCTGGTATCGAGTACTTTCCTGAACTGGCGCTGAAATTCTCGCCACTGCATCTGTCGCCACGACGTACTGCCGCTACTGGTCGTTTTTCGTTTCGTGCGTTTCTGCTTGCGCGCGCGACTCTTGAGGCGTTCGAAGTCAGCCTGCATCTCGACGGCATTGCGGTAGCGATTCGCGGGGTCCAGCTGAATTGCCTTCCTGAGAATGTGCGCGAACTCGGGCCGCACGCGGGCTTTCAGGCGATCGTGACCGATCATCGGCCAGCCGAATGGCCACTCGGGCAGCACGCCGGAAAACATCCGATAGAAAACAAGGCCGAGCGAAAATACGTCGGACTGAAATTTCGGTCGCCCCATGGCCTGTTCCGGCGCGATGTAGTCGATCGTGCCCGAACCCGACGCTTTCAACGTTCGCAAGCTTATTTTCGCGAAACCGAAGTCGGTCAGTTTGAGGCGATTCCCGGGAAACAGGATGAAGTTTTCAGGTTTGATATCGCAATGGATGATCTTGTGCTCATGGGCAAACGCCAGCGCCGCTAACGCCTGGCTCGCGAGGTCGAGCGCGCTGGCGGTCGACATCCGGCGCACGATTCGATCGGCGAGCGACTCGTCGCCGAGCTCCATTGCGATGACGAACAGATCGTCGATGTAGCTCGCATTTTGTACCGATAGAATATTCGGGTGTTTCAGCTTGGTAGCAACATGAACTTCGTGCAGAAACTCGCTCTCGCCGATAGAGTGACTCAGCTTCGGAATCTTGAGCGCGACGCGGGTCTTGTGAATCGTGTCGTAAGCCCGGTAAACATCGGCAAGCGGGCCGGACGCTATGCGGCTGAGTATCCTGTACTTGCCGATACGCTGCCGGGCTTTGAGAGTCTTGGCCGCAATCATGAGGTCACCTGCCCGACCTGACGCACGCCACTGCATTTGCCCAACCGGACAGCAGATGCTCGCGCTGGTCAGTGGACATCGCCGGTTCGAAGAGCGCGTCGCGCTGCCAGAGCTTTGTCACCTGATCGACGGACGCCAACACGCTGCTCTGCAGACCTGCCAGGTATGCGGCGCCAAGCACGGTCGACTCGACGTTTCTTGGTCGCTCCACGGGAATATCGAGAATATCGGCGAGGAACTGCAGGAACCAGCTGTTCGCGACCATACCGCCGTCGACCCGGATGATCGACGGTGCGATGCCATCGTCGGCCATCGCGTCGATCAGGTCACGCGTCTGGTAGGCGACCGCCTGCAGAGTGGCCGTAACGATCGCATCGCGGCCGCTGCCGCGAGTGAGTCCGAGAATTGCGCCGCGCGCATGCGGATCCCAGTACGGCGCGCCGAGCCCCGCAAAAGCCGGCACGACGTAAACGTCTTCGACTATACCGCTCGATCTGGCGATACGTTCCGATGTCGGCGCCGATTCGATGATGCCGAGCTCGTCACGCAACCACTGCATGGCCGATCCTGCGACGAACACGCTGCCTTCGAGGCCGTAGGTCACCTTGCCTTCTATGCGGCTCGCAATCGTGGTCAGGAGTTTGTTGGTCGAGGTCAACGCCTCGGCGCCCGTATTCGCAATAACGAAACAGCCGGTGCCATAGGTGCTCTTGGTCATGCCCACGTCGAAACCGGCCTGCCCGATCAGTGCAGCCTGCTGATCACCCGCGACGCCGCAAATCGGCACCTGCCCTCCGAGCACGCTGTCCGTGGTCACGCCGAAATCGTCAGCGCAATCGCGGACTTCGGGCAACAGTTCGCGCGGGATTCTGAACAGCTCGAGCAGCTCCTCGTCCCATCGCTGATCGTGAATATTGAACAACAGTGTGCGCGAGGCGTTCGTGGCGTCAGTCGCGTGCGTGCGGCCCCCGGTCAGGCGCCAGATCAGAAAACAATCGACCGTGCCGAACGCGAGCTTTCCCGCTTCGGCCCGGCGTCTGACGCCGTCGACGTTGTCGAGTATCCATGCGATCTTGGTCGCCGAGAAATACGGATCGAGCCTGAGACCCGTCCTGGCACTTACCAGTGGCTCCGCGCCCTCGGATCTGAGGCGCTCGCAGGCGTCCGCCGTACGCCGATCCTGCCAGACGATCGCGTTGTGAACGCAGCGCCCCGTGTCCCGGTCCCAGATCAGCGTTGTCTCGCGTTGGTTCGTAATGCCGATCGCGGCGATCGCCGCAGCGTTGAGGCCGGCATCTGCAAGTGCTTGCCGTGTGACGCTCGTGACGGACGTCCAGATTGCCTCCGGATCGTGCTCGACCCAGCCGGGCTGCGGATAATGCTGTGGAAATTCCTGCTGCGCGCTCTTGAGCGGCCGGGCGCTTCCGTCGTAGACGACCGCACGACTGCTGCTCGTACCCTGATCGATCGCAAGCAGGAACTGCTGACTCATTGTGGGACTTCCTCGATGCTGAACAATGGTCGCGGCACCTGTATGCGCCGGCCTGCCTCGGGCGGATAGGGCAACTGCCCTTGCGCCTTCGCGACCGAACGGATGCCCTGCAGAATTCGCTCCGGCCAGGGCGTAACGCGCCGAACCCCCAGGTCGACATGCAGATTCAACCACTCCCCGGTTGCCGCCAGGAAGCCCTTTTCGCCATGATACATGCGCTGAAACTGGTGCACGCGTTTCTCATCGTACGCGAGAATTTGCGCGGTAATGAGGATCGGATCGTCTTCGACGAGTTCGCGCTTGTAGGTGACGTGCGATTCGACCGCGAACGTCGACTGCGCTTCATCTTCGATATAGTCGCTCGTGATACCGAAGCTGTGCCACAGGCTGTCAACGGCATAATCGAACGCCAGCACGTAGTACGCAACATTCATGTGCCCGTTTACGTCGATCCACTCCGGCAGAACCTTGCCGCGAAAAACCTCGATGCCGGTAATCTTTTCCTTGCCCATCACGCTAGCCGGCTGCAAGTTCGGCGATATTGCGGAAATGCTCGAGGGCGCCCGGATTCGCCAACGCGTCAGTGTTCTTGACGGCCTCGCCGTGCACGACCGAGCGCACCGCCAGCTCGACGATCTTGCCGCTCTTGGTGCGCGGGATTTCCTCTACCGCTATGATCTTGGCGGGCACGTGCCGTGGTGTCGCGCCTTCGCGAATAACGCGGCAAATTCGCTCGCGCAGAGCGTCATCCAGCTCGACGTCAGGCCGAAGCACCACGAACAGCACGATGCGGACATCATCGTGCCAGTTCTGCCCGATCGCGATGCTCTCGAGGACCTCATCGAGCTTCTCGACCTGGCGATAGATCTCCGCCGTGCCGATACGAACGCCGCCCGGATTTAGCACGGCATCCGAGCGCCCATAAATAATCATGCCGCCGTTTTTTCTGAGTTCGGCAAAGTCGCCGTGTGCCCATATACCGGGGAAGCGCTCGAAATAGGCGGCCCGATAACGGCTGTTGTCTTCGTCGTTCCAAAAACAGACAGGCGCCGAGGGGAACGGGCGGACGCAAACGAGTTCGCCTTTCTCCTCGATTAGCGCGTTGCCTTCATCGTCGAAGATGCGTACGTCCATGCCGAGGCCGCGGCACTGCAGCTCGCCGCGTCGCACAGGCAGCAGCGGATTGCCTGCAGCGAAGCAGCCGAGCAGATCCGTGCCGCCGGCGATCGACGCCAGCTGTACGTCGGCTTTGATCGCGTCGTAGACAAAATCGAAACTCTCCGGCGCGAGCGGCGAACCGGTCGACAGAATCGTGCGTACCGAGGACAGGTCGAATTCGTCGCCCGGCCGAAGTCCCGATTTCTCCAGGGCCGAGAGGTACTTCGCACTTGTACCAAATACCGTCACACCCTCACGCTCTGCCATGCGCCAGAGCACTCGGCCCTCATCCGCGAACGGTGCACCCTCGAAAAGGACGAGCGTCGCGCCCAGGGCCAGTCCGCTGACGAGCCAGTTCCACATCATCCAGCCACAGGTCGTGAAATAGAAAACCCGCTCACCCTCGCTGATGTCGACGTGCAGCCCAAGTTCGTTCAGGTGCTTCAACAGGGTGCCGCCATGGCCGTGCACGATGCATTTCGGTACGCCGGTTGTCCCCGACGAGTACATGATGTACAGCGGATGATTGAACTCGACCGGCGCAAAGCTCGGCTCCTCGGCCGCGGCCCCAAAGTCATCCCACAAGACCACAGACGGAGCGTCGTCCGGCGGGTGCTCACTGATAAACGGCACGATGACCGTTATAGCGATACTCGGAATGGCGGCGGTGATGCCGCGGACTATGGGCAAAGAATCGATACGCTTGCCGTTGTACCGATAGCCATTGGTTGCGAACAGGACTTTTGGATCGATCTGACCAAACCGATCGACGACGCCGTTGACGCCGAAATCCGGTGAACAGGAGGACCAGATAGCGCCTATACTGGCCGTTGCCAGCATCGCGATCATCGCTTCCGGACAATTGGGCAGGAACGCCGCGACCCGATCTCCCTTGACGACTCCGGCGTTCTTCAGACCTGCCGAAATCTCTGCGACGGCTTGGCGCAGTTTGTCGCGACTGATTTCGCGGCGGTCGCCATCTTCACCGCAGAACACGATTGCCGTGCGATCGCCCGCAAAGCGCGTAACGTGCGCCGCGAAATTCAGCTCGCTGCCGCTGAACCAGCCGGCGTCCATCATATTGTCCGGCCGCAGGAGCGATTGTTCGGCAGGCTTGTCGAACTGCACATCGTAAAAGTCGCACAACGCTTCCCAGAACGCGGACAGGTCTTCGATCGACCATCGGTACAGTGCGTCATAATCGTCGAAGCCATGCTGCGTCATGAAGCGATACATGGCTGTCGATGTCCGCCGTTCGTCGCTCGGCGTCCACAGTATCGGATTTTCGGTCATACAAGCATCTGGTAGTAGCAGATCGTCAGTATCCACATAACGTAACTTGTGTCTACGTCCGCATGAGGGCGATACTCGGCGAGTTGGTAGGAGATCCGATCGTGACCGAAATACCTGCAAGCATGCGCGCCGTCGTGATCGAGAATCCCGGCCAGTCGGGCGTGTTGGTGAGCACGACCGAAACCACGCCGAACCCCGCCGACAACGAGGTCCTGATTCGCGTCAACGCGGCCGGCGTCAATCGGCCCGACTGCCTGCAGCGCCGCGGCCTGTATCCCGTACCGAAAGACGCGAGCCCGCTGCCGGGACTCGAAGTCGCCGGAACCGTCGCTGCGCTGGGATCGGGCGTGACCCGGCTTCGAATCGGCGACGACGTGATGGCGCTCACGCACGGTGGCGGCTATGCACAATACTGTTGCGCCAACGAAGCACATTGTTTACCGATCCCGCCCGGACTTACGGTGGTCGAGGCCGCCGCAGTTCCGGAAACGTTTTTCACGGTCTGGTATAACGTGTTCATGCGCTGTGCGCTTCAGGCCGGCGAGACTTTTCTGGTCCACGGCGGCTCCAGCGGGATCGGTACGACCGCGATTCAGCTTACCAAAGCTTTCCGGTGCAAAGTGATAACAACCGCCGGTTCGGACGAGAAATGCGAGTTCTGCGAGCGCCTCGGCGCCGATCATGCGATCAATTATCGAACGGAAGACTGGGCCGGACTTGTGCGTGAAGTCACGAACGATCGCGGCGTCGATGTGCTGCTCGACATGGTTGCCGGTTCGTACATGCAGAAGAATCTCGAGCTGCTCGCCCGTGACGGCCGTTACGCCATCATTGCTTTTCTCGGCGGATCTGTCGCAGAGCTCGACGTTCGCCCAGTGACCTTGAAGCGTCTGACGATCACTGGATCGACGTTGCGCCCGCAAACGGTCGCCGAGAAGGCGGCGATCGCGGCGGGCCTGGCCGAAAACGTGCTGCCGCTCCTGGAATCGCAGGCAGTCAAGCCGGTCATTCACACGACGTTCGCGCTCGACGAGGCGCAGGCCGCGCACGAACTCATGGAAAGCAGCCAGCACATGGGTAAAATCGTGTTGCGTGTCGCGGACGAGCAGGTCCCGTGACAATCACGATTGTCGCAGTCGCTGTTGGCGTGGTTCTCGGCATCGTCGCATGGGCTCTGATCCGCCGGCATTCCGGACCGCCGATTCCCGATGTTCTCCGTCCGGGACGGCCACTACCGGACTTCAGCGCAGTCAACGAGCAGGGCGATCCCGTGCGCTCGACCGAACTCGTCGGCTCGGCCACCGTGATACTGTTCGTGCGTGGCGGCTGGTGCCCGTTCTGCACTGAACAGGTCGAGAGCCTGACCAGACATTACAAGACTATTGTAGA
>Ga0224512_10003466_pt1 | contig 13848 bp, 14 predicted proteins | sample SF_May12_sed_USG_4_FD_169103 | JGI IMG/M metagenome (GOLD analysis project Ga0224512, IMG submission 169103) | Sediment microbial communities from San Francisco Bay, California, United States - SF_May12_sed_USGS_13 | ecosystem: Environmental > Aquatic > Marine > Sediment | place: USA...
GTTTCCGTCGACGGTCCGATCGTTGCGATACGTCGCTTCACCCCCGCGGTGCCGAACCTCGAGGCGATGGTCGCCGGTGGCAGCTTGGCCGCCGAGGGAGCTGAGCTGCTCTCGACGGCCGTGCGGGAGCGGCGCAATGTGCTCGTGGCGGGCGGAACTGGGGCGGGCAAGACCACGCTCCTCAACGTGCTCTCCGGTGAGATTCCGGCCGGAGAACGGGTAGTGACGATTGAAGACGCAGCCGAGCTTCAGTTGTCCGGGCACGTCGTTCGGCTCGAAGCCCGGCCCCCCAATGCAGAAGGAGCCGGAGAGATAACCCTGCAGCAATTGGTGAGATCGGCCCTGCGATTGCGTCCGGACCGCATCATTCTCGGCGAAGTTCGGGGACCCGAAGCACTCGACCTCGTATCGGCGCTCAACACGGGCCATCAAGGTTCGATGAGCACGGTTCACGCCAACAGTCCGGAAGAGGCCCTATGGAGGATCGAGACGCTGGCGTTGTCTGGGAAGCGCCGGGTGGCCGCGGTCGCCGTGCGCCGCCAGCTGATGAGCGCGCTCGATCTCATCATCCAAGTTGCCCGCCGGGGTGAGCACCGGCAGGTCTGCGCTCTCGCCCGGGTCAGCGTCGACGGCGTCCAGGAATTTGCCTCATGGTGATAGTTCTGGGCCTGGCGGCCGGGCTCGTCATCGGAGCGCCTCTGCCGGTGCTAGCAGCGTTGGGGATGGCGATTTGGCAGCCGATCTGGACGTTGGGGGCCATCCTTGCGTGGGCAGCTTTGACACTGCAGCACCGCGGCTCTCCCTCCGAAGAAGTCGAGGCGGCCTACCTGCAAGCCGTGTCCGGCGAGTTGCGGGCGGGGGCGAGCCTGCGCCATGCCCTCATCACCGCGTCGAATGTAGCCACCGGCTTGCCCCTGGATCGGGCAATCCGTCTGGCCGCGGCCGGCCAGCCGCTCGACCGCGTGGCCGAAGCGCTCGGGAATTGCCTGCCGAGACTGGGTGCTGTGACCGCCTCGGCCGTCAGGACCACCGGAGTTACCGGCGGCAGAGCGGCGGAGGTATTCGACGGGCTTGCCCTCTTGGCGACCGAAGAGCTAGGTCTCGTCCGAGAACGGCGGGCCGCCACCGCCCAGACGCGCTTCAGTGCTTGGATCGTTGGGGGGATCCCGGTGGCATATCTCCTGTACGCCGGCGTCTCCGGGAAGCTGGCGATCATGCACACCGCCGGACCGATTGGGATGGTGCTGCTCGCGGTCGGACTCGTGCTGCTGGCCGGAGGAATCGCCGTCATGTGGGGGATGCTGCGGAGGGCTGAACGATGACCTACCTGGGGGCGTTGGCATTGGGACTGGTGGTCCACCAGGGGGCCCGCGAGCGTTGGCCGTCTCGTCCGGCAGCTGGCGTGGCGGTGTCTGTCGCGCTCATCACTGCCGTACCGGCCAGCGTGGTAATCGTCCTCATGGGCTGGGCCCTGGCGGTGCTGCACATGCGGCGAGCTCGGGCGTTTGGCTCTGACGTCCGCGAGGGACCGGATCACCTGGGACAGGTCCTGTACATAGCACTGACCGCCGGCTTGCCCGTCGCGGCGGCGCTCGATTTTGCCGCCGGTGAGGTCGGGTCCGCCGAAGCCGCGGTCGTCCGTTCTGTGCTGAGAGGCGCCCGGCACCAAGGCCTGGCGACGGCGCTGACGGGGGCCGAGGGTTCGGTGGGCCGCTTGTTTGCCGAGTTGGCCCGGTCGCAGGTCACCGGCTCCTCGGCTCGCACCGCCGTGGCATCGTTCGTCGACGAGGAACGAAAGAACCGACGGGCCCGAGCAGCAGAAGCCGCTCAACGCTTGCCGGTGAAGCTGACGGTACCCCTCGCTCTGCTGATCCTTCCCGGTTTTGTCCTGCTCACCGTCGGCCCGACCGTGATCGCTGCAGTGCAACGGCTGTTGGGGCCACTGGTTTCGTGATGAGTCCCGCACTTCCCCCGCGCCGGCCGGTCGCCGGTATCCACGAAGGAGAAAGAGAAATGCTGCGCTTGCTGCATCGGGTTATCTATCGAGATGAAGGGCAGGGTACCGTCGAGTACGTACTGGTCATACTGGCGGCCGCCGCCATAGCTCTGTCGCTCATCGCCTGGATCAGCGATACGAATCTGTTCAGCAGTTTGTTCGGGACCATCCTCAAGAAGGTCATCGGATTCGCCAAGTGAGCAGGCGGCGGGAAGAACGGGGATCGGCAGTGGTCGAATTCGCCCTCGTACTGCCCGTCGTGGTGCTGGTGCTGCTCGCGGTCGTTGAAGTGACAATGGTGGCCCGCACCCAGTACGAACTCGTGCACGCGGCTCGGGAAGGGGCGAGGACGGCGGCAACCGTCCCGGACCCGTCCCTGGCCGTTGCGGCCGTGAACGCTGCTCTTGACCCCGATATGGTCGGACGCGTCAAGGTGTTGGTCGAGCGGCCGGAAACGGTGGGGAGTATGGCGGTAGTCACCGTCGTACTGCCTTACCGGCTGGGTGCGTTGATTTTGGGCGGGTTGCAGATCGACCTGCGTGCCAGATCGGTGATGCGAGTGGAGCAGTGAGGGACCATGGGTCGGCGTCGGTGCTCATCCTCGGCATGGTCGGCTTGACAGTCGTGCTGGGCCTGATGCTCGGCACGGCAGGGCACTACCTCAGCGTGCGAAGCCAGGCCCAAGCGGCGGCAGACGCCGCAGCCCTAGCCGCCGCCCCGGTCACCTTTCGTCCTTTTGGTTCCGAGGGGGATCCCGCCGCTGAGGCCGTTCGGTTGGCCAACGCCAACGGGGCGCAGCTGGTCCGGTGCGTCTGCCAGATTGATCGTTCATGGGCTGTCCGAATCGTCGAGGTCGAGGTGGCGTGGGAGATCGACCTCATCGGTCTGGGCCGGCGGGAAGTGCGGGCAGTGGCAGCAGCCGAGTTTGTCCCGGTCAATCTTCTTCTCGTTTGGACTGAGTTCGGATAGAATTCGGGTCATGTCGACAATCCGAATCCAAACCGTTGAGGAGCCGTTCGTCACTCCAGGCACGGTCAGATCGGCGGTTTCGTTCTTGTCACGAGCGGAGACCATGGGGTTCCTGGGCGACGAGGATATCGATCATCTGAACATCGCCACCGTTCGCGGGGTGCTCGACGCGATGACGGAAGCTGGGTTGGGTTCCGGACCCGGGGCGCTACTGCACCTCCCCGACGACGGAATCAGCGGGAGCGAGATCGCAGCAGTTCTTGCCGAACTGGAGGACATTCTCGAAAGCTCTCCGGCCCCCGAAAGTGAGTGGCCGATTCTCGAAGATTTGTTCGGCATCGAAGACCTGGCGGGGTTGCTGGCAGTGTCGCCGGCCAGCGTGCGTCGCTACCTGCGCGGTGATCGGGCAACTCCCGACCGGGTGGCTGCCCGTCTGCACTTCCTCGCCATGGTCGTTTCCGACCTCTCCGGTGCCTATAACGACTTCGGCATCCGCCGGTGGTTTGGCCGGTCGAGAAGCCTGCTAGACGGGGTCGCCCCGCGAGAACTCCTAACCAAAGATTGGGATCCGGACGACCCCGGGCCGCGCCGGGTGCGCGCCCTCGCCCGGGCGTTGCTGGGTTCACCGGTCACATGATCCTCTTCCGTCACGTAGACCCCCGGTATCCGTTTCTCTGGGAGACACTCGACCAGCCATCCGCCCGGTGGCATGACGTGGGTGATGGGCCCGTTCACTACTTCTCAGACACGCCGGATGGGGCATGGGCGGAGTTTGTGAGGCATGAGGAGATTACCGATCCAGAGGACCTGGCCGGGGTGGAACGCACCATGTGGGCCGTCGAGGTAGCCAAACTCCCGACCCGGCGTTCCGGACTGCCCTTCTCGGTGGTCACCGGCGGACCGGACACCTATCCCCGTTGCCGGCGTTACGCGCTACGGCTGCGGGCCGAGGGTGAACCGGGATTCTCAGCGGAGGGAGCGGCGCTGCTCCGGGGCGAAGCGCGAGGATGGCGAGTGAACAACGGTTTGCGGCCGGGCGAGGACCGTAATGGATGGGTTGTGGTGCTGTTCGGGCCTCGCCCGGACCTCACCGGTTGGCCGGCCGCCACCGCCGGACGGCCGCCTGCGTATCTGCCCGAACGAGTCCGATATCTGTGATGCTCTGCTTCTCGTTCCTACGGTGGTCTCCTGGGCGAGCCACGCTCACCGAAGCTAGCGAGCTCTTCGATGCCGACCGGGCTACTCTCCTTTCTCGATGGAGGCCGACGACGGCCCTTGTAGATGCTCGGCCTAGGGTCATTTGCGGCCCTGGTGTTTTCCAGCGCCTATTCTGTGGCCGCCGAGTTCGGCATGATCGCCATCGACCCCGCCGCGGTAGCCCAGCAGGCTGAGTTGGGCGATTGTTCGGCGCGACGTCTGGCGAAGCTGCTCCGGCAGCTGGCCTTCCATTTGTCCGGTGCCCAACTAGGAATCACCGTGATGTCACTCCTGCTTGGCTCCGTGGCCGAGCCCACCGCGGGCCGGCCCATCGAACCCGCCATGGAGCGGGTGATCGCTGCGCCCGGAGCCACCGTAATCTCGGTGACGATCGCCTTCTCCATCGCCACCGTGGTCCACGTGGTGCTGGGCGAGCAGGTCCCCAAGTACGCGGCGCTGGCGCGGCCTTCTCTTGCTCTCACTTGTCACCGATCATCTCCGCCTAGGGCAAGGTAGCCCGCCCTTTCATCTGGATGAGCAATACCGCCGCTAACGGGATGGTGCGCCTGTTGGGCCGGCAGCCGCGCGAGGATCCGGACTCCACACTCTCTCGAAGAGCTGAGGGTGTTGGTGAGGGCGTCGGGGGAGGATGGCACCCTCGACCCCGAGGAGGTCGCGCTCCTTTCCCGGTCGATCCGCTTAACAACAAGCCGCAGAAGCCCTGGTCCCCCGCGTTGATGTGCGGGCTCGAGGACTTGCTACTTGCTATGCGCCGCAGGCGACTGCAATTGGCCGTCGTTCAGGACGCGACGGACGGGACGTTAGGGATCGTGACGCTCGAGCACGTGGTAGAGGAGCTGGTCGGCGACATCCAGAACGAGTCCGACCCGCACCCGGTCGCCTGAATTCGCGCCGGTCTCAGCCCCCCAAAGGGTGGCCAGAAGCATCCGCGATCGGGCCCCCGGTCGTTCGAGTATCGATCACCGTTCGGGCGGATCGGGAGTCGTTCTTTCGTACTTCTCCTAACTGGAGAGCGCGTGAGCCGGTTTTTGAGCAGAAGGCCGGGTTTCGCGCCCACCGTCGGGGTGGCCCTTGTCCCCTCGAATGTCCGGATTCCTCAATCCCCTTCGAGGGCGGCTTCGAGGAACCGGACGGCGCCTACCTTGGACAGCGGCTCGTTGAAGTTGCCGCACTTGGGGGACTGAACACACGAAGGGCATCCGTCCTCGCACGGACATCCGTCCACCATCTCGCGGGTCGCCTCGAGGTGGCTTGCCCCGGCTTCGAACGCAATCGGCGAGATACCCGCTCCGCCCGGGTAGGCCTCGTAGATGAAGATCGTCCCGGTTCCCGCCTCCGGATGGTACGGGGTTGAGAGGCCCCCGATATCCCACCGATCGCAGATCGCAAAGAGCGGCAGCATGGCGATGGCGGCGTGCTCGGCGGCGTGCAGGGTCCCCCCTATGTCGTGAGGGGCGATGGTTGCATCGGCGTACACGTCGTCGGGAATAGTCCACCAGACGGCTTCCGTCTCGAATTGAACAGGTGGCAGGTCGAGGGCTTCGAAGCTGAGAGCCTCTCCCGAGCCGGTCCTTATGCGTTTGAAGGCAACGACGTGGCTCTCGACTCGTACTGTGCCGAGATACTGAGTGAGCCGTCCCAGCGGTCGACGATGACGGGTCTGGAGGATCTCGAGGTATTTCTCCTCCTGCGGCTGCGTGTAGTATCCGACCGATTCGGGGTGTACCCGCACTTCCCGGTCGGCCAGGTCGAGTTCGTCGACTACGAACGTCTCCCCTTGATGGAGGTACACCGCGCCGGGGTGCGCCTGGGGGAACGTTTGATTCTCTTCGAGGGTGCCCAGCAGTTCGCCGGCCGCGACATCGAGGACGGAGAACGACGACCCACCCGAAGATCGGATGCTCACCGACCCGGCGGGGCGGGTGCGGCGCGCCCAGTACAGGCGGCCCTGACGAAGACGTAGATCGCCGGCTTGCACGAGCCGGTTGGCGGCTTCCTCCATCCTGTCGCCGAGGAACTGCCGGTCGTCGGGTTGGAGCGGCAACTCATGGGCCGCACAGGCCGTGTGGGCCTCAACCACCAGGGGATTGTCCGGATTGATCACCGCCGACTCTGGTGGTCTGCTGAAAAGCTGACGCGGATGAGTCATGTAGTACTGGTCGAGGGCGTCTTCCCCCCCCACCAGCACGCCCAGCGAATGATCCAGGCTCCGACCGGCCCGACCGGCCTGCTGCCAGAACGAGGCCAGCGTTCCCGGGAAGGTGTTGATGATCGCGGCATCCAGGTTGCCGACGTCGATACCCAGTTCGAGTGCGTTCGTAGCCGTCACCCCGAGCAGCTCTCCGCCGAAAAGAGCAGCTTCGATGCGTCGGCGGTCGGCGGGAAGGTAGCCGCCTCGATAAGGGGCGATGCGCTCGGCCAGCGGCTCATCGAGCCGTTCGCCGGCCCACTTGTAGATCAGCTCGGTGGCCTTCCGGCTCCTTGAGAAAACAATCGTGTGCTGGTGGTGGCGGACGAGGTCGACGAACAGGTCGGTTGCTTCGGCCATGGCGCTGCGCCGGCGGCGGGGGCCATCGTCGACGAGAGGCGGATTCCACAAGACGATCAGTTTTGCTCCCTGAGGCGAGTCGTCGCCTTGCAGGACCTCGACGTCCAGACCGCTCAACCGCCCGGCCAGTTCTCCAGGGTTGCCGATCGTGGCCGAGGCGAAGATCAGCGTGGGCTCGGCTCCGTAGTGGGCGGCGATCCTCCTCAACCGGCGCAGCACGTGCGCAACGTGACTGCCGAAGATTCCCCGCAGCACGTGCATTTCGTCGATAACGACAAACCTCAGCCGGAGAAAGAAGTCGGCCCATTTCCCGTGATTGGGGAGAATTCCGAAGTGGAGCATGTCGGGATTGGTCAAGATGAGGTTGGCGTGCCGCCTTGCCCACGTGCGGTCCTCCGGCGAGGTATCTCCGTCGTAAGTCGCCGCCACCAGCCCCGGGATGCGCAGGTTGGTCAGACTGCGAAGTTGGTCTTGGGCAAGCGCCTTGGTGGGGAAGATGAGGAGAGACGTGGTCCGGGGATTATCGAGGATCGCTTCGGCAATCGGAATCTGGTAGCTCAGTGACTTTCCGGAGGCGGTTCCCGACACCAGCACGGTGTGTGTCCCGGCACGGATGGACCGCACCGCTTGCGCCTGGTGCCGGTACAGCCGCTCAATGCCCCGCTCGGCAAGGCGTTGCGCGAGAGCTCCGGGAAGGGGCGGTTCGACCTCGCCAAAGATGGCCGGACGGGCCGACATATGTTCGAGGTGCGCCAGGTCGCCGTCGAGGTCGGGGTCCTCAACCCAGGCGTGTACCAGTGTGTCGAGGTCCATGCCGTATCAGTCTGTCATCTGCCTGTGACAATCCCCCGAAGGGGCTCCTATTCCTCTTCCAGGAAACCGTCCGCCAGGTCGACGAAGGTGGCCAGCGCAGCATCGGTGAGATAGACGACGCTGGCGCTCCCCGCGGTTCCCACCTGCCCGTCGACAACGACATTGGTGAGCGTGTCGGGGTCCAGTTCGTAGGCGGAGGCAGCCAGGGTGAGGAGCTGTTCCGCTGAGAGGTCTGTGTGTACGTGCGCGACCAGCAGTTTCAGGAGTTGCGGCAATCCTTCGATGCCGAGCGTCTGGGCCTTTCTCAGGGCCGCCACCATCAGCTGTCCCTGGTGATAGCTCCGCGTGAAGTCGCCGCCGGACAGCGTGCGGTTGCGGGCAAAGGCGAGCGCGTCGGGTCCAAGGAAGTGTTGCAAGCCGGCTTCGAAGAAAGCTCCCGATTTAGGCTCGGCCATGGCGAAAGGAACGTCAAAATCGAAACCCCCGAACTCGTCGACCAAGGCGCTGAAACCCAGAAAGCCGGTGACCAAATACCCTTCGAGGGGAAGGCCGGTGAGATTGCGCGCCGTTTCGAGCACGACCTCGGGTCCGCGGGACGCCATAACATTGGTGAACTTGGCCTTGCCCCCGTAGGAAGCCTCGACCCAGGCATCCCGGGGTATGCCGACGATTGCACCGTTGCCGCTGTCGGGGACGACTCCGACCAGGTGCAGAGAGTCGGCGCGATAGCCGAGAGGGTCCTGACCGGGCCGCGCATCTGACCCGATGATCAATGCCAGGCGGGATCCGCCTCCGTACCAGGCTGTTTTGTCGAATCTCGCGAGTCGGGCTCCGGCGATCCTCCAATTGCCGGTTGCGTCGGCGACGGCGAGAACGATGTCCTCATCGGCTTTCACCACTGCAATGCGCGAGTCGAGGATCTCCGCGGTCGTGACCATGCCGGAAACGGATAGCTCGCCGACCATTGGTTCGAGGTCAGAAAGGTGTTCGATCAGCCCGGTAGGTATCCCCGCCTCGGGCATAGACGAGGAATCGGCTGCGAACGAGTACAGGCCCAGGACGGCTTCATCGAGACGTTCCGGCGCATCCGTGAGTTGGAGCGACACCTTCGCCTCCGGGAGCGTGGCGGTCGACGTGGTGGGAGCGCTGGTCGAGGTCGTTGTCGTGGACGGCGTAGTGGTGCCCGGCTCGGTCGCCGAGGTGCAAGAGGCCGCAACGATTGCGACGGCCGCGAGTAGCGTCGGGAAGCGGAATGGTCTCATGGAATTGCCGACTGTAGGCGAGTGACCGGTGTACATAGAGTCGATGGGTGGGTGATGCCCGGGTGCCTGCCGGGTGAGTCGTCGAGATGCCTGACATGCACGGCTCAGCGTTGTCCTAGCATGAATCCGGCCGTCCCAATAGGGAGCGAGTGTGGAGGTCTTCGAGCGGCTCGTTGAACTACTGGTGATTCTCATTGCCGCCAAGGTCGGCGCTGAGGTAATGGCGCGCCTGCGCCAACCGGCGGTGATCGGGGAGCTGCTGATGGGAGCGGTGATCGGCGCCTACGCTCTGCGATTGGTTGGCAGGGCCGACGGAGGACTGCTGTCCACCTTGGCGGAGATTGGGGTGGTCCTGTTGCTCTTCGAAGTCGGGCTCGAAACCGACCTTCGTTCCTTTGCCCGGCTGGGGCTATCGGCTTTGACGGTCGCCCTGGTTGGGGTCGCGACCCCGTTTGCGTTCGGGTTCTTTGCGGTCAGGTTGCTCTCGATCGGGGGCGGTTCAACCGAGTTGGCCATCTTCATGGGCGCGGCCATGACGGCGACCAGCGTCGGGATCACGGCCCGGGTCTTTGCCGACTTGCGCCGCCTCCACACCGACGAGGCGAAGACGATCATCGGCGCAGCAGTCATTGACGACGTGATAGGTCTGATCATCCTCGGTGTGGTTGCGGCCGTATTGGGCGGCGACGGGGAGTTCTCGACAGGAACGCTTTTTTCCATCACGGCCAAGGCCGTTGGGTTTCTGGTCGTAGTCGTGGCAGTGGGTCACATAATCGCCCCTTACTTCTTTCGCTTTCTGCAATCGCTCAAGGTGGAGGGCAGCTTTGTCGTCGGGTCCTTCGTGTTCGCCATCGCAGTCGGGTTGGCGGCCGAGTACCTAGCAGGTCTGGAGCCCATTGTCGGAGCCTTCGCGGCTGGTCTGGTGGCCGGTCAAACCAGTTTCTCGGACAGAGTCGAGGCGGAGCTCCGACCCATCTCATTCCTCTTCGTACCGATTTTCTTCCTCTTTATCGGCACCCAGGTCGATGTCAGGACGCTGACAGATCCCCAGGTGCTGCTGGCGGGTGCGCTCATTTCCCTGCTGGCCGTCGTCGGGAAGTTGGTGGCCGGACTGGGGGTACTGTCGAAGGGAGTCAGCCGGCGGATCGTCGGGGTGGGAATGGTGCCCCGCGGAGAAGTTGGGCTGATCTTCGCGGCTCTGGGAGCCAGCGAATTGAGAGCCGTAGTGAGCGCCGGGGACAACGCCATCGTGGTGCTGATGGTGGTGGTCACCACGCTGCTGGCACCGTTGATCCTCAACCGGATGTTGAGGATGCACCCACTCGACGACGAAAGCGCCGCTGAGGACGAAACCGTGGCGTCGATGGGCAAGATCCTCGACTCGCCGGTCATCGGGTCGGCCGAGCAGGACGCAACCAAACTGGGCGAAGCGGAGGAATAGCGGTCATCTTGGTGGGTCCCGGCCGGCCTCTTATACTCCGGATGCCGGCAAGCGAGTGAGGGGGAGATGTCAACCGACTTCTTTTTGGTGGGGGCTATCGTTTCAGCGGTTATGGCTCTGGGCCTGGCCGTTGTCTTCGCTCGGCAGGTGCTTTCTGTAGATCGCGGGTCGGACATCATGGTGTCGATCTCGAACTCGATCAGGGAGGGTGCCGACGCCTTCATGCGCCGTGAGTACACGTGGGTTGCGGCATTCGTGGCGATCTTGGCGGTCTTGATCGCAGTTCTGCTGCCCCAGGGTGGTTGGAAGGCTGCCGCATACGTGGTCGGTGCGCTTCTATCGGCACTTGCCGGATTTATCGGTATGCGGATCGCTACCGCCGCCAACTCACGAACCACCGAAGCGGCCCGCACGGGCGGCACGGCCGCAGCATTGCCGATCGCGTTCCGCGGTGGCGCGGTGATGGGTTTCACGGTTGCCGGCTTGGGCCTCCTGGGGGTTGGGATCGGTTTCTGGCTTTTCAACACCGACTTGCTTGGTTTAGGCGCCCTGGACGCGACGTGGGCCGACGTGCTGGCGGCCATCGGTCTCGGCGGTTCCTCGATTGCCCTTTTTGCCAGAGTGGGCGGGGGCATCTACACGAAGGCGGCCGACGTGGGCGCCGATCTGGTCGGGAAGGTCGAGGCCGGGATTCCCGAAGACGATCCCCGCAACCCGGCCACCATTGCCGACAATGTTGGCGACAACGTGGGGGACGTGGCTGGAATGGGCGCCGACCTGTTCGAGAGCTACGTCGGGTCCCTTATCGCTCCTATTGTCTACGCGGTAATCGTGTTTCAAGGAGAATCGTTTCTGTCCGAAACGGTGATCTTCCCGCTCGCGGTCGCCATGCTGGGCATGCTTGCTTCGATCATCAGTTCGTTTCTGGTGCGTGCCACCGGCGAAAACCTGGCTGCCGGGCTTCATCGAGGAACCTGGGCCGCATCGGCCCTGACGGCTCTGGGCGTGCTGGGGCTTTCGTTCTGGATCTTCGGTGGAGACGACGGCGTTGCCAACCCGGTCGGTCTGTACTTGGCAGTGGTGATCGGATTGTTGGTCGGGATGCTGGTCGGCCAGATTTCCGAGTGGTTTACGTCCGACCACTACAAGAAGGTCAAAGAGATCGCCCGGCAAGCCGAGACCGGCGCGGCCACCGTGATCCTGGCCGGCATAGCCGAGGGAATGCGATCCGCAGCCTTCAGCGTCATCGTCGTGGCCATGGGGATCTTCGGCGCGTTCTGGGCCGGCGATTGGGCACTCGGCGCTGGTGGGGGTGTATACGGGGTCGCCATCGCGGCCATCGGCGTACTGGCCACCCTGGGTATCACTGTGGCGGTCGATGCTTACGGCCCGATCGCCGACAACGCCGGCGGTATCGCCGAGATGGCTCACCTGCCTCCCGAAGTCCGGGAAGCGACCGACGCCCTGGATTCCCTTGGAAACACGACCGCGGCGATGGCGAAGGGCTTTGCGATCGCTTCGGCGGCGGTGACCGCTCTGGCTCTGTTCTCGGCATTCACCCAGGCGGTAAAACTCGAATCGATCGACCTCACCCAGGTCGGCACCATTGTCGGTCTCTTCCTGGGAGCGATGTTCCCCTTCCTGTTCGCGGCGATGACCATCAACGCGGTCGGCCGGGCGGCGAACAAGATGATCGAAGAAGTACGACGTCAGTTCCGGGAGATCCCCGGTCTACGGGAAGGACGAGAAGGTGTGAAGGCCGAGTACGGAAAGTGCGTCGACATCGCCACGGGTGCGGCGTTGCGGGAGATGGTCTTGCCGGGAGCGCTGGCCATCATCTTCCCGATCGTCATCGGGTTTATCGAAGTTGAAGCGCTGGGTGGCTTTCTGGCCGGTGCTCTGGTCACCGGCTTTCTGCTGGCCATCTACATGGCCAATGCCGGAGGGGCGTGGGACAACGCCAAGAAGTTCATCGAGGCAGGGGCCTTCGGCGGCAAGGGATCCGAAGCTCACAAGGCTGCCGTGACCGGCGACACGGTCGGGGATCCTTTCAAGGACACCTCCGGCCCGGCGATGAACATAGTGATCAAGGTGATGACGATCGTCAGTCTGATCTTCGCGTCGGCGTTTATTGCTTGAGTACCTAGTACCGGGTACCTCGTACCTAGTACCTGGTGCTCGTGTTGGCTGCGAACTGCGCAGCGCCCGGTACCATCGTTGATTCATGCGCTCTCTGACCTTCCTTCGGCACGGTGAGTCAACCGGCAACGCAGCCGGCATTATCCAGGGGCGCGACTCCAGCCCTCTCAGCGAGCGGGGTGGCGAGCAAGCGGCGGCCGTGGGACGGCGGCTCCGGAAGCAGCGGTTCGACCTCGTGATCTCCTCGGACATGGAGCGGGCAGTGCAAACGGCTGAGGCGCTCGATCGGCCGTTCACCACCGATTCTGCATGGCGGGAGATGGATGTGGGCGGTTGGGACGGGCTCACCAACGCCGAGATCGGCGAACAGTTTGCTGACGAACTGGTGGCGCTGCGGAATGGCGAAGATGTGCCGCTGGGGGGCACAGGCGAGACCGTGTCACAACTTGTGGAACGGATAACCGCCGCGCAATGGAGGTTGCTCGAGACCCTCGAGGACGACCAAACGGCACTCGTGGTCTGTCACGGCGGGGTGATCGAGACGGCGCTCGGGTTGGTGCTGGGAATCGGCGACCCCCACCGGCTGGTGGCCCGCGTCACCAATACGTCGCTGACTACCGTGGTTGATGGGGAGGCCGGCGCCCGCCTGACCCGGTTCAACGACGCCGCACATCTTGGCGCCGTGACAGGATGGGCCGGTAGTCGGCTGCGCCACGACGGGTTGGTGCTCGGTCTTGTCCGGCATGGACGAACGGCGGCCAATGCTTCGGGTCGATGGCAGGGGCAGACCGACGCCGGGTTGAACGACCTGGGGCGTCGGCAGGCTGCGGATCTTGCCGCCTGGTACGGGGAGCTGGGAGTGGTGTATGCCTCGCCCCTGGGACGGGCCTACCAAACGGCGGAAACACTTGCGAACGGATCCCAACTGAACACTCACCCCGGGTTGGTTGAGCTGGGCATGGGAGAGTGGGAAGGTTGCACCAGTGACGAGATCGTGGCCGGGTGGCCTGAACTCTGGGACCGGATCTACGAGCGGGAAGAGGATTTACCCCGGGGCGAAAGCGGTGAAACCTGGGCAGGCTTGCAGAGGCGGGTGACGGGTGCCGTCTCGCAAGTGGTCGCGGGCCATGAGCAGGGCCACATCGGTATCGTGTCGCACGGGGCGGCGATTCGAAGTTACGTGAGTGACATCCTGGGGCTGGATCACTCCAGCCGGCGGAGGCTGGGTGTGCCCGCCAATACCTCGGTGACCCATGTGGTCATCGAAGACGGGCGACGGGTCCTGGCCGACTACAACGTCGCTCCTCACCTGGAGTAACTCGAGCCGAGTTCTACTTTTTCCTGTCTCTTCGGGCCTGGAGGAGTTCGGCCGCGCGTTCCAGCGTGATGGTGTCCGGGTCGTCTCCCTTGCGCAGGGATCCGTTCACCACTCCGTCGGTGACGTAGGGCCCGTATCGGCCGC
>Ga0224512_10003467_pt1 | contig 13845 bp, 11 predicted proteins | sample SF_May12_sed_USG_4_FD_169103 | JGI IMG/M metagenome (GOLD analysis project Ga0224512, IMG submission 169103) | Sediment microbial communities from San Francisco Bay, California, United States - SF_May12_sed_USGS_13 | ecosystem: Environmental > Aquatic > Marine > Sediment | place: USA...
GTGCCGGTAGGCGACCTCGGGCGACGTAGGGTCCGCCGTCGCAGCTTGGGCCAGGAGCGCGCGAGCACTTTCGAGGTCCCCGAGGATCGACGCCTGCAGCGCGTCCGACGTCAGTTGGCTCGCCCGGACCCGCTGGTCCTCTGTCGGCGCTGCAGGCGTCCTCGGCGCCGGACACTCGAAAGGACCCGTCCCCGGGTAATACCGCTCCAACCGAAGCTCCTGGGCCGACACCGAGGTGCCACCGGTGAGGCCAAGGAGTAGAAAGACCCCGAGGATGAGGCCTTTACGGGGGTACGGGGGCGTTTGGGGGAGCATGATCCTATAGGGCAAAAATCCGGTGCCGCGGGCGTACTTCGAAGCGGCACCGGTAGACGAAAATGGTCGTATTTCAACAGTCTGAGTCGGACTCCGCTCTGTCAAGCAGAGTCTCGGCCCGGAAGCTAGCGCCGAAGCTAGCTTTTCGCAGGCCAACCCGCGATCTCGAGGACCGTGGGGTCGGGGGTCGGGAACCTAATTCGTTTTTCCCGCGTAGACTGGCCCACGACCTTTCGGCCTCCGGTGCCGTCGCCCGCAACTAGGGCGCCCACCGCGGTCCAAAACCGATATCTGCGAGGCGACCCGGTACGTGCGTCCGAAGTATTTGATCTTCAGCCTGATCTTCCCCGTGATCATGATCACCGATCTGATCACGAAGCGGTGGGCCCTCGGCGCGCTCGACGGACGGGTCCAAGCGGATATGCTCGGCGGCCTGGTTCCGCTGACGCTGGCATTCAACAAGGGCGCCGCCTTCGGAATCCGCATTGGGGACGACTCCCGTTGGATCTTCGTCCCCGTGACCCTGGTCGCGCTTGCGCTGTTGGCCGTCCTGTACCGTCAGGCCGCGGACCGGGACGTGCTACGTATCGTGTCGATCTCCCTCGTCGTCTCGGGCGCCATCGGGAACCTGTGGGACCGCGTGAAGTGGGACCGCGGGGTCGTCGACTTCATCGGCCCGATCGACCTGGGATTCTGGGACTTCCCGATCTTCAACGTCGCGGACAGCGCCATCACGTGCGGCGCGATTCTGCTGGCGATCTCGTTCTGGCTGGAGGAGAGGCAGATGGAGCGGGAGGCTGCGTCGATGGTCGCCACCGACGCGGGCGGAGAGCCCTCGGGCTAAGCAGGGCCGATCGCGCTCGCCCTCGTACCGTGTTCCGGCGCGCCCTCGGGAACGTAGAGCAGGTATTCGATTCGGCGTCCCCGCATGTGCGTCACCCGGAGCTTTCCCGCGTCCAGCTCGACCTGGTCGCCTACTACGGGGATTCGGTTCAGGCGACCTAGCACCAAGCCCCCCAGCGTGTCGAAGCCGTCTTCCTCCTCCGCCGTGGGTTGGAATCGAAGGCGGGCGGCGGCTTCTCGAAGGGACGTGCCGCCCCAGATCCGCAGGCGGCCTCCGAAGAGGGGGTGAAAGTTTATGGGCTCATCACCCTCGTGTTCGTCCTGGATCTCACCGATGATTTCTTCGATGAGGTCCTCGAGCGTCACGAGCCCGGCCGTTCCTCCGAACTCGTCGACGACGACCACCATCTTCGTGCGCTGACCGCGCATCTCCGGAATGAGGTCCTCGACAGCCTTCGACGCCGGCGCGAACGGAATGGGGCGCATGACGTCCTCGAGGCGATCGAGTCCGTCGAGATGCGCCCTCCAAATGTCCCGGCCGATGACCACGCCCAAGACTTTGTCCAGGCTGTCCTGGTACACCGGAAGACGGAGGTGCCCCGTCTCCAGCATCATCTCCTGAGCTTCGAGAACGGTTGCGCTGACCGGAATAGCGATCATGTCCGTGCGCGGCGTCATGACTTCGCCCACCGATACCTCATCGAGGCGCATCACATTGGACACGACCTTCCACTCGTCCTCGTCGATGGCTCCCTCCCGGCGACCGATCTCCGCCAGAACCTCGAGCTCTGCGCGGCTGATGATGCTCTGGTCGGAGTTAGCGGTCAGGAGCCGAGCCAGCCAACCCAAGGGCCGGATCACCGGCTTCATCACAAAGACCATCGCCCGCAGGACATAGGCTGACGGCGTTGAAAGCTGCTTCCAGTACGTCGCTCCGAGCGTCTTCGGGACGATCTCGGCAAAGAGGAGCACCACGAAGGTGAGGCCCGCGGAGAACGCCGTCAGCCACCAGGCGCCCCAGAGGCGTTGGGCCTCGGCACCGGCCATGGTCGCCCCCATGGTGTTCGCGATGGTGTTGAGGGTCAGAATCGCCGCAATCGGCTCGTCGATGTTCTTCTGGGCTGCCTCCAGCCATTTGCCGGCCCAATCCCCGCGGTTCTTCAACACCGCGATGTGCGAATGTGAGATCGATAGAAAGACGGCTTCGAGGATGGAGCAGCTGAATGACGTCGCCAGGGTAGCGAGCAGGATCCAGAAAAGAGTCGGCGACATGGTTCCTTAGTAACGGGTCCTCTTCCTGCAACTGCGCAGGGGGCCGGCAACATAGCGAGCACCTCGCGCGCGGTCGACGTCCCTCATCCTTCTGGACCAGGCGCTCTCGGTCGAGTTAGGATGCGCTCGGCCCAGGGACCGGAACGCGAAGGGAGAGGCGTGGCGCTCGACCGAGAGGACCTCAAGAGCTGGTACCGCGGGGCGATGCAGGGTCGGCTCGTCGAGCTGCGCGGCTTCCGGGCTGCGCTTCGCTCGACTGAGTCGGGCGCCCATGACGCCACCCGATCGGTCGCTCAAGCGCTGCGGGGCTCTGGAGCCACCTTCGGGTATCCTGAGTTGTCGGTCGCCGCGGGCCACGTCGAGTCGGCTCCCGATTCCGAGCTGTTGCGTCGAATGGAAGGCCTGATCGAACACCTGCATCGCCTCGCGACCCAAGACGAGGGGGCAGGCACGCTCGTGGTCGAGTGGCTCGTCATCGCCGCGGGCGGCGCGGAGGACGGTTCCGACCGGTTCGCCGATCTCGACTCCGCGTGGCGGAGCGTTTCGGACGCCCAAGGCCTCAGCCAGGACCGGCTGGCCCAAGAGGTAGCGGACCTGTTCGGCTTGCGAACAGCGGACCTTACGAAGCCGAGCAAGGCGGCGCTCCGCCTCGTGCCCCAGGCCCTGATGCAATCCGCCGGTGTGCTGCCGCTCTCCGAGGACTCCGAGACGATCACCGTGGCCACTTCCGACCCCACCTCGATCGACTTGGAGATGGAACTGGCGCGCTTGACCGGGCGCACGCCCCGCTTCGTCGTGGCGCCGCCCCACGTACTTCGGCAGACGATTGCCGTGATTCTCGACGGAGTAGCGCCTGCGTCGACGGGCAGTTCTCGGGCGGAACGTCGCGACGACGGTGCCGCGTCCAATCGCGTCCTTGTCGTCGACGACGAGCCGGCTGCCCGCATGTTTGCGCGCGCGCTGCTCGAAAAGGGGGAGTACGAGGTCGAAGAGGCAGGCGACGGAGAGGAAGCGCTCGAGGTCCTAGGCGCGGGAAAGCCGGTCGCGCTCGTCTTGGCCGACTTGAACATGCCGCGCCTCGACGGTCTCGAGCTCATCTGGGAGATGCGGGCCACCGACCGTTGGTCACGGATTCCGGTGATCGTCGTCACCGGCGAGACGGATGAGATTCTCGAAACGAAGCTGATTGAAGAGGGTGCGGACGACTATATCCGCAAGCCGCTCGACCCAAGGCTTTTCCTGGCGCGGGTGACCGCCACGATTCGGCGTGCCGAACACTGAGGAGCATGCCCCGCGGTTCGATTTCCGCTGTTGATTTTCGCCAGTCTTTACCCGATGGTTGGGGGCTTTTCAGCCCCCGGCGGCACCCGACGGTGCAGGGGAATCATCCGCCGGGCCCTCGAGCTCGTTGACGCCGCAATCTCACGTGGCCCTTCCTATCCCCTCGCCAATCACCCGCGGGTTCGCCGGCTTCGGGCGCGTCGCGCGCGTAATCGCGGACCACGCCGGGGGGCTCGGGGTGCTCTCGTGGCAGGTCCTCGTGTCAATCGTTCGCCTCCGCGTCCGTTTCAAGGACGTCATGGAGCAGGCGTACATCATGGGGGTGCAGAGCCTCCCAATCGTGTTCGTCACGGCCTCCCTCGCCGGGATCGTGACCAGCCAGCAGGGCGGCTATCAGATCGCGTCGGCGTCGCCGCGGTACCTGCTGGGCACCTTGGTGGTCCAGAGCGTCGTCCTGGAGCTCGGTCCGCTGCTTACGGCCATCGTCCTGGTCGGGCGCATCGGGGCGCGAATCTCGGCCGAGTTAGGCACGATGGTCGTCTCTGAGCAGATCGACGCCTTCAAGTCGCTCGGTCGCGATCCGGTCGCGATCCTGGCCGCACCGCGAGTGATCGCTGGCATCATCACCATGCCGCTGCTCGTCGGCTTTGCGGACGTCATCGGCGTCTGGACAGGAATGATCTCGGCCGAGCTGTCCGCCGACCTGGGCCGTGAGGAGTTCCTCTACGGGGCGCGCCTGTTCTGGCACAGCTGGGATCTCTTCTACGGCCTCACCAAAGCGGTCGTCTTCGGCTTCGTCATCCCGATCATCTCCGTGCACATGGGGCTCCGGACGACCGGCGGCGCCGCGGGCGTCGGACTGACCACCACGCGGGCCGTGATGTTCATGATCCTCACGATCTTGATCCTGGACGCGGCTTTCCCGCCGCTGATGCTGCAGTGAGCGGCTGATATGATCCAATACCGCGGCATCTACAAGGCCTTCGGCATGCCTGTGCTAGCGGGCATCGATCTCACCGTCGAAACCGGCGAGATGTTTGCCCTGTTCGGCCCGTCGGGCACCGGCAAGAGCGTGCTCCTCAAGACCACGCTGGGATTGATCACGCCCGACCGCGGCGACGTCGAGGTCGACGGGATGTCGGTGTTTCACGGCAGACGCGATGCGGTTGAGTCAGTGCGTCGCAGGGCCGGATACGTCTTCCAGTACGCCGCGCTCTTCGACTCGCTGAACGTTCACGACAACGTCGTGATGGGCCTTCCCGAAAGGGAGCTGGCTCGCATGTCGAAGCAAGACATAGCTCGACGGGTGTGGGACGCCATCGAGATCGTGAACCTCGAGCCTCACGAGGTACTCGCGAAGATCCCCGCAGAGCTCTCGGGTGGCATGAAGAAACGCGTCGGCATCGCGCGCGCGATCATCGGCCGCCCCGAGATCCTGCTTTGGGACGAGCCCACGACAGGCCTCGACCCGATCAACACGGCGGCGATCGAGAGGCTGATCCAGCGGCTGTCCGAGGAGCTCGAGGTGACCTCGCTCCTCGTCACGCACGACATCGAGGGAGGGCTTGAGATGTGTGATCGGGTTGGGATGCTCGAGGGAGGGCTCTTGCGCTTCGAGGGTACCCCGGAAGAGTTCAGAAGCTGTCCGGACCCGGTGGTTCGGGCGTTCATCGATCGCGCGGCGGCAGAGGCCGCCCTGGACATGATGTCGGGGACGAGATGACTGATACGCCTGATTCCGGAGCACCACGTCGGCTTACCGACGAGGAGCTTCTCGTCGCTGTTCCCAGCGGAACGGGAGGTAGGGAGGCCCAGGTCGGCTTGTTTGTCCTGCTTGGCCTCATCTCCTTCATCATCGTCCTGTTCTGGATGACGGATCCGGCTACGCTGCGCGGGAGGGACATGTTCGTGACCAGAGTGGACAACGCTGGGGGCGTGCGCCCGGGCGATCCCGTCCAGATGCAGGGGGTCACCCTCGGGCGGGTCAACGGCTTTCGAATGCTCGGTCCAGGACAAATCGACATCACCTTGGAAATCGAGGGGGAGTGGGCAATCCCCCGCGGCTCGACCGTGACCTTTGGGGAGGCGGGACTGTTTGGCGGGCGCACCCTGGAGATCCTCATGGGCGAGTCGAGCGAGTTCTACGTCGATGGCGACACGATCCCGGGCATCGGCGCGAGCAGTGGCGGTCTGCTCGGCTCCGTGGACGAGCTCAGCGCGCAAGCCGTGGACGTTCTGACGAGCATCCAGACGCTGCTCAGCCCCGAGACCGTGGAGGCGCTCCGCGGCACGGCCGTCGACGCGAGGCAGCTCGTTGCCGAGTTCTCCTCGATCGCGACCGAGCTGCGCGGTCCCCTTGGTGACCTCACGGAGAGCCTGGCCCTCTCGGCGGAAGGACTAGAGGAGGCCGCCTCCGTCGGGCCGGACATCGCCAGGGCCGTCGCGAGGGCCGACTCGACCATGACCGTCCTCATGGAGACGAGCACGAACATTGACGCCGCGATGGGCTCACTCAGCTCCGTGCTGGCAAGGATCGATGCGGGGGAGGGGACCCTCGGGCGGTTGACCACGGATGACGCCGAGCTCTACGAGAACATGAACAACGCCACCGAGAGCCTCAGCGCCCTGCTGGAGGACCTCCGCGAGAACCCGAACCGCTACATCAACATCTCGATCTTCTAGGTAGCCCAGCCAGCCCGGCTCGCTCGTCGTGCCCCAAGGCGCCCAAGCCGCGATCCCACTGGAGTTGTAAGCGGTCTGCGCCCGGGGGTGGCGCCCGCTCGGAGGGCGCATCGGGAGGAGCCTCGAGGACGCTGTCGTACCTGCCCGGCAATGGCGACGACAGCCAGCGCCCGGAGAGCGGGTGCCGCCCCCGGGCGCTGCACAAATGGAAGGAAGTTGGCTTGCGCCTTACTGCTCGCCGCGCCTACCAGCCCGGTGCCAGCTGGAATCCCCAGTGCCAATCCTTCAGCGGCCGCTGCCACGGCTTCGCGTAGTACGCCTCGAAGATCAAGAACCCGAGCACGTTGAAGCGCGCGGATACACCCGTCGAGACGAGTGGCACCCTCGCGCTACCCGAGCGGCTCCAGCGGAGGTCGGGCTCCCGCAGTGGGTTACCCTGATCCCACGCCAGGCCTGCGTCTGCGAAGAGCACCAGCTCGGTGGGCAAATACGGGAAGTTGATGATTCCGTATTGCTCAACACCCAGGAACGGAATCCTGAGCTCGAGCGAGGTCACTGCGAGCTGATTCCCGAGGAGTCGGTCGACGGCAGGACAGTCCAAAGTGAGCTGGCCACATTCGTTCGCCTCGAAGCTCTCCCACGCGTACCCACGAATGAACGTCTCGTATCCCAGGAAGAGCGGGTTCAATGGGCCGAATCCGAAGCCTTGGGTCGAGCTGTCGAGCCCGTACCGGCCGTAGTGCATGGCCCGAAGCGCGACGCTCAGATTGAGGGACGGTGAGAAGTACCGCCGCACATCCCCGATGATGGTCGTGAACGCGTTCGTGCCTTCAGTGCGCCCGACCTCGAAGCGATAGCGTCCTCCGCGGATCGGCGAAACGAACCCGAAGAAGGTGTTGTCTCCGACGATGGCCACGGAGCCCTGATACAGGTTATCCGCACCGGGCGCCTCGAGTTGGTCCCTGGCTCTGCCGATGGTTTGACCAAAGGCGTTGTAATAGAACTTGTCGACCTCGATGTCGTAGCTGTACCGAGTGATGCCGGCCGAGAACTCGATGCGTTGCGTCGTGGAAAACGGGTACGACACCTGTCCGATCGCGGTGGTGAGGAAGATCCGCTGGCTGATGAGCCCCAGGTAGTCGCCGCTCGCATCGGAGCCGTAGTTGAAGTACGGAATCAGGTACGGAATGCGTCCCGCTCCCGCTCCCCAGTTCCAGCGCCGGGAAAGGTCCTGATAGAATGCCGTCCCACCAATGTCCTTGAAGGTGCCTTGCGCCTGTAGGGAGACGGCGAGCGCCTTGTCGCCGAGCATGTCGCTGAAGTACGCCGACGTGCCACCGCCGACGTAGCTGCCATAGCTGTCGGTGCCCACGCCGATGGTCGGCTGGCCGAGGTAGTCCAGCGAAAGGCCGGTGCTGTACTCCTCCGCATCCGCCGCCGTGAAGGTGCCGCTGGGAAGGAGTCCGGTCTGCGCGTCGAGCAAGTAAGTGTCGACGCGACTGAACCTGTCGGGGTTCACCGGCGAGAGCCTCCGGCCCTCCTGCAGTTCGGCGTTTCCGGTCACCGTCATGACGTCGGAACGACCGTCCAGGTTCAGCGTGAAGATGTGGAACTCGAGCTCTTCGAAGACGGTGAACGCGGCGAGGCCCGACGCGGACACAGATAGGGCGGGTGCGACATACGTGTGTCCGCTCACGCCGGTGGCGAGTCTCGTGATGCGACTGACGACCCGGTCCTCGAGGCGAATCTCGTAGATGTCGCTGAAGCCATCCTGATCGGAGACGAAGTAGAGGCGGCTGCCGTCCGCTGAGTACTGGGGCGTGATGTGCTTCACGTTCCCGAAGATGGGAATGACCTCGACCTCGCGCGTCGCGACGTCGATCAGCGACAGCTGGAGCCGGCTGTACGTGAGGTTCTCGAAGTCGGTTTGTGGGCCACGATCGCTGGTGAAGGCGAGCGTCTGTCCGTCCGGCGACCACGCTGGCTGAAGGTCGGCATACTTGTCGTCCGTCAGCCGCGTGACGTCTTCCGTCTCGAGATCGTAGAGGTACAGGTCGGTGATGCCCCCGTCGGTTCCGGAGAAGGCGATGGTGCGACCGTCCGGAGACCAGGCGGGATTGGCAACCGATCCGATGTTCCATTGCTCGAACGTGATGCGCTGGGTCACGGCGCCGTTGTCGCTGTTGACGATGACGATCTGGTTGTCGCCGCCCGCCACCACGACGTACGCGAAGAAGCGTGAATCCGGGGACCACGTTCCCGACGAGTCGATGTAGCGGAGCGCGTCGGCGTGGGGGTCGGAGTTGGCGCTGGCGAGCTTCCGGATGATTTGGCCGCTCTGCGCGTCGGCCATGTATAGGTCGACCGAGAACAAGTCTTCGTCGGACAGAAATGCCACGAAGCGCCCGTCAGGACTCAGGGCGGGCGAGACGTTCGTGGTGCCGGCTCCCGTGCTCGGCGCGAGGATCAGGTTGCCAGCGTTCGTCGGGGGTGTGCGGCCCTCCAGCAGCGGAAGGTATTCCTCCGAGACTTTGTCCTTCCAGCGGGCCGAGAGGGTATCGGTACCCATGCCGAGCACCTGGACGATGGCGCCCTCGAATCCGACACGCAGCGCGCGACGATAGATCTCGACCACAGCATCGTCCCCGTGGGTGCCGCCGATGTAGGCCCAAAGTGCCTGGCCGAAGCGGTAGGGGAAGAAGCGCGACTCTCGCGTCATCTGCCGAATCGTCGGCAGCTCGTCTCGGCGGATCGCATCGCGAATCCACATCGCGGTGAGCGGGTCATCGCGCCCGACGGACAGATACTCCGCCATTCCTTCGATGAGCCAGAGCGGCAGCGCGCCCAGGCCTTGCAGCCCTCCGCCCGAACGAGACTGCGCGATGTTGTACTGGAAGGCGTGGACGAGCTCGTGTCCGAGAACGTGATCGGTGTCGTAGTAGATCCCGCCGAGCGGCATGATAACCCGGTTCTTCAGCGACTCGGTTACACCGCCGGTCCCTCCGCCGATGGAGCCGGAAAGCGTGTTCGTCTGCTGGAAGTCGGGGTGGTCGGCGTACAGGATGACTGGCTTCCTGCCTTCGAACTCGTGCTGGAACGACCGCGCGAAGCGCTCGTACCAACGCTCACCCATTCTGGCGACGTCTTCCACCGCCTCTGCCTCGACGGGATAGAAGTGCCAGTCGAAGTGCTCGGTCTCGAGCACCTGGAAGTCGAAGTTGTCGAACTGGACCTTGTTGCGGCCGAACTGCGCCGATGCCGAAGTCGGGGCTAGGGACCATACGAGCGCGCACGCACAAGCGGTCGTAAGGAGTCGGATCTTCGGAATCGCGAAGCGCATCGTCGTCACCACCTGTAATGGAATGGCTTGGTTGCCGTCCTGCCTCATCAGACTAAGACGAGCGTGGCCGGAAAATCGACACATCCGGTACCCGGTCGCCCCCCCTCTGGTCCTAAGAGTCGCCTCGCACGCACGAAGGTTCCCCGTTGCGTTGCCGCCGAGAGCGCATCTGCCGACATTGCTGGGAAGCGCCCGAACGTAACGTGATCGCAAGATTCTTGCCGCTTCCCCCATGCGGTGGGGAGCCCTCGCTGAACGAGCCGAGATGAAACGGATCTCCTGCTTATCCCTCCTGGTTGTGGGCTCACTCGCGGGGTGCGGAGAAGCGCCGTCACAGCCCCTGTCGCTGTCTGCCCGGGAGATCGCTTCGCCCGCTGGAGCGGACAGCGGCGAGCCCTTCCTGTCTGTGGCGGGTGACACCGTGCTCATGAGCTGGATCGGACGTTCGTCGTCGGGGGCCAGGCAGGTGCGGTTCGCGCGATACGCCGCGGCGGCTTGGGGAGAGCCCATTGTTGTCGCGGAGCCGGACCGGTTGCTCGTCAACGTGGCCGACTTTCCATCTATTTTGCAGGGACCGGACGGAACGCTGTGGGCGCACTGGCCCGAACGGGACGCACAAGGCTTCGGCTACGGCGTCCGCATCTCCCGATCGACGGACGGTGGGGCCACCTGGTCGGACCCTTGGATCCCGCACACCGACGGCACGCCGACGGAGCATGGATTCGTGTCCACTATCGCGATGGGCGACGAGGTCGGCATCCTCTGGCTCGACGGCCGGGCCTTCGCGCGGGCAGCCGACGGTTCGGACCCGACCATGGAAACCGCGCTGTACTTTCGCACCGCGGACGGGGCCGGGTCGCGCGGCCCCGAAGTTCCCGTCGACGTTCGCGTCTGCGACTGTTGCCAAACCGACGTCGCCACCACGTCGCGGGGGCCCGTGTTGGCGTATCGGGACCGGAGCCCGGAGGAGATCCGCGACATTCGCGTCACGAGGTATGAGGGCGGCGCGTGGGGCAGGAGCCGTCTGGTCCACGAAGACGGCTGGGAGACCGGCGCCTGTCCGATCAACGGCCCTGCTGTCGCAGCCACAGAGGAACACGTCGCCGTCGCGTGGTTCACTGCTGCCGACGGGGAGTCGCGCGTGATGGTCGCCTTCTCGGACGATGCCGCGGAGAGCTTCGGCGACGCGACCCGCATCGACGACGGGGCGCCGGCTGGCCGCGTCGACGTGATCGTGTTGGAGGACGGCTCGGCTCTCGTGAGCTGGCTGGAGCGTACGGGTGGCGACGGCTCCGACGTAAGGATTCGCCGGGTAGGGCCGGGCGGTCAGCTCTTGGAGTCGTTGAGCGTGAGCGCACCTTCGTCGGAACGCGCAGCGGGCTTTCCGCGTTTGGCTCGTGCGGGCGATGGGGCCATAATTTTGGCCTGGACCGATGGGGCCGACCTGACGCCCCGAGTCCGGGTGACCCGAATCGAATTGGAGTGGTTATGAAAAGGTCGAGATGGGCGATGTGCGCCTCGCTTCTGGTTGTGTCGGCGTGCATTCCCGCGGATTCTCAGATCCCTCGTGTCGGCGGCATGGCGATCGAGTATCCCGCGGTCACGCTCGCCGGGGACACGGTCACCCTGGCTTCGCTGCGAGGTGAGGTGGTGCTCCTGAATCTGTGGGCGACCTGGTGTGTGCCGTGCCGCACGGAGACACCCTACCTGCAGGACCTCTACGAGGAGTACGGACCGCGTGGCTTTCAGATCGTGGGCATTTCGCTCGATACGGGCGACGCATCGAATCAGGTCGAGGCCTTCGTCGAGGAGTACGGCGTGACCTACACGATCTTGCACGATCCGCAGATGCGCGGCATGGAGCTGTATCAGGTTCCGGGCCTGCCGGCGACCTTCATGATCGATCGAGAGGGGGTCATTCGTTGGATCCGTTACGGGCCGATCCAAGAGGGTGACCCCGACTTTTTGGGGGCGCTCGAAGAGCTCCTTTGAGCGACCTCGCTCCAGCTCGCATCGACGAGCTGCTCGAGCGGGCGTCCGGCGTCCGCATCCTGGTGGTCGGAGACCTCATGCTCGATCGGTACGTGTCCGGTCGCGTGGATCGCGTCTCCCCAGAGGCCCCCGTGCCTGTCGTGCTCGTCGAGGACGAGCGGACCGCCTTGGGCGGGGCGGGGAACGTGGCCGCCAACATTACCGCTCTTGGGGCTGAGTGCGCCGTAGTCGGGTGCACTGGCGCCGACGTCGAGGGCGAGCAGCTGCGCTCGGCCTTGGAAGCCCGTGGCATAGACGCATCAGGTGTCGTCCGGGCAGCTGACCGGCCCACGACCGTGAAGACCCGGGTGCATACTAAGCATCAGCAGATCGTGCGACTCGATCGTGAGGCGGAGCACGACGTGGAGGGTGACGTCGCTGCGTCCTTGGTGAAATCGCTGCACGAACTTGTCAACGGCAGCGATGCGGTCGTGGTGCAGGACTACAATAAAGGTGTGCTGACCCAGGAGGTCGTCGCAGCAACGACTGTCGCTGCGGAGCGTGCGGGAATCCCGCTCATTGTAGATCCCAAGCGGCGGGGCTTTTTCGGCTACGCGGGAGCGACCGTCTTCAAGCCCAACACACGAGAGTTGGAGGACGCCTTGGGCGACTTCGTCCACCCGGACGACGAGGGCTGGATGGAAGGCGTCAGGGTGCGGCTCGGCTGTAAGAATCTCCTCGTCACATTGGGCGGAGAGGGCATGGCCTTGCAGACCGCGGAGGGACAACTGGTGCGGCTGCCTACGGCAGCCCAAGGCGTGTACGACGTATCGGGCGCCGGAGACACCGTGGTGGCCACGGTGGCCGTCGCGATGGCATCAGGCGCCTCGGCGACCGAGGCGGCCATCCTTGCGAATCACGCAGCGGCGGTCGAAGTCGGGCGGCCAGGGGTGCAAACCGTGACACCTGAAGAGATCCGGGCCCACATCGGGGCTTGGCCCGAGTGACGAACAACTGACCACCAACTAATCATATAGATCGGAGAATCCAATGGGCGCTCTGACGCCAGTTCACTCGGATAGAGCCCCGGCGGCGATCGGACCCTACTCCCAGGCCATCGCCGTCGACGGGTGGGTGTTCTGCTCCGGTCAGATCCCGGTAGATGCCGAGACCGGTGAGCTTTGCACCGGCGACGTGGGGGAGCAAACCGACCTCGTGCTGCGGAACCTGAGGGCCGTGCTCGAGGCCGCCGGGTCGTCACTCCAACTCGTGGTCAAGACGACGGTATTCCTAGCAGATATCGACGATTTCGCCGCGATGAACGAGGTCTACGCGAGGCATTTCGGCGATCATCGGCCGGCCCGGGCCGCCGTACAGGCCGGGGCGCTACCGAAGCGGTGCTCCGTCGAGATCGAATGCATCGCCCGAAGCGGCTCCTAGAGCGCAATGATTTCGTTGCCTACCGACCTCCCGGGATCTACCTTGCTGCCAGGTTAAGTGCATGGGGTTGAGGAAGTACCCGTTATTGGAGACCTTGACCCGTCGTAGGCCGGAGGGGCTCCCGTAGGCTCTCCGGCTCAAGCGCATGGATTTGCGTGGGTACCAGTGTTCGTTCTTTTCCAAAACTCCTGCTGGGAGGTTGATGTGAGAACTTCACTCCGTCTGCTGACTTTGTGTACGGCGGCGGTGGTCATCGCCGCTCTTCCCGCTTCCGCCCAGGAACCTACAACGCTCACCGGTAGCGTCTCGTCGTCAGCCGGGGTTCCACTGGAAGCCGCGAACGTGTTCATCGAAGCAATGAACTTGGGCGTATTGAGCAACGCGCAGGGTCGGTACGTGCTAATCGTGCCGGCGTCGCGCCGAGTCGCCGGTGCCACAGTCGAGGTGAGGGCCAGCCTGATCGGGCGCACGTCGCAAGGTCAGGTGATCACGCTCCAGCCGGGCACGCAGGTCCTCGACTTCGTTCTCGGGGAGGACGCCCTCCAGCTCGAGGCGATTGTTGTCACCGGAGTGGGCCTTGCGACCCAGCGCCAGAAGCTCGGTGTAACGATCAACTCGGTGAGTTCGGACGAGATCACGCTGAGCCAGGAGGTCAACCTCGTCTCCGCGCTGGCGGGCAGGGCACCCAACGTCGAGGTGAC
>Ga0224512_10003468_pt1 | contig 13837 bp, 9 predicted proteins | sample SF_May12_sed_USG_4_FD_169103 | JGI IMG/M metagenome (GOLD analysis project Ga0224512, IMG submission 169103) | Sediment microbial communities from San Francisco Bay, California, United States - SF_May12_sed_USGS_13 | ecosystem: Environmental > Aquatic > Marine > Sediment | place: USA: California...
ACAGAAGCGGTCAATCGATGTGCTACCAAAACCGGTCAACTTAATTTGCTATCGACACGGCGCACCCGAGCGGAGTCGGCAAGTGTGGCTGCGCAGGGAGAACGCGCGGATGACCTGCGCCGTAGTGTAAGTTATGGTAGACATGCGGTAATTCCTCTCGGAATCGCGCACGTCACGAAGATGCCTTAGGGTCTGAAACGGAATTATCGATGGGTTTGGCCGCGGCGCAATCGGCCCGCTGTTAGGAGCGAGGAGGAAGGACATGCCGGGTATAGTCGACGACGAGCGACGCGGCAGCGGGCCGATTGCGCCCGATCCCAGGGGAACGGGGCCAATTTCCGCCAAACCTATCGATAATTCCCTTCCAGACCCTTAGTCTTGATCTCAGGTAACTGCATGGAGACTCAATCGAGCAGCCGCCGGGGCGGAATCTTGCGTCGTCTCCTAGAATTGCTGTCTTTCGCGATCTTCGCTCTGCTTGTCACGCACCAACCGGGCTTGGGCGAAGAGTTGAGCGGCGATGTCTGGATCATCGACGGCGATACGCTGCAGATCGACAGCACGATTGTGCATCTCGGGGGTATCGACTCTCCCGAGCTCGGCCAACGCTGCATGATCGAAGGCAAGGAGTGGCGCTGCGGGCTCGAGGCGGCGCTCGCCCTGAGAAAGTTGGTGGCCTTCGGCGGCGTCGTCTGCACAAGCGAGGAGAGCGGGCCCACGGTCACGGGCGCCTGCGCCGCGGCGGGCAAAGACCTTGCCGAGGCGCTGCTCAGCCAGGGCTACGCCGTAGCCGGCTCCGAAGCCTTGCCGGCCTACCAGGGCGCCGAGGCGACCGCGCAGGCCGCGGAGCTGGGCCTCTGGCGCGGCGATTTCGTGCGCCCGGAAGACTGGCGGCGCGGCGCGCGGCTGCCTGATCAGGCGAGCGACACGGTTTTCTGCGTGGTCAAGGGCACGGTGAGCAGCGAAGGGCAAAAGATCTTTTACATTCCCTCGGACGAGGAATACCGGGACATTGCGATCGTGCCCGAGCGCGGCGAGCGTATGTTCTGCAGCGACGATGAAGCCATCCTCGCCGGCTGGACCCGTTTTCCCAGAGAGCGGCCTTAGACGGTCCCGATCGATCCGGCAAGATGCTTCGAAAGCCGCTGGCTAAAGCCTGTTCGCCGCCCGAACGGCGTCGGCGCGCCCTGCTCCGAACTTATTGTCCAGCCCGGACTTTCCGAGGTCAACCGCGCCTCTGGCGAGCGCGCGTCTGATCTCTGCCGGGCTTTTTCGCGGCTTGAAGTCCAACAAGAGGGCCGCGATACCCGCCAGGTGCGGCGCGGCCGCCGAGGTGCCGGGAAATATGGTGGGAAAGTCGCCCGGGCCGGTCGTCTCCACCTGGTCGATGCCGGCGATGTCCGGTTTCTTTCGACTCTGCTTGTTTGGAAAGAAGATTTTCACCGGTCCCTGGGAGCTGAAAGATTCGAGCTTGTCGTTGTTCGGATCCGACGCGCTGATGGCGCCCACGGCCAACACGTTTTTGGCCGCCGGATGGCCGAACACGCTGCCCTTCTTCCTGTTGTACTGCCTCACCGTGCCGCCGTTTATGTACATCTCCAGCAGTTGGTCCTTGCCGCTGAACTTGTTGATCACGATGTGCACGGTCCCCGTGCTGGAGCCGAGGTTCTGGACGGCGGCCGCCTCGACGGGATCTTGCGAGCCGCTCTGGGCCGAGGCGCTGGCACTCAAAATGGTCGAATCGTCGTCGCTGAGGAGGTAGAGGTCGTAGTCGTCGTCGGCGCGGCCGAAGCGGTTCTTCCACTGCAGGAATACGGTCATCGTGGCCCCAGGCGCCACCGCGACGTCCATGCTGACGTCCTTGGACCTGCCGGCAGCCTTGCCGAAGTCGTGCACCCGCGTTCCCAGAATCGGCGCGGAGCCATTGAACCGGGTGTCCTTGAAGCCCTTCTCGTAGTGCCCGCGGGCCGAGTTGCCCGCCGCCGATATGACCACCACATCCTTGCCAAGGTTATTGGACCTCTTGGCGACCCGGCCGTCCTCGAAGTAGGGTTCGGCCAGGAAACCCACATCGTCGACGAGGATGTCCGCGCCGAACTCGTTGACCAGCTTGCGGGCGCGCTTGATGAACTGCGCCGAGGTCGAGACCGCGGCAAAGCCCAGTTTGGCCTTCGGCGCCAGATCGTGCACGATCTCCATCATCGCGGTGCCTTCGTCGCAAGCGACCGTGCTTTGCCAGACCGAGAGGTTGCAGGTGCCGAAGGTGGTGATCGAGCCCGGCAGGTCGCCGGTCGCCTGCGACGCGGCTATGTTCCAGGCGCCCGCCGAAAGCACGCCGACTTTGACGCCCTTGCCGGTGAGACCCCGCTTGTTGCGGAGCTGCCGGGCCTTGAGGATGCCGTCGCCGGCGCTTGTGACGCTGCCCTGCCGGCTGTGGGCATAGCTCGGACGGGCAATACGCTCCACGAAGTCGAGATCGGCCACTTCCTCGATACGGTCGAAGGGGATCCAGGCCTGGATCAGCCGCTCCCGCCTTAGAACAATTTCAACCTCGGCCTCGAGGCTCTCCAGGGCGTTCCTCTCGATGAGACCGACCGAGGCGACATGGAGGTAGACCTGGACCGCGCCGCGGGCGTCGACACGGACTAGCGGACTGGACACGGCCGCGGCGTCGAGTGCCTGGGCGTTGGCTCGCGTGATGCCACGGGCCCGGAGCGCGGTCACGGCGTCCATAATGCCCGGGCCAACTTTGTTGTGGGCGGGCAGGGCACGCAGGGCTCCGCTCAAGGGAAACACTCGGCGCCACTGCGCCGCGGCGGGACCGGACGCAGCTTTTTCCTGGGACAAGACAGTGGCCGGGGCCAATGCAAGAACAGCGAAGGCCAGACCGGAAAGATAAACGACTGGAAAACTTAGCTTGACTGGCACGATGGGTCTCCGTGACTGCTTCACGCGGGAAACATGATCGGAAACCGGCGCGGCCTGCCCCGGCCCGGGCTCCAGCCTAGACCATTGAATCCAGCGAAAGGCTCATAATCGCAGGCAATATCTTTAGATCGCTTACACTGCATTGTCTACTACTGATTGTAATTCTACAGTACAAAATATAGTAAATGACCCGAACCGTTTTCGGTCTTTCCACAAAATTGACTGATGCTCCAATTCTGTCTGTCCAGTCAGAACTACAGCGACGCGGCGGCGCGGGCCGCTTGATCGTAGAGGCCGGAGAGCGCGCGCAATAATGCCGCCATGGCGCCGATTTCTTGGCTCGGGTCTTGCGCCGCCTCCGATTGCGGCGCCGCCTGCTCGTCGCCGCCCCCGGCAAAGGCGCTCAGCGAGTTCACGAGACAGGCCTCGCGTACCTCGCGATAGCGCGCGCAGGCCGCCCGCCCGGCAGGCGTTGTGCCGTAAAGCGCCTCCTTGCCGCTCTTGGCCGCCTGCACCAAGCCCAGCCGGACCAGCTTCTTGAGGGCGTAGGACACGGTGTGGGTGTCCTCGACATTGAGCACGAAGCAGAGGTCGGCCAGCTTCTTGGCGCGATTCCTGTGGTTCACCGAATGCAGCACCATCACGTCCAAAGCGCCGAGCTCCGGCTGCCCAGCGGCCGCCATGCAGCGCACGACCCAGCGGTCGAAGGCGTTGGACGCGATGATCAGGCCGAACTCGAACTCGCTGAGCTCGGCCGCGCCTTCGGAGACCAGGTGGGCCGAGGAAACGATCGGGCGGCTCATGACGCTGCCCCCGACGTGTCAGCCGAAGTCTCCGCAGCGCCGTAGCCACCGCCTCCCGGGGTCTCGATCACGAAGACGTCGCCCACGGCCATCTCGGTCTTGTCGGTGCCGGAGAGATCGAGCCGGCTGCCGTCCGCACGCTCGACCCAGTTCCGGCCGAGGGCGCCCGGCGCGCCGCCGGCCACCCCGAAGGGCGCGATCTTGCGGTGGCTGGAGAGGATCGCGGCCGTCATGGGCTCGAGAAAGCGCAGCCGGCGGCGCGCGCCGTCGCCGCCCCGATGCTTGCCGGCGCCGCCCGAGCCGCGGCGAATCTCGAAGCTCTCGAGCAGCACGGGAAAGCGCCACTCCAGCACCTCGGGGTCGGTCAGGCGGGAATTGGTCATATGGGTGTGGACCGCGTCGGTGCCGTCGAAGTCGGGGCCGGCCCCGGAGCCGCCGCAGATCGTCTCGTAGTATTGATACTGCGCGTTGCCGAAGGTCAGGTTGTTCATCGTACCCTGCGCCGCAGCCAGTACTCCCAAGGCACCATAGAGCGTGTCGGTAATGATCTGGCTGGTCTCCACGTTGCCCGCGACCACGGCGGCGGGATAGCGCGGGTTGAGCATGGAGCCCTCCGGGATGACGATATCGAGCGGCTTGAGACAACCCTCGTTCATGGGGATGGCATCGTCGACCAGGGTGCGGAAGACATAGAGCACCGCCGCCCGGCAGACCGCCGCCGGCGCGTTGAAGTTGTTCGGCTGCTGGGCCGAGGTCCCGGAGAAGTCGACCACCGCGCTGCGCGCCGTCTTGTCGATCCGGAGCGAAACGGCAACCACCGCGCCGCCGTCCAGCGAATAGGTGAAGTTGCCGTCCTTGAGCACGTCGAGCACGCGCCGCACCTGCTCCTCGGCATTGTCCTGTACGTGACCCATATACGCATGCACCACGTCGAGACCGAAGTGAGCGATCATGCGGCGAAGTTCCTGTACGCCTTTCTCGTTGGCGGCGATCTGCGCCTTGAGATCGGCCAGGTTCTGGGCCGGATTGCGCGCCGGATAGGGGCCCGAGCCGAGCAGCTCGAGGATCTCGCGCTCGCGGAAGCGGCCACGCTCGACCAGGGTGAAGTTGTCGATGAGAACGCCCTCTTCCTCGACGTTCGTGCTGTCCGGCGGCATGGAGCCTGGCGTGATGCCGCCGATGTCGGCGTGATGGCCCCGGCTCGCGACGAAAAACAGCAAATTCCGGCCGGTTTCGTCGAAGACCGGCGTGATGACCGTAATGTCCGGCAGGTGGGTGCCGCCGTTGTAGGGCGCGTTCAGTACATAGACGTCGCCTGGGGCCATGGCCCCCGAGCGCTCGCGAATCACTGTACGTATGCTCTCGCTCATGGAGCCGAGGTGGACCGGCATGTGCGGCGCGTTGGCCACGAGATTGCCTTCGGGCGTGAAGATCGCGCAGGAGAAATCCAAACGCTCCTTGATGTTGACCGAATAGGCCGTGTTCTCGAGGGTCGAGCCCATCTGCTCGGCGATCGACATGAAGAGGTTGTTGAAGATCTCCAGCATGACCGGATCCACCTCGGTCCCCACCGCCGCGGTCCTTTTCAGCGGCACGACACGGTCCAGCACCAGGTGGTTGCGCCTCGTGAGCGCGGCTCGCCAGCCGGGTTCGACCACCGTGGTGCTGGTCGCTTCGATGACGAGGGCCGGTCCGTCGAGCTGGTCACCGGGCAGCAGCTCGGACCGGTCGTAGATCGGCGTGTCCTGCCAGGCACCCGATACGTACATCCGGACCCTGGACTTCGGCTCGAGCGCTCCGCTTCGCGGCGCGGCGTCGAGCTCCGGATCATCGACCGTGTCGGTCTCGCCGATCACCTCGGCGGCGAGGGCCTCGACGACGTGGGCCTTGCCCGTCACGACGAAGCCGTAGCGCTGGCGGTGGGCGGCCTCGAAACCGTCCAGGATGGTCTCGTGGCGCCCGAAATCGACTTCCAGGGCGGTGTCGCTGCCCTCGTAGCGCAGGCGCAGCTTGCGGAGCACCCGCATGTGCGGCTCGGCGATGCCCTGGGCCCGCATCTCCGCCCGGCCGTCCTCGGCGAGCTCCTCGAGCTGGCTCTCGAGCTCGCCGATCAAGTCGGGCTCCAGGCGCCGTTCGACCGCGCGCTCGCGCAGGGTCCGCAGGTCGGCCAGGCCCATGCCGTAGGCGGAGAGCACGCCGGCGAAGGGGTGCAGGAAGATCCGGGTCATGCCCAAGGTGTCGGCCATGTCGCAGGCATGCTGGCCGCCGGCGCCGCCGAAGCAGCAGAGGGTGTACTCGGTGATGTCGTAGCCGCGCTGGGTCGAGATCTTCTTGATGGCGTTGGCCATGTTCTCGATGGCGATGCGGCGGAAGCCCTCGGCGACCTCTTCCGGCGCCCTGGCATCGCCGGTCCGGGCGCGAATCTCTGCGCTCAGCTCCACGAACTTCTCGCGCACCACCGCGTCGTCGAGCGGCTGGTCGCCCTTGGGCCCGAAGACCTTGGGAAAGAACGCCGGCACCACGCGGCCCAGCATGACGTTGGCGTCGGTCACGGCGAGCGGCCCACCCCGGCGGTAGCAGGCCGGGCCAGGGTCGGCCCCGGCGGACTCCGGGCCGACCCGGTAGCGGGCACCGTCGAACTGCAGGATCGAGCCGCCCCCGGCGGCCACGGTATGGATCTGCATCATCGGCGCCCTCATGCGCACGCCGGCGACCTGGGTCTCGAAGGCGCGCTCGTAGGCGCCGTCGTAATGGGCCACGTCGGTCGAGGTGCCGCCCATGTCGAAGGTGATGATCCGCTCGAATCCGCCCATGGCGGAGGTCCGCACCGCGCCGACGATGCCGCCGGCCGGGCCGGAGAGGATCGAATCCTTGCCCTGGAAGCGCCGCGCGTCGGTCAGGCCGCCGTTGGACTGCATGAACATGAGCCGCGTGCCGCCCAGCTCGCCGGCCACCCGGTCCACGTAGCGGCGCAGGATCGGCGAGAGGTAGGCATCCACCACCGTGGTGTCGCCGCGCGAGACCAGCTTCATGAGCGGGCTGACCTCGTGGCTCACGGAGACCTGGGTGAAGCCGATGTCCCGGGCCAGCTCGGCCACCGCGCGCTCGTGGGCCGGATAGCGGTAACCGTGCATAAAGACGATGGCCGCCGAACGAAGGCCGGCCGCATGGGCCTCTCGCAGGTCGCGCCCGGCCGCCTCGAGCTCGAGCGGCCGGAGCACAGTGCCCGCGGCGTCGATGCGCTCGTCGACCTCGACCACCCGCTCGTAGAGCAGTTCGGGCAGCACAATTCGCCGGGTGAAGAGCTCGGGACGGTTCTGGTAGGCGATCCTGAGCGCATCCCGGAACCCCCGGGTCGTGACCAGCAGGGTGCGCTCGCCCTTGCGCTCGAGCAGGGCATTGGTCGCCACCGTGGTGCCCATCTTGACCGCCTCGGCCGTCCCCTCGGGAATCTCGCGCCCCGGCTTCAGGCCCAGGATCTCGCGGATCCCCGCGAGCGCCGCGTCGCGATACTGTTCCGGGTTCTCCGAAAGCAGCTTGTGGGTAACCAACGCGCCGTCCGGGCGCCGCGCCACCACGTCGGTGAAGGTACCGCCGCGATCGACCCAGAACTGCCAGCGGCCCGTGGCCGACTCCTCTACCCGTTTCATGCGCTCGATGTCCCTCAGTCCGTTGTCTCCGTAGTGTGGATATTTTATCGATATATTATCGTTAAATCGCACGCAAGCTAATCCTGATTTGACAACCGAAGGCACGGCCTTGGAGACACGCCACGTTCCATATTTTGAGTGCGAATCTGATTACGTCGCTATATCTTGTAGCAACCGGGTGGTACTTGGCAGATGTTGCGCGCCGGAGCCGTCTGCCGAGGTTTCGTCAGAAGGATCTCACGGAATGCAAGCAACCCTCGACATCGATAGCCTCATTACGGACCTAACCGAGACGCCCCTTTTGCCCCGTCGTGCGCTGAGCCAGGCGATTGCGCACAATGGTGTCGTGACGCCGGCGTTCCTGACCATTCTCGAGGACTACGTAGCCCATCCGTCGGAAAACGCCAGACAGGAAGATGCGATTTTCTTCGCCATCCACCTCCTGGCGCAGTTCAGGGAAAAGCGCGCGTACCGTCCGCTCATGCGCCTGCTAGCGCTCGATGCCGAGAGAGTCGAAGCCGTGCTCGGCGATGCCGTGACGACAACCCTTCCGCGCGTTGTGGCCAGCCTGTTCGACGGCGATCTCCGACCCGCTCAAGCGATCATCGAGAACGCTCAGGTCGACGAGTTCGTGCGGTCCTCCGTGCTCGAGGCCCTGGGCTTCCTGACCGCCCGGGGAGAGATCGATCTCGGGGTATTCAAGAAGTACTTGCTGTTGGCCTACGGCGAGCTCCAGCCGCAAGGAGACTCTGAGATCTGGGTCGCCTGGCAGGGCGCCATTTCGCTGCTCGGACTGACCGAGTTCAGAAGCCTGGTCCGAAAGGCCTTTGCAACGGGAAAGATCCACCCGGGCGTCATGAGTTACGAGCATTTTGAGGAGGATCTTCGCGAGTCCCTTCGCTGTGCCGATCGCACGACCCTGTTTTCGGACCGGAATCTCGGCTATTTCGAGGACACGATCGGCGAGTTCTCGGAGTGGTACGGATTCTCTTATGCCCGTTTGCGCGACCTCGAACGCCGCGCAGCCCGATCCACGTCCTTTACGGGACGCCCCGCGAACCTAAGCGTGAATCCTTTGCGGGGGGTCGGTCGCAACGACCCCTGCCCCTGCGGCAGCGGCCGCAAATTCAAGAAGTGCTGCCTTCAGTAACCCACGACGTTGTTTGTCGACGGCGCCTCATTCGCCCAAATTGCGCTTCGCGACCTCGTACCAGTCGCGCTGGGCCCTGAAGTAAACCTTGCTGGCCCGCTCGACCGAGCGTTTCACGTCGCCGAAAACGGCCTTGGCCTGCTCGACCCGCCCGAGCTTCTGCAGCAGGAGCGCGTAGCGGCAGCGCCCCTCCTCGCCCGGGTAATAGCCCGCAAGCGCCTCGTACTCGGTCAGTGCCCGATCGCTGTCGCCGAGCCCTTCAACGCTGCGGGCGTAGAGCAAGTGGCCCTCCGGCGAGCGTAAGTCCGGGTGCGCCTCACGCAACCGGTCCAGAATCCCGCGAGCCCCGGCATAGTCCTCGAGACCGAAGCGCGCCTGGGCCAGGGCCAGCATGATCGCGGCATCGTCCTCGTGAACCCCGACGAGGCAGCTTTCGAGCAGCCGGCTGGCATCGTCGTAGCGTTCGCGGCCCAGGCACTCCTTGGCCAGAACGAACTTGTTCTCGACCGTATCGGCCTCGTCCACCCGCCCGATCAGCTCTCGAAACTCGCGGTCCGGATCGATTACCCGACCGATATCCTTGGCCACCTGGCGGCTGGCCCGGCTATGGCGGAGATCCGGCAGAATTTCGACCACGAAATAGGCGGCCGCACCGGCGACCGGCACCATCATGATCAGAAATATCCATTGATATGGGCGGCCGGTCTTCATGATATGGACGATGCACAGGACATCGAGACCCAGGGTCAGTAGCGCGGCGAGGGGCATGATCGTGCAGCCTTGGCTTTAGCGAAGACGTCCGGTCCAGGGGGAACTGAAGCGGCAAGTTATCAAGCGGCTAGACTACCCCAGCCGGGTTAACAGACGAAAAACAGAGGCGCCACGCAACCCCGGCGTGCCTGCACCGCCGGTAGCGTGCGAGCATCCGGCTCCGAGAGCCTCTGGCAGGCAGGTCGAGGTCCATGGGGGCTCTGCGCCGTCCCCGCCTTGTGTCCGCCCCAATGGAGACACAAACCTGTGTCCTGCTTTGATCTGACCCTGCCGAGACAGGGGTGCTAGTCTAAGCGACTGAATTGCGCGGGGACCCCATGGCCGGCCTGACCAAATACCTCTCCTTCTTCCTGCTTGTTCTGCTTGCCGGGCCGGTCGCCGCGACGGTAAGCGGCATGGCGCGCATTGGCGGCGACTGGCGCAGCGCGAACCGGGACAGCGCCGGCATCGCGCCCGACCCCGCCGCCGTCACGCTGCCGATCGTTCAGGTTTACGGCGCCCGGGCCTTCGGCTGGCGCGGCGCCTTCGCCGTGCACACCTGGATCGCGGTCAAGCCGCGCGAAGCGGCCGCCTATACGGTCTACGAGGTGATCGGCTGGCGCTTCTGGCACGGCCAGAGCCCCGTCTCCCAGCGCGAGGATCCGCATCCCGACCGCCACTGGTTCGGCTCGCCGCCGGAGATCTATCTCGAGCTGCGCGGCGACCAGGCCGAGGCCATGATCGACAAGATCCAGGCCGCGGCCGATGCCTATCCCTACCAGAACACCTACCGCACCTGGCCCGGCCCCAACTCGAACACCTTCACGGCTTATGTCGCCCGGGCGGTGCCGGAGCTGCGCCTGGACCTGCCGCCCACCGCCATCGGCAAGGACTATCTGGGCAAGTCGACCTTCGCCGCGGAAAGCCCGAGCAGCACCGGCTACCAGGTCTCGCTGTTCGGCGTGCTCGGCCTCCTGGTCGGCCGCGAGGAGGGCCTTGAAATCAATCTTCTGGGTCTCAGCTTCGGCATCGATCCCAATGACTTGGCGCTCAAGCTGCCCGGCCTCGGCCGTCTGGGTCCGGACCGCTCCTAACGCCGCCCGGCGGGCTTGCCGCCCCGCCGCCGACGTGGAATAAGCGGGTGATGGTCGACAACCGACGGGTTCACGGCGGCGGCTCCGGAGCGCCCGCGAGATGAGCGTCTGGGGCAAGATCCTGGGCGGTGCGGCGGGCTTTGCCTTGGGCGGGCCCTTGGGCGCGCTGCTCGGCGGCCTGGCCGGCCATGTGGTGGACAAGTTCAGCGCGAGCGCCCAGGGCGAGGACGCCGACGACGCGACCAAGAACATCGCCTTCACCATCGGCGTCATCGTGCTCGGCGCCAAGATGGCCAAGGCCGACGGCGTCGTCACCCGCGACGAAATCGGCGCTTTCAAGGAAGTCTTCCGCATCCCCCCGGACGAGATGAAGAACGTCGGCCGCCTGTTCAACCAGGCGCGCCGGGACGCCCACGGCTTCGAACCCTACGCGCGCCAGATCGGCCGCATGTTCAAGAACAACCCGGTGGTGCTCGAGGAGCTGCTCGACGGCTTGTTCCACATTGCACGGGCCGACGGCCAGGTGACCGAGGACGAGATCGATTATCTGGAACAGCTCGCCGGGATCTTCGGTCTCGACCCGGCGCGCTGGGAGCGCGTCCGGGCCGCCAACCTCGGCGCCGGCGACGCCGACCCCTACGGCATTCTGGGCGTGGCGCGCAACGCCGGCGACGAGGAGGTCAAGTCGGCGCACCGCAGGCTGGTCCTGGAGAACCACCCGGACAAGCTGGTCGCTCAAGGCATGCCCCAAGAGTTCATCGACCTGGCCAACGAAAAGCTGGCCAAGATCAACGCAGCCTACGACCAGATTCGCAAGCAGCGCAACGTCTAGAAGAATGCCCCCGCCCCGACCACTCGCCGCCCTGCGGGACGCCACGCTTGGCTTCGGCGGGCGACCGCTTTTCGAGAGCCTGAGTATAGCGCTCGCCCGCGGCGACAAGGCCTGTTTGGTCGGGCGCAACGCGAGCGGCAAGTCGACCCTGCTGAAAGCCCTGGCCGGCCAGCAGCCGCTCGATTCCGGCGAAGCCTTCCTGCAGCCCGGCACCCGCGCGGCCTACCTGCCGCAGGATCCCGACCTGCCGGCCGGCCAAAGCGTCGCCCAGTTCGTGGCAGGCGGCCTGCCGCGGGAGGAGGCCGAGCGGCTGCATCGCATCGAAGCGGTGCTCGCCCGGCTCGCCCTGGATGGCGCGCGCCCTCTGGGCGAGCTTTCCGGCGGCGAGGGGCGGCGCGCTGCCCTGGCCCGGGCCCTGGTCAGCGACCCCGAGATCCTGCTGCTCGACGAGCCGACCAACCATCTCGACCTGCCGACCATCGCCTGGCTGGAAGAGGAGCTGCGGCGCTACCAGGGCGCCCTCCTGGTGGTCAGCCACGACCGGACCTTCCTTGCCGCCGTTTCGAGAATCACCTTCTGGCTCGACCGCGGCGAGGTCAAGCGGCTCGACAAGGGCTACGCCCACTTCGAGGCCTGGGCCGACGAGGAACGCGCCCGCGAGGAAGCGGAACGGCACCGGCTGGACCGCAGGATCGTCCGCGAGGAGCGCTGGCTCCAGCGCGGCGTCACGGCCCGCCGCCGGCGCAACCAGGGCCGGCTCGCCAGGCTGGGCGAGCTGCGCCGCCGGCGCGCCGAGTGGCTCAAGGGCCCTGGCAAGGCAAAGCTCGCGGCAGCGCAGGCCCGGGGCAGCGGCGATCTCGTGATTGAGGCCGAGACTCTCTGCAAGTCGTTCACCGGCCCCGACGGAAAGCCGGTTTCGATCGTGCGCAACTTCTCGACCCGGATCCGGCGCGGCGACCGCATCGGCATCATCGGCCCCAACGGCGCCGGCAAGACCACCCTGCTCAAGCTCTTGACCGGCGAGCTGGCGCCGGACAGCGGCTCCCTGCGCCTGGGCACCCGGCTGCAGCCGCTCACCTTCGACCAGCGACGCGAGAGCCTCGACCCGGAAGCAACGCTTTGGCAGACCCTCGTGCCCGGCGGCGGCGATTCGCTCATGGTCGGCGGCATGGTCGGCGGACGCCAGCGCCATGTGGTCGGCTACCTCAAGGATTTCCTGTTCGACGAAGGCCAGGCGCGCCAGCCGGTCAAGAGTCTCTCGGGCGGCGAGAAGAACCGGCTGCTGCTGGCCCGTCTCTTCGCCCGACCGAGCAACCTGCTGCTCATGGACGAGCCGACCAACGACCTGGACCTGGAGACCCTGGACCTGCTGCTCGAGATGCTCGACGACTACGGCGGCACGCTGCTGCTGGTCAGCCATGACCGCGACTTCCTCGACCGCCTGGTGACCGGCTTGATTGCGGTGGAAGGCGGCGGCCGGATCCACGAGGTGGTCGGCGGCTACAGCGACTATCTGGCCCAGCGGCAAACCGCGGAGGTGACGAGCCCGCCCGCGCCCAGGGCCGCCGGCGCGGAAAGGCCGCGTCGCGCCCGGCAAGGCGGCGGCAAGCTCGGCTTCCGGGAACAGCGCGAGCTCGACCGCCTCCCGGGCGAGATCGACCGGCTCACCGACGAAATCAAGGGTTTGGAAGACGCGCTCGCGGATCCGGGTTTCTACGAACGGGACCCAGCCGCCTTCGAGGCCGCCGCGACCAAGCTGGAGACACGGCGCGGCGCGCTGACGGCCGCGGAGTCGCGCTGGCTCGAGCTCGAGGAGCGACGCGAGGCCCTCGCCGCAGCACCCGGACAAAGGACATGACCTTCGCCGTTCGGCCGCTGCATCTGGCTGCCTTTATTGGAATCATGGCGATCTGGGGGCTGAACTTCGCGGTTGCCAAGGTGGGTCTGGCGCAGCTGCCGCCCATCCTCTTGATGACCCTGCGCTTCGGCTTGGTGGCGGCCGTCCTCGGTCCTTTCGTAAAGCGGCCGGTCGGACGCTGGCGCCAGGTCTTCATGATCTCGATAACGCTCGGTCTGCTGCACTTTTCGCTGATGTTCACCGGGCTTTCCGGCATCGATGCGGCGACCGCGGCCATCGCCATTCAGCTTCAGGTGCCGTTCGCCGCCTTGCTCGCCGCGATCGTCTTCAAGGACATGCTTGGCTGGCGCCGGGCGATGGGCCTTGCTATCGCCTTCGGCGGGGTTGCGCTCATCGCCGGCGAGCCGCGTCTGGAGGGCAGCCTGCTTTCCCTCGCGCTGGTGGTCGCCGCCGCCTGCATCTGGTCGGTCGCCAATGTCCAAATCAAGCTGCTGGGCGAGATCGACGGCATGGTCCTGAACGCCTGGGTTGCGATCTTCGCCACCCCGCAGCTTCTGGCCGCGTCGGTTCTGCTGGAGGACGGCCAGATTGCGGCCCTGACGGCCGCCGACTGGCGGGCCTGGGCCTCGGTGGTCTATCAGTCGGTTCTGGTCTTCGGCCTGGGCTACGGCGCCTGGTACCGGCTGCAGCGACAGTACACGGTCAATCAGGCCATGCCGTTCCTGCTGCTGGTGCCGGTCTTCGGGGTCGCCTCCGGTGTAGTGTTCTTGGG
>Ga0224512_10003469_pt1 | contig 13836 bp, 14 predicted proteins | sample SF_May12_sed_USG_4_FD_169103 | JGI IMG/M metagenome (GOLD analysis project Ga0224512, IMG submission 169103) | Sediment microbial communities from San Francisco Bay, California, United States - SF_May12_sed_USGS_13 | ecosystem: Environmental > Aquatic > Marine > Sediment | place: USA...
AAAAAGGAGCCTTGAGCCATGGCCGATACCGGCGGCGTCGCCGTTGACCACCTTCGATCCTACATCGAGCGGATCGAACGCCTGGAAGAAGAGAAGGCCGGGATCGCCGCCGATATTCGCGAGATCTATTCGGAGGCGAAAGGCAACGGCTTTGACCAGAAGGCGCTACGCAAGATCGTCAGCCTGCGCAAGGTCGACGAGGACAAGCGCCGTGAGGAAGACCTCATTCTGGCGACATATATGAAGGCGCTGGGGATGGAGGAGTAGGGGCGCCGGTGGCCTGCAGCGTGCGGGCCCGCATGGTTCGAGACGCGCCGCTATTGCGGCGCTCCTCACCATGAAGTCGATGAAACCGCATCAATAACACACGTTTCATCTTCAGGAGGGCCGCGAGGCCCGTCTCGAAGGAAGGCTACGGGTCTCGGCCCGCTCAGCCGATATCCTTAAAGCAGGCTCATCTGCCGCGCATCCTTGGCCGGGGGCGCGAAGCTGGCGGTATCGAGATCGAAGCTTTGTTCGTTGAGGCCGAGCCGGCGGATCGCCGCATCGAAACGGCCTTTGAGCAGCGCCGCGTACGGGCCCTCGCCCTTCATGCGCTCGCCGAACTTGGCCTTGTAGAGCTCTCCGCCGCGGGTCTGGCGCACCAATGAGAAGACGTGCTTTGCCTTGTCGGGCTTGTGCGCCTCGAGCCATTCCCGGAACAGCGTTTTGATCTCCAGCGGCAGGCGCAGCAGGATATAGCCGGCCTCGCTGGCGCCCGCTTGGGCGGCGGCTTCGAGGATGCTTTCCATCTCATGGTCGTTGAGCGCCGGGATCATCGGCGCGGCCATCACGCCGGTCGGCACGCCGGCACGCGCAAGCGCCTCGATCGTCTCAAGGCGCCGCACCGGCGTTGCCGCACGCGGCTCCATGCGCCGCGACAAGCCTCGGTCGAGGGTCGTCACCGAGAGGCTCACCTTGACGAGGTTGCGCTTGGCCATGGCGGACAGAATGTCGAGGTCGCGCAGCACCAGCGCCGACTTGGTCACAATCGTCAGCGGATGCGAGCATTCGTCCAGCACCTTCAGCAGGCCGCGGGTGATGCGGTAGTCGCGCTCGATCGGCTGATAGGGGTCGGTGTTGGTTCCCATAGCAATGGGCGCGCACTGATAGCCGCTGCCCGCGAGTGCCGTGCGCAACAGTGCCGGCGCGTTCGGCTTGGCGAAGAGCTTGGTTTCGAAATCGAGCCCCGGCGAGAGCCCCATCCAGGCATGGGTCGGCCGCGCATAGCAGTAAACGCAGCCATGCTCGCAGCCCCGATAGGCGTTGATCGAGCGGTCGAAGGGAATGTCGGGCGAGGTGTTGCGCGCCAGCACGGTGCGGCTGGCATCGACACTCACCGTGGTCTTGAGCGGCGGCGGGTCGCCGGCGAGCGGGTTCGCCGTGCCCCAGCCGTCGTCGATCAGGTGCCGCGTCTCACGTTCATAGCGCCCGGACTGGTTGCCGACCGCGCCGCGCCCCTTGCGCGGCCGTTCGGGCAGCAAGTCGGCATCGGCGGCAGATGGAGCAGTGTGCCTGATTTGTTCCATGCGGCGACTATACGCCGGAAAAAAGAACATGACAAGAACAAAATGTCCTGCGATGCGTTGTACGCAAGATTACGCCGGCAATTATGCCAATACCGGCGCCAGCCGAGCCTCCTGCCATTCTGCCCGGATCGCCTCGATCCGCGCCGGGCTGACAAAATCGGCGACAATATTCTCGACATGCGCGTGGGTGGCTGGGGTGAGCTGATCCGCGGACCAGTCGTCGGCGCGGGTCGACAGAACGCGCCAGCGGATACACCAGGTCAGTGTGCGCAGCCAGGTGAGGCGTCGCATCGGCATCACCCAGGGCCGTACCTCGTCGGCGAGCGCCGGGCCCGCCGCCTCGAAATACGCGGCGAGGAAGGCTGCGACCTCATCGTTATTGAGAGCGGCGGCGATTTCGGGGTCCCACATGGTCGAGGTGTAGAGGCTGGCATGGGCAAGATCGATCGCCGGCGCGCCATAGAGCATCTTTTCCAGATCGACCAGCACCGCGCGGCCGTCCCGCGTGATGAGGAAGTTGCCGGGATGCGCGTCGGTGGCGACGAGGCGCGGCGTTTGCGGGCGGCTCGCTGCCTCCTCGGCGAAGTCGTTCGCCCAGGCGATCTCCGCATCGATCATCGCCCGGGCGGCGGGTGCGATGCCGGCGGCCTTGATGAAGGCGGCTTGGGTTTCGATCGCCGTGAGCGTGCCGGCGACGGCGTTGGTATGGAGGCGCAGCGGCGCGCATTCGGCGGGCGGCGGCACTGCAAGAGTGTGGATCAGCGCCAGCGAACAGGCTATCGCGGCCATCTCATCGGGCAGCCGCGGCTTGCGACCATCGATTTCCTCGACCAACAGCGCCCCCATCGGCACGGTCCGGGTAACCGGCAACGTGCCGAGCAGGCGGGGCGTCACGCCGCTTGGGGCCGCCCGCCGGAAACAGGCTTCCTGGTAAGCGAGGTTTTCGGTCGGCGCGAGACCCCACTGGCTAAGCCGTGGCACGCGCAAGAGCACCGGCCGGGGTTGCATATCCCCGTCCTCCGGATCGCGCGCGGCGATCCGAAGCCCGCGCAGCCGTATATGATCATGCGCGATACCGCCGACATCGAGCGGTTTGAGATCTTCGCGTGCCAGGCTGCGGCAATCGGGCCGCGCGGACAGCGCCTCATGCAGCGCATCGAGGCGCAGGCTGGGATCGCGCGTGAGCATACTGGGCCGTGCTGGCTCGTTTGAACGGATCAACGCCTCCTGTATGGTTCCGCCGGTCCCGCTTGGCAAGCGCCGGAGCGGGATTTGCCGTACGGATAACCGGGGTGAAAGAGGCCGAATTGCTGAGCATCGTGATCCCGACGCTGGAGGCGGCCGGCACGATCGAGGCCACGCTCGCGGCGCTGGACGACGGCGGCGCGACCGTGCAAGCGCTTCGGGAGGTCGAGACGATCGTCGTCGATGGCGGCTCAACGGACACCACACAGTCGCTTGCAGAAAACTTGGGTGCTCGCGTCATCACGGCGCCGCGCGGCCGCGGGCTGCAAATGAGTGCCGGCGCAAATGCGGCGAAAGGCGACTGGCTATTGTTTCTGCACGTCGACACACGCCTCGCGCCAGGCTGGACGGCGGCGGTCGATGGCTTCATCGCCGATCCGGCAAATACTGAGCGCGCCGGTTATTTCCGCTTCGCGCTCGACGATCCCGCGCCCGCCGCGCGGCGGGTCGAGCGGCTGGTATCCTGGCGCTGCCGGCGCCTCGGGCTGCCCTACGGCGACCAGGGTCTCTTGATCGCGCGCGATTTCTATCAAGCGCTTGGCGGCTACCGGCCGCTGGTGATGATGGAGGATGTCGCGCTGGTGCGACGGATCGGCCCGCGCCGATTGGTCGCGCTCGACGCCGCCGCGCTCACCTCGGCGCGGCGCTATCGGCGGGACGGCTACTTCGTGCGGCCGGCGCGCAATCTCCTGTGCCTGGCGCTCTATTTTCTCGGCCTGCCGCCGCGCCTGATCGCCCGCATCTACGCCTGAGCGCCGCGATGAGCCCGCAGCTTCACCTCGTCATCTTCGCCAAATTGCCGATCTTGGGACAGGTCAAGCGCCGCCTTGCCGCGGATATCGGTGCGGTCGAGGCGTTGCGGTTCTATCGGAGCAATCTGAGGCGCTTGATCCGCCGGCTTGGCTGCGACCGGCGCTGGACGACGCGGCTCGCGCTTACCCCCGACCGGGCGACCGACAACGCCGTCGCCGGTTCGGGGGCGCTCACCGTAGTGCCGCAGGGCGGCGGCGATCTGGGTGCGCGCATGGGCCGGGCGATCGAGGGCTGCCCACCGGGTCCGGCCGTGCTGATCGGCGCCGATATACCGGGCGTCGGGCCGGGCCACATCAAGCGTGCGTTTACGGCGTTACGTGGCAACGACGTCGTGTTCGGCCCGGCCGCCGATGGCGGTTACTGGCTGGTCGGCGCGAGCACCACAGGCCGGCGCAAATTGGCCTTTGGCGGGAGCATCCGTTGGTCGACCGCACATGCCCTGGCCGATACCCGTGCCGGGCTGCCGGCGGGTGCGCGCGTGGCACTCGCCGACACACTCGAAGATGTCGATGACGCGGCCGCCTACACGCGTTGGCGGGCGCGAGCTGTCGATCAGTCGTAGCGTTGGCGCTGTTCGCGGATGAACCTTTGCAGGGCCTCGGTCACATCCTCGCCGGCAGCAGCGGCGTCTTTCTTGGCCTTGAGCCAGCCTTCCAGATCCTTGTAGCCCTGATCGGTGTGGGCGTTCCATTCGGGGTCGACCGGGGAGGTGATCTCCATGCGGATGCCGTTGGGATCGTGGAAGTAGATCGAGAGGATGATACCCTTGTGATCGACCGGCCCGATTACGTCGAGGCCGTTCGCGGTCAGCCAGTCGTACCATTCGTGCACGGCCTCGGGCGAGCCGGCGTCGAGCGCGATGTGGTTCAGGACATCGTAGGCCGGGTGCGAGGACTCCGATTGCGGCGGCAGCCCGGGCACTTCGAAAAAGGCGATGGTCGAGCCGTCGGCCATGCGGAAGAAGATATGGAAATAGGGAAATTCATCGCCGGTCGACGGAACCTTGTTGTCGAAGATGGTGCTGGCGAGCTCCATGCCCATGATCTCGGTGAAGAACTTTGCCGTCGCCTCGACATCGTGGGTGAGGTAGGCGGCGTGGTTGAGCATGGTCGGCGTCAGCTTTGCCTTGCCGGGGGTTTTCGCTTCCGGTGCTGTGGTGATCTCGTTCATGGTGTTTCGCAGTCCTTGCTTTGAGGGGGTCCTAACGGTCGGCTTGATCGCGACGCCGGTTCAGGCCACGCGGCCTTGCGGCGGCGGGTCAATCCAGAAATTCGCGCCAGTCCCGCTCGTCCGACAGGATGACGGTCGAGCGTTCGGCCAAGGTCTTCATGATCCTCACCAAAGCCTCGCGGTCTTCGGGTGCGAGCGCATCCAGGACGGCGCGTTCTATGCCCCGCGCGACCGGCACGATCTCGTCATGGACCTTCTGGCCTTTGGCGCTCAGGCGCAAGCTGTGCCGGCGTCGGTCTTTGGGATCGCTGCGGCGCGAGACCAATCCCAACCTGACAAGTTGCTCGATCGCACGGCTGATCGCGACGGCGTCCATCGCAACCTCGTCGCTCAATGCGCGCGAGGACAACGGCGCCCGCATCCCCAGTACGGCAAGGATGCGCCAGCCCGTGACGTTGATCCCGTAGCGGCGCGAATACATACGCTCGAGGGTCGCGCTGACCCGATTGGTGACGATGGACAGCTGATGCGGCAAAAAGCGCTCAAGATCGAAGACGGATGGGTCGTCGTCGGACGACGGCATGGCCAGGACTGTATTCGACATTCAGTACGCTCTCTGAGCGATGCGCTCGACCCCCGGCCGGTCATTGATCAACCAATGACCAAGGCCGGCACGGCCGCGCGGGTTCAACTTTGGGAACTCGATACCGAGTATAGCCGCTCAGAAAATAGTTTCAATATGAAATTATTTCATGTAGCGGCAATACGGTATGCTGCCGAATGCCGGGGCAGCGCGCTCGATTTGCGGCCTCTGTGTGGCTCAGCCGCCTCGCGCGATATGCGCCTTTGCGAGTGCGGCGATGCGCTTGGCTTCGATGCCGATCTCGCGCGGCTGGCCGGTTGCGGCAACCCGGAAGCTGCAGAAAAAGAGCCCGGGCCGCGCCGTCGCTCCGCCGCTCACGCGCGGCAGGCCGGCCTCGTCGAGCACGCCTTCCACGTCAGGCAGCAACGGGCGCAGATCGGGCCGGTATCCGGTCGCGAGGATCACGGCATCGAACGAAGCGCGGGCCCCATCGGGGAAAATGACTTCGCCGCCGTCGAACCGTTCGATGCCGGGGCGCACGCCGATCCTGCCATCGCGGGTAGCCGCGACCGTGCCGACGTCGAGCAGCGGGATGCGGCCGTCTTCGTTGACCATCGCCAGCGGGCCCTTGGCGGCCGTCTTTAGGCCTGGCTTTCTTCAGTGCCGCGGCGCAGGCGAGGCCGGCCGGTCCGGCTCCAATCACGATGGCGTCTGTGGATGGCACAGTCATGACCTCCGGCGGTTCCGCGCCGTTCTATCAAATCGTTCAAAGGGTTCCGAACGGCACCACCTTGTTGTCGATGTCGTGACCGATATCGGCGCGGCCGAAATAGGGAATGCCGGATTTGGCGCACCAATGCGTGACGATCTCCTCCTCGCCGAGCACAAATTCCGGATCGTTGGGTAGAATGTCGCTGCAACGCCCGAGGCGGATGCCGGCGGCCTTGCGGATGCCGGAGTTGCTGGTGATGTGAAACAGCGCCCGGTCGATCCGGTACATCTGCTCCTCGGTCTCTTCGAACATCAAGACGTGTCCCGTCAGATCGGGTTGCAAGAACGTGCCGAGAAGGTGGCTGAGGATCGTGATATTGAAGGCGGCCGTTTTGGTGGTCGCACCGACGGATGCTTCGAGCGCATCCGGGTCGCGTTCGACGAGCCAGGCAAGTGCGCGCGCAACCGCTGCTTCGCCGCCCTTGCGCCGAATGTCCGACGGCATCGGTCCGTGTGCGAGGTTCTGGAAACCCAGCGCATATAGACCCGCCAACAGGCTGCCTGCATCGCTGTAGCCGAGATAGCTTTTCGCCTGCGCGGCCGGTTCGAGCTTCGGCAGCACGTCCTCGGCGAGGCGGCAGGAGCCGTAGCCCCCACGCGCGAACCACAGCGCATCGAAGGCGGGGTCATTGGCGATCTCAAGGAAAGCGGCCGCGCGCGCCGCATCTTCGCCCGCGAAATGCCCCGATGTCTGAAAGCACTGCGGATGGAAGACGAGCTCGACCGCACCGCCCGGATAGCGCGCGGCGGCAAGCGCGCTCACCCTTTCGGCCAACGCTGGATCGAGGCGCGAGGCGGGCGCGGCAACACCAATGCGAGTGGGACGCGGCTGTGGCTTCGGGTCAGGCATCTTCGAACGCACCTCTTGTTAAGCTTTTCTGCCGTATTACGCTTTCATGACAGGCAGGCTTGTCGCTACAGTCGCCGCCCGATGAGTGGCGCGCGACACTATTTCTTCTGCGGTATCGGCGGCAGCGGCATGCTGCCGTTGGCGTTGATCCTGTGCGCCCAGGGCCACCGGGTGGCCGGCTCCGACCGCATGCTAGACCAGGGCCGATCCGGGGCGAAGTTCGATTTCCTACGCGCGCGCGGTATCGCGCTCCATCCCCAGGACGGCAGCGGGATCGACGATGTCGGCCAGATCTTCGTTGCGTCGGCCGCCATCGAAGACAGCGTGCCGGACCTGAAGGCGGCCCGGGCGCTGGGCGCCAAGCTGGTGAGCCGCGCCGAGCTGCTGGCCGAGCTCTTCAATGCCGCACCCGTCAGCATCGCCATCGGCGGCACCAGCGGCAAGTCGACGACCACCGGCATGGCGGGCTGGATCCTGCATACGACCGGGCGCGATCCGACGGTGATGAACGGCGCGATCATGAAGAACTTCATCACCCCCGAGACGCCGTTCGCCAGCGCCGTCGTCGGGGCGGGCGAGGTCTTCGTGAGCGAGGTCGACGAGAGCGATGGCTCGATCGCGCTCTATGAGCCGCGGATCGCGGTGCTCAACAACGTCGCCCTCGATCATAAGTCGCTGGACGAGCTGCGCAGGCTTTTCGCCGGGTTCGTTGCGCGTGCCGAGACCGTTGTGCTCAACCTCGACAACGAAGAAAGCGCCGCGCTTGCGGCTCATGCAGCGCGCGACGCGACGATCGGCTTCAGCTTGTCCGATCCGGCCGCCGATCTTTTTGCCGCGGACCTCGAACCCGCGCCGGGCGCCATCGCCTTCACCTTGCATGAAGGCCATCTAGGCAATGGTATGGGCGGCGAGAGCGTGGCCGTGCGTCTGGCCGTACCAGGCCGGCACAACGTCGCCAATGCGCTGGCGGCGGTCGGCGCCGCCCGCGCCTGCGGTGTGCCGCTGATAAAGGCGGCGAAGGCGCTCGAAGGCTTTGCCGGTCTGCGCCGCCGGCTGGAGATCGTCGGCACGGCCGGTGGGATCACCGTGATCGACGACTTCGCCCACAATTCCGACAAGATCGAGGCAACGCTCGCGACCCTGCACGATTTTCCCGGACGCCTCTTGGTGCTCTTCCAGCCGCACGGCTTCGGCCCGCTGCGCATGATGAAGGACGCGTTCATCGATTGTTTTGCGCGTCATCTGGGCGCAGACGACGTGTTGGTGATGCCCGATCCCGTCTACTACGGCGGCACGACTGATCGCAGCGTTGCCAGCGCCGACATCGTGGACGGCGTTGCCGCGCAGGGGCGCCGGGCTTTCGCTTTCGCCGAGCGCGAAGAGTGCGGCGAGAAGCTCCTGGAGCTCGCCGAGCCCGGCGATCGCATCGTGGTGATGGGCGCGCGCGACGATACGCTGTCGAGCTTTGCGGCGGGGTTGTTGGAGCGGCTGTCGGACAGGTCAGAGGTTAAGGCAAGACGCCCAGCCGGCTGAGCCGGTCGCGCGCTTCACGGTCGCGCGGATCTTTCGACACGGCGGTTCGGTAATCGGCAATGGCCTGCGCCCGGCGACCCAGGAATTCATGGGCCACGCCGCGCATCCGGTGGTAGGCGCCAGTCTCGGGGGCAAGGTCGACGGCGCGGTCGAAATCGGTGAACGCGGCGATGTAGTCGCGCTGCACGAGATAGCTCTGGCCACGGTAGAAATGCGCGTGAGGCGTGGGCCGGGCATCGATTGCTCGGGTCAAATCGGCGACCGCCTTGTCGTATTGCCGCGTGTCGAAGTAGAGCGCGCCGCGCCGCTCATAGGCATCGGCATAGGCGCTGTCGAGCGCGATGGCACGCGTGTAATCCGCCAGGGCCGGGGCCCAGGCGCGGAGCGCATGATGTGACCGGCCGCGGTGGAAGTAAGCCCGCTTGTCCCCATCGTTCAGCGCCAATGCGCTCGTGAGCGCTGCCACGGTTGCCTCGTGCTCGTTCCGCTGGGCATGGGCCAGGCCCTGGGCGAAATGAAGCGCGGCCAGCTTGTCTCCCGCAAACTTGCCTGAGGCGATCGCGGCGACGCAGGCAGCGATCGCCCGCTCGGGCCCATTGGCTTGCAGGTTCAGACACGCTGCCTGATCACTCCTGGTAACGGCACGCTTGATGTCATCGCGCCGCCAGACGATCGCCACGAGGCCGGCGACAATCAACAACATGAGGATAAGAGTGCGAAGCGACGGGCGCCGTTCGCTTGTATCGCCGCTTGGGGTTGCGTGCCCGGCCCGTATCGCCTTTGGCGCTTGCGTGCCGGCGGCGAAGATTGTCATACCGGCCGAAAGGGCGCCCTGCGGTGCGTTGGGGCCAACCTTGCGCCGCGGCGCCGGTCCCATTTTCGCCGGGCCGCCACCCAGAATGTCGCGGAACTCGGAGACCGATTGCGGCCGGCTCTCCTGCTTCATCGCGAGCGCGGCGTCGATCGCGGCGAGCAGTCCGCCGGAATAAACGCCTCGCGCGGCGGCGCCGGCAAGAATGTACCCATCGCCGTCGATGCGTGCGATTGCCTCGGGCGGCATGTGTCCGGTGACCGCCTGGTAGAGCGTGGCGCCGAGCCCGTAGATATCGCTCCAGGGACCCTGTTTGCCGTGCGTGGTGTACTGCTCGATCGGCGCGTAGCCGCCGCTGACGATGGCGGTCATGCCCAGGCTTGCGCCGCCGAGCGCCTGGCGGGCCGAGCCGAAATCGATCAGCACCGGGGCACCGCTGGCGCGCACGAAAATATTGTCGGGCTTGATGTCGCGGTGGAGAAAGCCGGCGTCGTGGACGTTCTGCAGCCCGTCGAGCAGCGGGCCGAGCAGCGCCCGCAGCCGCTTTTCGGGCATCGGCCCCTCGCGCGTCAGGATCGCCTCGAGGCTTTCGCCCTCGACATAATCCATGACGAGATAGGCGGTCGCATTGGCCTGAAAGAACCGCAGCACGGTGACGATGTTGGGGTGGCGGAACGCGACCAGCGTCTGGGCCTCGTCGCGGAACCGGCCGAGCCCGTAGTCGTAGTCGGCCTGGGCCGTATCGCTTATGACGTGGATTGCCGACTGGCCGGTCTCGCGGCCGGCGATGCCGTTGGGCAGATACTCCTTGATCGCAACGAGCCGGCCGAGCTCGATCTCGCGCGCCCGATAGGTTAGCCCGAACCCGCCGGCGCCGAGCAGCCCCTCAATGCGATAGCCCTCCAGCACGAAGCCTTCGGGCAGGGCATGGCGGTGCTGAGCGGCCGGCTCCTGAGCGATAGGCTGTTTGCCGGTGGTTGGTCGTGGCGGTTGAACGGTCACGGGGCTGGCGGCTCTCCGGACGTTGGGCCATGTGTCCCGGCGCTGTCTTGCGCCGGATGCGGGCCCGGGGAGCGTATTGTTTAGGGGGAATATGGTTTAGCTTGCGTGAACGCCGGGCGGTGTCCGTCAAGGGCGCGCGGCGTGGAAAAGCCGGAAAAAGCCAGGAAATAGGGGAGGTTCGATCGTGCCCAAGGAGATTGTGAGAGTAGCCGGGATATCCGATGCGCTGGAAAAGGCCAATGTGCCGCTATCCTCGGCGGTCAAGGCCAATGGCTTCGTCTTCTGCTCGGGCATGCCGCCCATGAACCCCGAAACCGGCGAAATCGTGCGCGGGGACATCGAAACCCAGACCCGCGCCGTGCTCGACAGCCTGAAGAAGGTGCTCGAGGCCTCGGGCTCCTCGCTCGATCAGGTGGTGAAGGTGGTGATCTTCATCGCCAACTCGGCCTATTTCCCGACCGTGAATACGATCTACAAGGATTACTTTCCGCAAGACCCGCCGGCGCGGACTTTCGCCACCGTCGGCTCCTGGCCGTGGGAGTTCGATATCGAGATCGAATGCGTGGCGCTGGCGGAGTAGGTCTCCGCAGACCCAAAACTACTAACCCGGATCATGTCCCGGGCGACAGTTTGTGCGGTCGGAGCCGCGTTCCTAACGCCGCTGCTTGCGCCGCAGCTTCTTGCGCTTGGCTGCCGGCCGATGGAGCGCCGCGACATAGCGGCGGAAATGGTCGCGCACGATCGGCTTGGCAAAGGCCCAATTCATTCCCGGCAGCAGCCGGCGGTCGTAATGCGCGCGCACGATCAGCCGGTCCCAGGGCGAGAGCGCCTGCTGCTTGGAATGATCGTTGAAGATCGACGGGCTGAAATAGCTCGAATCGTTCATCAACCCCAGCGCCTGGGTCAGCTCTTCCAGGATGCAGTGCCGGCGCAGCAGGTTCCAGTCGGCATGGATCCTGATCGCGGCGCGGCGGATCACGTAGTCGTTCCCCGAAAATACCCGCGCCGAGCAAACGCTCTCCAGATTGCGCGGACCGCGCCCGCCATTATGGACGAAGGAAATGATCATGTTGGGCGCCGGACCCGGCCGGCCGGCGCGCACGGTGCGAATGCTCAAGCCCGTGAGCCGGGCCAGCAGCGCCATGTGCCGCTTCACCTCCGGCTCGTAGATGTCGAGGTTTGCACCGCGCAGCTCGGCGATGATCGGCCCGGTCCATTTGATGATGCGCCCGCGCCGTGCCTGGCCGCCGAATTCAGCCCTCAGCGCCAGCTCGCGGTACTGCACGACGAGCTCGCTGACCGGCGGCATGCGCCGCCAGGCTGCGTGACGTGACTGCGCAATCTGCGGCTGGGTGTGCTGTGTCGGTTCGGACCGCGCCTGGTGTGCCGGGGCGGTTACGACCAGGTTGAGCGTGATCAGCAGACACAGGAAAATGGCGCGCAGGATGCGCTCAGCCCAATGCCGGTCCTGTTTGGAAAAGCGCCGCATCATGGCCGATCACCCCAGATGCTCCTGCAGGCGCGGCATCAGCTCGACGAGGTTGCAGGGCTTGGTGCGGCTGTCGAGCTGGTATTGCAGGATGCCGTCCCAGCCATCCTTGCAAGCGCCGGGCGAGCCGGGGAGGGCAAATAAATACGTGCCCCCCGCCACGCCGCCGGTAGCGCGCGACTGCATGGTCGAGGTCTTGATCTTCTCGTAGCTCAGCATGCGGAAGAGCTCGCCGAAGCCGTCGATCGTCTTCTCGTAGACCTCTTGGAAGGCCTCGGGCGTAACGTCGCGTCCGGTGACGCCGGTGCCGCCGGTGGCGATCACGGCGTCGATTTGCGGATCGTCGATCCAATCGCGGAGCTGGGCCACGATTGCCGATTTTTCGTCGCGCACGATGGCGCGGGCCGCAAGCGTGTGACCGGCCCTTTCGAGGCGTGCGACAAGCGTGTCGCCGGATGTGTCGTTTGACGCGTCACGCGAGTCGGAAACGGTCATCACCGCAATCTGAACCGGAAGGAAACCCGCTCCGCTCGACTGATCGTTCATGGCTCTTGCCGCCCCTGATTTGGGCCCTGATCGCAATGACCTTCGTGAGACGGCCGATCTTACCGCCTGGCGGTGCTGCGACCGTCCTGCGGTTTGTAGATCGGCCAGGCGCCGGCGGCAACCTGGTCGAGCGAGGACGGTTGCTGGCTCAAACGCTCGCGGTAGGCCCACAGATTCGCCAGCACGCGCACGACATAGCCGCGGGTCTCGCGATACGGAATGCTCTCCAGAAACAGCAGCGGATCGTTCCGGTGGTCGACGTTGGTATGCCACTTCGCGACCGCGCCGGGGCCGGCATTGTAGCCAGCGACGGCGTAGATGATGTTGCCGTTGATGCCGTCGCGGGCGAGGAGGAAGTTCAAGTATTTCTGGCCGAGCGAAATATTGAGCGCGGGATCGAAGAGCCGGTTGCGGCCGCGCCGCCAGCGCAGGCGCCGGTCGCGCGCGACGATGCTCGCGGTGCGTGGCATGAGCTGCATGAGGCCACGCGCGCCGACATGGCTGCGCGCCCGGGTGCGGAAGGCTGATTCCTGACGCATCACCGCGTAGATCAGCGCACGGTCGATGGTAAAGCCCTCACGCGGCCGCCACTTGGGCACCGGATAGAGGCCGCCGTCGATCTTCTTGCCGTCGCGACGGGTCATCAAACGCGCCACCCGCAGCGAAAGCCCCGGCATGTTGCCGGCCTGCGCCACGGCAAGGAGGGCGGCGCCCAGTCCCGGATCGCCGCCGCGATAAAGTCGCCGCAATTCCTGCTCGGCGCGCGTGCGCTGGCCGACCTGGACGAGCGCGATGGCGCGTACCGCGGCGGAGGATTCCAGCAGCCGGTCCATGTCGGCGCCCGAGCCTTCGGGAACCTTCCAGTTGAAGCGGGTGCCGAGGCCGAGCTGGCGACGGGCAAGGATGCCGTAGAAGGTGCCGGCGTGCTGGGCGGCGGCGTCGATCCAGCGATTGACCTGCTCGGGCTGGCGGTTGCGCAAGCGCGCCCGTGCGGCCCAATAGGCCGCCGCCGATTCGGTCCAGTCCGAAACGCCGTTCATCTGCGCCAGCGCCTCGAAATGGGTCGCCGCTTCCTCGTATCGTTCCAGGCGGAAAGCGGCCAGGCCCAGTGTCCACTGGGCGAACGTAAGACGCGCGCCGGTGCGCTCATGCGCGGCCTTGGCCATCGCATAGGCCTTTTGGGTCTGGCCGTGCGCCATCAGCCGGAAGGCCAGGCGCGTGCGATAGAGATCGGTGAGCGCGGGGCCGAGACGGCGCTGATAGCGGCGCGAATAGAGAATGCTTTCGGCCCGTGTGAGGCGGCCATAGGCGATGTGACGACCGATGGCCCGGCGCAGCCAGCGCGTGCGACGCAATTGCCTGGCGCTGGCTACCGGCCGTGCGCCATGATAGTTGCCGCCGGCCACCTCACCCCCGTCGCCCAACGAGACATGGCGCGGCGCGCGCGGATAGCCG
>Ga0224512_10003470_pt1 | contig 13834 bp, 11 predicted proteins | sample SF_May12_sed_USG_4_FD_169103 | JGI IMG/M metagenome (GOLD analysis project Ga0224512, IMG submission 169103) | Sediment microbial communities from San Francisco Bay, California, United States - SF_May12_sed_USGS_13 | ecosystem: Environmental > Aquatic > Marine > Sediment | place: USA...
CCCGTCTAGGCCGAGTAGCCGCCCCCCGTGTACCAGCTCGCGAACTCCACGGCGTGGGGCGCCTGCAAGGCGTTCACCGTGGGATCCACCGCCACCTGAACCACGGCCGGCCGCCCGGAAGCGAGGGCGCGCTCCACCGCGGGTGCGATGTCCGCCGTGCGGTCGACGAACTCACCGTGGGCTCCGTAGCCCTCGGCGATCTTGTCGAAGCGGACGTCGCCCCACTTCACCTCCACGTCCTTGCCCATCCCGAAGGCGCCCGCGAAGACCCCGAGCTCCATGCCCCAGGCCGCGTCGCTGTTCACGATGCAGAGGATGGGCAGGTTCTTCCGCACCGCGGTCTCGAGCTCGGAGATGTGGAACTGGAACGCCGAGTCGCCGGTGATGAGGCAGACGCGACGCTCGGAGCCCACCGCGAGCTGGGCCCCGATGGCGTAGGGGAGCCCGACGCCCAGGTGGCCGAACTTGGAGGTCCAGAGAATGTCGCGGGACGGGTGGGCGCTGTAGAGCCCGGCCCAGAGGGGGGTGCAGCCGCCGTCCCGGACCATGACTGCGTCTTCGGGAAGCACCTTCGTGGCCTCGAGGACCATGCGCCCCGGGTGAACGGGCATCGTGTCGGGCGCCTTCATCACCATCTCCATCGCGAAGGCCTCGAAGCCCGCCCGCCACTCGGCCAGCTTCGCGGGCGCCTGGAAGGGAGCGCGCCGTTCCAGGGCTTCGGTGAGCTGGGGCATCACGTCGCGCAGGTCGCCCACCAGCGGGACGTCGATGCTCCGGTTCACCCCGATGGCCCCCGGGTCGCGCTCGATGTAGATCCACTTGCGATCGGTGTTGCCCTTCTCCCAGTGGCGGCCCTTGCCGTAGTGGAGCGGCTCGCCGATGGCCGTGCCCACGGCGAGCACCACGTCGGACTCGGCCACCGCGTCCACCGCGGGCCCCAGCGAGTAGGGCAGCACCTGGGGATGGGACATGGGCAGCACGCCGAGGCCACCCCAGGACGGGATGACCGGGCACTGCAGCACGTCGGCCAGCCGCTCCAGGGCGCCCTGCCCCCGCGACGTGTGGACGCCGGTGCCGGGGAGCAGGATCGGACACTGCGCGCTCGCGAGCAGATCGGCCGCCGCCTCGATGGCGTCGGGGTCCGCCTTCTGGTGCACCAAGCGGTAGCGCTCGGGCGGGGGCGCTGGCCCCAGGTCGACGGGGCTGTTGACGTGGTCCTGGGGAAACTCCACGTAGACGGGGCCGGGTGTGCCCGTCATGGCCTGGCGGAAGGCCTCGTGGAGCACTTCGTCCACCTGCTCGGGGAACTCGATCACCCCCACGTACTTCATGGCCGCCTCGAAGAAGCGCGGCTGGGGAGTGTACTGGAACTTGCTGCGGCGCACCTGGGCGTCGAGCATGCGGGGGCGCTGGCCGGCCAGGAAGAGCACCGGGATGTGCTCCTTGGCGGCGCAGATGGCGGCGGGCGGCAGGTTCGCCACGCCAGGGCCCTGGTTGCCGACGATCACCTGAATCCGGCCCGTCATGCGCGAGAGCGCGTCGGCCATGAAGGCCCCGGCCGACTCGTGGTGAGGGGCGATCACCTGCCAGCCCCGATCGGCGGCGGCCCGGTGCATGCGCACGAAGCCCGGGTCGGGGATGCCGAAGAGCGTGCGCACGCCCTCCGCCTCGAGAAGATCGAGGATGCGCTCGGAAACGTTGGGGATGGTCTCGGCCATGACGACTCCACGGCGCGCTCGCCTGCGAGGCGTCGCGCGGATCGGACGTGCACGAGAAGCGCTCTACGGGCGAACGCTCCCGGTCACGCTGCGACAGCAGATCGAGATATCTCGATTATCATATTCTTCAGCCGTCCTCGGCCCACGGATCGATGAGGATCTTGGCGTGGTTCTCCGGCTCGGCCAGCGCCTCGAAGGCCGCGGCCACCTCGCTGAGCCCTATCTGTGCCGTGATGAGACCGTCGACGGGGAGCTCGCCCTCGGCGATGTGGCGCAGGGTGGCCGCGAACTCTTCCTGGGTGTGCCCGAACACGAAGCGGACATCGATTTCCTTGTTGATCGCGTAGATGGGCTCGAAGTGGTCCTGCTCCATGCACACACCGACCACCACGACGCGCGCACCGGCCTGGGCCCCCTCGAGCACGCTGGCGAGTACGCCCGGGACACCGACGCACTCGAAGATGACCTGGGGGCGAAGCGACGGGCCGCTCTGCCAGATGGGACGCGGTGCAGCCTGGGCTGGATCCACCTGCGCCAGATCCTGAAAGCGCTCGTAGGGAGAGCTCGCAGCAGGATCGACCACTGCGTCGGCACCCATGGTTTCCGCCAGCTCGCGCCGCTTCGGCGAGAAGTCGGCGGCGATCACCAGATCGGCGCCAGCGAGCTTCAAGGCACCGATCACGGCCAGCCCGACGGGCCCGCAGCCGACCACGAGCGCCGCGGCCCCCTGCGGCAGCGCAGCCTTGGCCACTGCGTGCACCCCGACCGCCATGGGCTCGGTGAGCGCCGCGCGCTCGGCGGACAGGCCATTGGGGACCGGCAAGAGCAGTCCCTCCATCAGCTTCATGTACTGGCCGTAGCCGCCGGGCGCGTGGTTCGAGAAGCCGATGGGCTCGATGCCCGCGGCGCTGGCCAGCACCGGCTCGCTGCACACCAGGCTGCCCACCGGGATCTGGCGCCGGGGGCCGGGCCCGTAATCCACCACCTCTGCGCAGAACTCGTGGCCGGGGACCAGGTCGCGGTCGGGATCTGCGTTGAAGAAGCCGCCGGCCTTGCGCATGAGGCCCGCGAGCCGGTGACCGTGGTGGAGGGCGTGGATGTCCGAGCCACAGATCCCGCAGGCCCGGGTGCGGACGAGCACCTCCCCGACCCCCGGCTCCGGGGCCGGGAGCTCGTCCACGACGATCTTGCCTCTCCTGGCGATGGCGGCGCGCATGGGCCCTCCAGCTCAATTCGATAATCTGACCTATTGAATTATCACATGGCATCGGATATTACAAGGGGGTATGGCGGCGCGCAGGACCGGAGCAAAGACGACCGCGGCGAAGCCCCAGCGCGGCAAGCGCGCCCGGGCCGGCCGGGTGTACGGCGGCCGCACGCCCCACGAGCGCCGCCAGGAGCGCCGGGAGCGCGTCCTGATGGCGGCTCTCGAACTCTTCGGAACCCGCGGCTACGCGGACAGCACCATCGAGGGCATCTGCGCCGAGGCCGGCGTGGGGATCCGCGCTTTCTACGACGAGTTCCGCACGCGGGAGGAGCTCCTCCGCCAGGTCTACGACTACGCGGCGGGCCGGGCCTACGACGCCCTGGAGGCCGCCATCCTCGACCAGCCCGAGCGCCCCATGCCCGAGCGCGTTCGCACCGCGTTCCAGGCCCTGTTGGATGCATTGCTCGGCGACCCGCGCTGTGGGCGCGTGGTCTGCATCGAGAGCGCGGCCCTCGACCGGACGCTGGGCCCGCACCGCCTCGCCACGCTCAAGCGCTTCGCCACCCTCTCCATCTCCGCGCTGCCCCCTGCCACCCAGGCACGACTCCCCAACCCGCGCCTCTGGGCCACCCTCCTCTCCGGCGGCATCAACGCGGTGCTCACCGACTGGCTGATCTCGCCGGTGCGGCCCGAGATCGACGAGCTGGTGGACGACCTCGCGGAGCTGTGGCTGGGGACGCTACCCGTTACCTAGCGACGAGACGCCAAGCGACCCATGCACGAGCCCTGTGCTCCGATCGATAGAGGTCCCCCCACCGATGTCAGACTCCCCCACATATACCCCTCCGAAGGTCTGGAAGTGGGACAACCAGAGCGGCGGCCGGTTCACGAACATCAACCGCCCGATCGCCGGCGCAACTCACGACAAAGACTTGCCCGTCGGTGAGCACCCGCTGCAGCTCTACTCCCTCGCCACGCCCAATGGCGTGAAGGTGACGGTGCTGCTCGAAGAGCTGCTCGGGATCGGGAAGAAGGAGGCGGAGTACGACGCCTGGCTCGTCAACATCTCGGATGGCTCGCAATTCTCGAGCGGGTTCGTTTCGGCGAATCCCAACTCGAAGATCCCTGCGCTCGTCGATCACTCGACTACACCGCCGACACGCGTGTTCGAGTCCGGCGCAATCTTGCTCTACCTCGCGGAGAAACACGGCGCCTTCGTGCCGGAAGGTGGTTCGGAGCGCGCCGAGTGCCTGTCTTGGCTCTTCTGGCATATGGGCGCGGCGCCCTTCCTCGGTGGTGGCTTCGGCCACTTCTATGCCTACGCGCCCGAGAAGCTCGAGTACCCGATCGACCGCTACGCGATGGAGGTGAAGCGGCAGCTCGACCTCCTCGATCGCACCCTCGCGGAGCGCCCCTATGTCGCGGGAGACGAATACACGATCGCCGACATGGGCATCTGGCCCTGGTACGGCGGGCTCGTGCTCGGAAAGCTCTACGACTCCGCCGAGTTCCTGGACGTCACGTCCTACGAACACGTGCTTCGGTGGGCGCAAGAGATCAAGCAACGGCCGGCCGTGAGGCGGGGGCAGCGCGTCAACAAGATGTGGGGCCCCGAAGAGCTACGCGTGCCCGAGCGACACTCGGCCAGCGACCTCGACTGACCGTCCTCCTCATCCTCACCACCGAATTGGAGCGAACCCTCCCATGAGCATCATCCTCTATGGCGCGCCACTGTCGCCCTTCGTTCGCAAGGCCGATGCAGTGCTGCGCGAGAAGGACGTCGAGTTCGAACTCGAGAGCGTCAACATCATGCCGATGCCCGACTGGTTCAAGGCGATCAGCCCGGCCAGGCGGATCCCGGTCTTGCGAGACACGTCGATGGGCGAAGAGGGGACACTGGGCACGATCCCCGACTCGTCTGCGATCTGTGCCTATCTCGAACGAAAGTTTCCCGAGCACGCCGTGTACCCGAGCGACCCCTATGAGCACGGTCGCGCCGTGTGGCTCGAGGAGTACTGCGACAGTGAGCTCGCGGGCGCGATCGGTATGGGAGTGTTCCGGCCGATCCAGTTCGCGCGATTCCAGGGCAAGGATCCTGACATCGAAACAGCGCGGAAGACCGTGACCAGGAAGCTCCCACGCCACCTCGACTACCTCGAAGGCGAGCTCGACGGTCGCTCGTATCTCATCGGCGAGGCGCTCTCGATCGCCGATGTTGCGCTCGTGTGTCAGCTCGTACAGCTCGAGCTGGTGGTCGGCGCACTCGACGCGGGGCGCTGGCCCGGCGTGGCCGGACTCGTGGAGCGTCTCGCGAAGCGTGAGACCTTTGCGCCCTGCATCGCCATCTGCCACAAGATCGTGAAGCAGGCCCCGATCCCGCTCTGGGAGGAGGCTTGAGTAAGGGGCTCGTCTCCACCCGGCCCTGGCTCGTATTCTTCAGCTGACCTAGCGACGAGACGCCAAGCGGGATCTCAGGCGCTCCAAGGCTCAGTTCGACCAGTAGATGTATTCGTCGTCGGCGGCTTCGGGAACGGTCAGGTCCTTGTCGATCGTGATCGCCCTGGAGATCGACGGCAACCAGCTCGACGGCTCCTGCTCGGCGTCGTGCGCGGCCAGGGCGCGTTCGAGCGCGGCCACCTTCTCGGGGTGCTCGGCCGAGACGTCGCGCTGCTCGGTGGGGTCGGCCCGGAGGTCGAAGAGCCAGCGCCGTCCTGGCGGGTCGCTCACGTTCAGCTTCCAGCCGTCGACGAGGGCTGACCGGGAGGCGCCGCTGCGCCAGAACAGTTCGCGATGGGGAACGCCTGTGGCCTCGCCTCGCACGAAGGGGAGCAGGTCGACGCCGTCCACCTTACGATCGTCGGGGAGCGACGCGCCGGCCGCAGCCGCCGCGGTCGCGAAGATGTCGAAGTGATGGACGGGGTCGTCCACGATCGTTCCCGACGCGATCCGGGCCGGCCACTTCGCGAAGTAGGGCACCCGGATGCCTCCCTCGAAGAAGGTCGCCTTCCAGCCGCGATAGGGCTGGTTCACGTCCGGGAGTCCGATGTAGCTAGCGCCCCCGTTGTCGGAGGTGAAGACCACGAGGGTGTTCTCTTCGAGTCCCTGCTCGCGGAGCGCGTCGAGGACGCGGCCGACGCCGCGGTCGAGGGAGCGGATCATGGCGGCGTAGACCCGCTCGCGATGCAGCTCGATGTGCGACAGCGCCTCGTAGTCCTCGCGCGCCGCCTGCAGCGGGGTATGCGGCGCCCAGTGGGCGAGGTAGAGGAAGAAGGGACGGTCCCGGTTGGCCTCGATGACCTTGACCGCTTCGTCGGTGTAGTAGTCGGTGAGGTAGCGGGCCGGCTCGAAGCTGTCTCCGCCGTTGTAGCTGGACGTGAAGTTGAGGGTCGCCCAGAGGAAGCGGTCGATGGGGTCGAAGTCCTGCTTGGCGTTGACGACGTCGGGGGAGTCCTCGGGCAGGTAGAGGCCGCTCGTCATCAGCAGACTCTCGTCGAAGCCCTGGTCCTCGGGGGCCTTGCCCCCGGTGCGACCCAGGTGCCACTTCCCGATGTGGACCGTGTGGTAGCCCTGTTCGGCGAGCAGCTCGGCCAGCGTGATCTCGGACGGCGGCATGCCCATCCGATCGTAGCCGGCGGAGAAGCCACCCGGACCATAGATCGGCGCGCGCATGCGCGGGCCGGCGTCCTCCGACATCATCCCCACGAGCTGCATCATGCCCGGCGGCGTTGGCGTGAACTCGAAGCCGAAGCGCGTGCCGTAGCGTCCGGTCATCAAGGCGGCGCGCGAAGGCGCGCAGGTCGCGTTCGCGGCATAGCCCTGGGTGAAGTTCACGCCTTCGGCCGCGATCGAGTCCATGTGAGGCGTGGGGACGGTTCCGCCCGCGACGCCGCCACCGCCGAAGGTGAGATCGTTCCAGCCGAGGTCGTCGGCGAGGATGAGCACGACGTTGGGCGGCCGCTCCTGCGGCGCCCGCCCGGCCGGGTCGGGGCCGGATTCCCAGTCGACCGGCACGTTGGGTCGGGTCGGATAGCGGCGTTCGATCGCGAACCCGATGGCCGAGAGCATCAGCTCGACGCGGTTCGCCCAGGCGAGGCCGCCGAGGAGGGCGAGGGTGACGACGATGCCGATGGAGATCCTGGCGAGTTTGCTCACGGTGGGGCTCCTACTCTTCCCGCGCAGCGAGGACGGTGCCGGGCCCAGCAGATTACGAAATAGCAATCTGCTGGTTCGATAGAACCCCAGTTCGAAGAATTCCAACTCAAGACTGGCGCCGCCTGAGCAGCAAATCAACCAGGATGAATGGCGCGAGCAGCAGCAGTGCTACCAGCAGTCTTGGAGATGCCAGGTTGAAAGTGGCGGTGGTCGGTGAAACTTCGGCGTATGCGATCCCTCCTGCCCGGTGTCTGCTGGCAATGTCCTGGTATGGATCGGAAGTGGCCATGCTGAGAAAATCCCGTCGAGATCGGTAGCGGACGAGGATGACTTCGTCCCAATCGCTTTGGCCTTCCACGGTAAAGCTGGGGAAGCGTCCCGAGTACATTGGGTGTCCTGCGTTGGCGAGTATCATGGGCACGACACCTGCGCCGTAAGCCTGGTAGGTTGCTGGTGGGCGATCCCGGGTTTCACCGTCGGCATACTCATACCGATTCAAGTTCAGCATGAAGATTTCGTCGCCTGTATCGTTCGCCGCCATCGCTCGCAAGCGATTCACGAACTCAACGTCTTCTGCGTCTGGTGGTAGATTGGCGATGTAGCTCTCTACCTCCGCTTCTGTGAGCGGACTCATGCCCCAGCCGTTGTACCAGGCCAGGAAAGCCAGATACAAAACAAAGAATATTGTGGCGTTAACCTGTCTTGCGTTCATTGGCTGCACTCTGCTGGAGGTGATCAGTTACAGGAACAGGACACCGGCGCGCTGGTCAGTTGCCCGATTACATCCGGTGACTCGATTGTACAGGCGGACCCTGTGACCGGTCGCAGCGCTGCCACCAGGGGCGAGCAGTCGTAACAGCACTGGTAGGCGTCCCCGCACTCCCCGGAACCGCAGTTGCGGGAGCAGAAGCGCTCAAACCCGCAACGCCAATCCGTTCTGCTCCAGACGCCAGATCAAGTGATCGATCCGGTCCTGTCCGAAGAACGGCTCGCCCCGGAACACCGCCGTCGGCACGCCCCAGTGGCCGGCCTCCGCGTGCGCCCTCTGGTTGGCCTCGATGGCGTCCTCGAAGTGCTGCGGGTCCTTCTCGATGGCGGCGTCGAGCTCGGCGAGGTCGAGGCCGGCGGCGTCGGCGGCGCGGGCGAGGTGATCGCCCTCGTGCCAGTTCTCGACCTCGCCGGACCAGATCGTGCGGCTGACGTTGTCGATGAAGGCGAGGCCGCAGCCGCGTTCGACGGCGGCGATGCCGAGCCGGGTCAGCCGGTGGATGTACGGCTGCTCCTTCGCGATGCCGACGCCGATCTGCTGTACGACCGGGTCGGGGCGCGGATAGCGGTACGGGATGCCGTTCATCTGCGCGATGCGGAGCGTGTCGCGCATGAGGTACGGCGGCCACATCGGGTTGACGCGGTCGAAGAACTCCGGGTCGCGGATCGCGATCGGATAGACGGGGCGGACGTCGCACGCCACGTCGTAGCGGGTGACGAGGTCGACGTAGCGTCCCGTCGCTAGATACGAGTAGGGGCTACGGAACGACCAGTAGAGCTCGAACGAGAGATCGGACGCCGTCATGCCTCCTCCACGTCCGGAAGCGCGTCGACGAACTCGGTGATCCGCTTCGCGATCTCGGCCGCGTGGCTCTCCGCGTGCATCATGTGCTTGCCACCCTCGATCGCGACGAAGCGCGCGTTCGGCATCTTGCGCTCGAGATAGGCGCCCGACGTGGTGTAGGGCGCCGCGTCTTCCGTGCCGGCGAGGACGAGGGTCGGCACGTCGAGCTCCGCGAGCGATTCCATCACGAGGCCGTCGTGCTGCAGGTTCAGGCCCGCGACCTGCAGCTCGACCCCGAAGCGGTGGGCGTTGCGCTCCGAGCGCGCGTTCCAGGCTTCGCGCTTCTCGGCATCGCGAAAGCCCGGGCCCGTCGCCATGACGACCATGCCGCGCACGGAGCCCCGCCGCGTCGCCGCGTACGCCAGCGAGAGGTAGCCGCCGAGGGAGTGGCCGACGAGCACCGGCTTGTGGCCGAGGGTCGCGATGACGTCGTCGAGGTCCGCGAGCGCGCCGTCGCGCGAGTAGAGCGCTGGATCCTTCGGAACCGGCGATTGGCCGTGCCCGAGCAGGTCGAACGCAACGACCGTGTACCGCCCCTCGAGCGCCGCCATCTGCGCGGCCCACGTCTCGGACGACGATCCCATTCCGTGCAGGAAGACGATCGGATCGCCCTGGCCACGCTTCTCCATGTGTACACGCATGGAGCGACGCTACCGCTGCTCGTTCGTCATGACACATCGTCGCGCGGGCTGGCCGCCGGCGGCCCTGCCATCGCTTCGAGCCAGGTGCGTACGATCTCGGCAACTCGCTCGTCGAGGTCGCCCGCGTCGGCATCGATGCGCTTGGCGTAGGCTTCGCGGAAGATGCGGTAGCCACGGATCAGCGATGAGAGCGCCACCTGCAGCGCCTCGAGATCGTGTCCCCGATCGATGTCCCCGTCGATGACGTCCTGGCGCAGGCGGCTGAGCATCTCCTCGTATCGCGGCATCGGGTCGACGGTGTCGTCCCCGTCGATGACGAGCAGAGCGCGCAGTTGGCTGTCGTGGATCGTGGCGCTCGACCGGAAGGCCCGAAGCCTCCGCTCGACGAAGGGGACGCCCCGGCTGTCGGCCACCAGGAATTCGGCCACCGCTTCGAAGCGACGGGTAATCGCGGCGCGCAGCAGCTCCCGTCTCGAGCCGAAGTAGTGATAGATGTTGCCGCGGTTGACCCCGGCACCCTCGGCGACCTCGCGGAGATTGAGACCCGCCAGCACGCCGTTGCGCAGGATGAGGTCGAGTGCGACGTCGATGAGTCGACGCTCGGTTTCGGCCCGACTTCGCTTTGTCTTCGTAGCCAACATCGATCCGCTCGACGTCTCCAGCCCCGCTTGCGAGCCGACCGGCCGTCGGTCACAATCAGCGCTCAGAAGCTAGCGAAACGCTAGCAATCGTTATCGAAGTGATCAATCTTGATTGCCCGAATGCGAACCGACCCGCACTGCGATCCGCGGAGGTAAGCGGGAACACCACCCGCTCGATCCACAACGAGGGGCCTCATGCACCGTCGTACACAGATCCTCCGCATCGCATCCCTCGCCCTGCTGTGCGTGCTCGCCTCGTCCGGCTGCCAGGACGTCGCGGACGTCGAGTTGGCGAGCAACGTCAGCCAGGGTCAGTCGCGTGGACTTCAGCGGGGAAACGTGGTGTTCGAGCCGAGCCTGCGCACGATGTCCCTCCGGCCCGAGGCGAACCCCGAGCGCAACGTCTACCACGGCGATCTGCACGTCCACACCGAGTACTCGTTCGATGCCTTCGCCTTCGGCACCCTCGCGACACCACGGGACGCCTACCGCTACGCCAAGGGCGCGGCGATCCAGCATCCAGCGGGCTACGAGATCCAGCTCAGCCGTCCTCTCGACTTCTACGCCGTGACCGACCACGCCATGTTCCTCGGTGTCGCCAAGGAGGCCGCCGACACCCGCTCCGAGCTCTCGAAGCTGTCGATCACGGAATTCGTCCACGACCTGAACGCGCCGGACAACCGCGGCCTCTTGAGCCTCGCCAAGCGCGCCAGGGTCTTCGGCACGCTCGTGCCGCAGCTCATCGAGAAGGTCACGGCCGGAGAACTCGAGCGGCAGGAGATCGACGGCATCTCCATCTCCGCCTGGCGCGACACGATCGAGGCAGCGGACGAGGCCAACGTGCCGGGCCGATTCACGGCCTTTGCCGGCTACGAATACACCTCGTCGACCGACGATCGCGGCAACCTGCATCGCAACGTGATCTTCCGCGACACCCGCAATCTACCCGAGCTGCCTTTCTCCCGTCTCAACTCCCAGAACCCCGAAGGCCTCTGGGACTGGATGGATGCGCTGCGTGCCCAGGGCATCGAATCGCTCGCCATCCCGCACAATTCCAACGGCTCGAACGGCGCGATGTTCGAGCGCGTGAACTGGGCCGACGAGCCCATCGACGAGGGCTACGCCGTACAGCGAATGCGCAACGAGCCGCTGGTCGAGGTGACCCAGGTCAAGGGCACGTCGGAGACCCATCCTCTTCTCTCCGACACGGACGAGTGGGCCGGCTTCGAGATCATGCCCTACCGGGTCGCCACGAAGCAGCCAAGTCAGCCCGAGGGCAGCTACGTGCGCGAGGCCTACCGCACCGGTCTCGAGATCGCGGCGGATGGCGTGACGAACCCGTACAAGTTCGGCTTGATCGGCTCGACGGACACCCACGTGGGGGGCGGATCCGATCGCGAGGAGGACTACTTCTCGAAGACCGGCCTGATCGACGCCACGCCCGAGCGGCGCGGATCGGTTCCCGCCGGTCGGCTGCTCGGGCTGGCCCTGGGCGCCGTCGCGCCCGACCTCGTGAACGAAGTCGACGGCAGGACCTATCTGGAGTTCAGCTCCTACGAGTTCTGGGGCGCCTCGGGGCTGGCGGCGGTCTGGGCCGAGGAGAACACGCGCGAGGCGATCTACGGGGCGCTCCGCCGCAAGGAGACCTTCGCGACCTCGGGCCCGCGAATCAAGCTGCGCTTCTTCGCGGGGTACGACTTCGACCCGGCCCTGCTCGACGCGCCCGGCGGCGTGGCCCACGCCTACGCGGAGGGCGTGACGATGGGCGCGGATCTCGCGGCGGACGGCGACCGCGCACCGCGCTTCTGGGTGTCGGCGCTGGCCGATCCGATGGGCGCACCGCTGCAACGCCTGCAGGTGATCAAGGGCTGGGAGGACGCCGGGAAGAGCCACGAGAAGGTCTTCGACGTGGCGTGCTCCGATGGACTGGCGGTGGATCCCGCGACCCATCGCTGCCCGGACAACGGTGCGCGGGTGAACCTCGCCGACTGCTCGTTCGACCCGGACGTCGGTGCCATGCAACTGCGGACCCTCTGGCAGGACCCGGAGTTCCAGGCCGATCAGGAGGCGTTCTACTACGTGCGCGTGCTCGAGAACCCGACCTGCCGCTGGTCCACCTGGGACGCGCTTCGCGCCGGTGTCGAGCCCCGCAGTGACCTGCCCAAGACGGTGATGGAGCGCGCCTGGTCCTCGCCCATCTGGTATCGCCCCGAACGACCGTGAGCCCACGGGAGAAGCCATGCTGAAGAAGATCTCGCTTGGAATCGCCGCGCTGCTCGTCCTCGGCGCCGCGATCTTCTGGTTCACGATCGGCCGAGACTCGCACGAGATGGACCAGGCCTTCGGCCGCGACACGGTGGCGGCGGACTACGCACTCCAGGACGATTCCAGGGTCAGCGCGCCGGCGCCCGAGCCGAGGGTGGTGCAGGCGCCCAATCCGCTCAAGAACGCCTACTGGGGAGACACGCACGTCCATACCCACGAGAGCTTCGACGCGGCCCTCTTCGGCACGACGCTGACGATCGAGGATGCCTATCGGTTCGCGCGGGGCGAAGCGCTCCGCACCGATGGCGGAGAGCGGATGCAGCTCTCGCGCCCCCTCGACTTCGTCGCGATCACGGACCACGCGGAGGGCTTCGGGACGAGGACGCGCTGTGACGACCCGGACCTCGGGTGGCTCGAGACCTTCAACTGCTTCGTGATGGACACGCCCAACGCCCTGGTCTTCCAGTTCATCCGGGCCCGGGGCGCCCGCGGCCGGCAGGAGCTCGACCCCGACCCCAGCGTGCCCGCCGGCGTCTACCGCCAGCGGGCGCGCGAACACCAGGTTCGCAGCGCCTGGCCCATCTGCGCCCGAGGCGAAGGCGGTGTGGAGCGCTGCGAGCGCGACGCGCGAAGCGACTGGGCCCGGTACATCGCGCTCGCCGATGCCTACAACGAGCCGGGGGTGCTCACGACCTTTGCGGCCTACGAGTACTCGCCGACCCTGCCGGACGACGGCAAGCACCATCGAAACGTGCTCTTCCATGGCAACGACCTGCCCGAGCACGCGATCTCGTCCATGGACGTGGGCAATGCCATCGACCTCTGGCGCGGGCTGGAGGCCGCCTGCACGGGCGATTGCGACTTCCTCACGATCCCCCACAACATGAACAAGACGTGGGGGCTCGTCTACAGCCGGTACACCTGGGATGGCGGGAGCTACGACGAGGAGGCATGGCGCCTGCGCAAACGTCGCGAGCCGCTGGCGGAGATCTACCAGATCAAGGGCGCTTCCGAGTGTGCATTGGGCGTCGGTGCCACCGACGAGGAGTGCGCCTTCAGCCAGGTGCTTTCGCCGTGTGAGCCGGGCGAAGAGACGGGCTGCGCGTTCGAGACGGGTTTCGCGAGGCAGGGGCTCAAGGTCGGTCTCGAGCTCGATCGGGAGCTCGGCTTCAACCCCCTGGCCTTCGGCATGATCGGCTCGACCGACACACACAACGCCAACCCCGGCGACGTCGAAGAGTGGGATTACGTGGGCGCGGTCGGATTGTTCAAGTCGCCCGCGATCCGGCGGTTTCGGGAACCTTTGGCCGACGAGCCCGACCGCAAGCCCTACCAATCCATCCTGCAGTTCCACACGTCGGGAGGGCTGGCTGCCGTCTGGGCCGAGGAGAATACGCGTGACGCGATCTTCGCGGCGATGAAGCGCCGGGAGGTGTACGCCACGTCGGGGCCGCGCATCACGCTGCGCTTCTTCGCGGGCTGGGGCTTCGACGAGCGTGTCGCCACCGAGCCGGACCCCGTTGCCGTCGCGACCGCGGGTGGGGTTCCGATGGGCGGTGTGCTGCGTCCGACCGATGGCAAGACCGCGAGCCCCACCT
>Ga0224512_10003472_pt1 | contig 13830 bp, 12 predicted proteins | sample SF_May12_sed_USG_4_FD_169103 | JGI IMG/M metagenome (GOLD analysis project Ga0224512, IMG submission 169103) | Sediment microbial communities from San Francisco Bay, California, United States - SF_May12_sed_USGS_13 | ecosystem: Environmental > Aquatic > Marine > Sediment | place: USA...
GCTCCGCGCTTATCGAGATGCCGATGGCACAGGCGCTTGCGTTTTGTTTTACGACCGCGAACGTGGCCACGATATTGCGATGCAACACGCAGCGCGAATGGGTGGTAACGTGTTGCCGTTTGTGGTCGAGGAGATCGGCTCGGTCGGGTTGGACGTTTGGCTGGCGGTGCTGGCCTACGGTGCGGAACGGGTCATGTTATTAGCAAATGATTCGATACCGGCCGCGATCCGGCGCGAGGTCGACCATCAGCTTAGCATCGGCCACCGCCTATTGGCCGGAATGGGCTATGCACCGCAGCGTATATCTTGGCTTGATGCTGCTGATTATCCCGATACCGTCGGTGTGCCAACTGATGCGGCCTTCGGCAATGCGGCCGCGGGTTTCGCGGCGGTGGGCGGCAAACGCGCGGTGTTACGCATGGCGCTCGATCATTTGCACGACTGCGCACCGGCGCGGGCAGATTGTATTGAGTTGCCGGACGGCGCACCGTTTGGTGCGATACAACTCGATGCCGATGCCTGCACATTATGCATGGCCTGCGTATCGGTGTGCCCGGCCGGCGCTTTAGAGGATGGCGGCGACAGTCCAGCGCTGCGATTTATCGAATGGAATTGCGTGCAGTGCGGAATTTGCGAATCGGCGTGTCCCGAACACGCGATTCGTCGCGAGCCACGCTACCTGCTTGACGCGGAGCGGCGTTTATCGACGTGCGAGTTAAAAAGCGAAGAGCCGTTCCGCTGCGTGCAATGCGGCAAGGCGTTCGCAACGCAAAGTGTAATTCGGCGCATGCATGAAAAATTAGCCGGCCACCGAATGTTCAAAGACGCGTCCGCATTACGGCGTCTGGAAATGTGTGAAGACTGCCGGGTCAAAGATATGTTCACCGAATCGGGGAATTACCTGTCGTAGCGTAGTTGCGTCGCGAGTATTTGTTTTGTGCGCCGCAACATTATGTACAGATGCAATGAGTTTTACCAAGCACACGATTTCATTGCTAGAGCAATATTAGCCGAGTAACAGCTTGAAATTTCGAGTGTAATTGATGCTAAGCAAGGCGTTCGCCTTGCGCCTGCGAGTCGACCACGTTTGAGTCGTTGCCGGTCTTGCCGGCGCGCTATGTACACCTCTAAATAATCGATTATAATTGTTTCCGATTAGTCACAGTCGAGTCCCAAATACCTAAATGAACAAATTGGAATGACTGTACAGGCGGTGACCCAAGAGTGGGTCAATATGAATAACAACGCAGACGCTACCCCAGCGTCCGAGGGGCAAGCTCGAGCCTCCACTTACAGTTTAATTGCGGCTTTGCTTGCGCGTCCGCCCAGCGATGCGCTTATGCAATCTCTCACTCGAATTCCGCAACGCTCGAACCACGACGACGGGACAATGGCATTGGCTTGGGAAGCGTTGCGCGATGCGGGTGAAGCCGCACCGATCGCCGAGATACTCAAGCACGAATATCATGATTTGTTCATAGGCATCGGGCGCGGCGAACTCCTACCGTTCGGCTCGTGGTATCAAACGGGGTTCTTGATGGATCGGCCGCTGTCGTTATTGCGGGACGATCTCAAGCGACTTGGGTTCGAACGTCAAGACGAGGTGAAGGAGCCCGAGGATCACATCGCTGCGTTGTGTGAAACCATGGCAATGATAATTGCAGACCAACGTATTGCGTTTGCGCAGCAGCGCGCGTTTTTTCGAGACCATATTGGTTGCTGGGCAGGCCAATTCTTTAGTGACTTGGCGCAAGCCGATCACGCGACGTTTTACCGTGCCGTGGGTAGCTTCGGCGGGCATTTTATTCAGTTCGAGAATCGTTACTTAGAGATGTTGGCGTAATACCGCGGCAGATTTCCCGGTCGCATAACAAAGATAGTTGCAGAGGAGATTGATTGAGATGAGCAAAGATACACTGACCGACAATACTGATCGTCGCAAGTTCCTAATAGGCATGGCGGCCGCGGGTGGTGCGACCACGGCGGCGGCGATTGCCGGCGGCGCATTAGCCGGTACTGAATCGGATGCCGCGCCGGATAAACCCGCGACAGCCAAACAAGGTTATCGTGAAACTCCACATATTCGCGAATATTATCGGCTCGCGCAGTTCTAACCGGATTAATTGAGGAGCATCGACGATGAAGTTGATTAGAAAAAGTAACGGTTCGACCGCGAGCGTAACGCTGGCGTCGGTCGGTGAAGCCATTAGCCGGCGCACGTTTCTGCGCCGTTCCGGCATCACTTTGGGAGCAGCATCCGCTGCCACGTTGGTAGCGCCCACTATGATGCAACGCGCCGCGGCCGCGGCGGCCGACGCGGGCGGCGAAATCGAGTTAAGGCGCAGCGTGTGCACGCACTGCTCAGTCGGTTGCGGGGTTATCGCCGAAGTGCAGAACGGCGTGTGGACCGGTCAGGAGCCCGACTTCGATTCCCCGTTTAACCTCGGAGCGCATTGCGCCAAAGGCGCGTCGGTACGTGAACACGGTCACGGTGAGCGACGCCTCAAATATCCGATGAAGCTCGTCGGTGGCAAGTGGGAACGGATGTCCTGGGATGCGGCCATTGATGAAATCGGCGACCAGCTGTTGTCGATTCGCGAACAATCGGGCCCGGATTCGGTGTATTGGCTGGGCTCTGCGAAACACAGTAACGAACAGTCGTATCTGTTTCGCAAGATGGCCGCGATGTGGGGCACCAACAACGTCGATCACCAGGCGCGCATCTGTCATTCGACGACCGTCGCGGGTGTTGCGAACACCTGGGGTTACGGTGCCATGACCAATTCCTACAACGATATGCACAACTGCAAGGCGATGATCTTCGTCGGCAGTAATCCGGCCGAAGCCCATCCGGTGGCGATGCAACACATTTTTCGCGCCAAAGAAAACGGCGCCAAAATGATCGTCGTTGATCCGCGATTCACGCGTACGGCGGCCCATGCCGATCACTTTGTGCGGATTCGCCCCGGCACTGATGTCGCGATCATCTGGGGCATGCTCTGGCATATCTTCGAGAACGGCTGGGAGGATAAGGAATACATCCGCCAGCGTGTTTACGGCATGGACGATATTCGTGCCGAAGTCGCGAAGTGGACCCCGGAAGAGACGGAACGCGTTACGAGTGTCGATGAAGCGACGGTGAAGACAGCCGCTCAAATGATGGCGGAAAACCGCCCCGGCACGATCGTTTGGTGCATGGGCGGCACGCAGCACACGATCGGTAACAACAATACGCGGGCCTACTGCGTATTGCAGTTGGCGCTCGGCAATATCGGTAAATCCGGTGGTGGCGCTAATATCTTCCGCGGCCATGACAATGTACAAGGCGCGACCGACCTCGGTGTGCTGTCGCACACGCTTCCCGGTTACTACGGGCTGTCGGAAGGCTCGTGGAAGCATTGGTCGCGGGTCTGGGAATTGGACTTCGAATGGGTCAAGGGCCAGTTCGACCAGGGCATGGTGGAGGGCGACAAGGAAGGCAAGCAGGTGCACCCGATGAATTACAAGGGAATACCCGTGTCGCGCTGGGTCGACGGAGTCATCGAGGACAAGAACCAGATCGGCCAACGCGATAATCTGCGGGCGGTGATCTACATGGGTCACGCGGTCAATAGTCAAACCCGCGGTCCGGATATGAAAGCGGCGATGGAGAAGCTCGATCTCATGGTAATCGTGGATCCGTATCCCACCCACGCTGCGGTGATGAGCGATCGTAAGGACGGCATCTATTTACTGCCGGCCGCGACACAGTTCGAAACCTACGGTTCGGTCACGGCATCCAATCGTTCCATCCAATGGCGCGACAAGGTCATCGACCCGATATTCGAGTCGAAGACCGACCACGAGATTCTGTACTTGATGGCCAAAAAGTTCGGCTATCACCAGCAGATGTTCAAGAACATCAAGGTGCAGAATAATGAACCGAACGTGGAAGACATGACCGCTGAAATCAACCGCGGTATGTGGACCATCGGTTACACCGGCCAGAGCCCGGAGCGGTTGAAAGCCCATGCGGCAAACCGCCGGACGTTCAACACCACGACGCTCAAGGCCGAAGGCGGTCCGGTGGACGGCGATTACTACGGTATGCCGTGGCCGTCGTGGGGCACGCCGGAGATGGGACACCCGGGAACGCCGGTACTGTACGATCCGAGCAAACCGGTGGCCGAAGGCGGATTGTGTTTCCGCGCCCGTTTTGGCGTGGAACGGGATGGCGTGAATCTGCTGGCCGAAGAGTCGTACCCCGTCGATTCGGAAATCCGTGATGGTTATCCCGAGTTCAGCGCCGAATTACTAAAACAATTGGGCTGGTGGGACGATTTGACCGACGCCGAAAAACAGCTCGCCGATGGCAAAAACTGGAAGACCGACCTGTCCGGTGGTATTCAGCGCGTCGCGATCAAACACGGCTGTGCGCCGTTCGGTAATGCCAAGGCCCGGGCCATAGTCTGGACCTTCCCCGATCCGGTGCCGGTGCATCGCGAACCGTTGTATACGCCGCGCCGCGACCTGGTGGCGGATTATCCCACTTATGAGGATCGCAAGCGGTTTTACCGGCTACCGACCCGATATAAGGGGATTCAAGTCAACGACCATTCCAAGGACTACCCGTTGGTGTTCACCAGTGGTCGCTTAGTGGAATACGAAGGCGGCGGTGAGGAGTCGCGCTCGAATCCTTGGCTTGCCGAGTTGCAACAGGAGATGTTTGCGGAGATTAATCCGGCCGATGCCAACGACGCGCAGATCAGCGACGGACAGCAAATTTGGATCAATAGTCCGGAAGGCGCAAAGATCAAAGTCAAGGCGATGATAACCGAGCGGGTGGCCCGCGGCGTGGTGTTTACGCCGTTCCACTTCGGCGGTCACTTTCAGGGCGTCGACTTAACCAGTAAATACCCGGAGGGAGCCGCGCCGTATGTGGTGGGTGAGGCGTGTAATACCGCGTTCACCTACGGCTACGATTCCGTAACGCAGATGCAGGAGAGTAAAGTCTCTCTGTGCAACATCAAGCCCGCTTAATCGGAGGAGAATGACAATGGCTCGAATGAAGTTTCTGTGCGATGCTGAGCGGTGCATTGAATGTAATGCCTGCGTAACCGCGTGTAAGAACGAACACGAGGTGCCTTGGGGTGTAAACCGGCGCCGCGTCGTGGTGTTGAACGATGGCGTGCCCGGTGAAAAGTCGATTTCGGTGGCTTGTATGCACTGTACCGATGCGCCATGTGCCGCCGTTTGTCCCGTAGATTGTTTCTACACGACTGACGACGGTATCGTGCTGCACGATAAAGACCTCTGTATCGGCTGCGGATATTGTTTTTATGCGTGCCCGTTCGGCGCGCCGCAATACCCCCAACAAGAGGCCTTCGGTGTGCGCGGCAAGATGGATAAATGCACGTTCTGTGCCGGTGGCCCAGCCGCCGATAATAGTGCCGAGGAACGCGAACAGTACGGACGTAATCGTATCGCCGAAGGCAAGCTGCCGTTGTGCGCGGAGATGTGCTCCACCAAATCGCTATTGGCAGGAGACGGCGACATGGTGGCCGGCATTTATCGGCAGCGCGTGTTAAAGCGTGGTGGTAGGCCACAGACTTGGGGTTGGGAAGCCGCTTACGCGCCTGCGTAAATATGAAGTCAAGGGGGGGACAACGAACGGGTCCCTCCCTTGATGTTTATTTGACTACCGTTGCGCTATGTGAAGCGCAGCGGATGCCGCATAAGGAGTATCCGTATGTTCAAGAACACTGCAGCCATTCTTGCAATCGCACTGGTGGCCGGAATATTGAGCGGTTGTTGGGAAGATACCGATGTCACCCTGCATGAGCCGGGGGCTTATAAGGGCGCGGCCGACCCGTTGCTGGCGCAGGATTCCGGTGCACGGGCGAAGGTACTTGAAGAACGTTTTAATCTTGTACAGATGGACCGTTAGCGGTACCACTGACGGAGGATACTGAATTGGCAACAATAACCCACCCCCCTATTAAACGCAGAAAATCGATGCGCTCCCGAACGATGATCTGGTCATTGGTGATTATCGTCGTCAGTGCCATGGTGCTACCGGCCGCGAGCTATCTATTGACCGGTCTTGGTGTCGCGCAGGCGCAAGTCACCGACCAGAACACGAATCAACGCTCCAATTATTGGCGCGCGGTGCGTGAGGGTAATTCCGGCTATAGCGCAGTCCAAGGTACGGACTCCACCATGCGGGTAATAAACGAAGAGACCAGCACATTATTCAATATCGGTGGGCAGAATTGGCGGCAGCAGCGCAACGGCCAGCTCGCCAACTATGGCGGGTGGCTCCTAATCATTTCGCTTTTCACGCTTACTATGTTGTACCTGTATCGTGGGCGCGTCGATGTCAATAAGCCTCTTTCCGGAGCTACTGTGCCTCGCTGGTCGCTAATCGAACGGACCATTCATTGGTATACGGCGATCTCTTTTGTCATATTGGCGATCACCGGGCTAAGTACGATTTTCGGTCGTGTTGTACTCATTCCATTACTGGGGGCGAAGGGATTTGCATGGTGGGCCTCGGTCTCGATGACCCTGCACAATTATATCGGCCCGTTTTTCTCGATCGGTGTCGTGTTGATGTTAATTTTTTGGATTCGTCACAATATTCCGCGTGCGGGCGACCTCAAGTGGTTCACCGAAGGTGCTGGATTAAAGTACGACGTCCATTCGAGCGCGGATAAGGCCAACCCCGGTGAGAAAATATGGTTTTGGATCGTGGTGTTGGTAGGTGGTGTCGCGGTATGCGTCAGTGGGTTTGTGCTGGATTTCCCGATCTGGGGGCAAACCCGCGCTGACATGCAGCTCGCGCATTTAGTCCACGGCGCCGGGGCGTTGATCTGGATTGCGGTGTTTTTTGGCCATGTTTATTTGGGCACGATCGGGACCGAGGGGGCGTTGGAAGGTATGACGACGGGGCGGGTCAGCTCTGAATATGCTAAGCAGCATCACGATATCTGGTACGACAAGGTAAAGCACCTGGAGGAAGTCACACCGCGTACGGTTTCAGCGGGAGCGGTACCGAGCAGTAGTAGTAGCGGATAGGCAACGCGAACTTAAACATCTCGATATCCAACCACCTCTACTGTAGGGAGTTACAGTAGAGGTGTTTTTTTGAACTCTTAATACTCACGCAAACTTGAATGAAGCGATTTCCCGCCACCGTAAAGGACAGTATGGAGGCCAGCGGGGCGACGACGACCTGCCTCGCCGTGCAAATCGATTCCGGAGCGTGGGAAACGGCGATCTTTTTTCAGGTGGGTGGTCCTGAAAGCAAGATGGACCGCCGTGTCTTGGCGCGCACTACGAAGCCGATTCCCGCCAGTATTGAAGCCGACCTTATCGAACATGAGATGGCCACCGTTGTGTTGCTTAGACTCGAAGTGCAAACCGTTGTCGGTGATCCGCTGGTTGGTGAAATTTTAGTGGCTCCCGGCCGTACCGATTCTCAATTTGAGGCGTTGAAGTGTCTAACGCGTCAGCAGCGGCTGCTGTGGTTTTTCGGGGATCGAGCGTATTGGATCATCCACTCACAACAAAATCGATGGGGTGAATCGGAACGGGCTGGATTTAAACAATTGCTCGCCGACGCGACCCACCATGATGCATTGATTCGAGTGACGGGGCGTTACGACGCCAATGCCGCGTTGCAGTCGATCGTGGCCAATTACGAACTGCGCGAGGGCGCAATGCGGACGGAGTATCAGGTAAGTCACGGTTCGTCCGTTAAACCGGGGAATTGAGATTTGCGGCCGGCCGCTACGCGTGGAGGGGCGTTTTGATCCGATGAGTAGCGTGGCTCCCAACAGTTAGCGACCTCTGTGCAACTAATCATGGTGAACCGAGAAACAGTGGCCAAATTATCTGGGTGGCGGCAACGAAAAATTCTGTGACATCCCGCTTGCAGTCGGCGCGCCGCCGCCCGCCTGGTTGGCTATGGATCTGGCTGTCGTTGATATATCTGTGGCCCACGGTCTGGGCCGGTCAAATGGAGTTTTTGGACGCGATCAAGAGTCGTGACGTCGATGCGATCGCTGCCAATTTGGCCGATACGAGCGATATAAATGCCGCCACAACAGATGGGCGCACGGCGTTGATGGTAGCAGCAAAACATGGCGGCGATGAGTTGGTGCGGCGCTTGGTGCGGGCCGGAGCAAATGTTAATCAACGCAATCGAAATGGCGGCACGCCGCTTATGTATGCATCCATCCATGGCAATACCAAAACTGTCGAGTATCTGCTAACGCAAGGCGCTGAGATCAATGTTACCGCAAAATTTGGATGGAGCGCGTTGATGATCGCCGCCAGTAAAGGCCATTCAACCCTCGTAACGACGTTGCTTGAGCGTGGCGCCGACCCAAATACCGCCGACGTGTACAGTTGGACCCCGCTCATCCGTGCGGCCTATCAAGGTAAGCGGGAGGCTGTGGCCGCGTTGTTGACGAGTTCTGCGACTGCTATCGATTTGCAGGACGATCAGGGCGCTACGGCATTGCATCATGCGGCGGCGCGTGGATATCCGAAAATCGTTGATTTATTAGTCGCTCATGGCGCGCAGCTTGAAGTAGCGGATACCGAAGGCCGTACAGCGTTGTTTAAGGCTAAGACCAGCGGGCACAGCGGCATAGAGCGAATGTTAGAGGATGCCATATCCCGGCTATAGCCCGGATATTTCACCTCGGCGGACGATGGATAAAGAATTCATTCAATACTTGAATCGAATAAGCCGTATTCTAGGATACGAGGCCGCAGCACCGTTTTTCGGGTTCGGATTCAGGGAAATTCGGCCGATGTATTTGGCACGATGCTCCTTGATCGATCGCTACGGCTGTGCATAGGTGGATGATCGCGCCGACTGTTTAGTCCGATTTTCCCTGAACTCCGAACCCTGCATGAATTTATCCAGGTTGGAACCATTATGACTGTAGATCGCAAACACGGAGCCGGTCGCCGCCGATTTATACGAACGTGTGTGTCCGCGGCGGCTGCGGTGAGTGCAAGCCCGGGACTACTAGCCCAGCAGGGCGCTACGATGAAGCCTTACGATCCCGTAACCCTTGCCGATGCGAACGGTCGGCCATTGCGGGTGGATCAATTGGCGGCTGGTGAATGTTATGTGTTTTTCTACCCATATGTGACCACACCGTGTTTTCTGATGAATTTGGGAAAGCCGACCGACAGCGACGTAACCTTAAGAACTGAGCGGGGAAATAGCTATCGGTGGCAGGGTGGTGTAGGGCCGGAGCGGTCAATCGTCGCTTTTTCCGCGATCTGTGCCCATAAGATGACCTACCCGAGCGAATCCGTAAGTTTTATCAACTATCGGCACAACGCGGTGCGATTTGTTAATTCCAAAAAAGAACAATCGGAGCGCTCGCAAGTGATCTATTGTTGTTCGGAGCGCAGCGTTTACGATCCTGCCAAGGGTGCGCAGGTTCTGGGTGGCCCCGCACCACAGCCGCTGGCGGCGATTCATCTTGAATACGATACTGACGCTGGCAGCTTGCAGGCGCTTGGCACCTACGGTGGCGAGTTATTCGATCAATTTATCAACGCTTTTGAGTTTCGTCTTGCCTTGGATTTTCGGATTACGAATATCAGTCAACGTGTTACCGGTGCGACTACGGTAATCCCCAGCGCCGAATATTCCGAAATACAGATATTGTGCTGAACGGATCAGATTGCCGGGGCAGCGGCTCATCCGCCACACTATGGCTAACCCGCATATTGCACGAAGGCGGACGATGTATCAGGAATCTTGCCCATATATCAATCAATTACTCCGTGTTTTGCGACCCGGGTCCGGTGTACAGTTTGTCCTGTTCGAAGTCAGGAAAAATCGGCCGTCGTATTCGTTACGATCCTCCTTGATTCATAGCTACGGCTATGCATCGGCGGGCGATCGCACCGACTACTTAGCCCGATTTCCCCTGAACTTTGAACCCTTCATGCAATATGCGGGCTAAAGTTCTTCGAACGATCCTTCAACCTGCGTTGTTGATTTGATCTCGATCTTCGGGCCGTCGATGGCATTTCCGGTTAAACGGATCTTGTTGTTATCTGGATTCTGCGACCATCTACGGTGCGTCGCGACGCTCGGAAATGGCATTTTCCAGGCGCTGAACAATGTCGTTGGCGCCGACTGCGCGCGCCGCCTGCATGGCGGTCCATCCATCGTGGGCTTCGATTGATGGGTCGGCACCCGATCCTAACAATATTTCGACGATATCCAGGTATCCGAGGTTAGCGGCAAACATCAGCGCGGTATTCCCTGTTGTTTCTGCGCCGGTATTGACCTCGGCTCCACTTTTCAGCAATAAACGCAGAGTCGCGATATGTCCGCCGCGGGCCGCCAGCATCAGCGGAGTCTGACCGTGCTTACTTGCATGATTCGGATCCGCGCCGCGCGCAATCAACTCTGCCGCGAGTCGATCCAGCCCAAGCGACGCGGCGCGACCCAACGCATTATCGCCGTTGCCCATACGTGCGCCAATCGAGCCTCCATTATCAAGTAACAGCGCGACAATGCCTGGCGTATTCCGCTCTACGGCGAGTAGCAACGGTGATTGGCCGTCGGTCGTGATGGTGTCCGGATTAGCGCCGTTCAGTAGCAGCACTTCAATGATGGGCAAATGGCCTGCGTAAATTGCAGCCAGTAGTGCCGTCCAGCCGTCGAGGGCCTGCGCATTCACATCGGCACCAGCCGCGATTAAATCCACCACCGACCGCAGTCCGGTGGGTTCCGCCGCAACCTCCATTAACACGGTGTTGGCACGCAATTGGTCGGTGCTGTTGGGGTCGGCACCGCGTTCAAGCAATAGGTGAATAATTTCAGTTTGGCCACGATCCGCGGCGATAAGCAACGGCGTTTCACCGCGCGTCGCGGTCCGCATGTGGAAGTCCGCTCCGTGTTCGAGCAACTGTCGCGCTATGTCGAGATTACCGTTAGCGGCGGCATGCATGAGCGGCGTCCAATCGTCGTCCGACTTGGCGTTGGCGTCGGCGCCACGGTCGAGCAGATATTCCGTGATTTTTGAATGGCCACGACGGGTCGCGAGGAGCAGCGCGGTGTCGTGTCGTGGGCGCGGGTCCTTGGCCTCGATACTTGCGCCATTGCGAAGCGCATACCGGACGAGGTCGAGCCGCCCGCCCTCGGTAGCCACGAGTAGCGCTTGGTCAGCCACCCGTTGCGCATGGTCTTCGGGGCCTGGTGTTGGAGCGTGGTGACGGGCATTACCGGTGGCAACGAACAAAACTACCCAACCCAACGCGAGCAGGCTGCGCGTTACCAGCTGAATGCAAAATCGCGCCCAATTCGCCGACCTGCGAATCGGGTTAGCCTCGACATCGCGACGATCCATCGGCATTACTCGACTTCGAAGAAACAAAATTTCGCCAGCTCGGTGTGATCGATGCATTGCAGCATCTGTCCACACAATTCAATGAATCCCTCGTCGTAGTCGAAACTGTAAGCATCCACCATAAGTTTGAGTTGTCGCAACTCATGTCGCGTCAGCGTCAGTCGCATTTGCTCGCCGCAATCGAGATTACCCAACTGAAAGTATTCATTTACATCTGCGAGCCTGTACTCACCATTGCGGTATTCGTGAATGAGTCGGTCGACCGCATCGATATTGCAGTATATACCCGGAATGACTGTTGGCATTTCGATATTGTTCATCAAATTGTAGTACTCACCAACGCGAATCTGGCGTGAGCTGCCGCTGTCAGCGACGATCTTCGCAGAGCCGTCGGCGCCCAGCGATTCCAGAATTCCGGTGATGCGATCTCCGTTTAGCTCGATGGATATCCGTTCGCCGACGCCATCGACGCGTTGCCGCCATGATTTTAGAATGCTCGCTAAACCCGTTTCGGCCCATCTGTTTATCGACGCTAGAAAGTGTTTTGCGTAGTCCTCCAATAGGCTTGGTGGGTCGATGTCAGTCGAGCCTTCCGCGTCGATGATGCTGACCGCATCGATATCCTGATCCTGTGGGTAGGTCGCGATATTGACATGGGCTGCGAGTACCGCCCATTCGTAATGGGAATTGCGCTGTGAGGAAGTTGCGAGCATAACACCGGCCACTTTATCGGCATTGAGGATGATGTCGTTTGGCCAACGGTAGCGCAACGACACGCCGGGCGATAAGCGAGAGGCGATCGCACTGCCGAGGCTCTCCGCGGCGACGAAATTCAACTCGGGTGTAATGACGGTCGAGAAGTCGGGCCGCAAAATAATAGCGCAGTGCAGATTGCCGGAGCCGGGCAGCCAACCGCTGCTGCCACGCCACCGCGTGCCGGTTTGATCTCGTGCCCAGATCAAAGTTCCTTCGTCGGCACCGCTCTTAGCACGGCGTATGGCTTCATCCAGTACGGTGTCTACGGCGTCTAGTGCGACGATATCGAAGACACTGGGTATTTGCAGTTTTGATTGCACTGTCAACGAGTCATCGGTTAGGGTTTCTCTGCGTGAAGTACTAGTCTAGCGACCGCAGTGTTGCGGCGCTACCAAGCCGTGCAAATGAACACGCTGAAAACCGCCAGTCGACGATGCCGTAGCCGCCGCAAATTTATGCTGGGTGTTGGTGTGCTACTCGGTCTGGTCTCGTCCCCGCTGCCGGCCGCTTCCGAGATCGAGGCGAGAGCACGTGCCATTATCGATCAGGCGTGCCGCGCGGCCGACCTCGATGCTTGGATAGGTAGCCTCGATGCGGTTCGCGACGTTAATCGCGCGCCGATTGTTAGCAACGCTCAGATGGTCGGCGAACGTATTCAGGTCGACTTCGAGGACGGCGATGCGATTCACCTCGAATACGTTGCCCCGGAGGGCCAATTGCAGCGTCTTGCGCTGCAATACGATGAGCGTATAGCCGATCGATCGCGACCTGTCGCGATGTTGGTGAGTACCGCCGATTGCAGGGTTCATCAGTCGCGACGCATAATTTACGACGGCGACGTACCCCTGCGGATCGACGAGTTGGCCGCCGACGGCTCAGGGATCGCCGCGGAACATTTACTTAACCCACCCATGCCCACTGGCCGCGATCCGGGCGGTACGGCAGTTGCGGTTATCGATTCCGGGGTAAATTACTTGTTGCCGGAAATCAAAACGCGGCTCGCGCGCGATGCCGATGGAGTGCCGTGGGGTTTTGATTATTGGGAACTGGATTCCCGGCCGTTCGACGCGCACCCGACGCATTCGATTTTTTTCCCTCAGCGCCATGGTACGCAAACCGCAAGTTTGTTGCTCGAGGAAGCCGAGGTCGCGAGGCTCGTGCCTTACCGCTACCCGCGCCCGGAAATGCAACGTATGCAGGCGCTCATCGATGACGTAGCGCGGCGCGGTATTCGCATCGCCAATATCTCGATGGGGGGCGAGCGCCGTGACCAGTGGCAGGCTTTCGAGAATGCGGCCCGGGCGCAACCACAAATACTATTCGTTGTGTCGGCCGGTAACGATGGTCGAAATATCGATGAGTCCCCAGTGTATCCCGCCACGTTGCCACTCGATAACATCATTACCGTTACCTCCGCGGATAGCCGCGGCGGGCGCCCGGCGGCCGGGTCCAACTGGGGGCCGAATTCCGTTGACTTTATGGTGCCGGCAGAAAATATGATTACCACCGGATTTGACGGACGCGCCCGCCTCGTCTCGGGGTCGAGCTACGCGGCCATTCGTGTGTCCGCGCTTGTTGCGTGTTTGTTAGACCGGCACCTACAGTGGTCTGCGGCGCAACTGATTGCGGCCCTCGTGGCCATGTCGGATCCTGGTACCGCGGGCCAATATGTTCGTTACGGGTCGTTACCTGATCCTGTGGA
>Ga0224512_10003473_pt1 | contig 13829 bp, 8 predicted proteins | sample SF_May12_sed_USG_4_FD_169103 | JGI IMG/M metagenome (GOLD analysis project Ga0224512, IMG submission 169103) | Sediment microbial communities from San Francisco Bay, California, United States - SF_May12_sed_USGS_13 | ecosystem: Environmental > Aquatic > Marine > Sediment | place: USA: California...
TGTGTACCCATTAAAGAATCTGTTTCAAGGTTTTTGAATTGCACGATATTGAACGGAACTTGAATAACCGGACCATTAAATTTCGGCTCATAACTTTCAGGTTCATTTCTTCTTAAATCATTCATAAAGAAATCTGCATCACCGGGAAACTGCGAAACGTGTCTGCTACCGGGTCTTGGAGAACTGAATCTATAATTTTCATTCCAGTACTCATCTACAAAACCCAGAACTTTGTCTTTGTAATACCAGAAATCGGTCTTAAGCATCAGCTGTGTTCGACCGCCGGCGTTAATGTAAGGCCTGTATCTAACCCGCTTAATTGGTTCTCCATATCTAATTACTGTTTCACCGCGATCAGAATCCCAACCTGGAAGCCCAACGTCATCTATGCTGAATTTCAAATTAGAATAAGTCACACGAGAAAAATGCTCAATCAGTCGTTCGTTATAATCGGTTAGAAATAGTGGATCCGATATTTTCCAATAATTATTTACTGTTTGCTCAAACACACTATCAGATGGAACATTCAATTTTTTACTAAGCTTATTCTGAACTAAAAATGATGCAGACTGAAATTTTAAATCATCTTTTTCTTTCGCATTCATTAAATTCAAAGCTGTTTCATAAGCTAAGGATGAAGAATCGATTTGAGAAGTTTTGTAATACAAAAGCCCAAGTAGAAGAATAGCTTGCTTATGCGCCGGATCAAGATCAATTACCTTTTTCAGATAATAGATACCTTTCCGAGGCTCACCAATATCTTCATACAGATTGGCCAGATGAATGTAGGCATCAAAGCAGGATGAATCACTTTTTATTGATCTTTTAAAGAATCTCTCTGCTTTTATAAAATCCTCAATAGCAAAGCTATCAAAGCTCAAAGGTGGATCACTCTCAGCTTGAAGTACCGAATTACTATACTCGTAATATTCTTCCTCCTTAATTCTTCCAAGGTTTAATAAAGCTTCGGTACAAGTATTGTCGATTTTGAGCGCGTCCTCATAGTACTTAAAAGCTAAATTTCTGCTGAATGACTCCATAAGTTTTGCCTGGAGTAACCGGTATTCAATGTTTTTCGGTTTCTTCCAGATGGCTTTTTGAATTAGCTCTCGTGCTTTTACCCTTGACTCGACAGTGTTCTGCACAAAATAAATTTTAGCCAATTCAAAGAATGAATCAGAATTACTGTACTCTGAAATTGATAGTTTAAATAACTTGATGGCTTTAGAAATATTTCCCCGTTCGGATTCTTCAATGGCAAGATAATAGTACTCATTCAGATTCTGATTTGATATTTGGGCAAAACCTTGTGGGAGTGGAATAAAAATCACAATGAATATCAGTAAAATAATATTCTTCATTACAGCCGTGACTGTTTATTAGTTCTATGACTTATTTCACTAAGAAAATAATATCTTAACGCTGATAAGTCAAGGGTTAATTATTCACCGGCGGAGGTAAATTCTTTTATTTAATAGAGAAAAAAATTCTTTTTTAATGAATGTATGTATTGAAGTAATATTTTTTTTCGAACAAGAGTTCCTTATTCTTTCTGAAGAATTCTATAATTGCTTCAGCGGAAATTACACGTGCAATTCCATATCTTATAGATGAAAACCTCTTTACATATTCCTCACCCCTATAAGGAACAATAGGACTATATCGTTCGTTATTATTTAGCTTCTGAGGAACCAGAATGTTTTCTTCTTCTTCAGGAACCCACTGAATCATACCAACCATTTCGAAGTTTGGTACGCCATCCCTTATAGCAAGCACAATGCCACCACTCATTCCATTATTTACTACTGCATCTACCAGGAATGAACCGTATTCATCCCTATTAGGATTGCTTACAATAGCTTTGGTGACCATTTGGTAGTTGATAGGGTATCCAAAGAGGTAAACGAAAGATCCCCAGTCCAATTCTTTCGCTTTTCCAGTTGGATAAGTGAAAACAGGGAACCTTAAATCAGATAAAATTTTGTAATCCTTACCTATCAAAGCTAGATCACTTTTTTTGTCTGCTACCAATAATTCAAACTCACTTCCTTCAGGAAAACCTGCTACATATATAGCCTGTCTTTCTTTAATAAAAATCGCCTGAACGTACTTAGTGAAGTTTCCTTCGTCGTTGGGTAAATACGATATTACTGTATCAGGGAATTGAACAATATGTGCACAGGTAAGAATAGCTACTTTACCTTCCTCAAAATAAAGTGTTGTACCGGTTCCTGAGGTAGATTGGTCTGCATATCCTTCGGAAATAGCTAAACTCCGAAAATCAGCAGTCTTAAGATTTTCTTTGGTCAGGTTTGCATTTTGGTCGAACGTATAAGTTTTATAGAAAGTACTGCTATGGATTCTCTGAACTGTTTGGCTGATTTCTCTTAGCTCGTCAGAAGCTCCTTTATAGGGAAATTCGCTGTCGTACTTTCCGTCACCAAGGATTGGATAAATTTCTTTATAGCTAACACTAGAACAGGAAGTTAATAGAAAGATAATACAAAGAACGGAGAGTATTAATGAAATAGATTTCATACTTTTTATCTCCTGTCTTTCAAATAAAATTTAAATTTTAGCAGTTCTTGTTAATCACTTGTTTCGTGTTTCACTTTAAATCCTTTTTTCATCCATCCTTTGGCTAGCAGCAAACCTATGGGAGAAACAATTGCAATACAGCCATAAATAAACCACATCGTTTCAGTATTCATATCTGCTGGCAATGCATCTGATGGACAGTAATTCATCAAAAACCAGCCAGAATAAAGACTTGTTATCACTTTTGTTAGGAACCATGGGAACTGTCCAATTCCCATATAAATACCAGTCATATTTTTTGGTGCAATTTCAGCAACCCATTGTAAAAATCTTGGCTGCCACATTGCTTCACCCAATGTCATAAGCACAAGGTAAGCCATAAGTGTGTAGAAGTTTGGACCAAGAGCGAGAATAAATGTTGGCGCCGCCATAACAGTGGTTCCGATTATCATCATACTATAGGTATCTTTTTTTGAAGTGAGTGCTGTGACCATAGGTGCAAGAATAAAAATCAATATCGGATTGAGGTTAACGAAGAATTCAAAATTATCACTTACAAATCCTTCAAAAGCTCTGCTTGTGTATAGTGGTAAAGTCAACCAGTTATGAGCGAAAAGCGTTTGGACGAATATTAAAATAAAAACAAAATAGAGAAATCGTAAATCCTTTAAGGGGAAATTTTTTATGTAATAAGCAAACTTTTCTTTCTTGGACAACCCAGCCATTTCATCTATTTCTTCAGGCTTCTGATTACCTTCATCATCTTGATTTGCATCCTTAGTAGCTTTCTCCATTGCTTTCTTTGTTATAACGAAGTATACTATACCTATTCCCACTACAGTAAGGGCAGCGTAAACCCAGAACACTCCTGTGATACCAAAAGCTCTCCGTACCGGAGGGGATATAATCCCTGGTAAGAACCCGCCCAAATTCATTAATGCATAAAGCATTGCGTAACCCATTGCAGATGTCTTTTCATTGGTTAGTTGCTTGACTCCTGCATAGCAAGCCGGTTGATAAATTCCATACCCTAAAATGATTCCGAAAATTCCTAACATTGCAAACAAATGTGCAGAATTTCCAAAACCCGGAACGCCAAGGTTCGGGGAGAAGGTTAGTAGAATTCTTCCAATTAACATAAATGAGAGAGCAATGAGTAGTGATTTTCGTAATCCTATCCAATCAACAGTAGCACCTAATAGAAGCATAAAAAGTGTTATTCCCCAAGTTTGTACACCTACCATTAACCCCGCGTCTACATCATTAAGTCCAATGTATTCATTAAAAAATATTGCCAGAAGCCCAACAACTCCAAAGTAAGTTAAGCCCTCTAAAACGTATGAGAGGTTTACACCAAGAAGAGCTCGTGATGTATGTGAAAGGTCAACAAAAGGTTGTGTAAGATCCATTATTATATTCTCTGCAAAATCGTATTCATCCTTTGATTTTGCCTGTTTCCCTTGTACTAGTAAAACAGAAATAAATGCGATTGGTGGGAGTATTAAAGAAAATAAAAACCAGAGTAATCCATTAAGCCCTTTCCCGATAGCAGTTCTTGCTGTGCCGAGGACAAAGAAAATATAAAACATTATTGCCAAACCGATAAATACAATTAGCAGGTCGTTCATAATTCCTCATTAATTTATTTTCTGATTAAATAAATAGTTGGCTGAATAAAAATTAACTGACTGAAAAAATAATTGTTCTGAATGAGTTAGAAAAAAATACTTATTATTATTTCACTTATTAAACGTATTAATTTTCCAGATTATTGAGATTTCCAAGATACCTTGGAACAGTGAAAGAAAACCTGCTTCCTTTGCCTTCTTCACTTTCTACCCAAAGAACACCATTATTCTTTTCAATAAATTCTTTGCATAATAATAAACCCAGGCCGGTTCCTTTTTCATTAGCTGTTCCGTCTCTTCTGGATTGCTCGTCAATACGAAATAAATTTTTCTGATCTTCAATGCTGATACCAATTCCACTATCTGTCACTGAAACTTCTGCATTATCACCATTAATAATCCCCTTAATTATAATTTTTCCGCCAGGTTTTGTGAACTTAATGCTGTTTGAAACAAAGTTCCTTATAATTGTGTCAATCATATACTTATCAGCATAAACAAGTATATCCTGGTCCATATTGTTAACCAAGTTCAGCCGTTTAAAGTTAGCGCCTTCTTCGTACAAATTCATTATCTCACTACCTAATTCTGTAAGTTTGATTACACTTTTGTTAACCGTGATTCGACCAGACTGAATCATTGACCACTCAAGCAAATTAAGTATTAAATTATAAACCTGTTTAGAAGAATGATAAACATTCGATATTGAACTTTTAATTTCTTGTGGAGTCATCTCATCATAGGAATGAGTGATATATTCAGTTAATCCAAGAAGAGAATTAAACGGACTTCTCAGATCGTGTGATATTATAGAGAAAAATTTATCCTTAGCAGAATTAAGTAATTTTAATTCCTCTGTATATTTAATTAACTGCTCTTCAAATTTCTTTCTCTTGCTTATATCCTGAACCTGCGCGATAAAAAATGAAGGCTTTTCATTTGTATCTCTGATCAGCGATATTGTCGTGAGAGCCCAAATGACATCTCCTTTTTTATGAAGATATCTTTTTTCAATAGACTTGCTTTCTAATGAATCATTTGTCAACAACTCTTTAACCATTTCAAGAGATTTATCTAGATCACCGGGGTGAGTTACATCCCGGAAATTAGTGCCAATCATTTCTTCTTCCTTATATCCAAGCATCTCACAGAAAGTGCTATTAACTTTTGTTAACTGTCCATCTGGGCTTAGTATTGCCATTCCAATACCGGAACTTTCAAAAATATTTCTGAATTTCTCTTCACTCTTTTTAAGAGCCTGCTCATAATTTTTCCGGTCCGTGATATCAGTTGCAGATCCAATTATTCTTTTCGGTTTACTGTTTTCTGCAGGGACTAAAACACCACGAAGCAATAGCCAACCTACCGATCCGTCTTTTATATATAAACGATGTTCTATTTCAAACCTTTCTGATTTACCTTCCAGACAGTTTTGAATAGTTTTTTCTACAAATTCTTTGTCCTCTTCATGAATATATCTGAATTTATCAGAGTCGATATCCTCAAGATCCTTTTCAGAATAATTGAATAGTGCGGGAATATCAGAATCAAGTATCAATTTATTTTCATCTGCCCAAAGCTCCCATACTCTTGTTTTTGCTGCTTCAGTAGCTATTTGGAATCGTTGTCTTGTATTAATAAGCTCCTTATAAATTTTATTTTTATATAGAGCCATATCTATGACCCGTTTAAGTTCTTTTAGGTCGATTGGTTTTATAAGATAACCGAAAGGTTCAACAATTTTTGCACGTTGAAATGATTCATCGTCTGCCAAGGATGTAAGAAAGATTACCGGGGTTTGATAATTTTTAAGGATATAATCAGCAGTTTCAATTCCATCCATTGAACCCATAAGTTTAATATCCATGAGTACAATATCCGGATATTGCATTCTAACTTTTTCAATTGCTTCTTCGCCAGTTTTAACAGAAGCCACAACTTTATAACCAGCTCCAGAAAGCTGTTTCTCAGCAAACTTTGCTACTATTTGTTCATCTTCAACTAATAATATCTTTGTGTTGTTCATTTTAGTGGTCTCAAAAAGTTTTCAATTAAGTGTATAATTTAGTGATGAAATAAATATTATTTCGAAAAAGATATAAAACTTGTTAATATTAACAAAAATAGCTATTCGTTTAACACTTTTTTCTTTCGGCCAAACCTTTTAATCCTTGTAATCCACCAGTATGTATGGCAATTATTCGATTTCCTTCTTTAAAAAATCCTTTGGCAATGAGATCATAAATACCAAATAACATTTTGCCGGTGTAGATCGGCTCTATTGGAATTTTTGTGTGAGCAGTAAACTTATCTACAAAATCTAATAAATGGTCATCAATTTTGGCATATCCTCCAAAGTGATAATCAAGATTAATATCCCAATTGTGAAAAACATTTCCATTAAAACTCTGTATCAGTGCAGCGACATTCTCCTTCAGGAATGATGCTCCCTTTAAAACAGCAAACCCAAGTGCAAACTTTTTTCCGTTCAAACCTGAAATTAAACCAGCCAAAGTTCCACCGGTTCCGCAAGGGCAGCAGATGTAATCGAAATTGATTCCAATCTTATTTACGATATCGCGGCATCCTTTAACAGCTAACTCATTCGTTCCACCTTCCGGCAGTAAATAAAAATCTCCAAATTTTTTTTGAAGATGATCTATGAATTCAGCAGAACTTTTTTTTCGATATGATTGTCTGTCGAGATAATGAATCTTCATACCCTGATCCTGTGCAAATGAAATTGTTGGGTTTAGTGGAAAATATTCCTCTCCTCTAATAATTCCGATCGTCTTAAAGTTAAAAATATTTCCGGCAGCAGCGACTGCATATATATGATTTGAATAAGCACCTCCAAATGTTAAAAGAGTGTTTTTCCCAAGCTTTCGTGCTTCCTGAAGATTGTACTTGAGTTTATGCCACTTATTGCCCGATATAAAAGCATGATTAAGATCTTCTCTTTTAATGAATAAAGAAATTTTACTTTCCTTCAAGAAAGAATCATTTACTTCCTCAAGTGGAGTATTTTCTTTTATTTTTACTAATTCTTCCAGAATGAAATTTGTCTGTTATTTAACTACTAAATTTATTTAATTATTTTTGATATAGTAATAATTATTTAAGAACGGTTAATGTGGTATGAATAATAAAGAGTTTGAAGAGTTAAAAAAAGAACTTTCTGCTGAAACTGAACTTCTTCTTTCACCAGATGAAATAATAGAACAAATAAAAATATTTGAAAAAGGGGTTCCTTTTTTAAAACTTGTAAAACCTTGCACAATAGGTGAGGGAGTAAAAGTAATTACTGAAGCTGAAAAGGAAGATTATATTAAAATTTACTTAACTGCCCTTGATGAGGGTCGGGTGATTAAATTTGTTCCTGCCTCTGGAGCGGCTACAAGAATGCTTCAGAAGCAATTAGCAATCTTGGCTAGGTTCGAAACCGCTAAACTTGATAGATTAAATGATTTAGCTGATAATGGAGATGAGGCTTGCAAAGTTACTTTGGAATTTTATAGTAATATCAAGCGTTTTGCGTTTTATAATGAATTAAAAAAGATAACAGAAAAGAATAGAAAAAAAATTGATGAACTTATCGCCGATGAAAATATATCCGAGGTAATACGTTTGATTGCTGACGAAAGTGGGTTGAATTATGCTAACCTTCCTAAGGGTTGTATTCCTTTTCATTCATATCCTGAAGGAACCAGAACAGCGTTTGAAGAACATCTTGTCGAGGCCATGAATTATTCTGCCGGGAAGGACAAAGTTGTAAGAGTTCATTTTACAATATCCCCTGAGCATGAAGCCGAAATAAAAAGGTTATTCGAATCTCTTTTTGAAAAATACAGCAAAAGAGGCTGGAAGTTTGATATTGGTTTTTCATTTCAAAGTCCCTCTACGGATACTATTTCAGTTACTCTGGAGAATAAACCTTTCAGAGATGAAAATAGCAAAATTATTTTCAGACCAGGCGGACACGGTGCATTACTTATGAATCTTAATGATCTTAAAGCTGATATAATATCAATTAAGAACATTGATAATATTGTTCCCGATCATTTAAAAGATGAGACTTACAAATACAAAAAAATTCTTGGCGGTCTTCTTATATCGTTACAGCAAAAAGTTTTCAACTTTTTAAGAATGCTTGAAAAGAATAAAGCAGATGATAGCTTAATTGTTAAAGCTATAAAATTCATCAAAGATGAATTTGAAATTGACCTGGCTGATAAGCTAAAAGAAAAACTACTAGATGAAAAACATCAATACCTATTTGAGTTTCTCAATCGACCGATCCGTGTATGTGGAATGGTAAAGAGGGAAGATCATCCCGGCGGAAGTCCTTTCTGGATAAAAGATGAAAATGGCGAAATAACCAAACAGATTGTTGAAACTGCACAGGTGGATATTTCAGATCCGAATCAACGAAAAATTTTTAATGAAGCGAATCACTTTAACCCGGTTGATCTTGATTGTAGTGTGAAGGATTACAATGGAAACCATTTTAATCTTGAAAAATTCTCTAATCCTTATACAGGGTTAATAACAAAAAAATCAAAAGATGGTAAAGAACTAAAAGCTCTTGAGCTTCCCGGTTTGTGGAACGGGGGGATGTATTACTGGTTAACAGTTTTTGTAGAAGTTCCAAAAATTACTTTTAATCCTGTAAAGGAATTGAACGATCTGTTAAAGCTAGAGCACCAGCCGTTAAAACAATAATGGAGTGGATCACCCCACGTGGCAGATGGGGTGACCGCACAGGGGGGCGTTATCTAGTTTGCTAAACTCTTTGGAGGATTGTGAACAATTTTTCTTATTGTATCAAACTGCAAGTAAGGATATTCCTCCCTTATTGAATCAATTGCATCTCCGGTTCTAAGTTTTTGTGCACGTAGTGATTTGAATTTTTTCCTGATGATATAATCCCTTACGGCTCTCTCATTTATTAACCCCCGTGATACAAGCAAATCATATATCTCATCACTAATCAAATCCGATATAGGATTGGTGAGTTCTTTTTTTGTGATTGTAGTTTCCATGTGTGCACCCTGTATGTTTATTTAATTATTCAAACACAAATTGAGAATTAAAGATTCAGTTAAGTGAGTGTTCTTAATCTCTGGCTAAAATCTATCAGAATGCCTTCAGAAATCAATTACATGATGATGTAATTTATTTGTTATTTGGTGGGAAGATGAATTCATCACTACATATCTATGTAGGTGTCTGAGCTAAATAATTTTCTTTCGGATAGCTTTTGCCACTGCTTCAGACTGAGTGTGAACGTGTAGTTTTTTGTAAATGTTCTTTATATGATGACGTACTGTATCAACACTTATAAAGAGTTGATCGGCTATTTGCTGATAATTATTCCCTCCGGCAAGAAGAGTAATTACTTCCTTTTCTCTTGCGCTTAATTCAAACTCCTGCTTATCATCCTTCAGATCTTTTGATTCTTTAAAGGCAGTAATTACCTGTCTTGCAATCTGACTACTCATCGGTGAGCCCCCTTCATAAACTTCCTTTATTGCATCAAGCAGTTTGGATGGGGGAGTCTTTTTTACTAAGTAACCGCAAGCACCGGCACAGAGAGCATCAAAAACTTTTTCGCTGTCTTCATAAATTGTGAGCATAAGAACATCAGTATCCGGTTTTACTTTTTTAGCCTCTTTTACTCCTTCAATTCCGTTCATTCCCGGTAAGGCAATATCCATTAGAACAACATTTACATCAAGAGATGACAGTCTTGCCAGAAAGCTTTCGCAATCTCTGAACAAGCCCACGGTCTTATATCCGGTTGTCCCGTTAATTAGTGCGGCTAATCCATCTCTTATTGTATCATTGTCTTCAACTATTGCTACATTTATCATTTCATATTCAACAAAATTATTTTAGTAGTGATTTTAATCTGTTTAATCCACCAAGCTTTCCTGAAAACTTTACTGTGGTACCTTTACCACTTTCTGTTTTCCAGCTCAGCTTTCCTTTTATTTTATTTGCACGGTTTTCCATATTCTTAATTCCATTGCCAAACTTAACTTTATTTAAATCAAATCCCGATCCGTCGTCTTTAAGAATAATTTCAATTATATCATTTTTGTAAAAAGCTTCAAGAACTAATTTTTTACATCCGCTGTGTTTTATTGCGTTATTGATTGCTTCTTTGAACATCAGTAAAAGATTCTGCTTGTATTCCATCGGTAGCTTTATATCATCACTTTTCTCAATATTGTTAACCTGAAAAGAAATTCCAATGGAGCTGAAAAATTCATTATATGAATCTTTCAACTTAACGATCAGGTCGTGCAGTGAATCTCTTTGCGGATTTACAACCCAAACGATATCACTCATCGAATCAACTAACTGCCGGGCAGTTTCACTTATTTTTTGCAGATCATTTTTTACTATCATACTAGAATGACCTTCACTTCTTTCAGCAACTTCACTGAGTATAGAAATTTCAGTTAAACCTGAACCTATATTGTCATGCAGATCCGAAGCAATTTTTAATTTCAACTTTTCAATTTCAAGTTGACTTTTTACTCTGATGGTTCCAAAGAAATAAATGAAAAAAGCGACTGTTAATACAACAAGTGTAACGAACCACGATGTTTGCCAGAATGGTGGATTGATAATAATTTTTATTGAAGCCGGGTTTTCATTCCATATTCCATCCTCATTAGTTCCCTTGACCAAAAATGTAAATTCTCCGGATGGTAGGTTGGTGTAAGTTGCGATTCTGTTGGAACCGTCAGTTGATATCCAGGATTCCTGAAAACCTTTAAGAATGTAACTGTATTTGTTTTGCTTTGGAATGGAAAAGTCAAGAGCAGAAAATTCAATCGAAACAAAATTCTGATCGTATGATAATATTAACTCACTTGGCTCTCCTTTTATTCTAACGTCCATCACTTTTATGTCACTTATTACAATAGCAGGTAAATATTTATTTATAGTAATACTATCCGGATGAAAATAGTTAAATCCGTTTATACCTCCGAAATACATCATACCATCTGAATCTTTAAAGTAAGCTCCGCCACTGAATTCCAGACTTTGGACTCCATCTTCAATTCCAAATTGGGTGAATCTCTCAGTGGCAGTATCAAAAAGAAAAATTCCGTCATCAGTGCTAAGCCATAAATTAGATTTATTATCCTCAAGGATACCGTATACTACTGAGCTGCTCAGTCCCTGAGCCAGTGAAAAGTTTTGAACTGAATTCGCAGAAATGTCTAATTTATTCAAACCTCCGCCCGAGGTTCCTATCCACAATTTATTGTCTTTTGATTCTGAAAGAGAGAGAATCTTATCACTTAGAAGTGCCTGAGAATATTGAGAACCAGGAAAAAGAAGATTAAACTTTCCTGTTTTTTCATCAAACCGGTTCAGACTTCCGCCATAAGTTCCGACCCAAAAATTATTCTTGTCTTTTAATATTGTATAAGCCCTATCATCTGATAGTGAAGCCGGATCAGATGGATTATACCTGTAAGTTTTGAATTCAGGAACTTCGGAAGAATTATCAGAAAACGAAAGTCTATTTAATCCACCTCCAAACGTTGCAACCCAAATTGTGTTCTCCGATTCAACATAAATATCGAGCACCTGATTAGCAGAAAGAGAATGACTGTTTCCCGGTTCATTTTTATATAAGTCTATTTTTCCTTTGCTTCGGTTAATTCTATTAAGGCCTCCACTATAAGTTCCAACCCAGATATTACCAAACTTGTCTTCTGCTATTGACCTGATATGGTTATCACTGATCCCATAAATTTTGTCCCCTGATTTTTTATAAATCTGCCGTTGTTTTGTTTTGAAGTTTAGAACATTAATTCCACCTCTGTATGTTCCAACCCAAAGATTTCCATTACTGTCCTCGAACAAAGACCAAACTACATCATCGTTTAACTTTAAATTACCAGTCGATTGGCTATTTATAATATCAAACTTCAATTTGAAGTTTTGAATTTTAGTAACACCTTCCCCAAGATGTGAACCTGCCCATAATATGCCGGATCTGTCAACAAATAATGAAAGTATTTCGACATCAGGAAATACATTTTGAGGCGATGAAATTTTATTAAAATTTATAAAGCTTTCATTGCTGATATTAAACCTGTCAATTCCGCCACCAAATGTTCCTACCCAGAGATATCCATCAAGATTCTGCTGAATAGCCATTACAGTATTATTTGAAAGACCGCTATTCTTTTGGTTATAATTTATAAACTTTGCATTACCAGGATGGAGTTTTTTATTAATTGAATCAAGCTTATTCACACCCCCATAAAAAGTTCCGATCCAGATGTTTCGATCTTTATCTTCAAAAAGAGAAATTATTTTATTATCACTAATCGAGTATGGATCATTATTATTCAATGTATATCTTAAAAAGCTGGCCGTTTGTGATTCAATCTTATTATTTCCACCAGATTTATCCCGCAGCAGTTTGTTTAAACCACTACCAAAAGTTGCAATCCATATTTCACCATTTGTATCTGAAATGATATCAAGAATCCTGTTTGAACTTAAGCTTGTTGAGTTATTCTCATCGTTATAAATGTGCTTGCCAATTTCTTTTTTCCTATCGAATTTTATTATACCGTTTCCCCATGTGCCTATCCATAAGAAGCCGTCATTGTCTTCAGTTATTGATGTAATTGTATTTATCTGATTTCGTGAGAAAGCAAGGGGGTACTCGTAAAAATTTATGTCAGGAATTTTCGTTGTCGAGAAAAAATTATTCACAAAATATCTTTTAAAGACTTCGGTTTTTCGATTAAAACGATTAAAATATCCGTTTACAGTTCCAACCCAGATAAAACCTTCGCTATCTTCGTAAAGTGCTGAAATAAAATTATCGGAGATTGAAGTGATATCGGAAGGGTCGTTTGCGTAAACTCTGAACTCATATCCATCATAGCGATTAAGTCCGTCGATTGTTCCAAGCCAGAGGTATCCCTCCTGATCTTGTAACATTGCAAAAATAGTGCTTTGTGAAAGCCCGTCTGCATCAGTAAATTGTTTGAAGATATATTCTTCAGTCTGAGGGAAAGAAGTGATGGAAAAGAAAAAAATCAGTATTAATTTTAATATATTCATAGAATTTTAACAGGCATCGTACATATTTCTCTAAGGCGAAATATAGTAAATTGAATTATCATTTTAATTATAATTAAGTATCAGTTCTATGATATCAATCAATTATAACTGTAGCAATACATTTTAACTAATACAACCGTAACTAATTTTATTATAACAAATTTATATGAATAAAACACTTTCAGCTGAAACCATAAGACGTTTTTCAGCACTGAAGTTTCACAAAATTTATTCATTACCAATTGTTATACTTATGCCTCACAGCAGATGTAACTGCCGTTGTGTTATGTGTGATATCTGGAAGGGAAATAATAATGTTAAGCAATTGGAAGAACGAGATGTCGAAAAATTGTTAGACTCGATGCAGAAGTTGAATACAAAACTGGTTGTTATGTCGGGTGGTGAAGCTCTGATGCATCCGAATTTTTTCAGGTTATGTGAAATTATTAAAGCCCGGAATATTAAAATCACACTTTTATCAACCGGGTTACTTTTGAAAAAGTACGCAAATGAAATTATTGCTAACACAGATGAAGTTATAGTATCATTAGATGG
>Ga0224512_10003474_pt1 | contig 13824 bp, 13 predicted proteins | sample SF_May12_sed_USG_4_FD_169103 | JGI IMG/M metagenome (GOLD analysis project Ga0224512, IMG submission 169103) | Sediment microbial communities from San Francisco Bay, California, United States - SF_May12_sed_USGS_13 | ecosystem: Environmental > Aquatic > Marine > Sediment | place: USA...
ATGGTCGACTTCCCCGAGCCATTCGGGCCGTCGAGGATCGAGATCTCGCCTGGCTTGAAGGTTGCCGTGAGGCCGGAGATCACCTCCCGTCCCGGGTAGCCGCAGTGAAGATCATCTATGTGGACCGGCCCCCCGATGAGCGTGTCGGGGTTCCCAGGAAGACCGGGCGGCAGCAGGGCCGGATCGCACTCCCCAAGCGTGAGGCGGCGGCATTCCAGCGCGGCAAGCTGATCGGCGCGGTGCTCGGCGACGACGACGGTGATGCCGCCGCCCGCGAGCTCGTTGAGGAGATCGACCAGGAGATCGACTCCACCACGATCCAGTTGAGACGTGGGCTCATCGAGCAGCAATACGTCCGGACCCGTGGCGAGCGCCGCCGCCAGTCCCGCTCGCTGCCGTTCTCCGCCTGAGAGCGTCGCAATTTCGCGGGAGAGCAGATCCCCAACGCCGATCAGGCGGCTGACGCGAGCGACGGCCTCCTCCACTCGCCGGCCCGGCCAGCCAGCCGCACGGGGCCCGAAGGCGATGTCGCGGCCCACCGTGTCGAACACGGCCTGGGCCTCGGGCTCCTGGAACGCGTACGCAACCCGTCCCGCAAGTGCGGCCGGGCCGGCGCGCAAGGGGTCGAGTCCCGCGACCTCAACGCGGCCGCTGATCGTGCCGCCGTGAAAGTGCGGCACCAGGCCGCAGAGCGCACGAAGCAGCGTCGACTTTCCGCCACCGGACGGACCGCTCAGCAGGATCACCTCGCCCCGCTGAGCGCTCAGATCCACGCCGTCCAGGACCATCGGTCCATCCCCGTATGCGAAGCGCAACCCCTCGACGCGGATCATGACCGCAAGCTCCGGGCGCCGAGCCAGAGCGCGACGAGGGCGCCGGCAGCGGCGACCGGCGCGCTCATCGCTCCGGCAATGACACCGACGCACAACAGACCGAGCAGGGCGCCCAGCGCAATGAGGGAGCGTTCCCCGCCATCGAGCGCCGGCTCCGGCAGCTCCGAGAGTCGACCGCCCGCATATCCGCGAGCCGCCATGGCTTCGGCGATATCGAGGCTTCGATCCAGCGCCGAGCCGACCAGGGGTGCCACCAGGCTCGAGGCCCGCGCCCCGCGGGAGAACCAGCTGCCTTCCGCCAGAGCCAGCCCGCGGCCGCGCGCTGCCTCGACCAGGGCGGCTCCGTCCCGCTCGAGTGTCGGCAGCAGACGCACTCCGAGCGCGACCACCAAGGCGGACCGAGGCGCCAGTCGGCCGACCAGCTGGTGCAGTCGGTCGGCGTCGATCTGCGCCAGCAGCGCGCCGATCAGCACGGCAACCGCAAAGACCCGGGCTCCTGCGACCGCCCCCGAGAGCACCTCGGGAACGGTGATCTCCGTATCGATGACGGCGATCTCGGGTCCGAGCACCAACGTGTATCCCCCGTCGGATCTCACCAGCGGGGTCAGCAGCACCAGCCCGAGGCCGCTGATGCCGCCGGCCCAGAGGTAGACGGCGCTGGCGCGGCGCGCGGCGCCGAAGAACAGCGCCAGCGCGCCAAGGGCGATCGCGCCGACCAGCCAGGGGTCATCGGACGCAAAGATCAGCCCAATGGCGCCCCCAGCGAGCGCGATGACCGGCAGCGGTGCTCGGCGCCTCACAACTCGCCCTGTCCGGCGGCCAACAGGGGAGCCCCGGCGGCGTCGAAGACGACGGCGTAACGATCCTGGAGGACCATGGGTTCGTCGGCGATCCGCGCAGCCGCCCTCGTGGCCGCCTCCGCGGTGATCCCCGCGACTGCGAGCACCACGCCGGCCTGCTGGTCCAGTCCTGTCGGTACGGCGACGGCGACCGCCGCGCCCCGGGGCACGGGCTGATGCTCCCCGCCGTCTCGAGGCAGGGCGAAGACCTCCGCGCCCCGGATGTAGGCCGTCATGCCGGCTGCTGAGGGATCGGCCGCCGCCCGTCTCCACGCGTCATCACGCTCGCGAAGTTCGCGATCGGCGCCGACGAGAACGCGCCACGGGGAATCGGCGACGACCTCCGCCCCGGCTGCGCTCAGAATGGTGTCGAGTGGTGGATCCGCGACCACCGGCCGATCGGCGAAGGGGGCAGGCCAGGCGCCGACGGTTGCCCAGGGGTCGCGCACGGCCTGCCACGGCCGGTGGTCCCACCAGACGTGTTGCCCGGCGCCCACCGGTCGTTGTCGCGCGCCGACTGGCGAGAGCACCCCGTCAACGAAGAAGAACCAGTCACGACGCCCGTCGCGGTCCGAGGAGCGATCGAAGATCTTCGCGACGAACTCACCACCGTACGAGGTCTCGATCGCCGCCGTATCGCGCAGACTGCGCAGCACCGACCGCCCAGGGGAGATCGGCTCCTCGAGCAGCAGCACATCCCCGTGGTCGGCGGTGATGACCAAGGTGGCCGCGTCGTCCCCGGGCGGCGGCGGATCGGAGTCGCCGAACTGGCATCCAGAGAGCGCCAGCAGCACGGCGATCGTCGCGATGGTTGCGGTCAGCGCGAGTCTGGGGCTGCCTATCGGGTGCACCTTCCCTCGTCCTCGAAGGGTTTTCGGTGCTGGAAACGGGGCAGGTCTTCTGACTTCCGATCAACGCTCCGCGGCACCTTCCCGGATCAGGCGATCCAGTGGTCGGCACCAGGCCGTGCCGCGTCACTCCCGGTCACAGTGGCGGGACCGTGCCGGATTCACACCGGCTTCCCTCGAGCGCCCTCACGAGCGACCATCATTCCAAGCGGCCCCGAGCCTAGCAGCGCGGCGGGGGCGACCCGCTCAGCTGATGGCGATGCCAAGAGCGTCGGCGACCCGGTCGAAGCGCTCTATCTCGCACGCGTTCGACCGGGTGAAGCTCGCGTCGACCGATTCGCCGTGGAAATCGCCGGAGACGGTCATGACCTGCGGACCGCCGAAGATCTCCGCGCAGGCCACGTCCGCGGGTACCGGTGCCCAGGGGTCGTCGAGGGCAGAAAGGCGCCCGCACGCGCTCTCTGGGTCCGGTAGATCGCCAGACGCCGGGTCGCATCCGAGGGTCCAGGTCTGCGAGGTCGCGGCCTCCGGGTCTGCCAGAACGATCGTGAGACTCGCGCCGCCGGTGGCCGGGAAGTCGCCCGCGGAATCGTTATCACTGCACGCTGCTGCAAGCGCGATGATCGCGAACAGCAGAGCGAGCGTCGTTGGGCCCAGCCGAGGAGTCATCTCAGAGTGTCTCCGCCGCCGCCGCGGGCGGCGTCACGCGCACGACGATAGGCCGAGACCCGATCGACGCCAAGGGGGAAGGCGAGACCGGATCTCTTGCCCTTGCGTCCGAGCCGCCCGCGACCGGGGACTGGGGAGGCGCGCGGTGCGACTCAGACGCCGTGTGGTGGCGGAGTTTCCGACGCACGCCTGCAGGCCACGGCAATCTCATCGCGCTGAAAGGCGGTGAGGCGCGCGGTGCAGGGCAACTCGGCGACTCCGTCCAGTCGGATTTCCAGGGCGATGCGGGCGAGCTCGGTGAGCACGCCGTCTCGCTCCCAGTCCTCTACCGGGGGAGTGCCATGGTTCGTACGTGGGGCCGGTGCCAACACGCGAATAAGGCTAGGACCCGCGCTGAGGACGATCATGGTCATGATTGCCCACCCTCAGCCGAGTGAGATTGCGTTTCGGCGGTTCCCCGTTGGCTCTGCCGGACCAGTCGCGCAGGCGCGCGCGATTCGCTTCAGAGGCCCGGTTTGGTGACCATGGCCCAGACGGCGACGACCAGAATCGCGAGCTCCAACACGCCCACGAGCAGGCTGGCCGTCGCAACGCGGCGGGCGCCCGCGCTGGCGGCGCCTCCGCTACCAACGGCCTGGCGTATGCGCGATCCCTCGGTGCGATGCCAGAAGATCGCGATCAGAAATCCCAGGGTCCATGCCGTGAAACCAATTGTGACCCAGGTCTGCTCGAACTCCCAGGGTCCCTCGGTAACGGCCCACACTCCGGTGATGATCAACAGCAGGGTCGCCGGCGCGAAGACACGATTGCCGACGAAGTCTCCGATGCGGCTGAGCTCGATCACCTGCGCGTCCCCCCGCACCGCCCAGGTACGCGCGGCGATCACGGCGATGAGCGTACCGCCTCCGATCCAAATCGATGCGGCCACGATGTGGACGATGACCAGGAACTCGTAGAGGGACATAGGCCTTCCCGCGGGAGTCGTGCGTCCCGGCAATCTTAGTGAGAGGCGGGGACGGGTTCGTGGCTGCCGCGGCGCTGAGCGGTTCGCCCTTGCGGCCTGCCCGCAGGGCGCCTTGCGCGCTTTCCCGGCTGCAGACGCGCTGGTCGTGGCTAGGTTCGCGGGAGTATTCGGAAAACGGGGGGCGCGTGGAAGAACGGAGACTGATCCCGGTTATGCGTGAGCACACGTTTCACTCTGCAATCGCGCCCTGCTTGGCGCTCTGAGGCGATGAGTCGGTGCAGCTGCTGCGTGCTCATGATCGCCCTCCTCCGATGAGGGCGGGCAGAGAGCCGATGTGACCCTGCCCGGCCGCAGCGGGATGGGCCAGGGGATGATCTTCGATCGTTTCTCGGCCCCGACGGAGGCCGAATCGTGAGCCTGACGCGCCGGGAACGACTGCTCTACTCCTCCAGCAGCCTCGGTGGCGAAGCGCTTTCTCGAGCCCGCTCAACCTGGCTCGTCTTCTACTACGCACCGCCGGCCGACGCCGATCTGGAGGAGTTGTTGCCGCTCGGTCTGGTGGGCGTGCTGCTATTCGTGGCCAATCTCGTAGAGGCCCTCGATGACCCGATCATCGGGTACTGGAGCGATCGCACGCGCAGCCGTCTTGGCAGGCGGCTGCCGTTCATCATGGGCGCTGCTCCCCTGTGGGCGCTGTTCGCCGTCCTGCTGTTCACACCCCCGCCGAACGCCGGCGTTGCCGTCACCGCCGCCTACCTGTTTCTGGTCTTCGAGCTGCACCACCTGTTCGGCACGATGGCGAGCGGCCCCTATGAGTCGCTGATGCCCGAGATCGCCCGCTCTAACGAGGAGCGGCTCAGCATCGTGGGCATGAGGGTCTACTTCGGCGCGGCGGGCGCGCTCGTCGGTTTGGTGGGCGGCGGGCTGCTGGTCGACTTCGCGAGTTTCCAGGTGATGGCCGCGGCCATGGCGCTGATCGGCCTGGCCGCCCGATATATCGGCGCAGCCGGGGTATGGGGGCCGGCCAAGCGCTCACGGGCTACGGCGGAGATCTCGTTGCGCAAGAGCCTCCGCCTGACCTTCGACAACCGCTACTTCCTGCTGTTCCTGCCGACCTTCGTGTTGTTCTCGGCGGGCCTGCAGATGATGCTGGGGGTCCTTCCTTTCTACGCCTCGGCCATCCTGGAAACGGACAGCGAAGGCACCTGGGTGGCGGTGTTGACCGCAACCGCGATCGCGGTGCAGCTCGCAACCGTGCCCGTCTATCAGCGGTATGCCCGCCGACACACGAAACGACGCGCCTACCGCGTGGCGATGCTCATCGCGGTCGTGACCTTTCCCCTCCTGGCCCTTGGCGGGGTGCTCCCCGGGGCGCCCGTCGAGGCGCAGACGATCTTCCTGCTCGCCCTGGCGGGTCTCCCGCTCGCCGGGATCTTCCTCTTTCCGGCCGCACTGACCGCGGACATCGTGGACTACGACGCCCGCGTCACCGGAATGCGGCGGGAGGCCAGCTACTTCGGTAGCCAGAACTTCGTCGAGAAGACCGCCACGTCGTTCGCGCCGTTGCTCGTCGCCCTGATCCTGCTGCTGGGCAACACCGCCGACGATCCTCTGGGCGTGCGCCTGGTGGGTCCCGTCGCTGGAGTGCTGGTGCTCATGGGCTTGTGGATCTTTCGTGGCTATGACCTCGAGGACGACGTCTCCACTTCCACCCCGGCCCCGGCCGCGCTGGACTCTGCGGGCGAGCCAGGACCCCAGGAGTAGAGATGGAGCACTTCGCACCCCCCCACCTCACCGTCATGGCGATCACGGTCATCGCTGCGGTGGCAGCCGCTCTGGTTCCTCGGCGAGTGGCGGCCCTGCGCCACGATGTTGTCCCTCTGGCTGCAGCGGTGATCTTGGGCGGCACCTGGCTATGGGTGCAGATCGACGACGTCACCGACGGGTTCGTGGCAAGGAAGGATCTCCCGTTCCAGCTCTCCGACTGGGCGGTCGTCGTGACGGTGATCGCGCTGGTGACGCGGCGGCCCTTTGCCGTGGAGATGGCATGGTTCTGGGGACTCGCGGGAGCGATCTGGGCGGTGCTGACACCGGATACGTCCCGGGGCTTCGAGGCCATCAACACCTGGTTCTTCTTCATCGCGCACTCGGGCGTGATCGTGGCAGCCTGCTACCTCGTGTTCGGCCAGCGCATCCAGCCGCGCCCGGGATCCGCCTGGCGTGCCGCCGCGTTCTCGGTGATCGTCTTCTTCGTGGCCGCAACAGCCGACATCGTGACCGGCGCCAACTACATGTTCCTGCGCGAACCACCCGCGCGTGGGAGCCTTCTCGACTTCATGGGGCCGTGGCCGTGGTACCTGGTCACGGCGACCGCCATGGCGGTCGTGGTGTTTATCGCGCTCGAGGCGCCGTTCCGGCGAAGCGTGCGGGCCTGCCTGCGTCCGCGGCTACATACGAGGGAGACGGTGAGCTTCTGAGAACCTCTCCGTGGGGTGCCCGCTCACGGGCGGTGTCCGACGAAGGGGGTCCGGGCCTCGACGGTCTCGCATCCTCAGGTCCGAGACCGAACCCTGCAGCGATCTCACCGCGGGGTTCTCGCCACGTCGTCCATCGGGCTCAGGGCTGAAGCCTGGCACTACGGCGGCCGGATCCAACCGGAGCCGCACCGCGCGGGCTGGTCCTAGCCTGACGGCGAGCTCGACGAGCGGGGTCGATTCACAGGGCGGTCGGGCGCTCCACCGCCAGTGGAATACCGCAACGCCTTGCGTGCGGACTGCCGATGCCTGCCCGTCCGGACCTCAACAGGCTGGGCCCATGCTGAGAGCACGTAGGACTCGAACCCCCGGCGAGTGCCGATGACCAGGGCTGTCGGTATCGGCCGCCTGGCCGGAGTGCGGGTGGAAGTGGACTGGACCTGGCTCCTGGTCTTCTCCCTGATGACCTGGGCTCTGGCCGACGCCGTCTTTCCCGAGCAGAGTCCGGGTCTCAGCCAGGGCACGTATTGGGCCATGGCGGTGGTGGGCACGCTGACCCTCTTCTTCTCCCTGCTGCTGCACGAGCTGGGGCACTCCGTGCAGGCCCGCCGCGAGGGAATGGAGATCGAGGGGATAACGCTTTGGCTGTTCGGCGGCGTTGCCCGCTTCCGCGGCGCGTTCCCCTCCGCCCGCGCCGAGCTGCGCATCGCGCTTGCCGGCCCGGCCGTCACCGTCGTGCTGGCCGTCCTCTACGGCGCGGTGGCGACCTTGGGCCTGCCGGAGTCAATCCACAGCCTGGCGATCTGGCTTGCGTCGATCAACGTCGTCCTGCTCGTCTTCAACATGCTTCCGGGCCTGCCGCTCGATGGCGGACGAGTGGCACGTGCCGTCATCTGGGAGATCACCGACGACTTCGATCGGGCTACGCACATCGCTGGCAGAGCAGGGCAGCTCCTCGCATACTTCCTCATGAGCGCCGGAGTCGCTCTGACGCTCCTGGCGGGAGTAGTCAGTGGCATCTGGCTGGCGATCATCGGATGGTTCCTGCTCGGCGCTTCACGGAGCGAAATCGAGCAGGCAGACATGCAGAGACACCTGGGCGGCCTCAGCGTGGCCGATCTGATGGTTCGCGACCCGGTCACCGTGCCTGCGGACATGAGTCTGGCGCGCTTCCTGGATGAGGTTGTATGGCGGCATCGCTACACGAGCTATCCGGTGCTTGACGAGTCGGGACACCCGGCCGGCCTGATCGCCTTTCGACGGCTGACGCGAGTCCCACGTGAGCAGCTGGCCCTGCACCGCGTCGGGCAACACGCGCTTGCTCTGGATCGCGTCGTGAGCCTTGCGCCGGAGACGCCTCTCATCGAGGCGATGCAGGAGATGGGCGCCCGTGGAGCCGGCCGGGCCCTCGTCGTCGCGAACGGGCGGCTCGTCGGGCTGATCTCGAGTACCGACGTCCTTCGCGCTCTGGAGGCCCGCCAGGCGGGGGGTGCAGCAAAGGCGCGGGCGAGCCTGGCCGACACGCGATAGGACGAGCGTCGCGCGAGGAAGCCAGGCGAGCCCGAATGCTCAGGCCGGTCTCCGGGTCCTTGGCCCGGGGGTTCATCCGTGGCTGAGACCCAGCGCCACGGCCACCATCTCATCGAGGCGCGCAACCTCGGCCGAGTCGAACAGATCGACGGTCTCGACGTCGACCAGTTTCTTCACGAGCGCCGCGCCCGCCGAGGTGCTGGTCGCCCGCCCGCCAACGACATCGGGCCTAAGGTCGAAAGCCTGCCTGAGCCCGACCACGGCGTAGGCATCGGAGGCGCAGAGCACCGTCATGCGTGAGTGCTCGGCCAGCCTCTGCGCAGCGACGCCGCTGTTGTACACCTCCAGGGGCGACGCTCCCGCCTCTGCGACGAGCACATCCGGCTCCGCGTGCGCGATCGCGGTGAGTACGTGCTCGAGCGCGCGCTCGTACCACTCGATTGGCACGACCGTCGACGGCAGGCCTGCGTCGACGAAATCGAAGGTGGCAGCCGCTCCGGCGTCCCCCATCGCCAACGTGTCTCTCAGCCGGCCCACGCCGGCCAGCTTCGCGCCCGCGACCCGAAGGCCGCGCCGGTCCAGCCCCCGGACGATCGCCTTGGCCGCGGTGGTCTTCCCCGCCGACATGGAGGTGCCGAGGATCATGATCGTCGGAACCGCGAACCTGCGCGGCGCGAGCTCGGGAACCGTGTCCTGCATGTTGAGGGCACTGCCCCCTGGGGCGATGTGGCCGACATAGCGCAGCCCGATCACGTCTCGGCGCCCTGCGACGGACGCCGAGGTGCACCGACCCAGCACTCCGGCCCGATTCAGCAGATCAAGGCGACGATCATCGCCGATCTTGCGCCAGTCGCCGACCACCTCCAGCGTCGCCGCGCGGACGCCCAAGGCGCCGACGAACAGGTCGCCCGACTCCAGCGTGAGCTGGCGCCCGCTCGTCGTTTCGATGGCGCCGCGCTCCTGTGCGACACCGACGACGTAGTCACCGTGTCCCCATGAGGAGCGCGGCAGATCGATGACCTCCGCGCCGCGCGTGGGAATGTCGGCGGCGCGGCTGATGCTGCCGCGAAGGCAGGGACCGTCGAGGATCACTGCGCCTCCAGCGGGCTTGCGAGAAGCCCGGCCAGTAGCGCCGCGCGCTCGGGCATATGGAAGATCACCAACTGCTCGTCAGCGGCATGCGCGCCCTGGCCGACCGCCCCGAGACCGTCCAGTGTTGCCGTGTACCTGCTCGTTGTGTTGGCGTCAGAGCCGCCGCCAACGCTCGCCTGCTCGATTTCGATGCTCAGCTCGCGAGCCACGCCCATCGCGCGCCGCCACAGCGCCTCATTGCGGTCGGTCGGCTCCATCGGCGGCCGCCCGAATCCCCCCGAAACCTCGATGGCACAGCGCGGATCTCTAGGCGACAAGCCGCGGATGAGGCGTTCGACCTCCTCGGCATCGGCGGCGGTCCAGGTTCGGACGTCCACCTGCGCCACGACCTGCGGCGCCACGACGTTCGCGCCGAGGCCGCCATCGAGGGTGCCGACATTGACGGTGATTCCGCGCTCTGGTGCGTTCAGCTCGAAGAGTCCCTGCACAAGATGCGACATCTCCAGAATGGCGCTCGCGCCCTCATCGGGGCGCAATCCGGCGTGTGCCGCCCGCCCGTGGACCATGATGCTGAACTTGCCCACGCCCTTTCGGGCGGTCTTGATGGCCCCGCGCGGTCCGTCGGCGGGCTCCATTACGAAGGCTCGGGCCGCGGCCCGAGCAAGCCGGCGGACGTGCCGGCTCGAATCGGGGCTCCCGATCTCCTCGTCGGAATTCACGAACACCACCGGAGTGGTGCCTGGCGGGATGCCCAGCGCATGAAGCGCCTCCAGGGCGAACAACATCTGAACGAGGCCGCCCTTCATGTCCAAGACCCCGGGCCCGAACAGCCTCCCGCCATCAGCCCGAAGCGGCATCGTCTCCGCGGTGCCGCGGGGCCAGACCGTATCGATGTGCCCCATGAGCAGCTGCGGGGGGAGCTTGCGCTGGCGGGCCGCCGGCATGGCGAGCAGATGGCCGCCTCCCGGGCCGGCGAGGCTCCGCACATGGAAGCCGAGTCTCACGAGCTCCGCCTCGATCACCGCGAGAGCTCTGCCGACACCGGCCGCATCCCCGGTAGGAGACTCAATTTCCACCAGCCGGCGCGTCAGCTCGCACATGGCGGCGGTGTGGTCCTGCATCCAGGGCACCAGCTCGCTGGCCTTGGCTGTAACCAAGGCGCTCACCGCGTGAAGCCGCTGGGGTAGGGAAAGGCGTGCGTGCTCGCGATCTCAGCTACTCGCCCCGGCGCGACATAGGCCAGCAGAGGCTGATCCCTCAGCATCTCGGCGTCGTCGCGATCGGGATCGCGGACGACCCGCGGGTCTGCGGCGGCGCCCACCACCTTGCCGATCAGTAGGCCGTTGTCCGCTGATGTCTCGACCACCTGCTCCAGCTCACATTCGAGGAAGATCGCCGCACCGGCGACGAGAACGCCCTCGACGTGGCGCGCCGGGAATGTCGCGAGCGCCCGTAGCCCCGGCTTTGAGCCGGAGAGCGTGCGCGGGGTCGCGCTCTGGCTGATCTGAATGAGTTGCTCGAGCCGTGGAAAGCTCACGGTGAACGCGCCTGAGCGGATTGCGTTGCCGAAGGTGCGGTGCCGCGGAGTGCAGACGAATCCGAACCGATTCTCCCAGCCCAGGGGCATCGCCAGATGCTTGGGGGCAAGGTTCGGCTCGCCTGTGTCATCGAGCGTTCCCACGATGACCAGCGGCGCGACCGAGAAGAACCGTTCAAACAGGCCGCTGCCCGGCGCGAGCTCTATGGGCTCGGGCGCGCTGTCTGAAAGTGGCATCGGGCGCTCCTAGGTGCGTTGGTGTCTGCCGGTCCCACCACTATCACGCGTCCGGAGCCGCCCTTGACTGTGGCAATCCCGCAAGCGGCCGACGGAGTTCCGGCGATCTGGCGGGGTCACCGCGGGCAGCTCCTTCAACGGTGCTCGTGAGCAGAGCCTTACTTGAGCGCCCACCCAGAACTCACGTAGTGCGCTGGGCTTGACTGGGGGATGCTCTAGGCGACCGCCAGCACCCCCTGAGGAGGCCCGTGCCCGCATACATCGTCGCGAACTACACGGTCACGAACCCAGAGGGGCTCGAGGCTTACGGGCCACATGCCCGTGGAGGGCGAGCCCGGCCATGCGACCGTCCTCATCCGGTTCCAGGACAAGGACCTCGCCAGGGCGTGGTATCACTCGCAGGACTACCAGAATTTCGTCGACCGCCGTCGCGACAGCAGCTTCGGGACCATGATCCTCGCGAGCGGGGCCGCTGAGCGCTGAACGCATCGTGGCGGGCTGGGCCCTGGCTCGCCCTCAGAAGGGCCCTGCGCGACCTCGAGGGCTGTACTCCACGCGTCGCGAGATGTCTGCCACCGAGATCCCGCCTGGGAGCCACTGACTCGCAGGAACGCGTCTGGCCAGAGAAGTTCCCACCGCTACGAGTGTGAAGCTGTCGGCCGGCGCCGCGCACGCTTGTCGCAGTAGGCGAGGCAGGTCTTCTTTGCCGCCTTGGACGCTGGAGTGGGCGTACCTCGCGTCGGCCCTGGCGCATTGCCTTCGCTCAACGACGTGGCGCCAGAGTTGTCCATTTTTTGAGGGACAAGTCGTTGTGTCGAGCACAACGCAATAGCGGAGGAGGGACTCGAACCCCCGACACGCGGATTATGATTCCGCTGCTCTAACCAGCTGAGCTACTCCGCCGCGGACCGGTGAGGGTACACAAGAGCGCCACGACGGACTAGGCGCCGCGTGCGTGCAGGGCATCCTTCACAACGAGGAGCGCGGCCTCGGGATAGCGGCCCGTGCGTGCAAGCCATTCTCTTGCCGCGGGCTTCTAGCCCAGCACGCCGCTCTCCACGTACACCGGTCCATGCGCCGCGGCGACTGCCTGATTGACGCTCGCCGGCTCGTGTTGCCCGTACCAGCGCACCGATTCGGCGATGGTCGAGAGTGCGATCGCAGGGTCGATCGGTCCGAGACCATCGACCAAATCAACGCCGTACAGGGTCGCGGCCGTCGTGCGCGCGGCGGCGAGGTCCAGCACGAACCAGTGCCAGGACTCACTGGAGGGATCGGTGCTCGCGCTGGCCGCGCGCTCGGGTTCTGCGTTGAGGTTGAGCGACCAGCGCAGGGGGGCACCGGGTCCTCCAGAACGGCGCGTTCGAAGAGGACGGGCCCCAGTCCCGCTGCCGGGCACGCAAGCGTGGGGTGGCGGATCAGCTCCACGACACGCCGAGGTCATCATTCCCGGGGGGTCCGTCGACTGCCGACTGCACGCCGAGGGCGCTGGCAGGGCCGAATCCGCCATACGCGGCTGAACCGAGTAACCAGACTCCGACTAGTGCGCTCATCGAAGACCGATGAGGCTCGGGCAGTCAGCTCACGGAGGTAGTCGTCGACAGACGCCGGTGAGCGTAACCGCGAACGACACCGATGTGCCCGGTGTGGGGTTCCGGCGGCCACACCGACCGCTGTCGCCTCAAGCTCGGATGAACCAGGTCACCTGTGGAGTCGAGAGCGGTGATCCCAGATCGAACCCTTAGGCTCCGCACACACGTGGGCCGGATCTGACCGTGAGTTCCTCTAAGAGCATCGCCCCTGCGCCGACGACGCGCCGCGAGCGGCATCGACTCGTCGATGCCCTTCGCGGCTTCGCGTTGCTTGGCATCCTGGTGGTGAACACCGAGTTCTTCTTCCAGCCCATTCCGGTCGGCTGGGACGGCTACGACGGCCCGGGCGACATTGCGGCGCGCTGGATCGTGGCCGCCTTCTTCCAGGCGAAGTTCTACCTGCTGTTCTCGCTTCTGTTCGGCTACGGACTCTCGATTCAGCTCGATCGCGCGGCGCGCAGCGGGAGCGATCTTCGCCCGCGCTATCTGCGGCGCATGGCGGGCTTGCTCGTGCTTGGTGCGGCCCATGCCGTGCTGCTGTTCGTCGGGGACATCTTGTTCCTCTACGCGCTCGTCGGGACGGCCGCGTACGCCCTGCGGCATGCCTCTACCGGGCGGCTCGTTCGCATCGGGGTCACCGTCTACGCGGTGTCATCCGTCTTCTGGTTGCTGGTCGGCCTGGCCGCAGTGCTCGTCGACCCGGCTCCGGCGACTGCCTCTGCCGAATCGGTCCGGATCTACACCGACGGCGGACTCAGTGAGGTGGTCGGGGAGCACTTTCGGGAGTGGCTCGAGATCTTCCCGGCCATCCTGGTCGCCCAAGGGCCGAGCGCGTTCGCGCTCTTGCTGATCGGGGTCGCTCTGGCCCGCGGCGACTGGCTCTCGAGTGCCGACCGCCATCGCGCGTTGGCGAAGCGCATCCTGCTGGTCGCCACCCCGGTCGGAGTCGCAGGAGGCGCGGTCGCGGCCACCCTCAGTGCCACCGGGAGCACGGGGGGCGGGGCCCAGACGCTCGGCTTCGCCGTCCAGTTCACCTTCGCTCCGGCCCTGACCGCCGCATACGTCGCGGCGCTGATGCTCCTGCTCGGCCCTCGCCCACCTCGTGCGTTCGCCTGGCTCGAGGCGGGGGGGCGCATGTCCCTGACCGTCTACCTCTCGCAGTCGATCATCGCGACGACGCTGGCCTATAGCTACGGCGCCGGGCTGTTC
>Ga0224512_10003475_pt1 | contig 13823 bp, 14 predicted proteins | sample SF_May12_sed_USG_4_FD_169103 | JGI IMG/M metagenome (GOLD analysis project Ga0224512, IMG submission 169103) | Sediment microbial communities from San Francisco Bay, California, United States - SF_May12_sed_USGS_13 | ecosystem: Environmental > Aquatic > Marine > Sediment | place: USA...
AACCGGCGATCGTGCGCGGCGAGATCCACGACGGGCCGTTGGAGGTGCGCGTGCGTTATCGGGGCCGGCCGCTTCGGGGTCTGGCGGCTCTGCGCAGCGGCGACGCTCTCGAGGTGGACCTGCTGGAACCGGCGCTCGGGGTGGCTCCCGGCCAGACCGCCGCGCTGTATCGCGACGGGCGTCTGGTGGCGGCAGGTACGATCTCCTAAGACCTCTCGAGGAGATATGGGGAACTAGTGGACTGGTCTGACGTACTTAAGGCGGCGCTCGCGGTGTTCCTGGTCGTGACCGCGGCCGGTCTGGGATACCTGCTGTATCGCATGGCGGGGCTCTTCCTGAGCCTTGCGCGCTCGGTGGACCGTCTCACCGACGAGACGGTGCCCATTCTCTCGCGTGCCCAGATCACGATGGACGGCGTCAATCAGGAGATCGGACGCGTCGACGAGATCATGGAGAGCGCCGTGCACGGCACGAAGGGCATGGAGGCCGCCGTGAGCAGCCTCGCGCGCGGCATCAGCGCGCCGGTGCGCTGGGGCGCGGGAATCATCGCCGGCGTGGAGGAGGCCGCCGATACTTTTCGCTCGCGCCGCGCCGCCGAGCGCGCGAACCGGCGCTCCGCCCATTCAGAGCCGCCTCCACCGCCACCGGGCCCCGCGGCCGCGCCCTCCTCGGCCCCCCCGCCTCCGAGTGCCGCCGAGCCTTCGTCTGGGATCAAGACCGCATCGCAGGGGGCGGCCGCGCCTAGCGCAAACGGCTGGGCCGAGCAGAAGGCCCGGCGTGCGGAAGCTGCGGCGCGCTCGGCGGACGCCGCGCGAAAGAGGTCCAGCCGGTGAGGCTCGGCCTCCTCGCGGCGGCCGGGGCGGGGATCTGGGCGCTGCGCCGAGCCCCGCGCGACCCTCGCCAGTGGCCCGAGGCGGCGAAGCGCGAGAGCATGCGGCTCAAGCGCCAGGTCAAAGAGGCCGTCGAGGCGGGCAAGCGGGCCGCGGTGCGCCGGCAGGCCGAGGTTCAGCGCGAGATCGACGAGGCCGCCAGGCCCCGCCAATACTGATGCCCGGGGTGCTTCCGGCTGCGGCCTGAGGGTCCTCTAAACTCGAATTCATGACCTCCGCGGAGATTCGCCGGAGCTTTCTCGAGTACTTCGAGAAGCACGGCCACATGGTGCTTCCGTCGGCGTCTTTGATTCCCTTCGAAGACGATCCGACGGTGCTGCTGACCATCGCCGGAATGCAGCCGCTGAAGTCGTATTTCATGGGCACCGCGGAGCCTCCGGCACCACGGCTCGCCAGCGCCCAGAAGTGCTTCCGCACCAACGACATCGACGAGGTCGGCCACACGGCGCGGCACCTGACCTTCTTCGAGATGCTCGGGAACTTCTCGCTGGGCGACTACTTCAAAGAGGCCGCGATCACCTTCGGCTTCGAGCTCAGCACGGAGGTCTTCGGCCTCGATCCGGAGCAGATCTGGATCACGGTCTTCGAGGGCATGGACGGCGTGCCCGCCGACGACGAGGCCGTCGAGTACTGGGTCGAGCTGGGAATCCCGCCAGAGCGGATTCAGGCGCTGGGCGAGTCGGAGAACTTCTGGAAAGCGGGGCCGACGGGCCCGTGCGGCCCCAACACGGAGCTCTATTTCGACCGGGGCGAGGCCTTCGGGCCCCCGGGCGGGCCGGCCACCGGCACCGACCGCTTCTTGGAGTACTGGAACCTGGTCTTCATGCAATACGAGCGCTCAGCCGATGGCGAGCTCAGCCCGCTGCCCAAACAGAACATCGACACGGGCGCCGGCCTGGAGCGCATCGCAGCCCTGCTGCAGGATCAGCCATCGGTCTTCGAAACGGACGCCTTTCGGCCGTTGATCACCTGGGCCGAGCAGCAAAGCGGACGCCGCTACGGGTCGAACGATCGCCACGATCGCGCTCTTCGAGTGCTGGCCGATCATGGACGTGCGATGACGTTTCTCGCGACCGACGGCGTCCGCCCCGGCAATGAGGGGCGCGACTACGTCATGCGGCGCATCATCCGGCGGGCGGTGAGCGAGGCCAACCACCTGGGCCTTCCCCCGGAGACGGTCGTCGGCCTCTCGGGCGCTGTCGCCGACGGCTGGGGCGACGCCTATCCGGAGCTCGTCGAGCGTTCCACCGAGGTCGCTGACGTGCTTGGCGCGGAAGCGGAGCAGTTCGCCCGCACGCTGACCCAGGGGCAGCGCATGCTGGAGAACGTCTTGAGCGAGTCCGAGGGATCCCGGCAGATCTCCGGCGATGACGCTTTCCGGCTCTTTGACACCTACGGTTTTCCGTTGGATCTGACGCTGGAGGCCGCCGGGGATCGCGGCCTGGAAGTCGACCGCGAGGCATTCGAGGCCCTCATGGAGGGGCAGCGCGCTCGCTCGCGTCAGGCTGCGGCCAGCGGCGCGTCACGGGCCCGCGAGGTCGCTCCGAAGGTTGCAGCCGACGGCGAGCAAACCCGCTTCGTCGGCTACGACGCACTCGAGGTAGAGACCACCGTGTCGGCGATGAGCCAGCTGGATGAGCGCGAGGCCTTGGTCAAGCTCGCCGAGTCGCCTTTCTACGCCGAAGGCGGCGGGCAGATCTCGGATGCCGGAACGATCACCGGTCGGTCGGGGACCGCGGAGGTGATCGAGGTCTTCCGGCTCGGAGACGACCAGGTGATCCACGTCCGGCTGGACGGCGAGCTCGCGGTGGGCGGCGCTGTGCGCGCCAGGGTCGACGCGGCGCGACGGCGGTCGACGCAGGCGAACCACACCGCGACCCACGTCTTGAATTGGGCGCTGCGGCAGACCCTTGGCGACGGCGTGAGGCAGGCAGGCTCGTACGTCGGCCCGGACAAGCTGCGCTTCGACTTCACCCATCGCGGCAAGGTCGCTGCGGGACAGCTGCAGGAGATCGAGGCGATGGTGGGGGCCAAGGTCGCCGCCGATGAACCCGTGGGCGCCACCGTGATGTCGCGTGAGCAGGCCGAGGCCCAGGGGGCCATCGGACTCTTCGAGGAGAAGTACGGCGAGCAGGTGCGGGTGGTCAGCACGGGCGAGTACTCCAAGGAGCTCTGCGGCGGCACACACGTTGCGTCGACCGGAGAGATCGGGGCCTTCAAGCTTCTCTCGGAAGGCAGCGTCGGTGCCGGGGCGCGGCGAATCGAGGCCCTCACGGGCGGCGAGGTCGCGCGGTGGTATCGCGAGCGCGAGCAGGAGTTGCTGCGCCAGATCGCGGAGCGCGACGAGCGGCTCGGCGAGCTGGAGGCTCAACTGAAGCAGGCCACTACGGCCCGCGTCGACCCGGCGAAGCTGATCGGCGCCGCCCAGGCCGTGGGCGCGGTGACCGCCGTAACCTCCGAGGTTGAGCTCCACGATGCCAAGGAGCTGCTGGCGCTCTCGGATCGCGTTCGGCGAGAGCTGGGCGATCATGGGGCAGTCGTGCTCGGCTCTCGAACCAACGGCAAGGCGATGCTGGTCGCGAATTTCAGCTCGGGCGCCGTTGCCTCGGGCCTCGATGCAGGAGCGGTGATCGGAGAGATCGCCCCCATCGTCGGTGGCGGAGGAGGGGGAAAGCCCGAAATGGCTCGCGCCGGCGGCAAGGATGCCGCTCGTCTCGGGGAGGCGCTCTCAGTTGCCGCCGAGTTGATCAAGAGCGCTGCCCACGGCACGTGAAGATCCTGGCGCTCGACTACGGGCGCGCCCGAACCGGCGTCGCCGTCAGCGACCCGACCGGTCAGATCGCCCGCCCGGTGGGCTCGGTCGCGAGGGTCGACACCCCCGACGGAGAGGCCGAACTCGACAAGATCATCCATCGGGAGCGTCCCGAGCTCATCCTTGTGGGCGAACCGCGCCTGATGTCCGGCAAGACCGGAGCACAGGCCCGTGCCTCGCGCGGTTTTGCAGGTCGTTTGCGTGCGCGAAGCGATGTGCCGGTCGAATTGATCGACGAACGGATGACCACCGTTGACGCGCGACGACGCGTGGGCGATGTCGCAGATAGCGACACCGACAGCCTGGCGGCATGCCTGCTGGTCGAGGCATACTTGGGGTCGGTTCGATGAGCAGACGTCGCCGCACATCTCACCGCGGGCGCGATTCACGCGCTTGGCGCGGGCCGGAGCTCGAACGCGTGCACGATCGGCGTAGACAGCGCAGGAACTACCGCCGCGCCAAGGCGCGTCGCCGGCAGACGGTCGCATGGATGGTGCTGATCATCGTGCTCGCGATCGGGGTGGGGTGGGCTCTCGCGGGGCCGCGCCTCTCGAGCGACACGCCGACCGAGGCCGAGCGCGAGGCCGCCGGGCTCCAGACGGTCAACGTGACCTTCCCCGAGGGGCTTCGCCGCGAGGACGTGGCGCGGATCGTCGATGAGCAGACGGCCATCAGCGCCGCCGACTACCTTGCCGCCACGGCTGCGGGGCCCGAGGGACGGTCGCGGGCCAAGGCGAAGGAGCCCACGAGCCTGGAGGGGTATCTCTTCCCGGCAACCTACGAGGTGAACAAGCTCACGACCGCCGAGGACCTGGTGCAGCGCCAGCTCGACGCCTTCGACGACAGCACGGCCGGCGTCGACTACTCGTACGCGCGCGAGCGGAACCTCACCCCCCACGAGGTGCTGAGCATCGCGGCCATGGTCGAGCGCGAGGTGCGGGTGCCCGAGGAGCGCGAGATCGTCGCCGGCGTCATCTACAACCGGCTCCGGAACCGCATGCTGCTCGGCATCGACGCGACTGTCCAGTACGCGATCGGGGAGTGGAAGCAGGACCTCAGCTCCGCCGAGCTCCAGAACGACTCGCCGTACAACACCCGGAAGTTCTTCGGGCTACCCCCCGGACCGATCGCGAGCCCGGGCGTCGCGAGCATCGTCGCCGCTGCGCGCCCGCAGGAGCACGAGTTCCTGTACTACGTCGCCAAGGCCGATGGGTCGGGCGGGCACTATTTCGCCCGCGATGAGGCGGAGTTCGAGCAGCAGGTCGCGCGGGCCCGCGCGAACGCCGGCTGATCTTCCGCCGCGCCGCCGCCATACGCTCGTGAGCATCGACGGCCACACGAAGGTCACCGGCATTATCGGCTGGCCGGTGGAGCACTCCCTGTCGCCCGCAATGCACAACGCGGCCTACGAGGCGCTCGGTCTGAACTGGGTCTACGTCGCTTTTCCGGTCGCGCCGGACGGGGTCGGCGACGCTCTTCGGGGGCTCGCCGCTGCGGGATGCGCAGGTCTGAACGTGACCATTCCGCACAAACAGGCGGTGATCCCGTACTGCTCGGCAACCTCGGACGCGGTGGAGGCGATCGGCGCCGCGAACACCCTGATTCCCGACGGCGACGGCGGCTTTCGCGCGGACAACACCGACGCCGCCGGATTCCTCCGAGCGCTCGATGCGGTCGCGGGTCTGGATCTCAGCGGCGCCCAGGCGCTCGTGATCGGCGCCGGCGGCGCCGCTCGCGCCGTGGCATGGTCGCTGAGGTCGCGCGGGGCCCGCCTACTCGTGAGCAATCGCACCAACGAGAAGGCCGCGGCTCTGGGCCCGACCGTGCCCTTCGCTGCCGCGACGCTGGACGAGGCCTGCGCCTCGGTCGACCTGGTGGTCAATTGCACCAGTCTTGGGCTCGAAGGGGACGCCGTACCCGCGGAGCTACCCGTCGACGGTCTGCGTCGCGGCCAGGTCGTCGCCGACATCGTGTACCGGCCGGGTGGTACGCCCTGGCTTGCTGCAGCGGCCGATCGCGGCGCGGTCGCCGTTGACGGACTCGGCATGCTGTTGCATCAGGGCGCGGACGCGTTTACGCAGTGGACAGGCGCGGAGCCCCCTGTCGAGGTGATGGAGCGCGCGCTGACCGGTCGCGCCTCGGCCTAGCCGCCGGGGGACTCCCGCTCGACCGGGCGGCCGGGTTCGGGGGCCTCTAGCGCGCCGTCGATCGCGAGCTCGCTCTGATCCGGGCGGCCTGCTCGGTCGTGAGGACGTCCTGAGCGATCCGGGCGCCCAGCGCAGGGTGGGCGCGCATCAACTCGTACTCGTCAGCGAGAGCTGCCCCCGTTGCTGGAGTAGCTCATCGGGAACGCCGATCTGCCTACGTCGTGAGCAGGCCCGCCTCCCGCAGCAGGGTCGCGCTCCACGCGCGTTCGGCGGCGAGAGCTGATAGCTGGCCGATCCGCTCATCACCCGCCCTCCATGCAGATACCCGATGGGCGAATCAGTGAGGCCAGCTCTTGACCGTCTCGCGAATGGAGTGGCGTACGGCGTTCAGGAGGCGTTCATGTCGCCGAGCGCATGATTGATCGCACAGCAGCGACTCCGACGGCGGCTTCTCGGTGGTTGAGCACCCGATGTCTGCACGCGCGCTGGCAGCGCCGCTCCACCGTCACACGCGGGAGGACGAGTACAGCTACGTCGTTGAGGGACGGGTCGGCGCGCTCCTCGGTGACGAAGTCGTCGTCGGTGCTCCCGGCGACCTCATCTTCAAGCCCCGCAACCAGTGGCACACCTTCTGGAACGCAGGAGACGAGCCCGCTCGCCTCATCGAGATCATCTCCCCGGCCGGGTTCGAGCAGTTCTTCGCCGAGCTCGTCGATCTCGGCGGCCTCACCGAGGCCGACCCTCAGAGGCTGCAAGACCTCTCGAGTCGCTACGGCCTCGAGGTGAATCCTGACAGCATCCCCGACCTCCTTCAGCGCTTCGAGCTGCGGTTCCCCGGTGAGCCGATCTAGTCCGACTGCCGCGCACCGGAACTCGCCACGCTAAGCGCCGCTCGTGCAGCCGCCGGGGCCGGCGACACGGCGGCGCCGGACCAGCTTGCGCTGACGTCTTCGCCGCTTGTCGGTGGCCGGCGATTCTGAAGATATTGAGTGCGGTTGCGCCGGTTGGCCGGCCCGACGTTCGGCCGCCTGGCGGCGCACGGGCGCACTGGCAAGGATCGTGTTAGCGGCCGGGGTGCCGCTCACGCTCCCGAAACATCCCGTCGGACAACGCTTACCTCTTGCGGACGCCACGGAAAGATCTCGCCGCGAGAGTGCCCGCGTCGGATCCGTGTGATTTTCCTGGCGCGCAGGCGGTCGTCCCCCGCCGCGCGCCTGGTTCACGGGTGCTGAGAGACCGGAAAAAACAGGGGACGCCGTGGCGAGCGACGACAAGATCGATACGCGCATCGAGTTGCTTGCGACGCTGCTGCTCTCGCTGGCGACCATCGCTACCGCTTGGAGCGTGTACGAGGCGACCCGCTGGAGCGGTGTTCAGGCCGTGGAGTTCAGCGCCGCCGGCTCGGCCCGCACCAGTGCGGCCGCGCAGCTGACCGTGGGAGCCGAGCTCGGAAGCCTCGACTCGGCGATGTTCTCCGAGTACAGGCGCGCCGAGCGACACGGCGACTTCCGCGCGCTTGCAGATCTGCAGTCGACTTTCTTCCGTGACGAGTTCCGGCAGGCGTTCGAGGCCTGGAGGGCCCAGCCCGATCGCGGCCTCGCGCGGACGCCGTTCGAGATGTCAGCCGCCGGCGCCGGCCAGGCGATCGCTGACCGGTTCTGGCACTCTCGCTTCGACGACTCCGAGCCGGCGACAGCCGCGCTGATGCGGCTTACCGGCTATGAGCCGTCCGCGTTCGCGCGCAGCGACGCGCTCAGCAACCAGGCGGATCTCGCTCGAGAGGCCGCCAAGGAGGCAAACCAGGTCTCCGACAATTACGTGCTGACCACGGTGCTGTTCGCGTGCGTGCTGTTCTTCGCGGGGATCTGCACGAAGTTCGCCTCGCGCATCCTCCAGTCCGCGACGATCGGGATTGGCTCGGCTCTGTTCGTCAGTGGCTCGTTGGTCCTCGCCCAGCTTCCGTATCACTGACCCGAAAATCCCGGCCCTCGCCGGTAGTGTTTCGCGCGGCCCGTCCAAGGCCCAGGGAGGGCATGGGGGCGAATGACGAGCGACAAAGGGACCGTGAGATGAGCGACGAGCCGCAGTACCTGCCCGACACGGTGGCACTCCACGGTGGGCAACAGCCCGATCCGGCGACGAACGCCCGCGCGGTGCCGATCTATCAGACGGTCGGCTATCAGTTCGACGACACCAAGCACGCGGCCGATCTGTTCGCGTTGGCCGTGCCCGGGAACATCTACAGCCGGATCATGAACCCGACCTGGGACGTGCTCGAGCAGAGGGTCGCCGCGCTCGAGGGGGGCATAGCCGCGTGCGCAACCGCCTCCGGCCAGGCGGCAGTCACCTACTCCGTGCTCAACGTGTGTCGGGCGGGCGACAACATCGTCTCGGTGTCACAGCTGTACGGCGGCACGTACAACCTCTTCGCGCACACCCTGCCGCAGTTCGGCATCGACGTCCGATTCGTCGACGCCGACGACCCGGCGGCCCTGGCGGCGAACGTGGATGACAAGACCCGGGTGGTGTTCGCCGAGACCATCGGAAACCCGCGGCTGAACGTGGTGGACATTGACGCGTGGTCCGAGGCGGCGCACGCCCAGGGGCTGCCCTTGATCGTCGACAACACCGTGCCCACGCCCATCCTGTGCCGGCCCTTCGAGCACGCTGCCGACATCGTCGTCCACTCGATGACGAAGTACATCGGTGGCCACGGCACCTCGATCGGCGGCATCGTCGTCGACAGCGGCAGCTTCGACTGGACCGCCCACGCGGACCGCTACCCGGGGCTCACCCAGCCGGACCCGTCCTACCACGGAGTGGTCTGGTCAGAGGCCCTGGGGCCCGCGGCCTACATCGGCCGCGTCCGGACGGTGTTGCTACGGAACACCGGTGCCGCGCTCTCGCCGTTCAACGCGTTCCTGTTCCTCCAGGGCATCGAGACCTTGGGCTTGAGGGTTCAGCGCCACGCCGAGAACGCGATGGCCGTCGCCAAACACCTCGAAGGCCATCCATCCGTGGAGTGGGTCTCTTACCCGGGGCTCGAGTCCTCCTCCCATCACGAGGTCGCGGGGCGTATGCTCGACGGCGGCTACGGTGCGCTGGTGACCTTCGGGATCACGGGCGGCCGAGAAGCCGGTGAGAAGTTCATCAACTCGCTCTCGCTCTTCAGCCACCTCGCCAACATCGGTGACGCGAAGTCGCTCGCCATCCACTCGGCGAGCACCACGCACTCGCAGCTCAACGAGGAAGAGCTCGCCTCGGCCGGCGTCAGCCAGGACATGGTGCGCCTCGCGGTCGGCATCGAGAACGTCGAGGACCTCGTCGCCGACATCGACGCCGCCTTGGCGGCGTAGTCGAGCGACGACGGAATGGCGCGGGCCACGGCCGGCTCGGTCGGCCTGGTCGAGACCGATCGGGTCGTCCTCTTCGACGAGGACGACCCGCTGGTCTTCGAGTCCGGTGCCACGCTCGCGCCGGTCGTGGTGGCGTATGAGACCTACGGCTGCCTGAACGACGAGCGGTCGAACGCCGTCTACATCTGCCATGCGCTGACGGGCGACGCGCACGCCGCCGGGTACCACGAGGGCAGCGAGCGCCCGGGCTGGTGGGACAACCTGATCGGTCCCGGCAAGCCGATCGACACGGATCGCTACTTCGTCATCTGCTCCAATCTGCTGGGCGGCTGCCAGGGTACTACCGGTCCTTCGTCGATCGATCCCGCCACGGGCCGGCCATACGGACTGCGGTTCCCGCTGTTCACGATGAGCGACCTCGTGAAGGTGCACCGGGCCCTGACGCGGCATCTCGGGATCGAGAGGGTTCTGGCGATCGTGGGCGGGTCACTTGGCGGGATGCAGGGGCTGCAGTGGGCCCTGGACGCCCCCGGGGAAGTGGCGTCGGTGATCGCAATCTGTGCGTCGAGCCGGCTCACCGCCCAGAACATCGCCTTCTCCGCGGTGGCCCGCGAGGGCATAATGCGCGACCCCGACTTCCACGAGGGCGACTACGCGCAGCATGGTGTCGCGCCGACCCGCGGCCTGGCCGTGGCGCGGATGATGGCCCACATCACGTACCTGTCGGAGGAGTCGATGCGGACGAAGTTCGGCCGCCGCTTCCAGGACTCCGCAGAGCCCCGGTTCGGCTTCGACGTCGACTTCCAAGTGGAGTCGTACCTCCAGTACCAGGGTGAGAGCTTCCTGAAGCGTTTTGATGCGAACAGCTACCTCTATCTGACGCGCGTCATGGACTACTTCGATCCCTTCGGCGACATGGAGGCGGTTGCGCCCCGTCTGGAGGGGCTCGACACCCGATTCCTGGTGCTCTCCTTCGATAGTGACTGGCGCTTTGACACCAGTCACTCGCGCGAGATCGTGCGGGTGCTCGCCGCTCACCAGGTTCCGGTGACCTTCCGGGAAATCCGCTCCCCCCACGGCCACGACTCCTTTCTGCTCGAGGTGCCCGAGTACCACCGCACCATCGCCGGCTTCATGGATCGCCAGGCCGATGACGTGGAACACGACCGGGGGGGCTGATGCGCCCCGATCAGGACGTACTGGCAAGCCTCATCCCCGAAGGCTCCCGGGTGCTCGATCTCGGGTGCGGCGACGGAGCGCTGCTGAAGCACCTCATGGAGACAAAGGGCTGCTCGGGCCAGGGCGTCGAGGTCAGCACGGAGGCCTTTCACGCGGCTGTCGCCCGCGGAATCCCCGTCGTGCAGGCGGACATCGATGCCGGGCTGCCGGACTTCGCCGACCGCTCATTCGATGTCGTGGTGCTCTCGCAGACCCTTCAATCGGTCTACCGGCCGAACCTCGTCATGAGGGAGGTCATGCGCGTGGGGCGGCGCGGCATCGTGTCGTTCCCGAACTTCGGGCACTGGCAGGTGCGGGTGAAGCTCTTGCTGGGAGGCCGGATGCCGGTGACCAAGGCGCTGCCGAACGAGTGGCACGAGACGCCCAACATCCGCCACTGCACGATCAGCGACTTCGAGCGCCTGGTAATGCGAGAGGGGCCCTGGCAGATCACCGAGCGCCGGTACCTCGACGGGGCGGGCAACGCCGCCAACGGGCTGACCAAACGCGCGCCGAACCTGCTGGCGGCGGGCGCGGTCTTCGCCCTCGGCTAGCGCTTCAGCCGGCGGCGGCCTCTCGCGCGCGCACCCCGAGCGCGCGGGCGAGGGCGCCGACCGTGAGCACCCCGACCAGGGCGCCGTCGACGGCCACCGGCAGCCGGTCGATGCCTCTGCCGAGCTGGGACGCGGCGTCCGCCAACAGATCGTCGGGCTCGACGACCGGCACGCCATCGATCGGACGCATCACCTCGCCGACGGTCACCTCGGCCCAGGAGTCGCGCGGGGCCTCTGCGAACGCCGCCGACGAAACGACTCCGACCAGGCGGCCGGCGCTGACCACCGGATAGCTTGCGCTCGGAGCGCTGAAGACAGTGCGGTCAACGAAGGCGGAAGCCGAGGTGCTCGGATCGAAGACCGCCTCGGCCCGCGTCATGACGTCCCGCACCCGGAGATCGCCGAGCGCGTCTCGGCCGACGAGGGCGCGCGCCTCTGCGCGTGCCGCCTGGAGCAGGAACCAGGCGATGAAGACCAGCCAGATGCCGCTCAGGGCCCCGAATCGGATGAAGATGACGACTCCGAACGCGATGAGGGCCCAGGCGAAGCCCTTGGCGATCTTGGCGGCGATGGTGGTGCCGCGGTTGAAGTCCCCCGTGGTCTGCCACAGGATCGCGCGCAGGATGCGGCCGCCGTCCAGTGGCAACGCCGGCAGGAGGTTGAAGAGGAACAGCGCGGCGTTGATGTAGGCCAGCCAGAACAGGAGGTCGCGGGCGGCCTCTGGAAGCCCCGGCAGCGCGAGCCCGCCCGAAAACGCCGCGGCGAGAGCCACGGAGACCAGCGGCCCCGCGATTGCGATTCGGAACTCGGCGCCAGCGCTCGGGAAGTTGCCTCGGAAGCGCGCCACGCCGCCGAACATCCAGAGCGTGATGCCATCTATCCGCATTCCATCCCGTCTGGCCTGAAGCGCGTGCCCGATCTCGTGGAGCAGGATCGACAGCAGGGCGATGACCGTGGCGATCGCGGCCAAGCTCCAGTGGAGCGCCGCACTGGAATCGGGAAGGGCGTCCGGGAAGAAGAACGAGCCGAGGCTCCACATCAGCAGGGCCGCCAGGGCCAGAACGCTCCAGTTCAGGCCGACCTGGATGCCGGCGATGCGCGCGAGGCGGATGCTGTCGTTCATGTCGCTAGATTAGTTCGCCGGCGTCGTGCGGGCCGGGTGCCCGGGTTGGGTCGACCAGGCGCAACAGGGCGTCGCAGGTCGCGCTGTACGGGACCTCCACGTCGATCTGGTCCGCCTCGCGGACCACGGCACCGACGAGGGCCTCGCGTTCGAGGCGGCGTCCGGCCTCGAGATCAAAGAGCGTCGACGAGCCGCCGTCTTTCGGCAAGCGGCGCCGCGCGTCGGCGACGTAGTCGTGCGCTCCGCTCTGCGGCAGGGCGATCCCCTTGGCCCGGGCGACGGACACCACCTCGTCCCCGAGGGCCAGCATCAGTCGCACGGCGTCTTCACGGGCGAAGACGGTGCACACCCGCGCCCGGCCGAGCGCGGTCACCGTGTTGAGGGCAACGTTCGCGATCAGCTTGGTCCAGAGGGCCGCCTCGGGGTCCGCCCGGATCTCCGTCGCGACGCCCACCGTTTCGCCGAGGCGGGCGAGCTCGTCGCCTATCGGCCCGGGCGGTCCCCCGACGAGGCGATCCTGAACGACCCCCGTCGTGGGATGCCGACTCGGCCGTCGAATCACGTGCCGGGCATCGCGGCGCTCGCAACCGAGATAGACCGCAACGCCCCCCACCTCGGCCTGCGGCAGGGCGTTGCGGAGCACGCCGACGTTGTGGACGCCGTTCTGCAGGGAAAGCACCACGACGTCGGCTTGAGCGCCCGCGGCCAGCTGCTCCGCGACCGCTTCCGTGTCATAGCTCTTGGTGCATACGAGGACGAGGTCGAGGGCCCCGGCTTGGTCGGGGGCCGAAACCATGCGCAAACGGACGCTGCTGCGCGCGCCGTCGTCCTCGATGGCGAGCGGCCGGGCTCGCAGGGCTGCCAGGGTGTCGCCGCGGGCCTGAACCGCCACCGGCCAGCCGGCACGGGTCAGTCGCGCGGCGATGAAAGCGCCGATCGCACCCGGGCCGACGACGAGGGTTCGCGGGGGCGGCTCAGTCGAGGTCGAGCCCAAGCTGCCCGCCCTCGGGCGGCATGTCCTCCGGGGGCCAGTCCTCGGTCGCGGCGTCCTGGGCCAAGCGGTCGGCGCGCTCGTTGGCCGGGTGGCCCGCATGGCCCTTCACGAGCGTGGGGGTCACGCTACCGTGGCGGCGCAGTTCCACGATCATCCGCTCCCAGAGGTCCCGGTTCTTGACCGGCTTGCGCCCGGCCGTCTTCCAGCCCCGCTTCTGCCAGGATTCGAGCCATCCATCGCTGATGGCCCTCGCGACGTAGGACGAATCGGTGACGAGCTCGACCGATGTCCCCTCGGGCGTGGCCGAGATGCCCTCGATGGCCGCGGTCAGCTCCATGCGGTTGTTCGTCGTGAGCGCGGCACCGCCGGTGAGGACGGTCTCCTCGCCTGAGGGCGTGATGACGATCGCGGCCCAGCCGCCGCGAGCCTCCTCGGTCCCATTGGCAGAGCACGCGCCGTCGGTCACGACCGTGTATCCGGTGGACGCCACTCCGACAGCTTAGGCGCTTGCCTTCGCGCTGGGTCGCGAGCGGGGATGGCACGCGCGGCAATTCGCCGGCACGGCTCAGCGGAAGCGGGTCACCTCGACCACGCGCTTGTTCAACACGACGACCTGGTACTCGTCATCGGCGATCTCGTACTCCAGCAGCTCCATGGCCGCTCCGCCCTCGTTGGTGCGCCGGGTCGGCCGTCCGATCGCGCGGACCAACTCACCCCGCGAGACGCCGA
>Ga0224512_10003476_pt1 | contig 13823 bp, 10 predicted proteins | sample SF_May12_sed_USG_4_FD_169103 | JGI IMG/M metagenome (GOLD analysis project Ga0224512, IMG submission 169103) | Sediment microbial communities from San Francisco Bay, California, United States - SF_May12_sed_USGS_13 | ecosystem: Environmental > Aquatic > Marine > Sediment | place: USA...
CGTGTAGATGATCATTGGCTCGCCCCGGTTGGCCTTGGCGACCGCTTCGGCGACCATGGCGTCGTAGCCGGCGATGGTCTCCTGGATGTTGGTCCATGGCTCCGAACCGTTGCCGAATGCGATCTGGCTCAGGATGATGTTGTCACAGGTCCAGCTCTCCTGGCAGCCGTATATGTCGGCCACACCGTTGTTCGGAACCGGGTCCTGGGCGTCATAGGCGGCGATGGCACCTGCGTTGGAGTTGAACTCGTCCATCGTCGTGATGCCGTATTCGTCGGCAAATGACTTGGTGATCAGGTAGCCCTGAAGGCCGCCTGCGACCATCTCGCCGCCGGTGTTCGTGAAGTTGAGAGCGAACTCACCCGCCGTTGACGGAGTCGGTCCGTAGGCGATGAGACTGTCACCCACCTGGGTGCCGTCCGGCAACTCAGGCTCCCACCAGCTCATGTGGCCCGGGTACCAGCTGTTGACCCAGAAGTCGAAGTCACCTTGCGCCATCGAAAGATACGCGAGCGAGGGGCCAAGTTCGAGGTCGGCCGGATCGCTGACCTCATAGCCCAGTTCCTCGAGCAACTCGTGGTACACCGCGGCCTGGAAGTAGCCGGTCGACCAGTCGGCGCGTCCCATGGTGACGGTCACGCCTTCGCCCGGCATGGCCATGTCGTCGGTGGTAGGTTCGGTGTCGGCGGTTGTGGCCGCAGTCGTTTCTGCCGTAGTGGCCGCGGTCGTCTCTGCCGCGGCTTGGGTCGCAGCGGTAGTGTCACCACCGGTATCCCCGGAATCGTCGCTACTGCAGGCAGCCGCAAGTAACGCGAACACCGCCAACAGAGCGAGGATCCTCCTCCTCGTCATCCTCATTCTTCTCCCTTTCTATGGGTTTCTCTCCAACCCTCGTTGCGCGCGAACGCGATCGAGGACGCCGGAATCAATGGCACGATAGTGCCTCTTCTCACAAATACGTTACGAACGTGGCACCTGGGTCAGTGCGTCAGAGTCACACCAACTCCTCGACCGCAGCTGCGTCGGCGTCAGCGGCGTGGACACTCACCTCCATCGAGAAGTCGTCGTACACCTTCGAACGTCGGAATTCTTTGAGCACGCTGAGTGTCGAGGCGAGGATGAAGAATCCACCCGCAAGCGTGATGAACGAGCCAATCCCGCTGACGTAATTCGGATCCGCGGTCCGCACGTGCGTGAGGATCCAGCCAAACGCGACGGCCGCCGCTCCGGTTCCCAAGCCGGCCGTTATTGCGCTCCACCTCCACTGTATGTGCTCGTTTCTTCCGAACAAGCCCGCGGCGGGGAGTGCGGTCAGGGCTCCGACGATACCGGCGAGGAGCGCCCAGAGGCCGAGACGGGGGCCATCGCCACTGATGCCATCGGTCACGAGTGTCCCGGCTCGCTGGGTCTGTGCCATCAGCGTCGACAGCTCAGCGGCGATCGCACCGGCGTTTTCGGGCTCGGATGCCGCGCGAGCGCGTAGATCGGCGATTTGTTGCTCGATCTCGGGGGAGATGATCGTGTCCTGGCGGCTGTCGAAGCTCCAGCCAGAGATCATGCCGATGACCAGGATGATCAGGGCGATACCAACTCCGATCAAACGACCCCATGCGATATCCGCACTCAGTGGACGCAGTGGGCTATGTGGCGCCACCTGTATCCACCATATCGAGCCAGCCAGCGCGATGAGGGTTCCGACTACTGCGAGAATGGCGCCGATCCCGGTGGACTGCTCGAGGGCATATGGCGACGCAGGAGCAAGCCAATTGGCTGCGCTCGCCGTGAATGCGCCCACCGAGACGATTACTGCACCATCGACCGTCAGCCAACGCGGACCATGCCCAGGTCGGCGGAAAGTGGCGACTACGGCACCGAGCACAATGAGGCTGAGGGCGAGCACGACGATGCCGAACCACGATCCTCCGGACGCATCGAGGCCGTTGAAGCTCATGCCCGGCAGATCCTCATCGACTCGCCGCCCGTACGCGCTCATCTTTCCTGCATTTGATGTCCACGTGAGGAAGACCGCCACGACTGCAAGCAGCGCACCAACACCGGCAACCAGCATCGGTGTGCGCTCTGCGTTGGCAACCGGCTCATAGCTATCGACCGGCTCGTGCTTCGCGATCGGTGACGCATCTGTGTCATCTGGCAGCAGCGCCTCCGGGTCCTGTCGGTGGGCCCACGCTAGGTGGATCCGGCGGAAGAGGTTGCCGCTGTCGCTGTCCTCGCGCTGGCTCATGCGGTCCAATACGACCGCCACGAGGAAGAAAGCCAAGCCGCCGGACGCGGCCAGCGATACATCCTGGTTCGAGAGCGCCCGGAACAGTAAGCGGCCCAAGCCGCCGGCGCCCATGATCGCGGCAATCCCGAGCATCGATATCGCCAGCAGCAGCGTCTGGTTGATCCCGGTCATGATGGCGGGTCGGGCGAGTGGGAGCTGCACGTCGACGAGCACCCGGCTCTCCCGCGCTCCGTACGCCCGGCTGGCCTCGACGACGTCTGACGGGACCTGGCGAATGCCCAGGTTGGTGAGGCGAATGAGCGGCGGCAGGGCGAACACCATGGTGACCATGGTTGCCGAGACCTCACCGATGCCCCAGAAGAAGATGAATGGCAGCATGTACACGAACGAATGCACCACCTGCATGGCGTCCAGAATGGGACGAACCACCTGCCAGATCGAATCGACACGACCACATGCGATTCCGATCGGGATGCCGATGATCACACACAAGATGACGGCGACGGCGATGAAGCCGATCGTCCTGGCGGTTTCCAGCCAATAGGCGTTGCCAAGCAGGCCGCAGATCGTCAATGCCACGGCGACGAATACGCCCACTTTGACGTTCCGCACGAGCGATGCGATGACGAACATGCCGAGCACCACCCACACCCAGGAGATTTCCGCGAGGAAGCCGTTGACCAGTCCGTCGATCAACGTGTCGAACGGCCACGCCATCGTGTTGAGGAATCCGCGAAGGTTGTTGAAGATCCAGTCGACTAATTGATCCATCCAGTCGCCGAACGGGATCTCCCACTGGTCGAGGACCCGATTGTCCCAGAGGCTCCTCTCTGAATCTGCCTGCGCCAGGACGATCACATGAACACCTCTCGCTCGAATCCGTCTATCAATTGCTCCACCCGGCCCATCTCTTCCATGATGTGGCGGGGGTCGAGATTACCGATGAGCACTCCGTCACCGTCAACAACGGCGATCGGCAGACCCCTGCCGGCGGCGGCATAGACGTCGTTGAGTGTCGCGTGCGGTGGCGTCTGTTCGAAGTCGCTCCGCAGGGCTGCCCCGAGCTCAGTCGAGCCCATGCTCGAAGCTCGGATCCCGTCGCCGACCGCGAGCACCGCCGTTGGCCGGCCGGCCTCATCGACCACGAACGCGCCGATCCGGTCGCCGATTCCCGCCAGCGCATCGGCGAGGGATGCCGTGCTCGACAATGGATCCGGTTCGCTCATCACCTCGTGGACCTGGATGACGCGTCCCTGATCCACGTCTTGGACAAACTCGGCCACATAACCCGTGGCCGGTTCGGTGAGTATCTCCTCGGGTGTGCCGATCTGGACGACCAGGCCATCTTTCATGATGCAAACCCGGTCACCGATGCGCAGCGCCTCGTTGAGGTCGTGGGTGATGAACAGGATCGTCTTGTGGAGCTCGTTCTGGATCTCCATCATCTCGTCCTGCATCTGGCGGCGGATGAGGGGATCGAGCGCCGAGAAGGCTTCGTCCATGAGCAAGATGTCGGGATCGGTCGCCAGCGCTCGGGCGAGCCCGACTCGCTGCTGCATGCCGCCGGACAGCTCCTGGGTAGCGTTGTACGCGTATTGTTCGAGGCCGACGAGTGACAGCGCCTTGAGTGACGCCTCGTCTCGGCGATCCTTGGGGACCTTCTGCACTTTGAGCCCGTACCCGACGTTGTCGATGACGTTGCGGTGCGGGAACAGTGCGAAGTGCTGGAACACCATGCCCATCTTCTCGCGGCGGAACGCCTGGAGGTCCATTCCATCGAGGGTCTGGACGTCGACGCCGTCCACCCAGACGTGCCCTGAAGTGACGTCGTGGAGCTTGTTCACCGTCCGGATCGCAGTCGACTTCCCCGATCCCGACAGCCCCATGACGACGAATATCTCGCCTTGGTGCACCGAGAAGTTCACATCATTGAGACCCACGACGTGGCCGGACTGGCGCTGGACGTCATCTTTGCTGAGTCCGGATTTGGTCAGGTCGAAGGCTCGCCCGCCTGGCTGGGGACCAAAGATCTTGTACACATGTTCGAGCCTGATGATCTCGTCGTTCGTGCCCGTCATGTGCCTCCCTCGTACGACGCGCGCTCGGATCGACCGGCGCCGTATCGATCCAGCCGGTGTTCGAGGCTGTTTCGAGGGTAACACCGGTTGGTCGCGCCCCGCTCCAAAATCCGAGGATTCTCGTGCCACCAGGTGGAACCGTGCCACATCGCAAGATGCAGCTGGGTACGATGCTGGCACGGATCGTCCTATCATCAAGTGCAATCGGAGACGGTGTGAGCGGTACCTTTCCCTCTGATCTCGAGATCGCCCGCGCGGCCGACGTCCAGCCGATCGTGGATGTCGCTGCGGCGTACGGTTTCGAACCGGACGAGCTGATTCCGTTCGGTTCGACCAAGGCCAAGGTGCACCTCGATGTGCTGAAACGGCTGTCCACACAACCTCGTGGCAAGTACGTCGACGTCACCGCCATCACACCCACGCCGCTCGGTGAGGGCAAGACGACCACGACCGTCGGTCTCACACAAGGGCTCGGCAAGCTCGGACTCCGGCCCATCGCCGCCATCCGGCAGCCGTCCATGGGCCCGACGTTCGGCATCAAAGGTGGTGCCGCAGGCGGCGGGTACAGCCAGATCGTGCCGATGGACGAGTTCAACCTGCACCTGACCGGCGACATCCATGCCATCACGGCCGCGCACAACCTGGTCGCGGCGGCAATCGATGCCCGGTGGTACCACGAGAGCCGTCTTGGCGACAGTGAGCTTGCCGCCATCGGGCTCACGCGGCTCGGGATCGACGTCTTCAACCTCCAGTGGAACCGCGTCGTCGACATCAACGACCGGGCGCTCCGCAACGTGGTGGTTGGACTCGGCGGCAATCTCGACGGCCGGCCGCGGGAGACCGGCTTCGACATCACGGTGGCATCCGAACTCATGGCGATCCTGGCGCTCGCGGACGGCCAGGACTACGGCACCGCACTGCGCAACCTGCGCGAGCGGATCGGACGGGTGGTGTTCGGCACTTCGAAGACCGGCGAGCCGCTGACGCTCGAGGACCTTGGTGTCGCCGGCGCCGTCACCGTACTGATGAAGGACACACTGCACCCCACGATCATGCAGACCCTCGAAGGCCAGTTGGCATTCGTGCACGCCGGGCCATTCGCAAATATCGCGCACGGGAACTCGTCGATCCTGGCCGACCGGGTCGCGCTCCATCTCGGCGACTATGTCGTCACCGAGTCCGGTTTCGGTGCTGACATGGGTATGGAGAAGTTCTTCGACATCAAATGCCGCACGTCGGGTCTGGTGCCCGATTGTGTCGTGTTGGTCGCGACGGTACGAGCGCTCAAGACGCACGGTGGCGGGCCCAAGGTCGTCCTCGGCCGACCGCTCGACCCGGCATACACAGAGGAGAACCTCTCCCTACTGCAGGCCGGGATGCCGAATCTCCTGGCCCACATCAAGAATGCTCGGCGGTTTGGTGTCCCGGTAGTCGTCGCCATCAACTCGTTCCCGACCGACACATGGGCGGAGATCAATGCCATCAAGGAAGCGGCGATCGGTGCCGGCGCGTCGGATGCGGTGCTCGCCGAGCATTGGGCGAAGGGAGGCGACGGCGCCGTCGACCTGGCTGAGGCGGTCGTCAAAGCCTGTGGCGAACGCAACGAGTTCTCATTCCTCTATCCACTCAGCATGGGGATCGCCGACAAGATCGAGATCATCTGCAAGGACATTTATGGCGCCGGCAGTGTCGAGTACTCGCCCACTGCCCTTCGCCAGATCGCGGACTTCGAAGCCGCGGGCTTTGGGTATCTGCCCATCTGCATGGCGAAGACCCACCTGTCCATCAGCCATGACGCCAATCTCAAGGGAGCGCCTGAAGGGTTCACCGTCCCGGTGCGCGAAGTGCGGGCGTCGGTCGGTGCGGGCTTCATCTACCCATTGCTCGGTGAGATGCGAACCATGCCAGGGCTCGGATCGACACCGGCCTACCTCAAGGTCGACATCGATGATCGAGGGAACGTCGTTGGACTCTTCTGAGCGGGCGCGGCGTTGGGCGCAACTAGGGTCGAGGCGGTACAGACCAACATGGCTCACCTGTTGGTGATGGCCGATCCAAGCGACAATGAATTCTGCGTCGAATCGGAACGTCAGACTCCCCATCCGGGCTGGCGCTCGAGGAAGGAGGTGATGGTATGCCAAAGTCGAAATCAGCCCGCCTGACCACTCCGCTCGTGCGGCGCGATGGAGCGCTGGTCTCTGCGACATGGGATGAAGCACTCGACGCGGCGGCAGCTGGGCTGGCGGCGCACGCAGGGACGTCGTACGGGATGTTCTCCTGCTCAAAGGCCACGAACGAGATGAACTTCCTCGCACAGAAGTTCTCACGCGTGGTGATGGGCTCAAACAACATCGACTCGTGTAACCGCACCTGACACGCTCCTTCGGTCGCCGGTCTGGCGGCTGTTCTCGGAGCCGGAGGCGGAACCTCGTCATACGAAGAAATTGAGCGGACGGACCTCATCGTTCTGTGGGGCTCAAACGCGCGTGACGCCCATCCGATCTTCTTTCATCACCTCATGAAGGGTGTACGAAACGGCGCCAAGATGTATGCCGTCGACCCACGCCGGACGAGTTCTGCAGCGTGGGCCGACGTCTGGCTCGGTATCGACGTCGGATCTGACATCGCTCTGGCTAATACAGTCGGCCGCGAGATCATCGAAGCGGATCTGCACAATCGGGCGTTCATCGAGCACGCCACATCCGGATTCGACGCCTACGCCGAGATGGTCGAACCGTGGACGCTCGAACGGGGCGAGGAGGTCACGGGCGTGCCCGCCGAGGTGATCCGCCAGCTCGCACATGACTATGCGACTGCGGGCACCGCCCAGATTTGTTGGACGCTCGGGATCACCGAACACCACAACGCCACCGACAACGTGCTCGCCCTGATCAGTCTCGCCCTGCTGACCGGTCATGTGGGCCGCTACGGGTCGGGCCTGGTGCCGATCCGCGGGCAAAACAACGTGCAAGGCGGCGGCGACATGGGCGCGTTGCCCAACAAGTTCCCCGGATTTCAGGATCTGGAAGACCCCGTCGTGCGAGGCAAATTCGAGGCGCACTGGGGTGCGCCCGTGCCGCCAAAGAGCGGAAAACATCTCTCGCTGATGTTCGAAGCGATCGAGGCGGGCGAGATCAGTGCGCTCTATGTGATCGGCGAGAATCCGGCCGACTCAGAGGCCGACATCAACCGCGCCCGGCGGCTGCTCGGCTCATTGGAGTTCATGGTCGTCCAGGACATGTTCCTCACCAGGACGGCCGAATACGCCGACGTGGTGTTCCCGGCCGCAGCCGGATGGGTCGAGAGTGACGGGACGGTGACCTCGTCTGAGCGGCGGGTTCAGCTCGTGCGCAAGGCCCTCGATCCTCCCGGTGACGCCAGAGATGACCTCGAGATTCTGTCCCTCCTCGCGGAGCGGATGGGCCACGGCTGGGGATACCCGACCGCGGAAGAAGTGTGGGACGAATGCCGCAGCCTCTCGCCGATGCACGCCGGTATGTCGTATCGGCGCCTCGACCAGTTAGAGGGCATCCAGTGGCCGTGCCCAGACGAAGATCATCCCGGCACGCTTTTTCTCCATGCCTGGCTGTGGGATGACGACCTGGGGCGAGAGCCGGCCCCGTTCATCCCCACCGAGTGGGTGCCCCCAGTTGACGAGCTCAGTGATGAGTTCCCCATTCGCCTCACCACCGGCCGCAGGCTCGACTCCTACAACACGGGCGTCCAGTCGAACAAGTTCGCGTCGCCGCTGCGGGAATCAGGCATCATCGAGCTGTCGCCCGAGGACGGGGCCGCGATGGGGTTGGGGGAGGGTGACATCGTGTCGGTGACCTCGCGGCGCGGTTCCATCGACGTCCCGGTCGCCTTTCACGATTCGTTGCGGCCGGGTCTGGCGTTCATGGCATTCCATTTTCCGGACAAGGCCGATGTGAATCAGCTGACGATCGATGCCTGGGATCCAAAGTCGGGAACCGCCGAGTTCAAAGCAACCGCCGTCCGGATCGAACCGGCGAAGGGATAAACCAGCGTGGATCTCCGGTTGATGGCGGGCGCACCGACGTCTGAAGAACGAGCGGCCGTCGACAGGCTGCTCGGCCCGCCCGAGTCGGGATGGGAAGGCGGTGATCGATTGCACCTCGACGGTCACGTCGCGTTCGGTGGGTACCACGCGTCGCGGCGCCGCAGGCACATGTTGTTGCCGGCGCTCCAGGCGGTACAGGGCGCCGTCGGCTGGATCAGCGAAGGGGCCATGAACTACCTCTGCGAGCGCCTCGTCGTCCCGCCCGCTGACGCATACGGCGTCGCCAGCTTCTACGCATTGCTCACGACAAGGAAGCGCCCGGAGCGGGTCGCTCACGTGTGTGACGACATCGCATGCCGTAGCCGCGGCGGCAACGACATCCTGGCCGCCCTCGCCGGCCGGGACGACGTGGCTGCCAGCCCGTGCCTGGGTCAATGCGACATGGCCCCGGCCGCGTTCGTTCAACGCGCGGATGAGGCGGACGTCGTCGCGGTGAGCGCCGACGCGGCCGCGGTGGCAGGACTGCTCGACGGCGCGCCGGCCACACTCACACGCCCGACTACCAGATCTCTGGGTGCACCCCGACTGCTGCGGAGGGTGGGTGTAGTTGACCCAGGTGATCTCACCGCATACCGGCAGAGTGGTGGTTATCGGGCACTCCGCAAAGCGATCGAGTTGGGCTCCGAAGGAGTGCTGCAGGAGATCGAAGCCTCGAACCTGCGTGGGAGAGGAGGAGCCGCGTTCCCAATGAGCGTCAAGTGGGAAGCGGTCGCCGGCGCCGCCGAGCCGATCAGGTACCTCATCTGCAACGCGGACGAGTCGGAGCCGGGCACCTTCAAGGATCGCGTGTTGATGGAAGGGGACCCGTTCGCGCTCGTCGAGGCAATGACTGTTGCCGGGGTCACTATTGGAGCGGCCAAGGCATACCTCTACATCCGCGCTGAATACCCGAGGGCTCGCCAGCGTCTGCAATCGGCGATCGACGTCGCCCGTGAGGCCGGCTTGCTCGGCGGCGACATCGCCGCATCGGGGCTCATTCTCGACATCGAGATCCGCAGCGGCGCCGGAGCGTACATTTGCGGCGAAGAGACCGCACTGATGAACTCGATCGAGGGTCGGCGCGGGGAGCCGCGGAACAAACCACCGTTCCCCACCGAGGTCGGATTGTTTGGAAAGCCGACCGTGATCAACAACGTCGAGACGCTGGTCAACGTGCTCGATATCGTGCTGGACGGAGGCGCCGCCTTCGCCGCGGTCGGCACCCAGCAATCCGCCGGCCCGAAGCTCTTCTGTCTGTCGGGAGATGTAGGCGTCCCCGGCACGTACGAGGTTCCGTTCGGCACGACGCTGGGCGAGTTGGTGGAGCTCGCCGGCGGAGTTGCGGGCAATGGCGAGCTGCGCGCCATCCTCCTCGGCGGAGCCGCCGGGACCTTCATCGGACCGGACATGATGGATCTTCCCCTGACCTTCGAGGGTGCGCGCGACGCCGGCGTGTCCCTGGGTTCGGGCGTGGTGATGCTGTTCGACACAGCGACCGATTTCGCAGACATCGTCAGACGAATCGCGGCATTCTTCCGGGACGAATCGTGCGGGCAGTGCGTACCATGCCGCGTTGGAACGGTGCGACAGGAAGAGTTGCTCGCCCGCCACCAGGCCGGACACGGTCTCGACAAAGAACTGCTCGGCGAGGTTGCCCAGGTGATGGTCGACGCATCGATCTGTGGTCTCGGCCATACGGCGGCCTCTGCGATTCGCTCAGCCGAGTACCTGGGGTTGGTATGAAGTCGCTCTACCCGTGCATCTTCCGCGATTGGGTCGCAGGCAAACCCGGACCGCGCCAATGGCACCTGCTACGGGGCGGTGCCCATGACTGACGTGCAAGTCACCATTGACGGCGTTGACGTCCTCGTGCCGGAGGGGGTGACGATCCTCGATGCGTGCCGGGCCATCGACCGGGATCAGCCGACGCTGTGCTACCTCGAGAACCTGACGCCGATCAATGTGTGCCGGGTGTGTGTCGTCGAGGTCGCCGGCTCGCGGGCGCTCGTGCCGTCGTGTTCGCGGGCTGTTGAACCGGGGATGGATATCCAGACGGATTCAGCTCGGGTTCGACATTCGCGCAAGATGGTCTACGAGTTCCTGGGTTCGTCGGCGGACCTAGGCCTGGTAGATGATCAGACCAAAACGTGGATGGACGGCTATGGCGTCGACGTGGACCGATACGGACCACCGAGCGAACCGACCGACGATCGCGACCAGCGGCGCGCCGGACATCACCATGCCCCGGACCCGGCTCGGGCGGAGGCCGTGCTTCAGTCTGTCAAGGTGGACAACGACCTCTATGTGCGCGACTACTCGCGTTGCATCCTGTGTTACAAATGTGTGGAGGCCTGTGGCGAAGATGCGCAGAACACGTACGCCATTTCCGTTGCCGGTCGTGGATTCGACGCCCGGATCTCGACGGAGTTCAACGCACTCCTGACCGACTCTGCATGCGTATTCTGCGGGAATTGCATCGGTGTGTGCCCGACCGGCGCGCTGATGTTTCGCAGCGAGCATGAACTTCGTAACGCCGACCTCTGGAGCGAGAAGGACCAGACCGTGACCCGAACTGTTTGTTCGTATTGTGGGGTCGGCTGCAACCTCGAGCTGCATGTGCAAGAGAACCGAATTGTCAAGGTGACATCTCCGATCGATCATTCGGTGACTGCAGGCCATCTCTGTATCAAGGGCCGATTCGGATACGAGTACGTGCAGGAGCTGGGTGATCTGGCTGTGACACCGATCGATCGGGTGCTCGCGGCGGCTCGGCAAACGTGAGGACTGAGGGCGGCGGAAGGAATGGAATATGAGGATTCTGATCGCGACTGACGGAACGCTCGATCCGTCAAAGGTGGCCAAGACTGTCGACCGCTGCCACCGGGAGGGAGACACTGTCACGCTGTTCACCGCGTTGCCGGTACCGGTTGAATTCCTTCATCGCCTCGGGAGTAGTGGCGTCAAGGCAGCGGCCGACATAGCTCACGAAGCCGGACACCCGATGTCGAGCGGGGACAGGGCGGCAGAGCGTCTGGCTCCGCCCCAGCCGATCCGCGAAGAGCCGCCGACTGACTCACCCGTGCTCTCGGCGCTGGCGAGCACAGCGGCCGCGCGTATGAAGCCGATCGTCGACGTGCTTGCCGCCCGCAACATCGACTGTCATGCGATGTGGCGGACGACGGAGAATCAAACCGCGAAGACGATCATCCAAACCATCCAGACCCACGACATCGACCTGTTGGTGATCGGCAGCCACGGCGGCGGGCGCTTCGAAGGGCTGCTCGGGTCGACGAGCACCAAGCTCGTGCGAATGGCGCCGGCCGACGTCCTCGTGATCCGGAACCCGGTGCACGCGTGAACGCGCCGGTTGCAATCGTCACGGCCGCCGGCCAGGGAATGGGGGCTGCGATTTCCCGGCGCCTGTCCGACGACGGTTACCGCCTGGCGCTCATGTCCAACGGCGGTGGCGCGGAGAAGCTCGCGACCGAACTCGGCGCTTTCGGCCAGACCGGATCGGTCAGTGAACGCGGCGACCTGGAAGCGCTAGTCACCGCGACGCTGGACCGTTACGGTCAGATCGACGCCGTCGTCAACAACACGGGCCATCCGCCCAAAGGACCGCTCCTCGAGATCGACGACGATGCCTGGCATCTGGGACTCGACCTCGCGGTCCTCAACGTCGTGCGCATGGCCCGACTGGTGACGCCGCACATGGAAGCCCGCGGTCGGGGATCCATTGTGAACATCTCGACGTTCGCCGCGTTCGAGCCGAGTCCGGCCTTTCCCGTGTCGTCGAGTCTGCGAGCAGCCCTGGCGAGTTTTACGAAGCTCTATTCGGACCAATACGCCGCCGCAGGTGTCAGGATGAACAACGTCTTGCCCGGCTTTGTCGACAGTTATCCCGAGTCCGCCGAGAACGTCGCGGCAATTCCGCTCGGCCGCTACGCGACGACGGGCGAGATCGCGTCGGCGGTCGCCTTTCTCCTGTCAGACGAGGCGTCCTATATCACAGGTCAGAACCTCCGGGTCGATGGCGGAATCACGCGAGCAGTGTGACAGTGGCACACGATGTTGTGATCGTCGGCGGTGGCGTCATGGGCTGCGCGACCGCATACCATCTGCTGCGTCGCGACCCGGCGCAGTCCATCGCGATCATCGAGCAAGACCCCACCTACCGGTATGCCTCAACGACGTTGTCCGACGGCAATGTTCGGATCCAGTTCAACCTCGAAGAGAACATCCGGATGTCGCAATACGCGATGGAGGTACTCGATACGTTCGCCGATGACTTTGAACTCGACGGCATCCGGCCCGACCCGGCCTGCCGCCACCAGGGCAACCTGTTCACGGTTGACGAACAAGGCCGAGCCGAGGCCGAAGCAGGAATGCGGCTCCAGCGAAGCCTGGGATGCGAGGTGGAGTGGCTGTCCGCTCAGGACATCGCCGACTCGTTCCCTCTGTATCGAACCAGTGGCCTCGTTGGTGGGACGTTCAGCCCAAGAGACGGCTCGGTCGATCCCTCGAGTGTTCTTCAGGGATACCGGCGCTACGCCGTGTCGCTGGGTGCGAAATTCGTCGCGGGCACGGCCACGCGGTTGCGATCAAAACGCGATCAGATCATCGGCGTGGCACTCGAATCAGGCGAACGGATTGATGCTCCGATCGTGCTCAACGCCGCAGGGGCATGGGCGGCAGGTCTCGCCGAGACGGCCGGAGTCGATCTCCCCGTTGAGCCGGTCATGCGCACCGTTTTCGTCGTCGAGACCGATCGGGTTGTGAGCGGTACGCTCCCGAGCATCTTTCTGCCATCGGGCGCCTACATCTTGCCGGAAGGGCAGAACCGGTACCTGGCCGCGTGGTCGCGCCCGGAGGATCCAGTAGGATTCGAATTCGAGTTCTCGCAGTCCGGCTTCTACGACGTGGTCTGGCCCGAGATCGTCGCCCACCTGCCAGAGTTCGATCGGCTGCGGGTAGTGGGAGGCTGGGTGGGTCTCTACGCCTCCAACACGCTCGACGGCAACGCCGTCCTCGGCGAGTGGCCTGAGCTCAGTGGTTTGTACCTGGCCAACGGGTTTTCGGGCCACGGATTCCAGCAATGCCATGCCGTCGGTCGATATCTGGCAGAGCTGATCCTTGATCAACCCGTCTCGCTCGATCTCTCACGGTTCGGTCCGCAACGGATCATCGACGATCAGCCAGTGTTCGAACACGCCGGGCGCATCATTTGAAGGTATAGAGATGACCGCGCGAAACGACCGTCTTGATTTCAAGCTCGCATTCGGCCCGCGTGTGCGCGTCTCGCCCTTCTTCGAGGCAACCGTCTCGGCCGGCGTGACACATCTCACGACGTACAACCACATGCTCATGCCGGTGACGTACGGTGATCCGGTGGCCGAATACCGACGCCTGACGGAGTGTGCCGCCGTGTGGGGTGTCTCGG
>Ga0224512_10003477_pt1 | contig 13823 bp, 10 predicted proteins | sample SF_May12_sed_USG_4_FD_169103 | JGI IMG/M metagenome (GOLD analysis project Ga0224512, IMG submission 169103) | Sediment microbial communities from San Francisco Bay, California, United States - SF_May12_sed_USGS_13 | ecosystem: Environmental > Aquatic > Marine > Sediment | place: USA...
GTGGAGGTGTCGGGCCGGACCTATCCCGTCGAAATCCGGTATCGGGCGCTTGACGATTCCAATCGTGACGAGGTACGAGACCAACCTCAGGGAATCTGTGAGGCGGTCCAAGAGCTATTCACCGAAGGCGATGGTGACATCCTGGTGTTCTGCGCCGGAGAACGGGAGATACGAGACGCAGTCGAAGCACTCGACGAGTTGCGCCTGCCCCACACCGAAGTTATTCCCATGTTCGGTCGCCTGTCGGCTGCCGAACAGCATCGGGTATTCCAGGCACACACGGGGAGGAGGGTCGTTGTCGCCACCAACGTTGCGGAGACATCGTTGACCGTTCCGGGTATCCGGTACGTCGTCGACTGTGGGACTGCCCGGATTTCGCGCTTCTCGAAACGTACCAAGGTCCAGCGTCTTCCGATCGAAGACATCTCCCAAGCGTCGGCAGCTCAGCGAGCCGGCCGGTGTGGTCGGCTGGGACCTGGCATTGCAATTCGCTTGTACTCACAAGACGATCTCGAAAGTCGACCCGAGTTCACCGACCCCGAGATTCTCAGGACACAGCTTGCCTCGGTCATCTTGCGTATGGCCGCCCTGGGCATTGGTGACATTGAAACGTTCCCGTTTCTCGACCCGCCAGATGCTCGCACCATCCGCGACGGCATGGCGCTGCTGGCAGAGCTGCAGGCTGTCGATCCCCGGAGTGTCGGGTCGGCGCGTTGGGTCACCAAGATTGGCCGGTCGCTCACCCGGCTACCGGTGGACGTTCGGCTCGCCCGGATGCTGGTCGAGGCAGACCGTAACGGCTCGCTGCGAGAGGTTCTCATCATTGTCGCCGCACTGGCGATCCAGGATCCGCGGGAGCGGCCCACCGGAGCCGAAGCCAAAGCCGATCAGCTCCATGCCCGCTTTCGTGACGAACAAAGCGACTTCATGAGCTGGCTGAACCTATGGCGTCATCTTGGGTCAGAACGTCGGAGCCGATCATCGAACCAGTTTCGCAAGATGTGCCGCGAAGAGTTCTTGAACTATCGCAGGGTTCGCGAATGGCAAGACGTCCACAGCCAGCTGGTTCGGGCAACTGAGGATCTCGGGATGAAGCGGGTCAGGAATCCGGCATCTCACGAGGTGATACATCAGGCCTTGCTCACCGGGCTGCTTTCGCAGGTGGGCACGAAAGATCCGGAAAGTTACGAGTATCGAGGGGCGCGAGGTGTCAGGTTTTCGATTTCCCCAGGATCGACCTTGTTCAAGCGAGGACCGACCTGGGTGATGGCCGGTCAACTGGTCGAGACCGCCAGGATGTGGGCCCGACAGGTCGCCGGAATATCGCCCGAAGAGATCGAGGCCGCGGCCGAGCACCTGGTGAAGCGCTCACATTCAGAACCGTGGTGGGATCCCGAAAAAGGCGCGGCCGTTGCCAACGAATCGGTGTCGCTCTATGGCCTACCTTTACAGACGACGCGACCGGTTCAGTTTGGTTCGATCAACCCTGAACAGGCTCGCGATCTTTTTATCCGGCATGCGTTGATCGTTGGCGAATGGGATGCGACCCATGCCTTCGTCGAACACAACCATTCGATCATGGCCGAAGCCCTGGAACTTGAGCGGCGTTACCAGCGTGCCGACCTGTTGGCGACCGACGAGACCATCGTCGGCTGGTTCGCGCGTCGCATACCTGCCGACGTGACCACGGTTCGGCACTTCGATCGCTGGTGGAAGGATGAACGCCATCGGCAACCCGGGCTGCTCAACTTGGAACTCGAGGACGTTCTGGATCCCGATGTGGAAACTCCCAACCCGGACGATTTCCCGGATCGATGGGTTCATGGCGATTTGACCCTGCCGATCGTGTATCCCCCCGAAGGCGGTATCCAGATCGAAATCTCGCTCGCCGTCGTGGACCGTATCGATCCGACCCCTTTCGGATTCCTTGTTCCCGGCCTGCGGCCCGAATTGCTCGACGCCATCGTGCGCGCCCTACCGAAGCGCATTCGCAAAGGTCTGGCCCCTATTGCCGAATCCGTCGACTCGATGGTCGCCAGGGCACGTGACACTCAGCAAGATCTTTCGTCTTTTCTTCGATCGGAGATTCAACGACGAGCCGGGATGTCGGTTGCGTATGACGACCTACGGCTTGACGAGTTACCCCGCCGGCTGCGTCCGTCGTTCAAGGTGGTCGACGATGCAGGCGAAGAGGTCGTGGAGGGAGTCGACCTGGGACTCATCAAGGAGGAGCTGGGGGGTAGGTCACGCGACCGGGTCTCGGCGGCAAGTCACCCGATCGAGCGGTCCGGGCTGACAACGTGGGATTTTGGCGAGTTGCCGAGAGAACTCGACATGGGCGATGGGGTTCTGGCCTATCCCGCCATCGTCGATGAAACCGACTCGGTTGGCATCCGTTTGATGTCGAGCCGGGACGAGCAGGGGGCGGTGAGCTGGGATGGAGTGCGCAGGTTGATGCTGCTGAATCTGCCCGTCGCTCACAAGCTGATTCGACTGACGAATGATGAGAAGTTGGCGATTGCCGCCAGCCCGTATCAAAGAATCGGGCCGTGGACTGACGATTGTTCGCTGTCGTCACTCGGCTCCATTCTTCTTGATTTCGGGTCCATGCCCTTCGACGGAGTCACATTCGACGCTCTGTTGGCGTACGCCAAGGACGAATTGGATGAGGTGCTTACCAGAACGGTGGATGTGAGCCTGGTGGGGTTGGATCGCTACCGGGCGGTGGTGAGCCGTTTGGCCGGCATGTCGGGTCGATGGCAAGCGGCCGTTGACGACATCGAGGATCAGCTTGCTCAGCTGGTATACGCGGGCTTCATCAACGAGATGACTGTCGAGCGGATCGGTCACGTGGCACGGTATCTCGAGGCGATCCTGGTGCGTTTGGACGGACTTGAGGGGAACCCGGAAAGAGACCGCCGCCAGATGAGCCTGATCCAAGATTTGGAGACAGAACTGGCGGCGGTCTCTTCGAGACCCGGTAACTACGGTACGGAAAGCGAACTCATCGACATTGCCTGGGCGATACAGGAACTGCGAGTCAGCGTGTTCGCTCAGTCGCTCGGTACCGACGGACCGGTGAGTGAGAAGCGGATCCGTACTCGACTGGATGCGCTCAACTAGTCGTCGTCTCCGTGGTCATCGTCATGGTCGTCATCGTCATCGTCTGACCCGCGATTCGAATCGTCGTTGTCATCGTCATCGTCATCGTCATCGTCATCGTCGTCGTCATGATCATCGTCTGACCCACGATTCGATCCGTGATCGTCGTCATCATCATCATCGATGGTGGTGTTCGTGATCATGCTCGTGTCGGTGGTGTCCGTGGAGTCGTCCACCAACGTAGTGTCGGTTGTGACAACAGTGGTGTCCGAATCCTTGGTCTCATCCCGGACTCGGATACGGATACCCCCATCTTCGAGTTCGGCGTTGAACTTGACCCGGCGATCGCCGCGAATGAACTCAACCTCGATTTCGCGGCCTGCGGTCTGCTCGCTGAACGCCGTCCAGGAGGCGTTGGCGTCTGCCGACAACAAACTCAGTGTCGAGCCGTCATAGTCGATTGTTACGCTCCCGGCATCGACGACAACATACGTTGTTGCACCGACAACCGCGGGGTCAACGACGCTCGTTTCCGTCGACGATGGGGCGGGGGTTGACGAGTCAGGGGCTGACGTGTCCGGCATTGAGGTGTCGGACATGGATGTTTCCGAGATAGATGTGTCGGTCGTGACGGCTGTCTGGAGTCCGGTAGACGTTGACGGCAGCGCGTTGGCGATGCTGAAAACCAGCATGCTGGCGACGGCTGTGAGTATCCCGATGAGGGTCATTCTTCGATACATGTGTGGCATACCTCCTAGTGGTTATGCCACCACAATGCCTGACGCAGGGTTTTCGAGTCCTCATGGGAATCTTAAGAAAACCTCTAGATCAGGGGGAGCGAAATCTGCACCTTCGTGCCGCCCGGCGGTACCGAGATCCATTCGGCAGAGCCGCCGGCTGCCCAGGCGGTGTTGCGGACGATGTCGATGCCAAGTCCTGTCGACTCGCCGCTGCTTCGCCCTCGTTCCAGCAATCCGTGGTCGACCAGACCGGGACCTTGATCGCTGATTGTGAGGATGGCTCTGGTCTCGTCGGCTGAGAGTTCGATGACGTACGGAGTACCGATAGGAGTATGGGCGAATATGTTGCCGATCAGAGCGTCAACTGCCGCGACAAAGTCGGTGTCGCGTCCCGCTACCCGGCAAGGGTTATCAGGTAGCTGGAGTTGCCATTCCCGTCTCTGGTCCTCGGCAAGCGAGCCCCAGTATTTGGCCCGGGCGGCCACAACTGTCGTCAAGTCGGTGACAGCTCCAGCCGCTTCCCGAATCGGCCGCCTGGCCTCGTTGATGAGATGACTGACCGTTCGTTCCAGTTCGTCGATGTCTTGCTGTAAGCGTGAGACGTCGACGTTCCCTTCTAGCGCTTCAACATCAAGCTTGAGCGCGGTCAACGGAGTGCGCAGGCGATGAGATAGATCAGCAATACTCTCGCGTTCGCCGGCCAGGAGCTGGGCTACCCGTTGGCTCAGTTGGTTGAACGCCGCGCCCACCTGCACCAGTTCGGTCGGACCCGAGGGTGTGACCGACGCATCCAGCTCACCAGCCCCGAGTCGCTCGGTCGCGGCAACCAGGTTCTGAATGGGACGAACGATTGATCGGCCCAACCGATCGGCGACGAGAGCGGCTACCGCGATCAGCGCCAGACCGAGCGTCGCAAGTACCAGCCACGAGGCGACCACGTTTTCCATCAAGACGGCGGTTGGGACGCTAACTACGACGATCCAGGCCGAATCGTCTTTGAGCACGGGTACCACCACAGCCTGGCCCCCATCAACAGCTTGACGAGACGCGGCACCGAGGTTCGCTGCTTGGATCAAGTCCAGACCGTGGGGCAGTTCTGCCCCGATCACTTCGCCAGGTGCCAGCTGAATCGATGCGTCTTCGGGAAGCCTCACCTGTAGTGAGCGGACCGCTTCGGGAGTGTCATCGAGCGTGGCGGCCAGTTGGGCGACCGACTGTGCGTCACGTTCTGCCGACGCCAGTGCTCGATCGGCCGCCAGGTCACGTATCAAAGCTGCCAGCGGCAGGAGAAACGCGAGGACCACGATCGAGGTTGTAGCAACTGCAGAAAGGCCCAACCATCTCCTCACGACGTCGGTTCGACCAGCTTGATACCCACACTGTGGACGGTTTGGAGATACTGCGGTTGGGAGGCGCTTTCGCCAAGCTTGCGTCGCAGTACGCTCAGGTGCACATCGATCGTCTTGTCGGCTCCGCCGTACGGCTGGCGCCAAACCTCGGCGAGAAGTTCGCGTTTTGAAACCACCACGCCTACCCGCTCCGCCAGGTAGGCCAGAAAGTCGAACTCTTTGCGAGTCAGGTCGATTGGTGTTCCGGCCATGGCGGCCTCACGTGTTTGGGTGTCGATCGTGAGATCGCCGATGTGGATGGGACCCGAAACCGCTCCGGCGTTGACCCGGCGCATGATGGCGGTGATGCGAGCCTCGATCTGAGCACCCGAAAAAGGTTTCACCACGTAATCGTCGGCCCCGGACCCGAGTACTGCCACGATCTCGCGTTCATCGTCGCGGGCTGTGGCAACCACAACCGGCACGGTGCTCACCGACCGAATCATTTTTAACACCTGGGTCCCATCAATATCGGGTAGACCAAGATCGAGAACAATGATGTCGTAGTCGCCCGCGGTGGCCAGGTGCACGGCATCCATGCCCGTTGCCGACGTCTCGACGCTGAAGCCTCGTGAGGTGAGGTACTCGGTGAGGCGTTGGCGAATGGTTTGGTCATCTTCGACCAGAAGAACTGACGGCATGGGCCAATCCTATCGGCGGCCCGGCCGCCAAAAGGGGATCGTCGCTGCGGTTTACCAATTCCTAACCTTGGCGAGACAGTCACTGAAGATTCCCCGTGTCATACTGCCTGCATGCCGACGTGGACAAGATTGATTGGTGGATGGATTCTCGCCCTCATCGTGGCGTTGGCACTGTCGTGGGGTGCTGTATCAATGGTTCGGGGGAGCGTCATCGAATCGAGCGGCACCGTACCCAATGCAAGCGTCGCCAGTGCAGGCGAGCCGGGGGGAGGGTCGATCCTCGATGAAAGTCCATCGTCGATGGTGACCGTTACGTCCGAGACCTCGTCGACGACTCAGAGAACCAGCGTGACTTCCGCTTCCTCGACTTCCTCGACTTCCTCGACTTCTACGACGAGGTCGACGGCGACGAGTTCGACAACGGTGCCTAGTCCAACTTCAAGCACTTCGTCGACATCGACAACGAGTACGACGATTGCCCTGGTACTAACGACCAAGACCTACCAGTTGACCGGTGGAAGTGTGACCATCAGCTTCGCTCCCGGCGTTGTCAATTTCAAGGCGGCCGTTCCCCAGAGTGGGTATTCAACCGAAGTGGAAGACAATGGCCCCGAACGGGTTCGGGTCGAGTTCGAGAAGGGCGAGGACCATTCGAGATTCGAGGCCGAATGGGTCTCAGGTGAACTCGTGATCAGCATCGAAGAGTAGGTCGACCGGTTGGTGGTTGGCCTCGCTAACATTCCGGGTCACGTTTCTTCGATTGGACTAGCAATGCTCTCCGCCAATGAATTCAAGGTTGCCGACCTGGCACTGGCCGAACTCGGCCGTCACGAAATTCGGCTCGCCGAGCACGAGATGCCGGGGCTCATGGCTCTTCGGGCCGAATACGGACCGACCCAGCCGCTCAAGGGTGCTCGGATCGCCGGTTCGCTTCACATGACCGTTCAAACGGCCGTACTCATCGAAACGCTGACTGCGCTCGGCGCCGAGGTTCGCTGGGTCTCCTGCAACATCTTCTCCACCCAGGATCAGGCGGCCGCCGCCATTGCCGTGGGGCCAGACGGCAGTCCGGCCGCCCCAAACGGGGTGCCCGTATTCGCCTGGAAAGGCGAATCGCTGGCGGAGTATTGGTGGGCGACTTATCAACTATTCCGTTGGGAAGACGGTAAGGGACCCAATCTGATCCTCGACGATGGTGGGGACGCCACCATGATGGTCCACAAGGGCCTTGAGTTTCAGCACGCCGGCGAGGTGCCGAAACCCGCCGACGACGATTCCGAAGAATTCGGGGTCTTTCTTGATCAACTGCGGGCGATCATGGAAGAAGACCCGGAGTTCTGGACGGAGATTGCCGCCGGCATTCGCGGCGTCTCCGAGGAGACGACGACCGGCGTGCACCGCCTGTACCAGATGCTCGAAGCAGGGCAGCTTCTGTTCCCTGCGATCAACGTCAATGACGCGGTCACCAAGTCGAAATTCGACAATCTCTACGGGGTTCGTCACTCGTTGATCGATGGTATCAACCGCGCCACGGACATCATGATGGCCGGCAAACTGGCGGTCGTCTGCGGGTTTGGCGACGTTGGCAAGGGTTCTGCCCAATCGCTTCGGGGTCAAGGCGCCCGGGTAGTCGTCACCGAGATCGACCCGATCTGCGCTCTACAGGCGGCCATGGAGGGTTTCGAGGTTGTCCTTCTGGAGGACGTAGTCGACAAGGCCGATATATTCATTACGACCACGGGTAATCGCGACATCATCACCGCCGAGCACATGAAGCAGATGAAGCATCAGGCGATCGTGGGTAACATTGGTCATTTCGACAATGAGATCGATGTCGCCGGTCTCTACGCAATCCCTGGCATCGTCCGGACGACGATCAAACCTCAGGTCGATGAGCTGACGTTTCCGGACGGGCACTCGATCATTCTGCTTAGCGAGGGCCGCCTGCTGAATCTCGGAAACGCCACGGGCCATCCCAGTTTTGTGATGTCTTGTAGCTTTTCGAATCAGGTGCTCGCCCAAATCGAGATGCACGCCAACGACCTGGAGATCGCAGTTACGACACTGCCCAAACACCTCGACGAGAAGGTGGCTAGGCTCCACCTGGACGCCCTCGGAGCCAAGCTCACGGCGCTAACCGAAGTGCAGGCCGCTTATTTGGACGTCGCCGTAGAAGGACCCTACAAACCCGATCACTACCGCTATTAGGGAACAATGGCCGGCAGGTATGACGTCAATCAGTTACTGACAGACGCTCGCAGCAGAATCGTTCGGTATTCGCCGACCCAGCTCCAGCAAGCGTCGGCAGAGGGCATCCTGGTAATTGACACCCGCTCGCAGGCAGATCGACAACGGGAAGGGACGATTCCCGGGTCGATACCGGTACCCTTGTCGGTGCTGCTGTGGCGACTGGATCCGGAAGCTGAAGCCACCAATCCGCGCTTGAACGATTTGCATGAGGCGAAGGTAATCGTCTGCGCCGACGGCTACTCGTCCAGCTGGGCCGCGGCAACGCTCGCCGATCTCGGATTTAGCGCGATTGGCGATCTCGACGGAGGCTTTCACGCCTGGGCCGCCGAGGGCCTACCGGTCGTCGCCGCCGACTAGCTGTCGTCTCCGGCGAAAAGGTCCAGCGGCTCATCGAACTGCGCCGCGTAGAGTCGCGCGTATAGACCGTTGCGAGCCAGGAGCTCGTCGTGGGAACCGTGTTCGACGATCCTGCCGTCGTCCACGACCACGATCCGGTCGGCGTCGCGGATCGTGCTCAGACGGTGGGCGATCACCAGCGTCGTCCGGCCCTCCATCAGGGTCTCCAACGCTTCCTGAACCAGGGCCTCCGACTCGCTGTCCAGCGAGCTTGTGGCCTCGTCAAGAACGAGAATCCGCGGATCTTTGAGGAGAGCCCGGGCTATGGCAACCCGTTGCCGCTGGCCGCCGCTCAGCTTGACGCCGCGTTCTCCCACGATCGTCTGGTAACCGTCGGGGAAAAGGGTGATGAACTCGTCGGCATGGGCAGCAACGGCTGCTTCTTTGAGCTCTGCATCCGTCGCGTCGTGCTTACCGATGCGAAGATTGTCGGCGATGGTCCCGCTGAACAGTTGGGTCTCCTGCGGAACAGCCGCCATGTGCCGGCGGAGGTCGGCCACTGCGACCTGCCGGATGTCGATGCCATCGATCAAGATGCCTCCACCGGTCGGATCGTAGAAACGGGGAACCAGTTGAACCAGGGTTGACTTTCCCGCCCCGCTCGGACCAACGATGGCCAGCCGCTGACCGGGTTCTGCCACCAGATCGATGTCGGTGAGCACATCGACGTTTCGATCCGTATAGGAGAAGCTGACCTTGTCGAAGGTGAGGCGTCCGGCCACGGTTGGCAATGGGGTGGGGACGTCGACATCGGTGATCTCGTTGGGCTCCTCAAGAAGTTCGAAGATTCGCCGGGAAGCGCCGAGCGCTTCCTGTAATTGGCTGTACAGCCCGGTAAACGTTCCGATCGCTCCCGCCACGGTGAGCGTGTAGAGCAGAAAGCTGATGAGCTGGCCACCGGTCAGCGCTCCTGCAAGCACCTGTCGCCCGCCCAACCAAACTACAACGGCGAGCGTACCGAAAGCCACGAAAGTGACAATCGACACAAAAATGGCGCGCAGCTTGGCGCGATGCCTGGCGACGTCGTATGAGGCCGACACGGCACTGCTATACCGGTCGGTTTCGGTCTGCTCGGCCGTGAACCACTTGACCACCCGATTGGCCGAGATCGACTCCTCGGCGTAGCTGTTCGCTTCGGCAACCCGATCCTGGAAGTCCGTCGAGATCCGCCGGAGTCTCCGTCCAAAGGTGGCCGCGGTCACGATGGCGATTGGCAGGAAGGAAAGCACGGCGAGCGACAAGGAAAGACTGATTGACAGCATGAGGCCGATCCCGCCCACGAGAGTCACTCCCTGGGCGAGGGTTTGGGCGACCGACTGGGAAACGGTCGTCTGGACGACCGAAACATCTGACGTGAGCCGGGAGGTGATTTCGCCGGTTTTGCGACTATCGAAGAACCGGACAGGCAGCCACATTACTTTCCCATAGACGGCTTTGCGGAGATCGGCAACGACCCCTTCTCCGGTCAGGTTGATGTAATACGAGCGCAGGAAGTTGAACGCAGACTGGGCAGCGAATACAGCCAGCAGGAGCAGGGCCACGCGGTCGAGTTCGGCGGTGCCGGTTGCGTTGGAAATCGACTGATCGACGAGATCCCCGACGATGCGCGGGAACACCAGACCGAGCCCACTAGCGATCAGCGTGCCAAAAGTAGCCGTTGCGAGATAGGTCCGATACGGTCGTACGAATGCCATCAGTCGGGCAATTTCATGTATCGCCTGCCGGTCGATCCGGGGGCGATCGTCGGTCGGGAAGGTTCGGCGAGGGGTACGAAGCATGCGACGATGCTAGAGGCTGGTTCGAAGCACCGCGAAGTGCTCAGCCTGGCAGGGAAGAGCGGTTCAGGATTGCTCATGACACGATCGAGAGTATCCGTGGCTACGCAGTTGCCTAGGTCGTGGCGCGGTCTGGAGACAACCCCATTTGGACCACGGGCGGCTGTCGGGCCAGGTTGGTAGACTGGCCCCGCAGGCTCACGGGAGGGACTGATGCAGCACCATATTGTGGCGCGTTTTCAGGACGGGACGGTCGTCAAAGGCACTTCGTCGGATTTTGTGCCGAGCCGGGACCGGTTTCATGTTCACCGGATAGACCGCGATGAGGTCGAAGCCGTTGTGGTCGAGGATCTCAAAGGTGTCTTCTTCGTCAACAGCTTCGAGGGCAACCCCGATGCGCGTGGCCGGGCCGACGTCGAACGCTTTGGGCTTGGGAAAAAGATCAAGGTTGATTTCAAAGACGGCGAAACGATGGTCGGCTATACGTCGGGTTATTCACCGGATCGCCGGGCCTTCTTTGTGTTCCCAGCCGACCCCGCCAGCAACAACGATCGGGTGTACGTGGTGGCTTCGGCCACGGCCGACGTGGCTTTCGTCTAACCCAATTCAGGTGGCTGGCTAGCCGCCTAGCTGGGTCAACGCTCCCCGCAGCGCCACCAAGCCCTGGCGCAAGGACTCCGCGAACACGGCGAGTTCGGTCCCTGCGACGTCTATTTGGACGGGGACCCGCAACGAGATCGGAACCTCTACGTCGATGGGGATCGTCTCGTCGACCGCGATCGGAACCTCCAGGTCTACGGGTATCACAATGTCCACCGGCACCGAGATATCGAGTGGGATGACGCTGCCCAACGGGCCGTCGATGGTGATGGTTGTGTCGATGGTCTGGTTGATCGGGAAGTCAGTCTTGATCGGGACGATAAGCTCCCGCTCGAGGAGGAACTCGGTTTGGATGGGGACGGATTCGTCGAACCTGATATCCATGGTGATCGTCGACGTTGCGAAAGCCTCCAAACCGGTGATCGCCTCATCCAGGGATGCACTGGTGCCGGGGCCGAGATTGCCGAGGGCTGATTCGAAAACACCCAGTTGTGCAAGAGCGAACGCCGCACCAGATTCGACTTCGGCGAGTTGTTCAGTGAGTTCTTCGATTCGTTGTTCGGCCTGGAGAACTCGGCCAAACAGGACCGCCCCGAAGATCAACGACAGGACGAGCGCCGCTGATACTGCGATATAAGCCTGTTTCAATGAGGTCCCTCTGGTCTGGTACGAGGATCGTAGACAAAGTGACCCGTTATCGGAGGTTCGTCCGGGAACAAACCGATCCGCCCTAGAGTTGCACGACATACCCTCTCAGTGGGGAAACCAAGTTATGGAGACTCAGTTTTGGAGATACCGTGCCCGCAGTAACCGTTGATGATTTCCTGACCTTGTCAAAGCTACCCCCGATCCCCGTTCATGCACTGCCGCGGCCGGTTCGGTCCATTACAACCGCGCCCCGCGGATTCGAGGGCGAAGGCTTCCCGGTCTACCGGGCCTTCCAGGGAGTCGACCAGGCTGATCTCGATCCATTTGTTCACCTCGATCAGATGGGCGAGGTCGAATACGCACCGGGCGAGCCGAAGGGAACGCCGTGGCATCCCCATCGCGGCTTCGAAACGGTGACGTACATGATCGACGGAATCATGGAGCACCAGGACACCCATGGTGGGGGCGGCGTTATCAGCAATGGTGATACACAATGGATGACAGCCGGGTCTGGACTTTTGCATATCGAAACTCCGCCAGAACAGTTGGTCATGTCGGGTGGGCTGTTTCACGGGTTCCAACTCTGGGTCAACCTTCCGTCGGCCGACAAGTTCATCGATCCGCAGTATCAGGATCTGCGTGGCGGTGATGTTGCCTTGCTGGCTTCAAGAGACGGCGGAGCGATTATCAGGTTGATCGCCGGTGGTATCGGAGAGGTAGTGGGCCCTGGTTCGACGCATACCCCCATTACGATGGCTCATTGCACTCTGCGTCCTGGCGCCCGAATCGAGGTTCCGTGGCGACCAGATTTCAACGCGCTCGCTTATGTGTTGAACGGGCGGGGCAAAGTCGGAATCGAGGGTCGTCCGATTGCTGGGGCCCAGCTCGCCTTGTTCGGTGCGGGGGACTCGGTGGTGGTCACGGCTGACGAGACCCAGGAGAGCCGCAGCCCCGATATGGACGTATTGTTGCTCGGCGGACGGCCGATTCGTGAACCGGTGGCTTGGAGTGGGCCGTTCGTAATGAACACTCACGATGAACTGGTCACGGCCTATGCGGACTATGAAGCCGGCCGACTCGGGGTCATTCCCACCAAGGGTTAGCTGCTCGTCGACCACCGGTTAACCGACGAACGGTGGACCCCACAGCGAGTCCACCGTTCGTTCTTGTAGATCGGCTCGCTATTGGAACGAACGCTTGCCGTGATCCCAGGTTAAGCCGGTCCAGTTGGATCCCGTCCAGGAGCTTCCGGTCCAGGTGCTGGCGGACCAGGCCCCGCCGGACCAGGTTGAACCTGTCCAGTAGGCGTCGGACCAGGTGCTACCTGACCAGGTGCTGCCGGACCAGGTCGATCCCGACCAGGTGCTGCCTGACCAGGTCGATCCTGACCAGGTGCTGCCTGACCAGGTCGATCCATTCCACAGCCCGCCACTCCAGGTGCTGCCACTCCAGGTGCTGCCGGACCACGTGGATCCATCAAAGGCGATGCCGAAGATGTCCACTTCGCCCTTGAGCACGACGCCTTCGTTCTCAAGGTGGTCGGTACCGCGAGCGGCTTCCAAAGAACCCGTTCCTGTCGAGGGAGCAAACTCCTGGGTGTGGTCTCCGTTCGGCGTCCAGGTGGTCGCCGCCGCTCCGACGTCGATCATTCCGCCACCCTGACAAGCGGCCGAACCCCGGATGGGTGAGGCGGTGCTGACCAGGGCTGCCTTGACCTGATCGGCTGTGTACTCGGGGTGGGCGCCGATAACCACCGCCGCCGCACCCGAGACCATGGCAGCGGCCTGACTGGTGCCCGACCCTCTGAAGAAGTCCTGGCCGACCACGGCGGTTGGGTGCTTTTTGTCGGCTTGTGAGCCTTTCACCCGCAGTGACGCGACGGACCGGCCAGGCGCAACGACGTCGACGTTCCTGGCCGTTCCACAGCTGGAGAAGTCAGCGACCCGGTCGTCTTTGGTGGATTTCGTGCCCTTGGTGTCGGCTGCGCCGACGGCAAGGACCAGTGGATTGGTCGCCGGTGATCGGAGTCGGCTGGCGTTACCATCATTGCCGGAAGCGACCACGACAACAATGTCGTTGCGCCACGCCACTTCGACAGCGTACGAAAGCGGATCGACCATATAGGTCTGAGCTGAGTCCGTACCGAACGAGAGATTGAGAACTCGTACGTTCATGCCGTTGTCGTCGCGATGCTCGATGACCCAGTTGATCGCCGCCAGCACCTGGCTGACGTCAACCGAACCGTCCGCAGCTCCAACTTTGACGTTCAGCAGGTTGGCCCGG
>Ga0224512_10003478_pt1 | contig 13821 bp, 12 predicted proteins | sample SF_May12_sed_USG_4_FD_169103 | JGI IMG/M metagenome (GOLD analysis project Ga0224512, IMG submission 169103) | Sediment microbial communities from San Francisco Bay, California, United States - SF_May12_sed_USGS_13 | ecosystem: Environmental > Aquatic > Marine > Sediment | place: USA...
CGTTGATCTTGCATCTACACGTACTGCCCCGCTATACGTCGGTATTCGTAGGGTTGCGATAGGTCAAACCCATGGTTTCGCAAGTGTGCTTCCACCTTGGACTGATCTCTCATGGGTACATATTGTCTAGTTTACTTTTTTAGCTCGTCGAATAGATTGGTGGGACTTTCCCTACAACCTAGGGGCTGCGTTGGCCCGGTCGGGGTGCCCGTACCGAACTACTAGCTGATGTGACTGCGTCACTATCTTTTAATGGGCCAGACAAAGAACAAAGACGCTCCCGTCGCCACTCTGTCTTAGGATCAGCCGGACATAGGCGACGATTGTTGCCTAGCCTACGGTACATCCAGCCGGTCAGTAGGACGAAAAACCGCCCACTGCAAGCCACAGCCAATCTACGCATACACAGCCCGCGATCGTATGGAGCCTAAACTTGACCCCCAGCCCAACCAGCCGGCGATATGCCCCGACTGATCGGCGAGGGCTCATTCTGTAGCCCCGCCCTCAGGGACTTCGACCCCGTACCCGGTAGGGTGGGTGGCCTAACCCGACAATCGTCAGGCTACGGCGCTCATACGCGCTCCTAACTGTATGTATATACAGTAGTCAAGGTCATGGAGTCATATTGGGATTGAATAGCATCATTTGGTTCGATCTCACAGCAGAAAACGATTTATTTAGGGCGAATGGCGATACCTCACTATGCGCGTGTGGCCGGGGGAGTGAGTAGCGTCGGCAAACTGCCCCACCGGCAACTAGTCATCGTGCAACGGCGAGCAGTACTGGGTGATTGGAATTGGGATGCAGGCCGCGTGCAGGGTGCGAATCGGGTTGGTGAGGAAATGTCCGAAAGGATATTTGGCAATGATCTATCGGGGGGCTAAATGGGGGACCATAATTGAATGCCCGTCTCTAACTAACTGATTAACTACGATATTCCTACGTCGATTGGCGGAGAGGGTGGGATTCGAACCCACGTGGGGCTATTGCCCCCAACAGATTTCGAGTCTGCGCCGTTATGACCGCTTCGGTACCTCTCCAAAAACTTCGAATAATCTTACCGTCAGTGTCGAAACCGGTAGCACTTACGGCTTACCTTAGGTAGGTGTAACCCGAATAATAGCGATATTTTAGCACGCTCGCCTCAGGGCCGGCGCTTGCCCCCGGGTTCGAGTACACGTTTCCGGACAAAGAAATCCGTGAGCAATGCGCTGCACTCATCGGCCAACACGCCGGCGGTCACATCGCATCGGTGGGTAGTAAAGGGCGAGTCCAATACGTTTACGATTGAACCGGCCGCACCACGCTCCGCATCGCGCGCGCCAAACACGACGTGTAGCAGCCGGGCATTTAAGATCGCACCCGCACACATAATGCAGGGCTCCAAAGTCACGTATAGTGTCGCATCGGTCAACCGATAGTTTGTGCTTGATGCCGCGGCATCGCGAATGGCGGCGATCTCCGCATGATGGGTGGGATCGCTGCTGGCAATCGGCCGATTCCAGCCACGGCCAATGATTGCGCCGCCTGCCACCACCACGGCACCGACCGGAACTTCCGACTCGCTGTCGGCAAGTGCTGCGCACCCGAGGGCTGCGCGCATCCAGCGTTCGTGGACCGCTACCGATTCCATCGCCACATGCCGCCCCAGGCGCTTACTGCCCTACTCCCATTCGATGGTGGCGGGCGGTTTACTGGAAATATCGTAGGTGACGCGGCTCACGCCGCGCACTTCGTTGATGATCCGGTTCGATATAATTTCCAGAATATCGTAGGGAATGTGCTTCCATTTGGCGGTCATGAAGTCGATGGTTTCCACGGCCCGTAACGCGATCACGTATTCATACGCGCGATTGTCACCGACCACACCAACGGACTTTACCGGCAGGAACACCGCGAAAGCCTGGCTGATCTCGTCGTACAGTTTGTGTTTGTATAATTCCTCGAGATAAATCGCATCCGCGCGACGCAGCAGATCGGCAAATTCCTTGCGTACCTCCCCAAGAATGCGCACCCCGAGCCCCGGCCCGGGAAACGGATGCCGGTAGATCATTGTGTGGGGCAGTCCAAGTTCACTGCCGATTTCGCGAACTTCATCCTTGAACAACTCGCGAAGCGGTTCCAGCAAATTGAGCTTCATTCGTTCCGGTAAGCCGCCCACGTTATGGTGCGATTTGATGACTTTGGCCTTGCCGGTCGTCGACCCCGCCGACTCGATTACGTCCGGATAGATCGTACCTTGGGCGAGCCAATGGGCGTCTTCGATTCGATCTGCTTGTTCTTGAAACACGTCGATGAATGTATTTCCGATGATTTTTCGTTTCTGCTCCGGGTCGGACACACCGGCCAAGCCATCGAGAAATCGCTGTTCTGCGTCCACCCTCAAGACGTGGACACCGAGGTGTTCGGCGAATGTCTGCATGACCTGATCGCCTTCGTGCAATCGTAGTAATCCGTTATCGACGAAGATACAAGTTAACTGCGCACCGATAGCCCGATGCAGTAAGGCCGCGACGACCGACGAATCGACGCCACCCGACAGTCCCAGCACCACCGAATCGCTGCCGACCGCCTGTTGGATCGACGCTATTTGATCGTCAATAATATTGGCAGGGTTCCACTCAGATCCACAGCCGCATATATCGTGTACGAAACGATTGATGATTTGTTGTCCCTGGCGGGTGTGGGTGACTTCGGGATGGAACTGCACGCCGTAGAACCGGCGCTCCGGGTCGGCGATTGCTGCGATTGGGCAACTCTCGGTCTGCGCGGTTACCTCGAAACCCGCCGGCGTGCGTATTACGCGGTCACCATGACTCATCCATACATCCAGTAGCGCGCGCCCAGCGGAGTCCGTTGCGTCAGCGAGCCCTTGCAGCAACGCGGTGGGCGTTTCGGCGACGATTTGCGCGTAGCCGTATTCCTGATGGCTCGCGGTCTCGACTTCGCCACCGAGCTGCGCGACCATGGTCTGCATACCGTAACAAATGCCGAGTACCGGTAACCCCCACTGCAACACTTCAGGATGGACCTGCGGCGTTTGCTCCACGGTCACGGTGGACGGACCGCCGGATAACACGATCCCGAAAGGCTTGGACGCCTTGATTTTTTCGAGCGCCACGTCCCACGCGTAGATTTCGCTGTAAACACCGGCTTCGCGAATGCGACGCGCAATCAACTGCGTGTACTGTCCGCCGAAATCGAGAACCAGAATGCGCTCTGCGTGTGGGTTGGTCACGATCTACAGATCGGCCGCTGAGCACTCGGAATGAGCGCCATCACGTCGCGTTCGGCCGCGACACTGCCAGCGACGCGAGTCAGACTTCCGTTTGATAGTTCGGCGCCTCTTTAACGATCGTCACGTCGTGCACATGACTTTCGCGCATGCCGGCGCCGGTGATGCGCACAAAATGGGCACGAGTGCGTAATTCCTCGAGTGTGCAACTGCCGGTGTAGCCCATACTGGCGCGCAACCCACCCATTAGCTGATGGATGATATTCGGCATTGGCCCCTTATACGGCACCCGGCCCTCGATTCCTTCAGGCACAAGTTTATCGGGATCGCGAACGCCGTCCTGAAAATAGCGGTCCTTGGACCCCTGCTGCATCGCGCCCAACGAACCCATGCCGCGATAGGTTTTATACGAACGGCCCTGAAACAACTCGATGTCGCCGGGTGACTCGTCGGTACCGGCCAACAGGCTGCCGGCCATGATCGCGTGGGCGCCGGCCGCAACCGCTTTGGCAATATCGCCGGAGAAGCGAATCCCGCCATCCGCGATCACGCTGATCTCCGATTCGCGCAACGCCCGCGATACATTTGATATCGCGGTGACCTGTGGCACTCCGACGCCCGCGACGATGCGGGTCGTGCAAATCGAACCCGGACCGATCCCCACTTTGATCGCGTCGGCGCCGGCGTCCACTAAATCCCGCGCCGCACGCCCGGTCGCGACATTGCCCGCCATGACGTCCAACTCGGCAAAGTCGCGCTTGATGCGCTCGACACGTTCGATTACTCCGGCCGAGTGCCCGTGCGCCGTATCCACCACCACCAAATCGACGCCCGCCGCCACCAGCTGCCGCACACGTTCATCGGTGTCCGCACCAACCCCCACCGCGGCCGCCACCAGCAAGCGTCCCAACGCGTCCTTGCATGCGCTTGGGTTTTCAGTCGATTTCTGAATGTCTTTGACAGTAATGAGCCCTTTCAGTCGAAACTCGTCATTCACGACGAGAATCTTTTCGATCCTGTGTTTATGCAACAGGCCCATTACTTCATCGCGCGATGCTCCTTCCATTACGGTCACGAGCCGCTCCTTAGGCGTCATCACACTGCTTACCGCCGCGTCGAAACGGGTTTCGAAACGTAAATCGCGGCTGGTAACAATGCCAACGACTTTATCGCCATCCGTCACCGGCACGCCGGAAATCTGGTGCTCACGGGTCAGTGCGATCACGTCTCGTATGGAGGTATCGCCACTCACCGTGATCGGATCGCTGATCACACCGCTTTCGAATTTCTTGACCTTGCGCACCTCAGCAGCCTGTTGTTCCGGCGTCAAATTACGGTGCACCACTCCGATGCCGCCATGTTGGGCCAAACAAATCGCGGCACGGGCTTCGGTTACCGAATCCATTGCCGCTGAAAACAGCGGAATATTTAGCGTTAATCGTGCTGTGAGGCGGGTCGCGAGATCGACATCACGAGGCAATGTCGATGAGTAGGCAGGTACCAACAGGACGTCGTCAAACGTCAGTGCTTCTTCGATGTTTTCCATCGGCGGATTATACGGACTCGGTGGTTAGCGGTAAACCGACGACTGCGAATCAGATACAATTCGCGACAAGCTTGGAGTTAAGTAATAATCCTAAATACGATGCCGATATGCTGTAAGCGCAGCGCGAAGACGTGCGCAATCGTGATGTGTGTATTGCTGGTTACAGGCTGTGCGACCATTCAACGCGGCCATGAATCCCGCGGTACGCTAAAAACCGCGGAGCAAGCAATCCAACATGCTACCGCGACAGGCCATGTGTGGCGCTTGGTGGATGCCGCAACCGGCACGAAATCGGTTGACCTCGATACGCTGCTCGACGCGGCCCGTGCTGCGCATCGCGAGCGTGACTACGACGACGCCATACGTATAGCGGAACGCGTGATCGATGCGGCCCGGCTCGGCATCCGCCAAGCCCGTGCGCAACGTAACGCCGCGCCCTATTACCCGGACCCGTGATCGCCGCCCACGACCTCGGCCGATCGCGTATAGACACGGCACGCCACGCGCCACCATGCACGACGAGCTGCTGAATCAACACGGCGCCGCGCCAGCGCGCCGGACTTTTTCGGTTACCGAGTTGAGCCGCGAGGTACGCCTGCTGCTCGAGTCCGGTTTCCCTGACATATGGGTCGAAGGCGAAATTTCCAACCTCGCGACACCGGCTTCCGGACACCTTTATTTTACCCTGAAGGATGCGAACAGCCAGGTACGCTGCGCGTTGTTTCGCAACCGCCACGTTAAGCCTAATGCGGCACCCGCCGACGGCCTTCAAGTATTGGTCCGCGGCCGGCTCAGTTTGTATGAGCGTCGCGGCGACTTTCAACTAATCGCAACCTATCTTGAACATGCCGGGGAAGGCGCATTGCGCCGCGCATTCGAGTTGCTGAAACGCAAACTGGAAGCGGAAGGCATCTTCGACCCTGCCCATAAGCAACCGTTGCCCAAATTTCCGGACCGGGTAGGTGTTATAAGTTCGGCGAGCGGGGCCGCATTGCGGGACGTGTTGAGCACTCTGCGGCGGCGCTTCCCTGCGCTCGCAGTGCAGCTCTTCCCGGTCGCCGTGCAGGGCACGGCCGCGACGCAACAAATCATCGACGCATTGCAACTCGCCGAGCGAGTGGGCAGCTGCGATCTACTTCTCCTGGTGCGTGGCGGCGGCTCGCTCGAGGACTTGGCTGCGTTCAATTCCGAAGCCGTGGCACAAGCCATTTATGCGTGCGGGATTCCAATCGTGACGGGCGTCGGCCACGAGACCGACTTTACAATTGCCGATTTCGCCGCCGACTGCCGAGCGCCGACTCCGACGGCGGCCGCCGAGCTGGCAAGTCCCGATGGCACCGCACTGTGGCATCGCCTGTGCGAACTTCAAGCCCGGCTAATCGGGATTATCGAACGACCGGTGCAATCGCTACAGCAACGCGTCGACTGGCTGAGTCGGCGGCTCGGCCAGGTACACCCGCAACAACAACTGACATTGCGACGACGGCGCCTCGGCGATCTATCGAAGACACAACGGTTGTTGATCGACAATTTGATCAATACGCAACGGCGCAGCGTAACCGAATTGACGGCGCGGCTCGCGGCGCAGAACCCGTTCCACCGCATTGCGCAGCTGCAACTTCGGCGCATCGGTGCGGCGCGGGCGTTGGCTCGAGCCGGAAGGTCAGCTTGGCAGCGGTATCGATATCGCCTTTCGGTGCTGGAGACCCATCTAACCGGCGCCAGCCCATCAGCCATACTGGAACGCGGTTACGCCATTATTCGCGACCCCCGACGCAATATAATTGTCCGTCGCACCGATCAGGTCGCGGTGGGTGACCGCGTTGCCGCGCGACTTGCGGTGGGCGAATTGCGGTTACAGGTAGTCGACGAGAGTGCTGAGGACTGATCCGGATAAGTGGCGCATCGCGTGAATCACGTGGTAGTAGATTCGCGTTCGCCCGGCTCGACTCTTACTCGATAAAACTTTAAATTTCTCTTTTAGTTAGCTGTTTTTTCTGTCTTTTTATGATAACTATCCTCCATGAAGGGTAACTCGATCGGGCTTGTCCTCGCGCTAGCCAGCGCCTGGATCGCGGCCGCTGCCTGGGCCACTGAGCTACCACCCGCGCGGCCGTCCCCGGGCGGAATCGCAATCGTCGATCTTGGGCCTGCCACGCTCGAACGCCCGGATGCACGATTTGGGCGTCGGCAAATAATGGTAGTGCGAGATCGGCAGCGCTGGATGGCTATTGTCGGCTTGGCACCAGGGATCATTCCAGGTGAGTACGTCATCGCGACTGCGTCTGGGGCGTCACTACATGCATTTCAGGTGCAACCCACGGTGCAATCGGCCGACGCGAGACGGACAGTAACGCCGAACGATCCAATACGGCTCACCACAGCAGAACTGGATGCCTACGCGACGGCAAGCACCAAAACCTGGAGCGAAACCAATTCGTTGCCGTGGCCGTTACAGCGACCGAGTGCCGGTGAGTACCGGCACGCGCACAGCACCGCGGCTCACACATCGGGCCAATTCCGGTCAATTGAAATCACCACTGCGGCCGGGGCTTCGATAAGCGCCCCAGGTACCGGCACGGTCGTCCGGGTCTTTGCCGGTAGTCCGACCCCGCAGCCGTCCGCACAATCGGTATTAATCGATCATGGCCACGGAATAGTCAGCGTCGTTTACGGTCTTGGCGCGGTGTCTGTCAGTGCGCCGCAACCGGTACAGCGCGGTGAGCAACTCGGCACGGCGGGTAATCGCAGCGGTGATACGGATCCGTGGGTCGGCTGGATGTTGCTTGTAAACGGCGTTACCGTCGATGCGTTGATCTTTACCGGTGAACCGAATTTAGAGTAAGGTCGCGCCCGATATGCATATTCTCGGTATTTCCGCGTATTACCACGACAGCGCAGCCGCACTGATAAAGGACGGCTATATCGTTGCAGCGGCGCAAGAAGAACGTTTCACGCGTAAAAAACATGACGCCGAGTTCCCCCGCCACGCGGTCGAGTTCTGCCTGGCCGAGGCCGGAATTGGCTTCGAGGAACTGTACCGCATCGTGTTTTACGATAAACCCCTCGTGAAGTTCGAACGTCTGCTCGAAACCTACATCGCGTACGCGCCGCGCGGTTTCAAATCATTCCTCGCGGCGATGCCGGTGTGGCTTAAAGAAAAACTGTACTTGAAAAGCTTGCTCAGAAAGGAGCTTGCGGCGCTGGCTGGAATCAAATCCAAGCAATTACCGGCCCTGATGTTTGCCGAGCATCATCAATCCCATGCGGCCTCGGCTTTTTTCGCGAGCCCGTTTGAAAAAGCAGCGGTAATGTGCATGGATGGTGTCGGCGAATGGGCGACCACTTCAGTGTGGCAAGGTGATGGCAATTCACTCACTCCCTGTTGGGAAATCGATTTTCCGCATTCGTTGGGGCTACTGTATTCCGCATTCACATATTTTGTCGGGTTTAAGGTCAACTCAGGGGAATACAAACTCATGGGGCTCGCTCCCTATGGGGAACCAAAGTACGCCGATTTGATCCGTTCCGAAATTATCGATCTTAAATCGGACGGCACGTTCCGGTTGAATATGGACTATTTTAATTTCGCCACCGACCTGACCATGACCAACGCGAAATTCGATGCGTTGTTCGCCCGACCTCCACGAGCGCCGGAATCCGATCTGTGCCAACAAGACATGGATATTGCGGCCTCGATTCAAACCGTAACCGAGGATATCGTGTTGCGTTTAGGACGCACCGTGTTCACGGAAACCGGCAGTGACAATCTGTGTTTGGCGGGTGGTGTTGCGCTGAACTGTGTGGCCAACGGCCGCCTACGACGTGAAGGCCCATTTCGGAATATTTGGATTCAGCCGGCCGCTGGCGATGCCGGCGGCGCGCTGGGTTGCGCGCTTGCCGCATGGCATCAAGCCTTTGCGCAGCCGCGACACGTCAATGGCGCTGACAGCATGCGCGGTAGTTATCTCGGACCTCAATATACGACGGCACGAGTCAAGTCCGTACTGGACGCAGCCGGCGCGCACTACGAGGTAGTCGATGCCGATCTATATCAACGCGTCGCGGCATTGCTTGCGGACGGCAAAGTGATCGGCTGGTTCCAGGGGCCGATGGAATTCGGACCCCGGGCTCTCGGGGGTCGCTCCATAATCGGCGATCCGCGACACCCGAGCATGCAAGCTACCATGAACTTGAAAATCAAGTATCGCGAGTCGTTTAGGCCGTTCGCGCCTGCGGTACTCGCGGAGCGCGCCGCCGATTACTTCGAACTCGACGGCCCAAGCCCGTATATGTTGCTGGTGGCAGACGTAATCCCAGCACGGCGCATCGCCATGACCGACGAGCAACAGGCATTGTTCGGGATCGACAAGCTCAATGTGCCACGCTCGGAACTGCCAGCCATTACCCATGTCGATTATTCTGCGCGGATTCAAACCGTGCACGCCGATACCAACCCCCGCTTCCACGCCCTGTTGAAGCAATTCGATGAGCTTACGGGTTGCCCGGTATTGGTGAATACGTCGTTCAACGTGCGCGGTGAACCCATCGTTTGCACGCCAAGCGATGCGTATCGGTGTTTTATGCGCACCGAAATGGATTATCTGGTCGTGGAAAACTGCGTGATGGCGAAACCGGATCAACCCGAGTGGCATGAAGACGGCGATTGGCGCAGCGAGTTCGAATTGGATTAACGATTTGGATCAATCATGACAAACACGATACCGGAACTTGATACGAAAGGCCTGCGCCAGTTCGGCCTGATCCTGGCCGGCATGATCGCCGTGATGTTGGGCCTGGTGTTGCCCTATTTGTTCAAGTTCGCGTTTACACCGTGGCCGTGGGCCGCCGGTGCCGGATTAGCGATCTGGACAATGCTCGCGGCGGCGCAGATACGACCCGTATACCGCGGCTGGATGCGCGTCGCGTTGTTACTAAATGCTATTGTGACCCGCGTCGTACTGGGTGTTGTGTTTTATTTGGTGGTCTTGCCGATCGCGCTTATATTCCGGATTCGGCGCGTCGATCCGATGCATCGAACACTGGACGACAAGGCCAAAAGTTATCGCACAGTAAGGGCCGACCGGCACCGCAATCATATGGAGAAACCGTTTTGACCCGGATAATGCGCTTATGATCGAATTTTTTCGTGATCTTTGGGATTTCATGTGCGAGCGCAAGAAATTTTGGCTGGCGCCGATTGTACTGGTGCTGCTGCTGCTCGGCGCGCTTATCGTGTTCTCTCAAGGCTCTGCGGTCGCACCGTTTATTTATACATTATTCTAGCCCGCATACTGCATGAAGGGTTCGGATTGCTGGGGAAATCGGGCTAAGTAGTCGGTGCGATCGTCCACGGATACATAGCCGTAGCTATGGATCAAGAAGGATCGTGACGAATACGACGCCCGATTTATCCTGAATCCGAACAGGACAAACTGTACACCGGACCCGGGTCGCAAAACACCGAGTAATTGATTGATTTATGGGCACGATTGCTGACACATCGTCCGCCTTCGTGCGATATGCGGGCTAGATCGGGCGTTGTTCTGGACCGAGGATACGTCAATCGTGTCCGCCACGGCTATCGCATCACTCGAGCTGCAAGCGCGTCGTTACGTCCGCTTCGGCGGCGATCTTGGCCAGCAGCAATTGTTCGGCGATGTGGCTCCACCCAGCATCGCCGCCTGTTGAAATGATCTCCGATAAGTGGCGCGAGAAGGCTGTATAGGACATTGACGGATCGCCCCGCAGAGCGCCGATAGCGTCCTCAAGGAACGGGATCAGCCCTTCGTATTTGCGCAATTTATCGCGTTTTGAACGGATATCCTCGTCTTCGATCTTGGAATCGAAATACTGCTCGGGGTTCACGAATATTGATTCCACAGCCCGATTGAAACTGTCGAAATCCAGCACCAACATTCCATATGCGCGTTGAAATAGGCGCAAATAATCGATAACAAAGTCCTTGATTTGTTGCAGGCGGCCAAATCGCTGCAACGACGTGGTAAATGCCACAAACACGTCGGGATACGTTAAATCGATGTTTCCCGAGTCGTTGCTATCGCGCATTTCGGGATTCATTGCCATTTGACACATTGATCGAACTTCAAGCAGTAAGTCATTTATTTCACGAGACATTTTCTTCGATTTCCGCTGTGCTTCGCGAAGTTTCTGCAGTGCTTCCTCGTGGTCGAAGGCGCCCAGTATTTCCTGCTTTAAGGACTGCTCCGCCTCGGCGCCCACATCATCGGTAGCGGCCGCCAAAGCCCCCGAAAGCCGCTCCCGCAAACGCTCGCTCGCCTTCTGCGCGATGCGATATTCATGAGCGCGCTTGGCCTCATCTTCACGCAATTCGAGATACTGCATCATCGACAAGTCGAAGCGGTTAATTTTCTGCTGAAAATTGTGGCTGAACGATAGAAATGGATCGAAGAAATCGTTGCTCTCCTCGGCCGTCAAAGGAAGTTTATCGATGTAATGTTTCAGGTAAGTCAGCTTGTTGCTGACCACATCGACACCGTTCGTGGTATTGGCAATAATCTTGGAAATCGCACTAAATGCCTGATGTAAATCACGATTCAGTTTCAGCACATCGATAAGTTTGCGCAACATCGTCTCTTCGCCGGTGGCGCGAATAAACAACGCCTGCAGACTTTGTTTCGCATCGCTAAGCTGCGACGGTGAAATCAACGCGGCGTCCTCAATGAACGACAACGCGGTCATGACGACCAGCAGCTCCTTCGGCTTCGATACGGCGCTTCCGTTCGTAGTGTTACTCATGATTGTTTATCCGTACCCACAGATTCACTAATATTGCCCTCGACTCACCGGTCCATTCCCCTGTGCCCGCATCGCTCGCAATGGGTCGAGCGAATTCTAGGGCCATACTATTCGGGTATGGTCAGTTCGATTGTTCCTGCTTCACTCCCAGCGCGTCCGCCCATCGGCGGCGCGGATCGCTACCTGTAGGGGTTATCCCCTTGTTTTAGGATTATCTTAACATTGGTACCGAACAGATCGTAGGCATTACGAAAATAATTGGCCAAGTAACGCCGGTACGAGGTAGGGATACTGGCAATTCGGTTACCGTGGATCACAATCAAAGGCGGATTTTTCCCCCCTTGGTGCGCGAATTTCAATTTTACTGGTCGTCCCGATACCGTCGGCGGTGCCACCGCGGTTACGGCTTTTTGTAGTCTGCGGTTAAGCAGGCCGGTGTCCAGCGATATCATCGCCGATGCGTGGGCCCGGTCGACGGCGATGCACAAGTCACCCAACCCGGAACCGTGCAATGCCGAAATATAAACCGGCTCCGACGATACCAAAAACGGCAGTTTGCGCTGCAATTGGCGCCGCACTTCGGAACGCCTGTGATCGGACAGTAAATCCCATTTATTGACGGCCACCACTATCGAGCGGCCGCTTTGGTTGGCAAGCCCCGCCAAACGTGCGTCCTGGTCCTCGACGCCGGATTGCGCATCCAACACCATAATCACGACCTCGGCCGCATCGACTGCCTGCAGCGTGCGCACCACCGAAAAACGTTCGACTCCGGCTTGAACCCGCGGGCGGCGGCGGACCCCGGCGGTATCGATCAGCTCATAATTGATTCCGTCACGATGATATGCAATTCGCACACTGTCGCGAGTGGTACCGGGTTGGTCCGAAACCACGACGCGATCGGCACGAACCATGCGATTGATCAACGTGGACTTACCGACATTTGGGCGTCCCAGCACGGCAACCCTGCGCACCTCGAGATCGTCTGCCGCCGGTTCGGGTGCCGGCAATGCGGCGATTACTTTATCAAGTAATGCATCGATACCGGAACCACGTTTTGCAGATATTCCGTAGGGCATGCCGAGCCCGAGATTGTGAAATTCGGCGGTAACAATATCGGCGTCGCGGCCTTCGCTCTTATTCACGGCGACGAACACGGGTGACTGTTGCTTGCGGAGCCGCGCGCCGATCTCGTGGTCGCCCACAATGAGGCCGTCGCGGGCATCGGTCACGAATACAATAATCGCACACTCCGAGAGGACGTGTTGCACCTGATTATCCACGAGTTTCTGTAGCGGCGACGCGTCGTGCCCGAGCCCACCCGTATCCACGACGAGAAATTCCCGGTCGCGATGGCAGCCGATACCATACAGCCGGTCGCGGGTAACGCCCGGCTGGTCATGTACGAGCGCGTCGTGGCTCGCCGTCAGGCGATTAAATAGGGTCGATTTGCCGACATTGGCCCGACCCACGAGGGCGATTGCCGGTTTGATGCCGGTAGCGTGCCGCACCACTTGCTTTGGAGCATTCATCGATAAAACGCATAAGCGGGGAATAGACCCTGCAATCAGTCCGGGGCCTACTGAATCTCAACCGAGGTCAGCGACCCATTCATCGAAACGACGTAGACACGACCATCAATTTCGATCGGAGTGACCCGCACACCGTCACGACCGATCCGGATACGGCCGGCAAACACACCGGTTTGACGGTCCAGAACGTGCATATAACCCTCGGCATCGGCCACCACGACGAAGTTGCTAAAGGCCAGTGGTGCCGTGACACGGCGGCGCTGTAACCCCTCCTGTTGCCACACAGTTTGGCCCGTTAAGCGATTTACCGCTGTAATCGTATCCTTACCATCCACGACATAAATATTGTCGGCGTCGGCCTCGATGTCGCGATAGCTCGATATTTCCAATGTCCACAATACACGCCGACTGCCCGTCGCTAACGCCGTGAGCTGACCCTGATACGCCGCCACGTACAAAACACTACCAACAAGTATCGGCCGTGCTTCCACGTCAATGAGTCGTTCGATTTCATTACGGCCACGTGGGGTTGCGGCATTAACTTCCCATGCGACCCTACCGGATTCGAGTTCATTCGCGAGCAGTTTGCCGCTCGCAAACCCGGTAATCACGAAATCGTCATGAATCACCGGCTCCGGATCGCCGCGCAAACTCAACCCCGGTACGTCGCGCCGCAATTGCCATCGCAGGGCACCATCCGATTCTTGCAGGCCGATTAACTTACCGTC